>VOFC01002564.1_pt1 | contig 41434 bp, 67 predicted proteins | sample 5384161 | NCBI WGS metagenome assembly VOFC01 (sample SAMN12384722, study PRJNA508395) | human gut metagenome | isolation source: healthy gut B | host: Homo sapiens
GAAGCGGCTGTTGGTTCGTTGATAATCCGCAGTACATTCAAACCGGCAATTTTACCGGCATCTTTTGTAGCCTGACGCTGGCTGTCTGTAAAAGTAAGCTGGTACCGTGATAACTGCTTCAGTTACAGTTTCGCCCAAATAAGCTTCGGCGTCGGCTTTCAATTTCTGCAAAAAATCATAGCAGAAATTTCCTGCGGTGTATAGGAAGTGCCTGCTACTGTTACCTTGTAGTCGGTACCCATATGACGTTTAATCGAAATTACGGTGTTATCTGGATTGGCGATAGCCTGCCGTTTTGCCACCTGACCTACCAGACGTTCGCCGGTTTTAGAAATCCCCAGCACAGACGGTGTGGTGCGGTTACCTTCGCTGTTTGGAATAACAACGGGTTCGCCGCCTTCCATCACTGCTACGCAAGAGTTTGTTGTTCCTAAGTCAATCCCAATTACTTTTTCCCATTTTAAATTCCTCCTAAAAGTTTTCACAAGTTTTATTTCAAAGCATTTTTTCACCAATTAACGGGTTCCTGTTTTATTTTGAAACCTTTACCATAGACGGGCGAATGACCCGTTCTTTCAGCATATAGCCAGCCCGCAGCTCTTCTATCACGGTATCCTCCGGCACGCTGTCGTCTTCCACCTGCATAATGGCTTCATGCAGCTTGGGGTCAAAGGGCTGCCCCACTGCCTCAATTTTGCTCATGCCAGCCTGTTCCAGCACCTGCAGCATCTGACGGTAAATCATTTCCATACCTTTTACCATGTTCTGCACCTCTGGGCTGTTGCCGGAATTTTTCAGCGCTAACTGGAAATTATCCAGCACCGGCAGCAATTCGCCAATCAGCTTGGCATTGCTGTATTTGAGCAAATCGTCTTTTTCCTGCGCTGTGCGGCGCTTATAATTTTCAAAATCTGCTGCCACCCGCAAGAACCGCTGATTCAAATCGGCCAACTCACCGGCCAGCTTCTCAGCGTTCTGTTCTTCTGTTTCTTCCGCTGCCCTTCGGCATCGGGTTCTGCGTCAGCAGCCTCCTGCTGAACTTCCTCTTGCGTTTCAGCCTCTGCATGCACTTCCTCGGTCAAGGTTTCTTTTTCCTGTTCTGTCATGTGCTTGGTCACACTCCTTTATATCCTTATCATATCCCTACGATGTCGGTTGATATTCCTTTTTCTTCACAATAATGTTGATGCGTAAGATAGCTTCTGCTACCTCTCCGGCTGTTTTTAAACTGTGCAGCTTCACATAAAGTGGGTCCACCACACCGGAAATATATAAATCATCAATACGACCTGTGTCGCAGTTGATACTGAGATGATGATTGCTTTGCAGCTCTTGCGCCCTATGCACATCGCCCAGCTTTTCCAGCGGATTAAAGCCCGCATTGGTCACAATCTGCATAAAGGCTTTTTCAATGCCGCAATCACGCAATCGGCGCCAAATACCGCCATACCGGACAGTGCGTTTTTATTTTGCTCCAGTTGCCGCGCCACCGCCAATTCGGCTGCGCCGCGCCGGCTACCAGGCCCTTTTGCAAAGCGGACTGTACACTGGAAGCGGCATCTTTGGCAATCCGTTCCTTTTCACCTACCACTTCGCCAGTAGTAGCGCCTACCAGAATGGTCGCCATGGTTTTGCCCTTGCCGCCCAGCACCTTAATCTGCGACAGCTTCTCATTTCCTAGGATATGCGCCGCCGTGCCAAACTGTTTTTGCAGTTCCTCTGCCGGTTTGCGCAACCCGGTTCGTTTTAAGAGTTTGGCGCCGCAATGCTCAGCCAAATCCACCAATTCCTTATGGGGGGACTCGGGCCACCACCAAAACGCCGGCCTCCTCCAGCAGCTCTGCCGCCGTATCATCCACGCCCCGGTCTACAAACACAGCTTGCACACCGGCCTCTATCAGCTTCTGAATGTTGGCGCGGAATTCCTCTTTTTAAAGACCAGATATTGCTGAAAGCCACTCTCGGTTGCCAAAGCACCCTGCTCCAATTCCTCTTGCTCCAGCGCGTCATCCAGCACCAGCAGCTTGATTTCGCCTTTGCAACCCAACGGCATCTGCCGCGTCAGCCGTTCTTTGCTGACGAGTACGCCGTTTAACACTTCACTTTCGGCGCCTTCCACGGCCCGCACCCGCTGAGAAAACCGGAACCCCGGCTCCAGCAGCTTTTCCTGTCCGATGAGCTGAGCCCTTCCATAATTAAACGGGCAATGGACGCATCCTCTGCCGGCCACATAAGCGATATTATACAACTGGCCTGTATCCATACTGCCAATCTGTATGGCCTCCTGCTCCATCAAGCGGCAGGCTTCCTTGACGCCGTAACGCAAGCCAGTCAACACCTGAGCTACCGGAACGCCTTTGCTCACCTGCTCCAAGCCGTAAATGACCATTTCACCGGCCATCAGCGCCGCGGTGGTGGTGCCGTCGCCAACCTCCTCCTGTTGAGAATTGATGGCGTGGATTAACATGCGGGCCACCGGATGATTGACCTCCATCATATTGAGAATGGTCACGCCGTCGTTGGTAATCACCACGTTGCTAAACTGATCCACCAACATGGTATCCAGCCCCTTCGGGCCGATGGTGCTTTCCACCGCCGACATCACAGCCCGCACCGCATTGGCGTTGTTTTCTAACAAATCAAATTTTTGTTCCCGCTGTTCGTTCATGGACGTCCTCGCTATTCTTTTCTCCTTATAGGCTTCCTCCAGCGTCTGCGCCATAGCGTTAAGCATGGACACCGCCGTGGCGTAATCCATTCGCGTTGGTCCAATCAAGCCCACCTTACCAACGGTTTCTCCTTTTACCTTATAATTTGCAACAATCACGCTGCAATCTTTCACTTCATCCAACCCGGTTTCGGCGCCAATTTTTACCGTAATGCCGGTTTCATTGTCAGCCTCCATCAGTTGGGCCAGCACTTCCTGCTGTTCCAGCGACTGCAGCAGATTTTTTACCTTGTTGACATCCTTAAACTCTGGCTGCGACAGCATATTCAAGCCACCGTCCAGATAAATTTTTCTGTCCTTATTCTGGATATCTAAAATCGAGGACAGCATTTCCAGCGCACAATCTACAACCTGACGCTGCCGGGTCAAATTCTGAAAAATATTCTCCAGAATATTACGCTGCCAGTCGTCCACCTTCAAGCCCTGCAAATTCTGATTGATCATCATCGAAACCAAATCCAAATCTTCCTTGGTCATGGTATCAGGAATTTCCAGAAAGCGATTTTCGATTTTATCGCCCTCCATGATAATCACCATCAATGCCTTGCCCGGCTCTACCAGCAATAGCTGCAACAACTGCAACGTGGATCCTTTGTCTTCATCCAGCATCATCACCGTGGTACAGTTGGTAACCTCTGCCAACAGCTTCATGGAATCCCGCAGCACATCGCCTACTTGCTGCCGTTTATCCCTGAATAGCCCGGTTGATCATCTGCTTTTGCTTCCTCCTGGATATCGCTCTGCGCCATCAAATAATCCACATAATAGCGGTAGCCTGCATCGGAAGGTACACGGCCCGCCGAGGTGTGAGGCTGTTCAATCAAGCCCATTTCCTCCAAATCCGCCATTTCATTGCGGATGGTAGCCGAACTGACGCCCAGGTTGTATTTTTTGGAGATGGTTCTGGAACCCACCGGCTCAGCAGTTTCGATATAATCCAGCACGACCGCTTCCAGGATTTTTTGCTTCCGGCTATCCATTTCCATGGTCTCCACCTCTTTCAATCATTTTTCCAAATTGTTAGCACTCTTTCAAGTCGAGTGCTAACAATATAAATATAGTACGATTTGCCAATAAAGTCAATGGATTTTTATAAAAAAATTTTGATGACTATGTTAAGAAAATGTGGAGAAAGAGATAGTCTTCTCATGGGATTTGCATTTCTTTGTCCGTCCCTCCAAAATCCGTACTCCACCATTTGCGCAGAAAAACGCGCTTTGAGCGTAGGGCGAGCAAAGCATCTTCTTAAAACTAATACCGGCGAAAATGCTTCTATTCTTTGATAGAAAATTACCGCAAAATAGAAAAAAGCTCTAGTTTACACAATATCTCTGATATCTATGTAATCTAAAGCTTTTTTTCTTATATTCTTTTGCCCTTTCCCTAAAATAACCGGCTCACCAGCACTGTCATATCGTCGGTACGTTGGTCTTGTCCATCGTGCAGGGCGGCGGCTTTTTTCTGATTGCTGCGCGCACGGCTGGTGGCGATGGCCAGCAAATATTCGGCGGCCAATTGGGGATTGGTGGTGGGCAGGCAGCTAATAATCTGCTCCCACTGAAAGCCATCATCATTCAATTTCATACAGGCCATCGCTCATCATCACCAGCAAATCGCCCTGGGCGATGGTATGCTCTAGCTGGGAGGCTTCTACCCGCGGCAGAATGCCCACAGGCAGTGAACTGCCATCGTAAACGGCTATTTTACGGCCATTTTTTGACAAAAGACGGTGCTGCGCCGTATTTATACAATTCTATTTTTTCCGGTATGCAAATTCCATAAAGCGATGTCCATCGTGCTGAACCGCACACCGCCATATTGAAAGGACAATACGGTGTTAATCATACTTAAAGAAAGTCGTATACTCAGCCCACCAGACAGCAAGGTCTGCAACAGCCGCACAGCTAGCTTGCTCTGCTCCATGGCCAATTGACCACTGCCCATACCGTCACACAAAATTTGCACCATGCGGCCGTCTTGTAAATCCTGCACGCCCCAACTATCGCCGGATACCTGCTCTTTTTGCTGGAGGCATGTCCTACTAACAGCCGTTCCTGATGGGCGTCCACGCTTTCATCACCGCAGCGCATGACTTGTATCTGCTCACCCAGCAAAACCAACTGATGGGCGATATTTTCTTTAGTTTCCTCCAATTGCCGTTGCTGGCATTCCTGCTGCCTATACCCTTCTATTTGATTGAAAAGCGCCAATGCCAACTGTCCAGTGCGGCTGCACCGACCCTGAAATTTGGTAGAAAAGACCGAAGCACCGTTTAAGCCCTGTTCTTCTAACAGATTGCAGGCATTACCCAGTTCCTCCAGCGTATAGGCGCTCTCCGTATCCCAGCACCAGCTTTCTTTGGGACAAAAGCAGCATACCTGCTGATACACCCTGTTATACAGCCTCTGCACCACATCGGTCTGCTGTCTGGGTTGCTCTAACTCCAGCTTCTGCAGGGCATTGCCTAATTCTATAAAACTATTGCCCAACTGGGACAATCTGGTCGCTTCTGATTTTCTCACCGTTATTCCTCCATCCACACAAAGCATATAGGTTCATGATACTCCATTCTGCCTGTGAAATATGTCGGATTACCGCCCCAAGAAAAAAATTTTTCCGCAGATTTTTTTGCTCCTGCGCGTTTTTCTGCTTTGCGCCGCCATTTTAAACGGAAACCAATGGACAGTGCGCAGGTCAATCTCTCCGCCTATTATCCCCGCACCTTTACACCGTCAGCCAACCCTTCGGTATTGGCATTTTGCACGATGATGTCACCCGCTTGCAGTCCGGCTTTGATTTCTGTCACGGTAACAGCTTGATAACCGATTTCCACCGGTGTTTGTACGGCTTTCTGATTTTGTACAAGGAACACATACCACTGGCCGTCGCTTTCAAACAGCGCGCTATTGGGCACAGCTAACACATCATCTTGCTGATAAAGTTGAAAGGTGCCCTGGATTTCATAGCCATCTTTCAAATTTTGCTGAGCGACATTCTCCACCGCCACCAGCACTTTTACCCGATGTTCTTCTAAACCTAAGGCTGACACGCCCTGTTGAGCAAAATCATAAATTTGCGCGATAGTTCCCTGCAAGATTTCATCACCGCTGCGCAGTTGATAGGTTAGCGTAACGGCATCGCCTATGTGCAATAGGGGCGCTTCAGAAGTGAGAATTTCAAAGGCTGCCAAGGCTTCCTGTTGACCTAAAATCACGGCCACAGGCTCGCCAGCCTGCACCTGTGTCGCATTTTTTACAGGTAACTGCGTCACAATACCAGTGGTGCTGGCAGTTATGGTACAGCGCACCAACGATAAATCCAACTGCTGCACGAGTTGCCGCTGGCTGTCCACGGCACTCTGGGCCTGTTGAATGATGCTGTTGTAAAAATCCTCGTCCACGTTGCTGCCGCCTGCGTTCTGCAATGCCTGTAACCGTTTGCTGCTGTTTTCATAGCGCTGTTGAGCCTCTGTGAACTGCTCTTTGGCCTGCAACCAAGCCGTTTGACTGTTTTCCAGTTCCAGTGCGGAAACACCGCCCAGCTCATATAATGCTTGCTGATTTTGATAAAGTCGTTCTGCCGTTTGATAATTGTTTTGACAAACATCTACCTGCTCCCGTAGCTGAGCCACATATTCGGCTGGCGCTACTGTCATCGCAGTCCCCAACTGCGCCTGCTGCAATTGAGCCTGATAGCCCTGCAGCACGCTCTGCTGCACTGCCTTTTCCTGCTCCAAATCGGTGGTGTCAATGCGCAGCAACACATCACCGACCTGTACCGGTTGGTTTTCCTGCACGCACACCTCCAACACCGTGCCAGTTACCTGTGCCGTCTGCGTCACTGCCGTACCAGTTTCCATCACGCCTTTTTCGGTGACGGTGTCGCACACCGTCTGCGACTCTACTGCAATGGTATCCACATCCAGACCGCTTTGCAGCGCCACAACGCCGACAACAGCCAGCACCACAACCAGAATACTCCCCACAATCACAACTCTCTTTTTTTTCATTCTGTTACTCCCTTTCCCGCAAAAAATCTCTGCTGGCTCAAACCGTAGCTGCTCCCGCACTAACAGCGCTGTAGAACCGGCCACAATCAGCACCGCAATCAAAACCGCCAAGCCATAGCTGCCCGGCGCCACTGTTACATGAATGGTATAAATATCTTCCGCCACCAATGTTTCCATCAGCCGACACAAAGCCGCCACCAACGGTAACCCCAGCAGCAATCCCAAAATCAGATGAATGATTTGCTCGCTGCCAATCATACGGCAATTTCTTCATCGGAAGCGCCCAGAATGGCCAAGGTGCCAAATTCATTACGCCGCTCCCGCAGACTGATACCCAACACATTATAAATCAGAATAAATCCTGCCAAAATGGACAATAACGCAAATAAATCGATCATCAACATCATGCTGCCCATCATTTCCTCATAGCTTTGCAGCGTCTGCGCTGCGTCAGTCATGCTGATTACCTGTCCTGCTTCCATCAACTGCTGTTTCACCCGGCTGGTATCAAAGGCCCGCAGCATCACTGCGTTGGCCATAGGTTCCGCTTGAAAATACCTGCGGCAGCCAGCCTGCGACAGATAACAGCCTCCGCCAAAACTTTCTTCCAAAACTGCCAATACCGGAACCTCCACCGGCTCCGCCGTCAGCCAGTTACTTTCAACCTGCACCGTATCGCCAGCCTCTAGCTGCAGCTTCTCGGCCAGCGTTGCATTGAGCAGCAGTCCGTCGGCCCGGGGCTCATATTCATTGCGCTCAATATCCATTACATGAAAAAGCTGAGATTCCTCTGGCAACAAATAAAGAGCTGCCATTTCTTGATGATTTTCGTGCTGCAGATTTATCGCCAAGGTTGCCAACGGTTCCGCCTGATACACGCCCTCTAGCTGCCGCACCGCCGCGACAGCCTGCTCCGGCGTTTGATACTGCTGCAATGTAAGTTTTAAATCATAAGTCTGAATATAATGAAACTGGTCATAATACATCTGCTCGGCAATGGTATCAAAGGAGGACAGCACCGCTACCATGGCAAAGGGAAAGGCAATAGCCAGCGCAATAATGACACTGCGCATTTTGTTTTGATAAACGGTTTGCAGCGCTATTTTCTGCTGCGGCCCCAAATGACCGCTCAGCCAGCCTCCGAGATGCAGTTGCTTTTTACTGGGCGGCTCCGCAGGCCGCATGGCCTCTGCCGGCAGAATTTTCAAAATTTCCCGCACGCCCAGATAAGTGGCAATCATGCTGGTAGCTGTGCCGATGAACAAGCCCATCAACCGCGTAGAAATATAATTATGATAGCCTGCGCCAGGCAGTGAAAAATAATCCAGATACATTTCATACATAAAGATACCGAAAGGAATCGCCAATACACTGCCCAGCAAAGCGCCCAGTACGCCAGTCAGAAAGCTCTGCTTTAAATAAGCGCCAATTAACTCACCATCAGAAAACCCAAAAGCTTTCATGGTACCGATGCGTCCTCGCTCCTGAAAAATCATCTTACGCAGCACAATATAAAGCATAAACACAGAAATCAACATAAAAATAGCTGGCAACACCGTCCCGATGGTTTTGAGCTGGCTATATTCGGACTGCAGCATATTATAGCTGGGCTGGTTCTCTGTCCGTCAACAATTGCAGCCCATAAGGCTCCAAGGCGGCCTCCAACTGCGCTTCTACATCGGAAAAAAGTATATCCGGGCTGCAGCAAAAAGCCCAGTTCCGTCACCAAATTTTCTTTGTGCAGCAACCGTTCCAACGTCTGCTGCGACATCGTTGCCATATCATACACACTTCCATCAGGCAACATGCCGTCCGTTGGCAACGTATAAATATATTCGGGCTCTCTGGCTTGCCCGCCAAAGAGAAAGGTTTCCTGTCCGTCGCCAGTCAGCAGCGTAAGGCTTTGCTGCGGCGTAAACTGGTACACCTCGCACATTTTCTCGCCAATGAACAACATCTCATCGTCGACAGTTCCACTCTCCTGCAACAGCGTAATCCGATTGAGCGTCGTTTCCGGTTGATAGCCCAGCACATGCAATGATATGATTTTTTCCTGGTCTGGCAGCAGCAGCCGCAAATCGCCGCTTAACCGTCCGTCGGCTGCTGCGATGCCTGCAATCTGCTCCAACTGCTGCAAATCCTGCGCGGGCATCTGGCTGACTGTGGCAAACACTTGGGCAAATTGATTTTCTTCGTAGTACCGCTGCAATTGGTCGTCCAGATTATATAGCACATCAATCATGGCGATGTAGACAAAAATACCCAAGGCAATGATACAGATACTGCCAAAATAAGAAGCCTTGTTGCGCCAGAAGGTTCGAAAAAATATTTTTCAGATAGTAATTCATTACCAGCAAACCTCCTCCGGCGCTAACGGCTGCGAGTTTTCGGCAATATTGTTGATTTTTCCATCACGAAAATAAAAAACCCTGTCGGCAATTTGAGCAATGGTTGTATTATGGGTGATAATCACCACAGTCTTGCCATATTGGCGGTTAAATTGCCGCAAAAGGGTCAGCACCTGCACGCCGGTTTGGGTATCTAATGCGCCAGTAGGCTCATCACACAGCAAAAAATCAGGATTTTTACAAATTGCACGGGCAATGGCCACCCGTTGCTGCTGTCCGCCCGATAATTTACCGGGATAATGCAAGGCTCTATCCTCTAAGCCCACCAACCGCAACATTTCCAGCGGCTCTAAAGGCGCAGCAGACATCTCGGAAACAATGGCCACATTCTCCAAGGCATTCAAATTGGGAATGAGATTATAAAACTGAAAAATAAATCCTACATGATCACGACGGTATTTGGTCAGTTGCTTGCGATTGGCCCTCATGTAAAAGCTGTCTGCTGATAAAAACACCTGACCGGAAGTCGCCGTCTCCAAACCGCCAATAATATTCAGCATGGTACTCTTGCCCGAACCGCTGGGGCCTAAAATAACAATCAATTCCCCTTGATAAATTTCAAAGGACACATCCCGTAGTGCTTGTACCTCCGTTTCCCCTAACAAAAATGTTTTAGAGAGATGCTGCACACGCATCAAAACCGTTCTCCCCGTCTTTTCTTCCCCATATCTATCACTCTCTTTTATTTATTGTCCTATATACTTATTAGCATTGTTTAAATTTATCGTAACACGAAGCCAAATCATTGTCAAATTATTTTGTAATTTGGATGATAACTATTTTTCTAACATTATTAAAATTAGGGGAAATGCAACTTAGAGGGAAAGTTGAGTGGTAGACTGTCTACCACTCCAAAGTCAACTGCTGCACCGGCTTCACGAAGCGCTCTTGTCGGGCGTCGACAATCTCATCTTCCGGTTGCAGTTGGCCCAGCAGCAAGGGTGATTGAGGATTATGCTGCCGATAGTTGCGCAGCGCCAAGGTATGATCCTTCGTGGCATAGCAATAGCGGCAGCCGTTGGGACAAGTATCATAAGCGCCAATGTCGTGATTGGGCAAACAACCGCAGCCGTTGCGGGAAGGCTTGGGCCGCAACGGTTTCAGCTCCCGTCCAAGAGCCTTTTCCATAATTGGCACCGTAATACAGCCCGATTGCCGGACGCCATAGGCGGTATAATCATTTCCGTCGCCACAGGTCTGCAGGCTTATGCCGTGTTGGCGGGCAATTTGTCCCATACCGGTCAAGAGCAGTTTTTATCTGCAGCAGATACGGCCCGCAATTTGGGGAAAGGTGACAGCTAATTTTTGATATAACTGTACAAAGCTGGAAATACAAAATTAGTGTAGGGTGCCAGCGCCGCCGTCATTTCGGCAAAACAGCGTAAATGATGCTCTACAGCGTAAGTTTCTGTGACTAAAATTGGGTCATAACGCCAACACAGATTGTCCTTCCCCACCAAACGGGAAAGCTGCTGAAAGGTTTTCATGACCTGATGATATTCTGGTACCCGCGGCTCTATGTCCTGCCCATAACTGGTAATGGTCACATGAAAAAACACCGCAAAGCCCCGCGCTTTCAGTTCCTGTAAATGGGGCAGCATAGGCGCCGGATTTTTGGTACAAAAAATGATACAGTCCACTACATCAGGCGTCAACCGATAGCGATACACCTTGTTGGGAAACAACGGATTGCGGGACAGCACGTAGCCTTCCCTGAATGCGATGCATCAACCAATCCGAATAATAGGCGGCAATATCGGTTCGTCCGCTCACATTGAGAAACATCCTAACACCTACTTTCTTTCTAAAATCCGCATTTCAAAACATTTGTTCCTTTATTATATAAAAATTCTGTTGTCTCTGCAAGACTCGGTCAAAAATCTTTTTCTTTATATATCTCTCCAAACAGTTCCATTTTACAGCGCAAGGCAGTTGAAAAATTGTTCAAATATGATAAAATGAATGGCATGATTATTCTGCTAGATTTGAGGAATGCACAATGCAATTAAAAAAGAAGCTTACAGCTACATTATGATGTTGGGCCATTTATGCGCCGATTTATGCTTTTTTTCGCCCTTTCGGCCATGCTGCCCTTCTTGGTCACACAAAAGGCATGTCCTACACCGCAGCCGCCGGACTAATGTTTGCCATGAGCCTATTCAGCGCTATCACCCAGCCGATACTAGGCGCCATGGCCGACCACAAAACCGTCCTTGGCTGATGGCGCTGGGCGTTTTTCTGGCCGGACTAGGTATTTCCAGCCTGGGCTTTTTGGATAATTACTATGCTATGCTTGTGGCGGTTTCCATTAGCAGCATTGGCTCTGCCATCTATCATCCCGACGCGGGACGGTTGGCCAACTTTGTGGCCGGAAAATCCAAGGGCAAGGGCGTCAGCAACTTTTCCTTCGGCGGCAATCTGGCTGGCTTTGTCGGGCCTGTACTCATTGTATTTGCCATCAGCCGGTTTGGCATGGCAGGCACGGCTATCCTGCTATTACCCACCGTTCCGGCTGCATTGTGGCTTTTACTGCTGAACAATCGGTTTTTGCAATTCGCCGAGGAAGGGCAGCAACAAGTTGCGGCGGCGCTTAGCAAAGGGCAAAAGATGACTGGAACGGCTTTCTGCGCTTATCAGGAGTGACAGTATTGCGCTCTGCCATTATGGCAACCATGAATTCCTTTATTCCGCTGTTCTGGCTGTCAGTATTATTGCAGTCGGAGGAAATATCCGGACTAAGCACTACCATTATCGCCATTTCCGGCGCGCTTGCCACTTTGTTTGGCGGGCGTATTGCCGACCGACTGGGCTTCCGCAAGGTCATTCGCATTGGCCTACTGGCGCTGGTGCCTTGCATGCTGCTCATTGCCTACAGCCGTTGCTTGCTGTTGTCTGCTCTCCTATTGGTGCCCGCCGCCGTTGCACTGAATTTAGCCTACAGCCCGTCTGTAGTGCTGGGACAAAAGCTGTTGCCCAACCATATCGGTTTAGCCAGCGGCATCACCATGGGGTTAGCTTCCTCTTTTGGCGGTGTAGTATCGCCCTTGCTGGGGATTGTCGGCGATAAGTACGGCGTTGACACTGTAATGTGGATTTTGGCGGCAATCTGTATGGCGGCAGCCTTATCCACCGCCATTTTACCAGAAGGCCCCAACACTGAAGTATAAAAAAGACATCGCAGGCCACAGACCTGCGATGTCTTTTTTATACTTATTACCGTTCTTCCCGAAAATAAGGGGTACCCAAGCTTTTCGGTCCAGCGCTTTGCGCTCGTCCATAAAGCGCCACCAGCACCACAATAGTCACCACATAGGGGCGCCATGTCCAACAAGTGCTGTGAAATATGAATGCCGGCGCTTTGCAGCCGAAAGCCCAAAATACTTAAGCCGCCGAATAAATAGGCAGAAAGAAATACCTTATACGGATTCCATGTGGAGAAGATGACCAACGCCACCGCAATCCAGCCCATACCAGCCGTAATGCTGGTCTGCCAAGACTGTACATACACCAGCGACAGATAAGCGCCGCCCAAACCACATAAAGCACCACCCCATAAAAGGTGCAGATACTTATATAGCGTAACCGGTACGCTGGCCGCATCGGCAGCCGCCGGATTTTCCCCAATAGCTCGCAAATTTAAACCAATCTGCGTTTTATACAAATACAAACCGGACAAAATCACCAGTCCATAGCCCACATAGATAAAAATATCCTTCTGGAAAAAGACCGGTCCCAGCACTGGAATTTTGCTCAACAGCGGAATCGAAATGCTGCTGAAAAAGGTTTTTACCGCAGCCGGTGTGGACTGTCCCACCATAGACTGGCCCACAAAATTAGCAAAGCCGGTGCCAAAAAATGGTCAGCGTCAGCCCTGTTACAACCTGATTGGCCCGCAGCGTCACCGTCAGCAACGCATAAATCAGCGCGCCTGCAGCGCCTGCAATGGCAGCCATAGCCATAGCCAGCAGAGCATTGAAGTGTGCAATGCCACCGAGAAGCCGATTACAGCGCCCATAATCATCATGCCTTCCACACCCAAATTGGTATGTCCGGCCCGCTCGCTAAAAATTCCGCCTAACGTGGCAAACAGCAGCGGCGTACCGGCAACAACAGCCGCCGAAAAAAAGGAAATCCACCAATCCATTTATTGTTCCTCCTTTGCATTGTGCGTTTGTTTTTGCCAGACAAATTTATATTTGGTAAAGAAGTCGCTGCCCAGCACAAAAAACAAAATCAGCGCCTGCAAGACAGAAGCTGCCGCCGCCGGAATACCGAAAGCCGTCTGAATATAAGAAGCACCCTGCGTCAATGCTGCGAACAACGTACATACCAGCACAATCACCGGCGCACTCAAACCCGACAGCCAAGTCGTAATAATCGCCGTATACCCGATGCCGTTGGCCAACGTGGAGGACAACTCATTGTTGACAGCAGAGGCCTGGATAATACCGGTTAAACCGCATAGCGCGCCGCTCAGGCAAACAGCAAAGCAAAGCCGTTCTGCCAATGTTAATGCCGGCATAGCGAGCCGTATTTTCACTTTCCCCCGATAATGGCAATCTCAAAACCTTTTTTCGAATAATTCAAAAACAGATATACCACAACTACCAACACCAACGCAATCACCCAACCAATATGCACGCCGAACAGATTAGGTAAAATGGCCTGCTCCTCAAAACGGGGCATCCGGGGATAACCGGAAGCGGCTGGGTCTTTCCAAGGGCCTGCCGCCAAATATTGAATCCACTTTAAGGCCACATAGTTCAGCATCAGCGTGGTGATGGATTCATTGGCATGAAAGCGCACCTTTAACCATGCTGGCAACAAGGCCCACAAGGCGCCGCCCACAATGCCCGCTAGCAGCATCAAAAACAGCAGCAAGGGTTTTGGCAGTTGGGTAAAATTATAAGCAAAATAGGAGCCCAAAAAGCCGCCCATCAAAATCTGCCCTTCGGCGCCGATATTCCAGAACTTCATGCGGAAAGCGATGGCAATGCCCAGCGATAAAATGATCAAAGGGAACCGCGTTGATAACGGTCTGACTAATACGATAGCTGCTGCCAAAAGCGCCGTTCACCATAGAAATATACACCTGCAGCGGATTGAATCCGGCCACTGCCAGAAACAGCGCCGCAGCCAGCAAAGCAGCCACAATACCGGCAATGTGAATGAACACTTTTTGCTTTACATCGGCCTCTGTTTTTTAACGATTTTCAGCAACTGCGCCCGCTCCTTTCTCCTCTGCTTTCTGACCCAACATCAGCAAACCAATTTCTTCCTTGCTGGCTGTTCTGGCGTCCACAATGCCAGTCACTTCGCCGTTCGCCAGCACCAGAATACGGTCGCTCAACGCCAGCAGCACATCTAAATCTTCGGCAATAAACAACACTGCTACGCCTTTTTTTTTTCTTCATTCAATAAATCATAAATCTTATGGCAGGTGTTAATATCCAGCCCCCGCACCGGATAGGCCGTAATCAGCACCTCCGGCTGACTGTCCAGTTCCCGGCCCAACAATACCTTTTGGATATTGCCGCCCGACAGATTTTTTTACCGGATAATGGCTGATGCCCGGTGTTACAATCTCTAATCGCTCTTTGATTTTCCGCCGCCTTCTCTACCGCCGGTTTTTATTTAAGAAAAATCCCTTTTGATCCTGATATTGCTTTAGCAGCAGATTATGCACCATATCCATACCGCCTACCAAACCCATACCCAAACGGTCCTCCGGCACAAAACTCATACTGATGCCCTTGCGGCGGATTTCCTTGGGATTTTTTACCTACAAAGGTCTTCCCCTTTAAACAAAATCTGACCGCCATGCACCTTCTGCAAACCAGCCATTGCCTCGCACAATTCCTTTTTTGCCCACTGCCGGCAATTCCTGCCACACTGAGGATTTCGCCGCCCCGCATAGCAAAGGAAACATCCTGCAAAAGCCGGTGTGCCTTCCCGCTTTAATACGGTCAAATTCTGCACCTGAATGATTTCTTCTCCAGGCTGCTGCTCCAGCCGCGCAATGGATAAATCCACCGAGCGACCTACCATCAAATCGGTCAGTTGTTTCGGAGTCGTTTCCGCAGTGTTCAGTGTTTGAATGGTTTCGCCCTTGCGCAGCACCGTAATTTTATCAGTTACTTCCATAACCTCGTTCATCTTGTGACTGATAAAAATAACCGCGCATCCCTCTTGTTTCATCTTGCGCATGATGGCAAACAGCTTCTGCGTTTCCTGTGGCGTCAGCACAGCAGTAGGCTCGTCAAAATCAAAATGCGGGCGCCGCGGTACAGCACTTTCAAAATCTCCAAATTCTGCTTTTTCCCCTACCGACATATCGGCCACTTTTTTATGTAAATCAACATCCAGATGAAACTGGGCAGCCAAATCGGCGATTTTTTGGGCTTCGCCTTTACGGAACAGAAAGCCCTTTTCGCCTAAAATCACATTTTCCTCGGCAGTCATCACATCAATCAATTTAAAATGCTGATGCACCATGCCCACACCAGCGGCAATCGAATCCTTCGGCGCAGAAAAATGTACCTCTTTTCCCTCGATAAAAAATAGAACCGCTGTCAGGGAGATAAATCCCTGACAGCATGTTCATTAAGGTACTTTTTCCGGCTCCATTCTCCCCTAACAACGCGTGAATTTCACCCTTTTCCACACTGAAATTCACATTGTTATTGGCCACGACCTTCCCAAAGGTCTTGACAATGTTTTTCATTGCGATATAAGCCGTATCGTTCATTGTATATCCCCTGTTTATTGTGCGTCGGTGATTTCACCGATTACGCCTTCTACAAACCACATCATGGTCAGCATTTCTTCATCAGTCAGCTTCTGACCTTCCGCCACTTTCACTGCACCGCTCTGGTCTTTGATTTCGCCTTCAAACACATCAAATTCACCGGCAACGATTTTTTCTCTGGCTTCGTTGACAGCCGCTTTGGTTTCATCGGCTACGCAATCGCCAAAATCAGAAACATCTACTACACCGTCAGCAATGCCGCCCCAGTAGGACGTTGCTTCCCAGGTGCCATCCAGCACAGCCTGTACCTGTTCGGTATACAGCGCGCCTAAATGCCATACTGGAGAAATAATAAAGCCTTCCGGATTGGCTTCCCGCATATCCTTATTGTAGCCGACAGAATAAGCGCCCCGTTCAGCAGCAGCCTGCTGAGCAGCAGTAGTGTCCTGATGCTGGGCAATGGTATCTACGCCAGCATCCAGTAAGGATTCGGCAGCCTGTTTTTCTACGGCTGGGTCATACCAGGTGTTGGTCCATACAACTTGCACAGTAGCTTCTGGATTTACAGACCGCACGCCTAACGTAAAGGCATTAATCCCACGGATAACTTCCGGGGTCTGCATAGCGGGCAACATAACCGATTTTATTGTTTTCTGTGGTCATGCCGGCTGCAATCCCTGTTAAATATCTGGCCTGATACATTCTGCCAAAATAGTTACCATAGTTATCCCCTAAAATGCTGCCGGAGAAATGCATAAATTTTACATCCGGATTGGCTTCCGCAACCTTTTTCATGTAATCCTGATAGTTGAAGCTGTTCGCAAAAATGATGGTTGCGCCCTGGTCAATCATTTCATTCATAACATTTTCAACAGTCTGATTTTCCGGCACGTCTTCCCGCACCAGCGTTTCTACCTTGTCTTCGCCGATGGTCGCAATCATTTCCTGACGTCCTTCGTCATGCACCTGCGAATACCCGCCATCGTTGGCAGACCCAATGTAGATAAACCCTGCTTTTACTTTTTCCGCAGCCTGACCATCGCCATTTGCTTTGTCCGCGTCGCCAGAACCGCCGCAGCCAGCCAGTAATAAACTCAGCGTAAATACCAGCAGCACTGCCAGACTTGTTTTCTTCAAGCCCTTTTTCATGTGAAACTCCCCCAATTTTAAAATATTTTTGGCGTTGCACCCTTCCCAATCCATCTCCGAAACAATGCAACAACATCTAAAAATATTCTACATGATGGCAAAATTTTCGTCAAGAAAATGTATACAGGATGACCTACATATTTTCATCGCAGAACAAAAAAGTCCGGCTCACAGCCAGACCTTTCTCATAACTTTACGTTTAATATTCTTTTTACAGATGATGTAGCTGCACAGGCCACCGCACCGCAAAAAACACGAATTGCTAACCAACAGCAACAATAAAAATAGTAGGATGACAACGGCAATCACAGCTAACAAAACCCATAAGCCTTTATTGCTAGAGCTTTTGCGCTACGACAGCAGGCGCTTTATCACCGGGCAAGTCGGCGCTGCAGTAAGCGCAAATATGCCAATCGGGCTGCACATAACGACCGCAGGATGGACAACGGATTTTAACGCAGCGCCGCATTGGGGGCAGACCGCATACTGTTCTTCCACCGGCGCACCGCAGCGAGCGCAGTGCCAGGCCGAATGACCGCTGCGGACAATCAGATAAATAATCAATCCAATAAAGCTAGGAATCAGCGCAGCTACCAGCGCCCACAAAATCGGCTCCATCCCCGCATTTTTTGCATCCTTATATACAAACACTGCAATGCAGATAGGAATGACCAGGTTGACCGCCACAACCAGCATCATCAAGAATAAAGAAAAACATATCGAAACCGCCCCGTTTACATCAAGCTTTTCCCGCAATAAGGGCATACCCTGGCATCAGCCGGAGCCTTTTTGCCGCAAGCAGAACATTTCCGTTCCCCAGAATTTCTGCGCATCAAATAAACAATTAGAGCTACCACGCCCACAACCATAGCCAGCAGCAACAATATATTTATGATCCCAAAAATTATTGTAGATGTACTTAGTTCCATTTTACAAAACCTCTTTTCCGCATATTTTTTTATAAAGCTTTTACCCTGTCCGTTACCAAAGGAAACAGCGACGGCTTTTCCTGCTGCTCTGTTTTTCAGCATAGCCGCTGTTAAAAGCCCCGCTCCCAGCAGCCCGAACAGCAACGCACACAGCATGACTAATTATGGCCAATGCCGGTGTTCGTTGGCCTGCGCAGTTTTATTCTGCCTTTTTACCATATAGGAGTCGGTTAATCGCCGACTCCTTTTTCTAAACATTGCGTCATAGATCGTTACGCAATGCTATTTTTTGCGTTTCATAATGCAGCAGCAAGGAACCATAGAATCAAAAAAGGAACTACTACAAACTCTCGTCGTAATAGTTCCTTCTCTATCATGCAGGTTTTACATCGTCCGGCGTTGTGTTACATGGTTTCCAGATACATATCCTGCAGTTTGGTCAACTGTTCGTCAGTCAGGCCCAGCGCCTGTTTCAAGTAGCCTTCGGTGCCGCCCCCACAGTTTGTCGATTTCATCAAAAATGCCTGCAAATATTCTGCCCGCACTTTGGCAAAGACTTCAAATAATTTTAATTGTTCTGGAGAGATTTGCGTTCCCTTGCTGGTTATACCTGTCCCCAACTTGCTGGCTGACAGGCTATTTTTCGTTGCTCAGCAAATAATCGGCAAGGATGGTTTCCGCGGCACGCCCAAAGCCAGCAACAAGGTAGCCGACCCCACACCTACGCGATCTTTTCCGGCAGTGCAGTGCTGCACCAATGGAACCTGTGCTTCATCTAAAACCAACAGTACTAACTGTCGATAAACACCATTGCAATTTTCATTGTTGGCCAAAAGCCGGTTGGTATCGGTCAGCATCGCGATGGCATCCTCTGCCGTTTTCATCTGATACTGGCCGGTGTCTAAAAATATTGGTGGCATTTGGCGTTTGAAATGGGCGCAAGTGCAAATACTGCACACCAGCAATCTCTTTGTCCGGATGGTCATCTTCTTCAAAGCTGGAACGATAATCCACGACGGTTTTCAAGCCAATCTCCTGTAAAAAGCCATATCTTTATCGGTAATGGTGTCATGGGCTGCGGAACGCAACAGCTTTCCCCATTTGGTACGACGGCCGTCTGCAGTCAAATACCCGCCTAAATCGCGGAAATTGACCAAACTTTCCATGGAAATCACCCGTTCCGCCACACGGATCCGAGCGCCGTTTTCTGCCACCAGCAAAAAGTACGGACGGCTTGCCAGCCCGCCTTCTACGGTAAAGTCATTTGCAGCGGCGCGCGCCCCAGCAATGCGCCCTCTGCTTCCTGAAAATCGGGATTTTCAGACCAATATACCTGAACCGGTCCCAATCCTGCACCTTCCCAATGAATGGTCAAAAGATTATCCTGTCGTGTGACAGCGGCTGTTTGAAATCCTTCCATATAGCTCACTCCCTCTATTTCAAAAATATAATTTATGTAATATATTATACAACTTTTATCCTAAAAATGCTAGTTCTGTACTGTACTTCTTGTTACAGAAAAATTCATATGCATCAATCGTTTGTGACACTATTTTTTTTGTAAGCATTCTAAAATTTCTATCAAAAGCATGCTCATGTTCACTTCAAAAGAAAACCGGCAACCATCGCCGGTTTTTGTCTTATTCAATTGCAGACTAAGCGTCTACGGGAACCACCTTCGTTTCTTCCAACGGAATGATAATCGGTTCCTCCAGCTTTGCAGCGGCGCCCAGTTTACGGTGAAGGTGAGCGGGCCGGTTTCGTAATTTTTGACAAGAAACTGGTTGTAGAAGTAATAGACGATCTGATCTTTTTCCTGCTTGTCGTAGCTATGACCGGAGCCTGTTCGCGGCCATTCCTGCTGGTTGCCATAGCCATCCAGATAGCTTCTGTCGAACACGCTGCCATGCACGGTACTGTTGCTGCTTTGTATTTCAAATTCCAAAAACAGTCCTGCATCGCAGGGCGTAGCTGCTTTCAGTTGGATATAGGCGGGCAGGCCGGTAAAGGTGTTGCTGCGGTAGTCGTAGGTGACCTGCCGGTTTTCTTTGGGCAGCAGGGCGATTTCTTCGATTTGCAGCAGATAAACGCCGTCATCGGCAAACCAACTGCTGTCCAGCCAGGTCTGCCGCGGCTGGCCGATGCTGCCAATGCCGGATACGCCGTTGCTGATGGTTTCCCAGCGGTGGTGCTGCCTGCCTTGCAGCGTCATGGGCAAGTTGGCGATGTAGGCTGTATTGTCGGCAGCCTCCTGCCAGTAAACCCGCATTTGGGTTGGATAAATCTCTGCCTTTTCCAGAAGGATTGTTTGTCCTGCAATTTCTATGGTTTGCTGCAAGTCGATGGTGCGCAGATTAAAAAGGCTGTCTGCGTCGATGTGCAGCGGGACTGTCAGGGTGGCCACTGTTTCATAGTCAGGCTTCGGCGCTGCATAGCTGGCAATGAGGTCGTCCAGACCGTCTTGCGCTGTGTCATCGGCTGGGGCAACCACCTGTTCAACGGTTACCTGTAGCTGCAGCTGCTCCGGTAAGGTTCCTTCTGTAAAATTACATTTTATTGCCTGCAATTCGTCTTCTGTTTCTACCATGCCGCCCCAAGTGATGCCATACCCATCCAACCTGTTACCGTCTAAATCCTGCAGCTCCGGCATATAACGAAACTGTTCATGAAAGGCGGCTGCATCATCGCCCATGCCCAGAAACCGATAATAGACGGTCAAGTTCGCTGTATCGGCCACCAGATATTCGACCTCCAGCCGATAGCCGTTGTCGCTGTCGCTCTGTTTCACCAGCTGCACATAGTGATGCTCAATAGCCGCCTTCATACTGGGGTCAAAGCTGACTGCCGCCACCAATTCCCCGCATCAGCGGCACCTTAGCCGCTGCCGAGGCAAAAAGCTGGCGATAGATTGACCGCGCCTACAAAAATCAGACAGGTGCAAGCTGCCACTGCCAGCGTTTTTTTGTAGACAGGGGGGCAGCCATGTTTGCGGCTTGGTAGCCTCCATGCGCTGCCGGGTGGTTTTGCAACAGCTCTGCCGACGGTAAAATTGGCTCATTCAAATTTTGAAATTGCGTTCTCCATGATTCCTGCATCCTCTGTGCCTCCTTCCAGCTTCTCCCGTAATAGCTTTCGTCCGCGGGACAACTGCATCCGAACCGTTCCCGCCGGAATATGCTGCAGTTGTCCGATTTCTTCGGCAGTAAGCCCTTCATAATAGTAAAGATGTAATACCGTTCTATACGTCACCGGCAACTCGGCCAACCCCTGGGCCAGTGCCTGCGTTTCTTCGTCCTCATACCACAGCCGTTCCTCCGGCACCTCTGTCCAGGCTGCGGTTCTACGGCGCCAAGCAGACATCCAGAAATTTTTGCAGCAGTTTATGGTAACGCGCGCAAAAACCAGGCTTTGCCATGCTCATAGCTGGCAAACACCGGCCCGCGCCGCACATAGCGCAGAAAGACCTCCTGAAAATATCGTCGGCGTCATGCCGGTTCTGCAGGCGGGCATAGGCCAATCGATACACCATAGCGCCATAGCAGGCCACCACATCATCAGAAACCGAACTGACATCCAACGGCTGCTGTAAATCCTGTTCCCGTTCTTGTTCCATCTCACCGCCTCCTCTCACCTTATATACCAGACAGCAAGCCAAAAGTGCAACAACAAACTATTTTTTATTTTTACACAGGAACTACAATGATAGCCATACCGACTGCCATCATGAAAAATGACGAGATGGCAGCTACCATCCCGTCACTGTGTACAAAAAATTTTTTTGTTGCTTTCTGTGCTTTTGGCTATTTGGCAGAATATTCAGACTTCATAGCTTCAAGGAAAACTATTCCTCTAGTAAGCGAAAAGCTACGGCATGCTGATTAATCAGATGACTTTTCTGTCGAAAAATACCGTTCCATCAACAGGCGATAGGAGCTGTTCCCGCACGGTAACGTCAAAGGGATCTAACACCTGCGCCAGCAAATCGCCTTTGTGTACTTCTTCGCCGGGGTCCTTAAAATAGCGGTATAAGCCCGACAGTGGTAGTCTGAATAGTAGTCAGTTGGGTATCGTCTACAACATGGCTGACATAGCTCTGCCGGCTGCGATACTGCAAAACGCCGCAATGATTGAGGAAGCTGAGAATATGGTCTACCATGCGCATGGCTTCCGGCGTGTCAAACTCGTCGGTTTTGGTGGTGTACAGGGAAAAGGCTTTGGTATTCCAAATCTGCCAGTTATAATTCAAAGTGGTGCTGTCATAGGGATGGGGTGTGCGCAGCATAATATAAGGCAATCAAAGGCTTTGGCCAAATCCAAGTCATGATAGCCCAAGTCCATAATGCGCACATGGGAATAATTTCTCCCATCATATAAAAAGCTGGTCAGTTGCACACCATATTGATAGCCCTGTATTTGCTCAAACACGCCGGCGGCAATGCGCTGTGTGGTTTCCCCAGGCTATAGCCGGGAAACATGCGGTTGATATCGGTATTATCGGTAGGCCAAAACCGCTTGCCAATATTCATAGACGCATGATTGACTGAGGAATTACTAAAAATTTCTTTGCCTGCTGTGAGCGCGCCCTTTGCTTCCAGCTTTTTCAGCGCTTCAATTAAGCGGGCGCACACATACATCTGCTGAATTTCATTGCCCCGCAGCGCTCCTACCACACAGGCGGTTTTTCTCCCCTTGGCCAAAAATAAAATCCACTGACCTTCAAGCTCTCCCGATAAGGCGACTGCAATTCATACAAAACTTCTTTTCTCATAGTACGCCACCTCTAAAATCCGGGCAATCAGCGAGCCCTGATTGACAACAGGATATTCCCGCAATGTAAAAATCACGCCATTGCAAGGCGCCTGAATTTGCTGCAATACGGCCCCGGTCAGCGGGCTGACGATAGCGCCTACCGCATCGCCCTCATGTACACGGTCCAAATATTCTACCTGCGGCAATAAAAATACCGGCTTGCTCCGCATTGATAAAGCTAACGTGCCCGTCGGAAGAAATGATAGGCCGCCGCGGCGCACGTACCGGACCATTCCAGATACCCATCCGCTTCATCAGATTTAAAATGCCGTCCACCAGTTGCTGTCCATTCTGCTGGTTGATGCGCATACCGACGCCCATTTCCACCACCAAGGTCGGCACGCCAATCTGATTTAAGCTGTAAGCCAGCGTGGCTTCTAAGCCAGTCGCAGCAGCATGTACCCAAATGAAATCCATATTCAGCAGTTTGGCATAGGGCAACAGTTGCTCCGCCGACTGCTCATTGATGCGAATTTGGGGCAGCTCCCGCAAAAAAAATATTGCTGGAATGAATATCAATGCACAAATCGGCGCCGGACAAATCCTGCATAATGCCCGCCGCCACATATTCGGCGGTAGCCCCCTCTTCATCACCGGGGAAAATGCGATTCAAGTCCATATCAAACATGGGGACTCCCCGAGTGATGGAGTCGATGCCCATGGGATTTAACGCCGGATAAATATCTACAACGCCTTTTAAATATTGCTTTTGCTCCTGAATGACATGATTGAGCAGATAACAGACGTACTGACCTTCCAATTCGTCGCCATGGGTACCGGTAACGATGGCAATCCGTTTTTCCTCCCCACACGTCGTCCGGCTGCAAACGGTGCCGCACAATGACCAGATTTTCGTCTACCGGCAGCCCCACCTCTATCACTTTTTCTATCATACAACTTCCTCCAGATTTACATAAACATCCTGCTTCTGCGCCGCCAGTCCGCTAAAAATACCGCGATTTAAACGACAATCCAGATAATCCCGCCCCTGCGCCAATTTCAGATAGCCGTCGTCCGTCAGCTTATTCTGCGTCGGGTCCAGCCCCAACCATACTTGCTGGGCTGTATCGTACACCTCTACCCAGGCGTGAGTAGCGCCCTCGCCGAAAAATCATCCCAGCCACGTACCGAGCGGCTATGCCGCTGGCCCGACACAACGTAAGCAAAATCTGCGCGTAATCCTGACAAACACCACGGCCCTGGGCAAAAGCGTCGCCCGCAGTGGTAAAGGCCGACGTCACACCGGCTTCATACTGAAATTGCTGATGCAGACAATTCATCAACTGCACCGCCCGCGCGAATTCGGCGGCATCTTCCGAAAAAGGGCACTGCTGCCAAAAATGCTGCAAAGGCTCTGTCATTTTGGCAAGCTGCCGACGGATACCGATAAAGGGCCGGACAAGTCTCCCGTTTTTTCGGGCAGGCTCCAGCCAGGCAACGCCGCTCATTTCATACTGAAAATGATTGTGCTGGTCTTCAAACCGGCCGCTGCCTACCACATTGCCAAAGCAATCTCTCTGAAAAGTCATCGGAACATCAGGCTCCAACGACCAGGATAAGCCGTAAATCTGCTGTTCCGGCAAAGGCAATGGAAATGCCCGCAGACTAAAGCTGTGCTGCCAAATCGGTTGACTGAACTGTAACGCCATGCGGTAAAAAAATTTTACTTTTCGCAATTCAAACACCTCATCAGAGAAACTGCTCCTTGCACAAATCAACTTCTCGTCTGTACAAAAGCAGCCTCTTTGTTTTCATTTTCTGTTATTATACCCTTTTACCGCAGACAGTTCCACCATTTCTTCAAAAAAAATCAACTGCATCAGACAATTTAACAGCTTTTGCCGGTTCGCCTGTAAAAGTTTCTTCACTGGCTAAACAAGCTCCTATGCAATCTAGCTGCTCGGCATGATAAGGCAGTCCCGATTTTTCTATTCGCGTACGCAGCTTACAATAGGTGCGCTCCACTTCCGCCATGGAATAATGAAGCCGTACATATAAATCCAACCGTTCCTGATACCGGCCAATTTTCATTAAATTGCGGCAAATTTCACTGTCAGCGCAATCATCCACGCTGCCCCAAAAAGGCATAGAGATAGTCCAGCACCTGCTGTAGCTCCAGCAGTCGTTCCCGTGGGTTGCGGGCCGCGTCCAGCCGCTCCATGGCCAGATGAATATAACACAGCGATTCGCTGCTGATTTCATCCCGCAGCACCACCGCATTGTCAAAGGCGCGGTTCAAACTGCTGGCCACCGAATTCATATCTTTTCCATCAAACAGATAATTCTCAAAGAACGCATCCTGAGAACCATAGGTATCGGGGATGGCTAAGGCCGTGCAAAACTGCTGATAAAAAATTTCTCCTGCATCAATCATCTTGTCAAAATAAATGATATAAGACTGTAGCGTCGTAAACACCCGCTCCATATAACGACCCAGCCAATACATATTTTGCGATTTTTCTAACGAGATAACACCCATGTATCTTTAAAGCCTCCTCCCTGCGAAGAATTTACCACAAAGGACGCTGGATTGCGGGAAAACCGCGTCAAGCCGCTGGCCCAAACCTGCGTCGTTTTCCGGTCAGCACAAAGGCCCGCAAATCGGCCTTGCGTTCCACTGCCTGACCACCGTCCATAATGGGCAAATCTTTAAAATAAATAATTTCCTGTGCAATAAACCGCCGCGGCTCATTGATAATTAACTCCTTCATCGCCTGCAGCCGGTCTGCGTCCAAATCGCGGCCAAAAATGACGCCGTAGCCGCCTGCCTCCGCCACATCCTTAATGACCAGCTTTTCTAAATGTTCCAACACATACTGCCGGTCTTCCTCATAGAGTGGCAGATAGGTCGGCGCATTTTTTCAGAATTGGTTCCTCTTTCAGATAATAACCAATCATCTTCGGTACAAAATAGTAAATGCCCTTGTCATCGGCCACGCCATTGCCCGGTGTGTTCATGATGGCCACATTGCCGGCTCGGTAAGCGTCCATCAAGTGCGGCACTCCGATTAAGGATTCGGGCAGGAAGGTTAATGGGTCCAGATATTCATCGGAAACACGGCGGTAAATCACGCCTACCCGCTGCGGCTTTCCATCGTAAGAACGGCAATAAACCATATTATTTTCCACATACAAGTCTTGCGGCATTGCCAAAATAGAATTGGTTTTTTCCGCCAGATAAGAATGTTCAAAGAAAGCGGCATTATAGCGGCCCGGCGTCAAAATAACACGCACGCCTCCTACATTAACAGCTTCCATTGTCTGCCGCAGCAAATCGGCATAATTGCGGTTATCCCGCACCTTGTTCAGATGAAAAACCTCTGGGCAGACGCGGCGCGTCAATTCTCGGGCAATCAGCGGATAAGAAGCGCCGGACGGAATGCGCAGATTATCCTCCAAAATGTACCACTGTCCGTTCTCTGCCTGCACCAAATCAATGCCGGAAATGTGGCTGAAAACGCCGCCCGGCGGCACAATGCCCTCACATTGGGGCAGATAGCCCGACGAGCTGTAAACGAAATCCTCTGGAATAATCCCGTCCTGCAAAATCTTTTTTTCACTGTAAATGTCGGCCAAAAGGCGTTCAAAGCGTTCACCCGCTGAATTAACCCTTTTTTCCAAAAAATCGAATTCATCGGCGGGAATTACCCGCGGGATGGCATCGAAGGGAAATAATTGCTCATGAAATTCATTATTTTTTTATAAATTCCAAATCGTACACCATAACGGGCCAGTTGTTTATTAATGCTGGCGGTGTGTTCAACCAATTCAAACATACTCTATCCCCTTTCTAAACTCAAACTATCCATATGCTTGCTGTTTGCTGCAAAGACCGATCTATTCTGCCTGATATAAGAAAAAAGGCAAAAGCACCTCACTTCAATAGCGCCTTTGCCTTTCATTTATCTTATAATAATTTTTTATCTACGTCTAGCCCCTTTTGACAAAAAAATTTTGTATACTTGCACAATCCCCTATGTGATTTCGCACAAATTTTTTGCAACAGGATCCGTATGTCCCAATTCTAATCGTCTATCATAACACCAATTCGGCAATCAGCTTGGCCACGCCGTCGTCATCGTTGGAGGCGGTCAAACGGTCGGCGGCAGCCCTTTGCCGCCGGCACAGCATTTTTCCACAGCCACGCCCAAACCGGCATATCGCAGCATGTCCAAATCATTGTTGTTATCCCCAATGGCTACCACATCTTGCCGGGCAATGCCCAAATGTTGGGCCAATTGCTGCAAACCATAGCTTTTTGCGCCAAAGGATGACAGATTTCCAAAAATCGTCCGTTGGTAATGACTGTATGCACGGCATCACCAAATTGGGCTGTAATTTGCTGCTGCAATGCCTGAATTGGTTCCGGTTCATCAAATACGCCGAATTGGGTGACAGCCAGCGTGCCCAATCCATGAGGCGCAGCCAGGGCTCCACGCCAATATGCCGAGCGTAATCTAAAAATTGCTGCCCAAAGGTAGAGAAATACATTTTTTCATCAGCATAAATATTATAATGCATCCCGCTTTTGCGCAAAATTTTTTCCAGTTCGCCGGCAATATCCTGGGGCAGATGGAGGGCATGCATCACCCGTCCGTCAATCCCCTTCAGCAGCGCACCTGATAGGTAATCAGCGGCAATTGCAGTTGCAGCCGCTGGGCAAAGGGCAGCGCTGAGCAATACATCCGTCCGGTAGCAAAGGTAAAGCCAACGCCGGCCTCCATGCAGCGACGGATCGTATCCTTGGTAAAATCGGAAATGGTGCCGTCACTGCGCAGCAAAGTGCGGTCTAAATCGGCAGCAATCAGCTTGTAGCCCATCTTAATCCACCAACCAGCTCAAAACGCTGCTGACCACCGACAGCACCACAGAGCCCACAATGGCTGGCCACAGGCCCACCACATCAAAGCCGCCGACCACCGCTGCGGTCAGCTTTAACATCAATCCGTTGATGACAAAGGTTAGCAACCCCAATGTCATCACATTGAGCGGCAACGTAAACAACACCAGTAAAGGACGAATCACCGCATTGACAATGCCTAAAATAATGGCGGCAATAAACACCGCGCCCCAACCGTCCACATAAAAACCGTCAATCAATGTGGAGGTAAACATCAATGCCGCCGCATTGATAATCAACCGTACTAATAAATGTTTCATTGATCCTCACTCCTAACTATTTAAAAAACGCTGCTAGCATCTTATTTCTTCCTGTTATCCAATCTTGCCTGCAAATCCTGATGGGTACGCAGATAATTGTAGATTTCCTCCGCCACCGTCTGATGGATGCCGTCCACCTGGGCTAATTCTTCCACCGACGCTTCGCGGATTTTGGTAAAGGAGCCAAAATGCTTCAGCAAATTTTTCTTGCGTTTTTCGCCCACGCCCGGAATGTCATCCAACACACTGGCCAGATTGCGTTTGCCCCGCAGACTGCGATGATAAGTGATGGCAAAGCGGTGGGCTTCATCCTGCATGCGGGTAATCAGCAAAAAACCCCCTCCGAATGGTCGTCCATAGGAAGTTCCTCATTGTGATAGTACAATCCGCGGGTACGGTGCCGGTCATCCTTCACCATGCCGCACACCGGAATTTCCAACTGCAGCTCCTGCAACGCCTCTAACGCCATGTTCACCTGTCCCCGTCCGCCGTCCATCATAATTACATCGGGGAAAGCGGCAAAGTTGCCGTTCTCCGCTTCTATACCCTGCTCCTGCTGTTTGGCCTGTTCTTTCAAACCATGCCAGAACCGGCGCAGCAAAACTTCCTTCAAGCTGGCATAATCGTTGGCTCCTTCCACCGTCTTGATTTTAAACCGGCGGTATTGGTCTTTCTTGGGCTTGCCATCTACAAACACCACCATAGATGCCACGCTCTCCGTCCCCTGGGTGTTTGAAATATCATAGCACTCCATGCGGTGCGGCAACTGGGCCAAACCCAACGCCTGCCGCAGTTGCTCCAACGCGCCTGCAGTGCGCTGCTCCTGATATTGCTCTTCTAGCTCCGATTTGTTCAAAACCTCGGAGGCATTGCGGCCCACCAATTCCACCAAATCCTTGGCCTGCCCCCCCGTTTTGGCACCTTGAGATAAACCCGGCTGCCCTTTTTATCGGTCAGCCACTGTTCCAGCACCGCCTGTTCTTCCAATTCCACTTCCAACAAAATATTGCGAGGAATAAACTGGCAGTTCAGATAAAACTGTTTCATAAAAGAAGCAATAACCTCGCCACGGCTACTGCCGTCGGTGCCCTTCAAAAAATAATTTTCCCGGCCCACAATTTTGCCGCCCCGCACAAAGAAAATCTGCACACAGCATTGGTTGAGCCCACGGGCCATAGCAATCACGTCCTCGTCGCCGTCGCTGCCCAGCACCGCCTTTTGCTGCGTCATAATCTGTTCAATGCCCTGCAGTTGATCCCGCAGACGGGCCGCCTGCTCAAACTCCAGATTTTCCGCCGCCTGCTCCATCTCCTGCCGCAGCCGCTTTACCAAACCATCCTGTTTGCCCTCAAAAACAGCGCAATCTGTTCAATCATGGCATTGTAGTCTTTTTGCTGATGCGGCCAATACAAGGCGCGTAACACATTTTGATATGGGCGTTTAAGCAGGGGCGGTCATTGGTGAACACCTTCTGCTTACAACTGCGAAAGGGAAAAATTTTGCGAATCATCTCCAGCGAATTGCGCAGCTCGTTGACGCTGGGATAGGGGCCAAAATAACGGGCGCCGTCTTTCAGCACCTTGCGGGTTACCAATACCTGCGGATAATCCTCCTTGGTGATTTTCAAAAACGGATAGGTTTTATCATCCTTCAAATTGATATTATACTTGGGCCGGTATTTCTTAATCAGATTACATTCCAGCACCAGCGCTTCCAGCTCGTTATCAGCCAAAATATATTCCAAATCTACAATATGCTTTACCAGCGCTTTGGTTTTGCCTGCTCCGGTTTCAGCTCCCGAAAATAAGAGCGCACCCGATTGCGTAAATTGATGGCCTTGCCCACATAAATAATCTCACCCTTGTCATTTTTCATCAAATACACACCAGGATTGGTAGGCAAATTCTCCAACTTTGTCTGTAAATCCATCAGCAAACACCCCAAACTGCAGTCGTTCTCGACTTCATTTCTCCGCCGGATTTTCACAAAATACAAAAACAGTTTACCACAGCCGCCACAAAATAAAAAGGGGCTGCACAAAAACCAACATTCTTTTAACAATGGGGCAAAGCAAACTCGCCATAATGTACCCGTATCCATAGCTACTGCCAACCGCGTAGTCCAATCGCCCGCCGCTTGCAAGAGATATTGCTCCACTTCCGCATCCTGTCCTGCCAAAAGGCTGATGGCAGAACGCACCAGCGCCGCCAATTGCCGTTGCTCCATAGCGCCGTAGCGGCTGGTCAGTGTCCCATAGTCCTGCTCTGTAAAGCATGGCCTGCACAGTGGTTTTTCCAATAGTACATGGCCTAGCAGGCCAGGGCAGCACAATGCCGCAAATATTTTCTATCAGCACGGTATAGTCTACATGATAGTCCCGCAAGCTGTCACACACAAACTCAAAATCCAATCTGCTTAGAAACCGTTGCTCCAAGGCAATGCAACGCAAATAAGCCCACACAGCTTGCACGCCGCACAGGTGACCGAAATCGGTTAAAACCGGATAATCCAGAGTCAGCAGCGTATCCTGCGGACAATAGCGGGCGTCATAATGCATCAAAAACGCCGGAATCCCTTTGATTACCGTGTCTTGCAGACAAACCAGTCCATAACTCTGAAAATGGGGTAATAACTGTTCATACAGCGCACCCACCTGTCGCGCCTGATTACAAACCGCCTCATAGCCCAGCCGGTAAGCCTCCCGTGCCGTTAGCATTTTTTTCTTGCCGGTAAGCTGCTCTCCGATTGCTCGTACATTCGCAAGCAATAACGTATCGCTTCCATCAAATGCTGCGCCTGCTCATAGGTTACCGAGGTGCTATCAAATCCATTGTACCGCTCCACTAATTCAGCGGCAAGGGCAATCAAATCTTCCGGCTGATATGGTTCCGCAATAGACATACGTTCACCTCCACCCTGTCAATTCCTGCAGCACCTGCAAATATAGCTGACGGTCCCAACGCGTCACAATATCCAACCGGGTAAATTCATCCCGTCCTGCTGTACGCTGCTGTCCCCGATAACCGGCCCGAATTGCCTGGGCAAAAATATCCAGACACGTGCCTTCCAAATAGTCCAAATCACCAAAGCAAACCGTGTCAAACTGCTCCTGCATAAACTGCAGCAGCTCCCCATCGCTAATCTCATCCAACATCTCATTTTTGTAGCAGAAAAAATTTCCTGCAATCGCAACAGCGTTTCCACATAATTATCCTGACTGAGGTAAGGGAAGCGCAAAACGTCCTCACCAACTCTGGTAAAATACTGCGGCCCAATTCCACTCGCCGCTCCTGTTTTAACACCCTCTGCCGCTCTGCCAACAAAAGGGCACAATCGGCCTGACTTAACACCAGTCCATAAGCCGCCGATGCTTCGTTACAACGTAATAGCGTTTCCACCTGCTGCTGCACCGACACAGCCTGCAACCAATTTTCCGTTCCTGAGTCCAGAATCTTATCCATATCCATCCCTCCCGTGAAGAAACCTAGTATACAGCACCACCGCCCAGCATACCAGTCTTGATTTTTTTCCCATTTTGTGGTATGATAACGATGAAATCAGAGATAGCAAAAATCCCGTCATTTGGCGCAACCAAGCCAAACAGCGGGATTCTTATTTTTATGAAAAATATTTTTGCCACCTAATGCTATCAAAATTCTTCAGCAGCAGAATGACACTTGACTTCCCAAAGCAACGCCAAGATTTTTGGCAGAACAAGGAAGCTTTGCTTATTGAAACAATATCTTATCTATTTTAGGCTTAGGATTTTTTTGCCTTTGACCAAACAGCCTGCAATCCCCACAAGACGCTGGAAATTTTGCTTGCGGCAAGGCGGCTTTTGATTTCCGAAGCGACGCGTACTCCACGTACGCAAGGCGAGGGAATCAACAACAACACGGTATCCACCTAGGCTTAGGGATTTTTGTTTTTGACCAGGCGGCTTTGCAAATTTGCGCAGCGCGGCGTACAAATGGTACGCAAGCAAACAAATTTGCAAACAACGCAGTCAAAGACAAAAAAAAAGACAAGCCTACTTAAAGGTAAAGAAGCGCTGCCCTATATAATTGAGTATCGTAAACAACACCATCCCCAGCAGCATGGCCACATTCTCCGCCAGTTGCTGTGAAAAGCCGCGGAACAACCACAGCGTCAACGGTTTGGCAATGCCGTAAGCCAATAGATAACACACCAAAATGTTCAGCACAAATTTGGGCGCTGTTTTGCCGATGGAGTCCTGATTTTGAAAGGTGAACCGTTTATTCAGCACAAAGCTCAAAATGCTGCCGAAAAAATAATTGGCGGCGGAAGAAATCCAATAGCTGCATCCGGCCAGATTATACAAGCCAAACATGATAGCAGTGCCGAATACCGTATTGACGATGCCTACAAGAATAAATTTAATGGCTGTCCAATCCATGCTGCCCCTCTTTCTCACACGCTTTTGCCGCCCTATCGGTTTACGGCCGATGCAGGTATTGCTCCACTAAAAATCGTGGCCGCCCCTTGGTTTCCAGATAAATTTTACCGATATACTCGCCAATCATGCCGATGGCAAAAGCTGAATGCCGCCCAGAGCCCAGATGGATACCGCCAAGCTGGCCCAGCCCTGCACTGTATTGCCCAAGAAAAACTGCACCATAAAATAAACCATCATGCACAGGCTAACCCCGAAAATGAAAAAGCCCAACAGCATAATCAAGCGAATGGGCCGCGCACTCAGCGACGTAATGCCCTCAAAAGCAAAGGACAACATTTTTTCAGCGGATACTTACTCTCGCCGGCAAAACGCTCATGACGCTCATAATAAACAATATCGGAGGGATAACCCACCAAAGGCACCAAGCCCCGCAAAAAACAAATTGACTTCCTGAAACTGGGCCAGCCCTTCCAAAGCCCGACGGCTCATCAGCCGGTAATCGGCATGGTTAAACACCACCTTAGCGCCCAAGCCCTCCATCACATGATAAAAAGCTTCTGCGGTGGTGCGCTTAAACCATGTATCCTTGGCGCGGCTGCTGCGCACGCCATACACAATATCGCAGCCGCCATAATATTTTTCCACCATCTCGTCCACCGCGTTGATGTCGTCCTGCAAATCGGCGTCCATGGAGATGGTCATATCGGCATAGTCCTTCACCGTCATCAGCCCAGCCAGCAGCGCATTTTGATGTCCCCGGTTACAACTAAGATTAATGCCCTCAAACAGCGCATTTTGCTCATGTAAACGCTGAATGATGGGCCAGGTCTGGTCGGTAGAGCCGTCATTGACAAACACCACCCGGCTTTCTTGATGAATCAGACCGCTGTCAATCAACTGTTCCATTTTCTGCTGCAAGCGTCGCGCAGTTTCCGGCAGCACCTCCTGCTCCTTATAGCAAGGCACCACAATATATAATTTATCCACGGTTTTCCCCTGCTTTCCTGTCTAAAAATTTTATTCCCATTCCGCCGCTTACCGGCATATTGGCAAAAGGGCGCAAAGCCCCAGCGCCGCCAGAAAGAAAAAGGCCGGCATGGCCGGATACCGATAGCGGGACTGCATCTCCGTCAGCATAATCACCGCCGTCCAGCCTAAAGGCAAAAAAGAACAGCACATTTTCCACATCGCCGGTAAAACGCCGTCCGGCAGTCCATAAGCCCAGCACCGCCAGCCAGTAAAACCAAACGCACTACCAGCAAATCCAAGGCTTGCGCGCCGTCAATCCAGCGGACAGTTCGCCAATACTGCGCTTGCTCTGTCTCGCTCAGCTTTGCCATCTGCTGGCTAAACTCCAGCAATGCACCCTCATGGTACCAATAAAAATATCCGTCCCGCTGAAACCATGCCGTGTCAGTCTTTTGCAGCATAAACCGCAGCGTCTCCAACGGATTTTCCAGCCGCTGCCCCAATAGCTGCAGACAAGCCTCCGACTGTTCATCCGCCGACAGCGAGCGAATATAGGTGTAATCGTCCTCCACATAGGAGCCGCCCCGCTCCTGATTAAACCCCAGCACCAGCTTGAACAGCACCGAAATCTCCCTGTCATCGGTAATAATCTGCCGGGCCTGCAGTTGCTGCATACAAAGGCTCTGCACAGCGCTTCCGCTCAAAAAAATCAACAGCAAAGCTGCCAACAGCTTTTGATTTTGCCTGCAGAAAAAATGCTGCCGCTGGGTGTAATAGCCAAAAGCCAATACCGTATAACACAAAATGGACAACTGCATTACGATCACCGACGGGTGAATCAAATTGCTGACCGTAAGACAAGTTCCCACCGCCACCGCCAATAAAATAATTTGGAGCCAGCCTTCACACCGCAATAAACGCTGATACAGCAGCAACGCCAACAGAAAAAACAGCACCGCGCCGTGATGATTGGTGGTAATCTGCGCAGAAACAATATTGGACGGATACACCATCCACAACAGCGCGGTAATCCACGCCGCCTGCCGATGCACCGGCTTCAGCAACTGATACAGCGCCACGCAAATGCTGCCGGTCAGCAAAATATTGGCCAACTGCAGCCCCAACAGCGAGGAACCAAACAGCTTCATCAACAAACCGTTAAACACCACCAGACCGCCCATTTTCGGCATCTGATAATAATTGGCAATCAAATCGGCAGCCGGTGTAAAATCGCCCCGCACAAAACACTGTCCATACAGCAGATAATTGGCAAAATCGTTGGTGGAATATAATGGTGCAGTGCCAGCACCGCCAGACGGGGCAGCGCGCACAGCACAAAGAGCAACGCAGCATAAACCACACCATAGCAACAGCCCTGCAGCCGATAAAGCAGCCAACCGTAAATTGCCATTACCACTAGCCAAACCGCCAGCAAAGGATATAGATATCCGCTGCTCTCATTTCCCGGCCATAAGGTGCTGATAATGGCCGGACGCAGCAGCAAAAAGGCCAGCCAGAACAAGCCAAAAGCCACCGCCAGAAAACTATAAACTTTTTTTCCGCCACCGTTGTCGCCGTCCGCAAGCCTCTCCCTCCAATCCTGTCTACAACCAGCTTACCATCACATAATAATCTATTGTAACACAGTTATCTGCAAATAAAAAAAGAGCGCAGTAGCATAAAAACAGAGCGCCGTCCAAAATTGGCAAGGCGCTCTGTCAATCGCCATTCCATATTCTTATTTTTTTCCGCGGCTTCTTCGGCTTGGGCGCCGGCAATTGGTCATACATTGCCATAAACAAGTCTGTCAAAAACTGGCCATTGTCCACCGCTTCCACCAGCAGCATCTCTTTGGCGCCTTCATAGGGCGGCTCGTAAGGCGCCTCCGGCAGCAATGCTTTTGCTGCAGCAACAGGCTTCACCAGCAGCCTGTCATCACAGAGATAGGCCGCAATTTTGCCGTTATAGTAAAGAATGTACTCTCCCATCATAGCCCGATAAGTGATACCTTCCAGCCCGGATAGCTGGTCCAAAATAAATTGTAGATAGACTTTGCTGGTTGCCATCTGACATTCCCCCTGTCCGTAAGCTGTTTTTTTCTAACATTTTATTCGTACATAGATTCTTATTATAAACTATCCTTCCTGTCGCCGCAACAACAGATTGCCATCGCCAGACTAAAAAAAACACCGCCTGCCATGCAGACGGTGCCAATATTTTATGTGCCTTCTCTTGTTTTTGCTGTGCGCTATGCAGATTACAACACCAGGGATGGTGGGTTATAAATCCGGCTTTTCAGCTCATTATCCAGCATATACAAGCTCTTCGGATCATTGCCGAACAATTCCATTTTGGTAATCAAGTCCTGGGCATTTTTTCTTCTTCGCCCTGCTCTGTTTTGATGAACCAGTCTAAAAACTGGGTGGTACGGAAATCCTTCACATCATGGGCCGCGTCGTATAAATTGTGAATCAGACCGGTTACATACACTTCATGCTCCAAGCCCGCTTTCAGCGCGTCCATCAGTGTTTCCAGCTTTGCCGCCGGTTTTTCAATGGCTTCCAGCGCTACATGGGCGCCGTTGTTATGCAGATACTGATAGAACAGCATGGCATGATCCCGTTCTTCCTGCGCCTGCACCTTGTACCAGTTGGCAAACCCGCTCAGCCCTTTGGATTCATAAAAAATTTGAAAAATCCAAATACAAATAGGCTGAATAAAACTCCTTATTGACCTGCGTATTCAGCAACGCGGTCACCTTTTCATTTAACATACATAACTCCCCCGTTATCATCCTAACAGCCTCCGCAGGCCGTTACGTATAGTTTACTATGCTTTTGGGCGGATGTCAAATCACGAACCTCTACGGACCCTTAAAATTGCAACTCTGTGTTCTGTGTAATTCCATAGCCGGTTTTCCCATCTGTATCCATTGCCCAACGCTGCAACTGTTGCAGTTGTGTTATATTTGTGTTGCTTTTTGTGCTGTATTTGTGTTGTATTTTTTGCTTAACTAATAGGGTTGTGCCATATATGCTGTATTTTTTTTGCACAAAACTAATTTTATAAAAAATAAAGAAAGAAAAGCAAAGAATAAAAAATGCAACATATACAGCACTTACAACACTTACAGCATTGCAGCAAAAAAGCTGCCGCAAATTTGCAGCAGCCTGAACCTTTTTATTTACCTGTATCGCTTTGTAGCTGCGCTGCTTTTTCTTTTTCTTCTCGCTGTGTTCCTTGATAATCGGCACCACGTTAATGATAATCAGCACCGCTGTAATCATCAGAATAATCAGCGTGGACAGGGCGTTGATAGACGGGTTCACCCGCTTGCTCATGGTATATACCAGAATGGAAATGTTATTGACGCCGTTGCCGGTTACAAAATAGGAGATGATAAAATCATCGAAGGACATGTTAAAGGCAATCAACGCACCGGAAACAATGCCAGGCATAATCTGCGGCACAATGACCTTTGTCAGCGCCTGCCAGGGCGTTGCGCCCAAATCCAGCGCGGCGTCAGCCAAATTGGGGTCTAACGAGCGCAGCTTAGGCATGATACTCAGCATTACATAAAGGGATACAGAACATCACATGGGCCAGCAGCATGGTCACAAAGCCTTTGCGGATACCCAACACGCTGAAAAACATCAATAAGCCAATGGCCGTTACAATGTCCGGATTGGTCAGCGGCAGATTGTTGACCTGTTCCATCACGCCGCGCACCAGCTTTTTGGAATTGGATAACCCGATGGCTGCAATGGTGCCCACCACAGTGGAAATGGCTGTGGCCAACAATGCGATGACAATGGTGTAAAAAACAGCGCTCATCATGGTGGAATCGCTAAACATTTTTTCATACCAACGCAGCGAAAATCCGTCAAAGCGGGTCAGGGAACGGCCTGCATTAAAGGAAAACACCACCGTATACAGAATGGGCAGATAAAAGAAGGCCAGCACCAACGCCATATAAAGCTTGGAAAAAATTTTTTTTAGATGGTTTCATCGGTTAGTTTCCTCCTTCGCTCTGTCCGTTTTTATCGACTTTTTTAGTGATGTACAGTGAAATCATGATAATCACTGCCATAATCAGCGAAATGGCGCTGCCGAAATTCCAGTTGCCGGAGGTGAGGAACTGGGATTCAATGACGTTCCCAATCAGCACGTATTGTCCGCCGCCCAGCATTTTTGGGAATAAAAAGCTGGATACCGCCGGTAAAAAATACCAGCGTAATGCCGCTCAGCACACCGGGCAAGGATAAAGGCAGCGTAATTTTTAAAAAGGACTGCACTTTATTGGCGCCCAAATCGCTGGCTGCTTCCAGATAGCTTTTGTCCATCTTGCTCAGCGCTGTATAAATCTGCAAAATCATAAAAGGAATGAAGTTGTACACCATCCCCAGCACCACCGCAAAATCGGTGTAAATCAACGTCACCGGGCCTAAGCCGAAGAAGCCTAAAATGGTATTCACCATGCCCTTATCCTGTAAAATTCCCACCCAGGCATAAGTGCGTACCAGCATGTTAATCCACATCGGGATGGTCACCAGCAACACCAGCATCATTTTCTTACGGCCGCTGGCCTGGGAGATGATATAAGCCACCGGATACCCTAAGAACAGACACAGTACGGTAGTCAAAACCGCCACCCACAGCGAGCGTTCCAGCACCTCTAAAAAGATAGAATCGCTGAAAAAATAAATAAAGTTATCCAGCGTTACTCGAAAGGTTAAAACATCGTTTCCCTTTTGCGTAAAGGCATACATCACAATCATCAGCATAGGTAGAATAATCATGATGACGCTCCAGACAATATAGGGATAGGCCATATTGCGAAATTGTTTCATGCTTAATAACTCCCTTTCTTCGACATGATGTGCAAATCTTCAGGGCCGAACAGCAAGCCTACTTCTTCCCCCACTTCATGCTTGTCGGTAGTATCCACCATATATTCATAGCCTTCCGTTTTGAAGGTGACCTGATAATCGCCGGGCACGATGTTCTCCACATCAAAATCATAATCCACTTCGGTAATTTCTACCGCCGAATCGTCTTCCAGACTCCAGGCAGAGGCATTGGCCCAGGTGCGCAAATCAGTATCCAGCGCCATGCTCTCTTTGATTTCATCCACTTTTTGAAGAAGTTCACCGCATAAATTTCTTCCTCATATTCTTTGCTGGCAATGCGGTTGGCCTCCCGCACAAACATCTGGGCCGAAACCATGGTGCCCGCTTTGGTGGAAAAGGTCACCGGATAAGTACCGATTTTGGGCTCAATCTGGTATTCCACCTTATGAATAGAAATCCAGTCCTCCGTTTCCGCATCCCAAGCCTGCGCGTCGGCACGGGCGATAATGTCGGCGTCGTTCAATTCAGCAATATCCTCCAAATCCAGATAAAAATCGTTGGCGCTCATTTTTCTCTTTGGCTTCGGTGTTGACCACCGGTTTTGCCCTCCGACACGTGCATGGTTACGGTAATACTGGTGCCAGAGCGGGTTTCCACGATGGTTTTCATAGTGAACGCCCTTAAACAGTACCGATTTCACAACGCCCTTCAGCTTGCCCTGCTCTTTCGGCACAATGTCCAAATCCTCAGGCCGAATAACCACATCCACTTTTTCATTGGGCGCAAAGCCGCCGTCCAGACAGGCAAAATGCTTATCTTCAAAAATAACTTCTTTATCCTGCACCATTATGCCGTCGATGATATTGCTTTCGCCAATAAAGCGGGCCACATACTCGTTGGCCGGCTCGTTGTAAATATCGGTCGGCGTACCAATCTGCTGAATTTCGCCGTCCTTCATGACCACAATTTTATCGCTCATGGTCAGCGCTTCTTCCTGGTCGTGGGTGACATATATAAAAGGTGATCCCGACCTCCTGCTGAATTTTTTTTCAGTTCATGCTGCATCTCTTTGCGCAGCTTCAAATCCAGCGCACCCAGCGGTTCATCCAGCAGCAGCACCGACGGTTCGTTGACCAATGCCCGGGCAATGGCTACCCGCTGCTGCTGCCCACCGGACATTTCCGTAACCCGGCGCTGCCCGTATTCTTCCAGTCCTACCAGCTTCAGCATCCGTTTTACCTTTTTGCTCTATGACGTCTTTCGGCTCTTTTTAATTTTCAGACCAAAAGCCACGTTGTCGTATACATTCATGTGGGGAAACAGCGCATATTTCTGGAACACCGTATTGATTTCCCGTTTATAGGGCGGCAGTTGACCGATATCCTCACCGTCAAACAAAACCTGCCCTTCATCGGGCGTCAGAAAGCCGCCCAAAATACGCAGCAAGGTTGTTTTCCCACAGCCGCTGGGCCCCAGCAGCGTTACAAACTCGTTTTCATAAATATCTAAATTAATCCCTTTTAAGACAAGCTGTCCATCAAATTCCTTCACAATGTTTTTAAATTGAATCAGCTTTTTCATGGTCTTTCCCATCCCCTTTTTTCAAACCTGTAGCCTTCCCTATTATCCCATCTCTGTCTTTTGCATAAAAAAGCAAGCAACGGACTTTTTATCCATCACTTGCGTTATACACCGATTTTCTTAAATTTTATCAACAACCGCACAGCTACAAAAGCAACCTCACAGCATCAAAAAACGGTCGCGCACCACAGCCTGCCTGATATGCACTTTTGATAAAACGGATGAAAAGCAATGTAGTTTGGCTTCATAGAGTCTATATAGCAAATATTATACTTTTACTACTCTTATTGACCAGTTCACAAGTTGATGTAAAAAAACAAAATGGTTGTAAAGGAACCAACTTATAAAACTTGCGCTCTTAACGCAATCAATAATGGCAAAGTTGCCGCTCGGCATTTGACCCGGCTGTCCGTATGGCCTTAGCCCCACGCAGCGCTCTGCTGCAAGGGCAGTCAAAGAAATATTTGCATGAAAAAACGACATTCTTTTCATGCGTTTATTGCGATATAATCATACTATGAAAGAAAAGATTCGTCAAGCAAAAAATTTCTCTCTCAGTTCCTCGTTGTTATAAAGAAAGCCCGCCGTAGTAAGGATTTTCAGGCACAAAAGAATAAACAAGGTGAAGATATGGGAATATCCGAATTCGTTCCAGTATTTCTGTCAGTTCATCGTAAAAACGACAAAAAAACGCAATTCATTTTCTCTTTTGCTTGACAACCGACAAGGCTGTTATAGTATAATACATATAGCGACATAAAACGAAAATTGGGAAAGAAGGTCTACTATGCTGATTGATTATCACTTACATTCGCAGTTTTCCTGTGACAGCGTCACCAATATGGAAGCCATCTGTCAGGCAGCTTTAGAAGCCGGGCTAGACGAAATTGCTTTCACAGACCATATGGATTTCAATTATCCTCACCACTATGAAAACCACTATATTCACGATTTGGACAACTATCTGGCGGCCATCAGCCAATATCAGCTCCGCTTCGCCGGACAACTGACCATTCGGGCCGGTATTGAAATCGGTTTAGAGCGCCACCGGCTGGCCGACTACGATAAAATTATCAATCAGTATCCCTTTGATTTTGTTATCGGCTCGGTGCATGAGATTGGCGGCGTGGCTGTGAGCCAAAAGGCCTTCTTTCAGGGAAAAACCAAAACAGAAATTTATCGTCAGTATTACGGTGCCATTTTTTGGATTGTATCCGGCAATTTGATAATTTTGATGTGATTGGTCATCTGGATTACTGCAAACGCTATTGCCCGCTGCCCTATGAAGCCGGCGACCATCTCATCGCCATGGACTTACTGACCGAACTGTTCCAGGAGCTCATCAAGCGGGGCAAAAGGGCTGGAAGTGAATACCTCCGGTTTTCGGCACAGTTCCGCCATGTGTCTGCCCCATTTTGATATTCTGCGTCATTACCGACAACTGGGCGGCACCCGCATCACCATTGGCTCCGACAGTCATCGTTCCCAGTATGTAGGATTTCGTGTGGCTGAAACTACCCATGCCTTGAAAGCGCTGGGTTTTCAGACCATCTCCACCTTTGGCCGCCGCCATGAATATCCCGTGCCGTTAGACTAGACAAAAACGCCAGCTTCGTATGGAAGCTAGCGTTTTTCATTGTCTCATAAGCTGCCGCAAAGGGCTTGCCCAATCACACA
>VOFC01003566.1_pt1 | contig 41415 bp, 67 predicted proteins | sample 5384161 | NCBI WGS metagenome assembly VOFC01 (sample SAMN12384722, study PRJNA508395) | human gut metagenome | isolation source: healthy gut B | host: Homo sapiens
TATATTTCTGGTTGCGGTGACACCGTTAAAGTTGCCAGTTCGAATACATATCCGCCAAGTGGGTATGCTGCAAGTGATTCCTGTGTTTTCTTTCCTGCCTGCGTAAACTGTGTCACACCTGTGACCTCCTCAGGCCTTGTGATGAAAAGCTGGCACACCTTCTGTTCCACTGACATTTCTGCGATTTTTTGCTCTACCGCTTCTGAAAATTCTGCTTGTGCAACGTTTTCATCCACCGGATAACAGCTGTATTCCCTGCCGCATCCGCTGTGGTCTGTCCTGCTTCTGTATCAGAACCGGTTTCTGTCGCACTCCAGATAAATTCTGTCCCTGATATTGCATTATTTTTTCCATCTGCTGACGTTTTGTTTTTACTTTCACCCGGAATTATAAAATGCAAAACACCCAATACCAGGACTATTATCAGAATTATAACTTCGATCGTTACCAGATATTTCCCACCATTTTTTCTAAAGTCCATATTTATCCCTCACGGTTCGTCTTACCATCAGCTTTGCTTTCGTTTCGTTTTTTCCTGCTGGTCTTTTTCCTGTGGTTCTTTTACTGCCGCTTTTAACCGGAATCTTCTTTTCTTCGTCTTTATCAGCTTTTGTTTCATCAACAAAATCTAACGATTCTTTCTCATCATCATCATCATTATCATGTCCGTAATGTCCATAGTATCCGCCATATCCACCATATCCGCCATAATAACCCTTATAATAAGATCCGTAATATCCGCCATATCTGCTTCCCTCAAATTTGACCTTGTTAAGGACTGCACCGAGTATACGGACACCTGAATCCTCGAGTGTTCTTTTGGTATTTATTATTGCGCGGCTGCTTGTGGCATTCTGTGCGGCAACTACAACTGCACCATCCACGTTTTTACCTACAACCGCTGCATCTATCGCCGCCCCTGTAGGTGGTGTATCCACCAATACGTAATCGAAATTTTCCTCTCCAAATTTTATAAGCTCCGCAAATTCTTTTGACTCTAAAAGCTCGGTCGGGTTCGGCACTTCATGTCCGGCAAAAATTATAAATACACGCGGTATGGTTGTCGCATACACGATATTATCAAGTGAAACCTGACCTGATAAATAATGTGAAAGTCCATAAATCGTTCCACCGCTCTCAACCTGTGCTCTCAATCTGCCGACGAGTACTGATTTTCTCATATCAGTATCGACTATAAGCACCGCCTTTTTGGAATCTGCCATAGAACGTGCCAGATCCATTACAACTGTACTTTTACCCTCATTCGGCACACTGCTTGTAAAAAGGATCGATTTTATCCCCTTTCCACTGAAGCTTATGCTTGTTTTTAAAGCTCGAAGGGATTCTTTCATTGTATAGCTTTGTTTCTTTATCTGATTTATGATCACTGTTTCCATATTTATACAACCTTCTTCTTTTTCTTCTTTTTTCTTTTTCGCCGTCATACTCAACCGTATCTTCAAGTGGAAGTGAGGCAAGTACTTTCATTCCGGTCTTCTTTTCAAGATCATCAGCGTTTGAAACTGAGTCATCTAAAAGGTACTGTATTGTTGCAAGTCCCGCTGCAAGAAGCAATCCAAGGAGAGCACCTATAAGTGTATTCCTGAGTATATTATTGTTTACCGGTTTGTTTGATGCATATGCGCTCTGGATCTTTTTAGGCTGTGCCTGATCCATGTTGTCAGCTATGTATGCGGATGAAACATTTGCGATCTCATCTGCGATCTGTTTTGACTGTTCTATGTCATTGTCGTTTACGACAATCCTTATTACTCGGGTATCTGTCGGATTTTCGATCGTGACTCTCGCTTTAAGCTCATCATATGTATCCTTAAGTCCAAGATTTTTTGATAACTGTAGATAATACCGTCCTTCCGGTGATAACATATTCATAATCGTTCGTAAGGCTTGTTCCAACCTGGATATCTGCAAGACTTGTTATAGATGTCGACTTCGACAGCACGTATAGCTCAGATGCCGCTTCATATTCCGGTGTAAATGTAAATTTCGTGAACAATCCGAAAATTGCAGCAAGAAGCACCATTGATGCAATAAGACTCTTCCAGTGCTTTAACATAACTTGAAATAACTCTAATAAGTCAATTTCAACTTCCTTATTTGTAGATGTAGTTACTGTTTCCATTTCGTATATTCCTCTTTTTTAGTTATAGCTATATATTTACTTATGACTAAATAAGACTACACCATTTTAGTATAAAAGTCCAGTATTTTTACAGGCAAAAAAAAAAAAGACATTTAGAAAGAAGCTTTTCTGTCTAAATGTCTTTTTTTAATAATATCTTTGTATATTTTTTGTATATTTTTTATCTTTTTTCTGTAATGTGCTGATCTTATTTCTGATCTTATTGCCGATCTTATTATAGTTTGATCATTTTATAGTTTGATTATTCCGAGTGATTGAAGCAGCAGAAGGACCAGCATTACAGGAGCTATAAATTTTACCATTATAATGTATAATGTCTTTCTCCTGAATTTGAATCCACCCTCTGTAACCTCGTCTATTATCGTCTTCGGCTTTACACCCCATCCGATAAGTATACGTGTAAGAACGGCGACAAGCGGCATAAGACAATTGTTGCTCAGATAATCCATTACATCAAGTATCTGTGCTTTTGTTCCGTTTGGCAGCTTAAATTCAAAGTATAATTTATTGTATCCCATACACACTATTATTCCCATTATAAGCGCATATATCGTGACTATCACTGCGCTCCTTCTTCTGGATAAATGGAACTTATCCATCATGCTCGAAACTATAGCCTCCATAATGGAAACGGATGATGTAAGCGCCGCAAATGTAACCATAAGGAAAAATGCAAATCCTATAACATTTCCCACAGGTCCCATAGCATAAAATACTTTCGGAAGAGATATAAACATAAGTCCTGCTCCGGCTGACATTCCATCGCGTCCCATGAACACAAAAACTGCCGGGATGATCATAAGGCCTGCAAAAAATGCAACAAGAGTATCAAATATTTCGATCTGGTTGATCGAGTTCATGAGGTTTACATCCTTTTTTTACATATGATCCATATGCTACCATTATTCCCATGGCAACACTGATTGAATAAAAAAGCTGTCCCAGTGCGTCTATAAACACTGTAAATATCTTGTTAAAAGTAATATCCGAAAAATCCGGTATTACATATATCTTAAGTCCCTCAAGTCCGGTTCTTGTGGTGCCCGATGCATCTGTATAGTCAAGTGTGAGGCAGAATATCGATATGCCTATTATAAGGAAGAACAGGATCGGCATAAGCACCTTGCTGAAGCGTTCAATTCCTTTATTTACTCCTGCTATAACAACTGCAGCTGTAAGTCCCAGATAGACGATCCCGAAAACGACTGGCGCAATATCACTTGAAATATAACCTGAAAAAAGCCATCTTCTGCAGCCGAACCGCCTCCTCCTGTCATAAATATGGCAAAGTATTTAAGCACCCAGCCTCCTATTGTACAATAATATGGCAGAATGATGACAGGTACAAGACATGCAAGTATGCCTATCCCTTTCGCCTTTGGGTGTATGACACCATAAGCGGTAAGCGGACTCTGTCTCGTCTTTCGTCCTATCGCAATCTCTGTGGTAAGAAGTGTAAATCAAATGTCAGTACTAATATCAGGTAGCATAAGAGAAACAGTCCCCCGCCGTACTTTGCCGCAAGGTAAGGGAATCTCCATATATTTCCAAGGCCCACTGCACTTCCTGCTGCTGCAAGGACAAAACCGATATTTCCGGAGAAGCTGCCCCTTGATTTTGTTTCTTTCATGATGATTCTCCTCTATTTTTTTATCACCTTATAATAGCATATTGCGGCAAAAAAAAAGCAGTCATGGAACTTTTAGATATAGATTAAATGCATAAGTCCCATAAACTGCCTTTATAAAAAACACTTACTCAAGAGATTTTTCATACTGTTTAAACTTATAAGTATCGTTGAACTGTTATGTAAAAAGAGCCGTTGTCGTCGGCGGCAGAACTCCTGCCACACCGAGTGCAATAAGACCCGAGTTAAATCCAACTATCTGCCTGTAGTTCTTCTTTATACGTTTCATAAGTGCATTGCTTATATATTTAAGTGTAACGATCTGGTACAGGTCGTCCGATCCGACTGTTATGTCAGCTATCTCACGGGCGATTTCCGCTCCGTCGCTTATGGCAATTCCTACATTTGCCGCAGATAATGCAGGCGAATCATTTATTCCGTCACCTATCATTATGACTTTTCTTCCGGCTGCCTTTTCCTGCTCTACAAAAGATGCCTTATCTTCCGGGAGAACCTCTGCATAATACTCGTCAACACCGACTTTTCCTGCGATCACAGAAGCAGTTCTTTCACTGTCCCCCGTCATCATGACAACCTTCGTTATTCCAGCCTTTTTAAGCGAATTGACAACTGCAGAAGCCTCCTGTCTTAACGGATCTTCTATACATATAACTGCTGTCAGCCGTCCTTCTATCGCCAGATAAAGGTGTGAGTAATAAAGAGGAAGCTCCTCAAAAAGCTGCTGTTTTCCCGGTGGGACTACACAGCCTTCGTCTTCAAACACAAAATGATAGCTTCCTATAACAGCCCTTTTTCCATCTATTGAAGTTGCGATCCCGTGCGCTACTATATACTCAACCTTCGTGTGCATTTCCTCATGCATAAGATTCTTTCTGGCTGCCGCATCCACAACGGCTTTCGCCATAGAATGTGGGAAATGTTCCTCAAGACATGCTGCGACCTTTAACATATCGTCTGCAGTATAGTCATCTGTAAATGTAACTACATCTACAACCGTAGGACGTGCTTTTTTGTAAGCGTTCCCGTTTTGTCAAAAACAATTGTGTCCGCATCTGCAACCGCCTCAAGGAATTTTCCTCCCTTTACTGTTACATTGTAAAGGCTTGCCTCCCTGATAGCAGAGAGTACAGAGATAGGCATTGCAAGCTTAAGTGCACAGCAAAAATCAACCATTAATATAGACATTGCCTTTGCTACATTCCTCGTAAGAAGATATGTAAGAGCTGTTGCGACAAGTGTCCACGGAACAAGCCTGTCAGCATAATGCTCTGCTTTTCCTTCGAGATCGGACTTTAATTTTTCTGACTCTTCTATCATTGTAACTATCTGGTCAAAACGATTATTTCCACCGACCGCTTTAACCCTGAGCGTAATCTCGCCTTCCTCGACAACAGTTCCTGCAAATACTGTGTTTCCGCAGCTTCTTGCGACCGGAACCGGCTCTCCTGTAAGCGACGACTGATTGACCATTGCCTCGCCGGAAATTATCTCACCATCAAATGGTATGACATTTCCCATATGTACAACAACATGGTCATCCTTTTGGATTTCAGAAGCTTCGACAAGTATTTCCTGATCTTCCGGTGTCTTAAGCCATACTTTGCTTACATTAAAGGGACGTGCTTCTTGCCAGATCTCCGACAGATTTCTTGTGTGTCCACTCTTCCAGAAGTTCTCCTATCCCAAGCAGGAACATGATAGACCCTGCTGTATCAAAATCTCTTGTGATAAGTGATACTGAAATGGCTGTCGCATCAAGCACAGGTACTTCTATCTTTCTGTTAAGCAGGCACTTAAGGCCCATTCCGATATATTTTATAGATCTGCCTATCGTTAGTATTGTTCTTACCGGAGCCGGCATCAGAAGCTTTTTACCATAATGCCATACGATTTTGCCCGCCATTCTCTCCTGATAGCAATTATTCAGCTTGCGGCTTGAAGTAGAAATAACTGTCTTTGGAACCTGTGCACTCTCATAATGAAAATGACGTAGAAGAGAAATGATCTCTTCCCTGTCTCAACATTCTATAACAGCATGCTGTCCTGTCATAACAAATGCATTCTTGTTATTATGGATCACATAAAGTAAAGTGTCTCATACGGTATTGCTTATGAACACGCATAAATTGTTACATTCTTTTTATTATGCTGTTGTTGAGATAGCTGCAAGACATGGTGAGTCAAACAGGTTGAACAGCAGGAATGATACTGCTACCATTGTTGTTGGGAAGAATGCTGCAAACTGATCATGCATGCTTACTGCATACTCCTCTACCTCTCCAAGTCCTGCGAGTACACCCATTGTTGAAACGATACCCTCTTTTGCCACAAAGCCTGAGAGTGATGATGCAACTGCCTGCCATGTATTGAATCCAAGTGGTGCAAAGATAACTGCGATTGCAGATCCGATTACTGCGAGTAAGCTGTTTTCTTTGTCAACAAGTCCGAATGCGCCATCCTGGATGCCGAAGCTTGAAAGGAACCACATAACTGCACAGCATAGGAAGAGGATTGTTCCGGCCTTCTTGAGGAATGCCCATACTCTCTCCCATACATGTAACAGCACACCCTTTACTGAAGGGATATGATACTGTGGGAGCTCCATTACGAACGGTGCAGGCTCTCCTGCAAATGCTCTTGTCTTCTTTAAAATGATACAGTAGATGATTGTGAGGCCGATTCCTGCAAAGTACATAAGAGGTGCCATCCACCAGCAGCCGTCACCCATGATAAAGCCTGCGATAAGTGCGATAACAGGAAGCTTTGCTCCACATGGGATGTTTGTTACTGTCATGATTGTCATACGACGGTCTTTGTCATTTTCAATAGTACGTGTTGCCATGATACCCGGTACACCACATCCTGATCCGATAAGGAATGGGATGAAGGACTTTCCTGAGAGACCGAATCTACGGAAGATTCTGTCCATGATGAAGGCTACTCGTGCCATGTATCCACAATCCTCAAGGATTGAGAGGAATAAGAATACGATAGCCATCTGTGGTGCAAATCCGATAGGTGCACCAAGACCTCCGATGATACCGTCAACTACAAGTGATACGAGCCATTCAGAGCAGCCTACATTTTCCATAAATGTCTGTACTGCCGGCTGAATCCACTCACCAAAGAGTGTGTCGTTTGTCCAGTCTGTTACAATTCCACCGAGTGATGATACTGCAACATAATATACAGCCCACATGATGAGTGCGAAAATAGGCAGTGCCAAAAATCTGTTTGTAACAATCCTATCAATTTTGTCTGATACCGTCTCTTTTCCGGCGCGTGCCTTCTTTACGCATGAGCCGATGATTGAAGATATGTACTGATATCTCTCGTTTGTGATGATACTCTCTGTGTCATCATCGTATTTGTCCTCGAGAGCTTTAATCTCTGCGTCTACATTTGGAGCACTCTTTAGCACCTCAGAAATCTTTGAGTCACGCTCTAAAAGCTTGATTGCAAAGAATCTCTTCTGGTTCTCTGATACTGCAAGACCAAGCTTATCCTCGATGCCTGCGATTGTACTCTCCACATCATCTGCTAAGTGATGTACCCTCTGAACGGATTTACCTGACTTTGCAATCTGGATTGCCTTCTCTGCGGTCTCCTTGATTCCTGTCTTCTTTAAAGGCTGAAATCTCAACAACCTCACAGCCGAGCTTCTCTCCAAGTGCCTTTGATATTGATTGTGTCTCCGTTTTTCCTTACAATGTCATCATATTGACAGCCATAAGCACCGGAATGCCAAGCTCTATAATCTGTGTTGTCAGATACAGATTACGCTCGATATTTGTTCCGTCCACGATATTGATAATCGCATCAGGCTGCTCTCCGATTAAGTAATTTCTTGCAACAACCTCCTCGAGAGTATATGGAGAAAGTGAGTAGATACCCGGTAAATCCACCAGGTCTACATCCTTGTGACCGATAAGCTTTCCCTCTTTTTTTTCTCAACTGTAACACCAGGCCAGTTACCAACATACTGATTGGCACCTGTTAAGGCATTGAACAGTGTTGTTTTTCCGCAGTTCGGGTTTCCTGCGAGAGCAATTTTTACTGCCATGTTTTAATCTCCTTATTTTTGTTTGTTCATTCTGCCTATAGTTTGTATTTACTAACCTATAGTCAAAAAAATTTACTCTACTTCTATCATAGAGGCATCGTCCTTACGAAGTGATAGCTCATAGCCTCTCACTGTCACCTCTACCGGATCATCGCCAAGCGGTGCCACCTTGCGGATAAATATCTCAACACCCTTAGTAATTCCCATATCCATGATACGTCTCTTGACTGCGCCCTGGCCTGTGAGCTTGACAACCTTGACTGTCTCGCCTACTTTGGCTTGCTTTAATGTCTTCATGCTGACTACTCCTTTTTTAATTTTATTGTTGTTTAAAAAATTTATATAAACGTTTGCATAATATCATATACAAAGTCGTTTAAATCTTAAATTATTACAGCTTATCAGCACATTGCTGCATGTGTTGCATGTGTTGTTATATATGTGTTGTATGTGTTGTATGTGTTATATATGTCATACATGCTATATCCATGCCTGTTACATTGTTTATCAGACCATGATCTTATTGGCCATATCCTTGCCGATGGCTACTCTGGCGCCCTTTACATTGACTATCATATTGCCGGCTATCTCTGAGATGACAGTCACTTCTCCGCCTACTACAAAGCCCAGCTTCTCAAGGAAAGATCTCACCTCTTCCTTTCCGCCGATTTTCTTGATTATCTGTGCCTCCCCGGCACCACTCATTGATAATGGCATCATATTTACCTCTTTTTCACGTCTTTTTCTTCACGACTTTAATGATAAAAAACATCATTTGGTAGCTCTTACGGCTGTTAGTATACTCTAACGTAACTTAGATGTCAATAATATTTTTAGATTTTTCTTACTTTTTTCAGTTGTGGCTAATAGAATGCGCCCCAGACACCAAGTGTCCGGGGCGCATACCAACCTCAGTCAAAAAAGTATATTATAATATTATATTACGTAGAACCAGCTCGGATGCGTCTCCATCTCGCTGGCCACAAGCTCCTTTCGCTCTCCTTTTCTGATGGAAAGCTCCTGGTTTTTGATGCTCACACGAGCCCCCGGCTCGATAGATGAGGTAATAAATGCATTACTTCCGATGACAGCACCTCTTCCGATGACAGTCTCACCACCAAGTATAGAAGCTCCGGCATAGATGATGACATTATCCTCGATAGTAGGATGTCTCTTCACGCCCTTTAGCTTCTGACCGCCTCTGGTAGAAAGTGCTCCGATAGTCACACCCTGATATACCTTGACATTGTCACCGATAATAGTGGTCTCACCGACCACGATGCCCGTTCCGTGGTCTATAAAGAAATTCTTGCCAATAGTGGCACCCGGATGGATATCAATACCGGTCTTGCTGTGTGCATGCTCTGTCATCATACGCGGGATGAGCGGTACTCCAAGCAGATGAAGCTCGTGGGCTATACGGTTTGTAGTGATTGCAAGCAGTCCCGGATAGCAAAGGATAATCTCATTGTAATTGTAGGCTGCAGGGTCTCCGTCAAAAAACGCAGCCACATCAGTCTCCACCAAAGCTCTGATTTTTGGAATCCTTTTAAAGAAATCATTACTGATTTTCTCAGACATATTGACAAGCTCGTGATGTGATAAGCTCCTGTATTTAGGATTCTGCGGCAGGGCAAGCACCACCTGCTTGCGCAGATTGTACATGATATCCTCCAAAAGAACAGCAATCTGGCTGTCCAGGTTGTAATATCTGAAGCTCGTGCCCTTAAAATAGCCCGGATACATTATCTTAATAAGCTTTGAGAGCAGATCACAAACAGCCTCCTTGTCCGGCTGTGAAAAAAGTGCCTGCTGATTTATGATTTTGTCATCATGATAATCGTCAAGTATCTGTGATACAAGCCCTTCTATCATTTCTTTATTATTATCCATATATTCGAAGCCTCCGAATTTACTATTTATAATATTTTTTTGCCTCCATACGCTCCTCCCATGTGCGGTTTATTATACCGCCTATGAAAAGCACATACATACAGCCATATAACCATACCATTATAAGCGCAATAGTGGTCATTGTGCCATAAAATGAAGAATAATTATTGTATTTATCCACGTACACAGAAAAGATTCCAGAAAAAATCATCCATGCAGCAGCCGCAAATACCGCTCCCGGCAGCTGGTACTTTTGCCCTCTGCTTCTTGTTTGGCAGAAACACATAAATCACCCAGAAAAATAAAATAAGCACCGGCAGGCAGATTACCAGACGATAATCGACCACACTGCCTATTATACTTCCAATTATATGATGAACATTTGAAAAATACATCTTCCTGAGCATATTTCCAAACACCATGATACCCAGTAAAAAAATGAGCGCCAGTGCAAAAACGATACTGTAAAGCACCGAATATATACGCCGCAAAATAAAATTTCTGTTTTCCTTCACATGGTACATATCATCAAGCCCAAGCTGAAATGAAATAAAAGCCTTTGAGCTTAAGTACACGGCTGTAATCATCGTGATAGAAAGCCTGCCTGTGCCGCTGGCATACACCTCACTTGCCAGATCCTTCATGATGTCACCAAACGACTCCGGAATAAACGAACTCGCCCACATCAAAAAATCAGCCTCTGTAAGCGGTGTCCAGCTCAGCAGCGAAAAGAAAAACAATAAAAACGGGAAAAACGACAGCATCAAAAAGAAGGCTGCCTGCCCTGCGTATGCAGAAATAGAGCTCTCTGAAAAATTGGTCACAAAATCAAAGGCTGTCACAATGATATCCCATCTTCTGCTGTATTTCCTCGCACTTTTTCCTTCGATGTTAGATTCTTTGCAATCACCACCTACGGCCTTACATTTCTCCGTTTTGATTTCCGGTGTTTTACTATCTAAATCCGGTCTACTTTGCTTTGTCATCTGCCTTCTTCTGGAATTTCTCCTCAAAAATACTATAAAACGCTCATGAGTACCCTCACCAATGAGTCCTGCCTCATCAAAAGCCTTTACAGACGCAAAAAAAGTGAGCGCTCTACCATCCACCTTCACAAGCTACCCGACTCACAAGTCACCTTCATGCCAACCGGTGTAGCCGAAAATCTTCTATCGTGAGCTCATCTCAAACGGCTGTGATGCCATCACTAAGCTCAAAAAGCTCGACATGATGGGTGAATATTCCCTTCCTGCAGACTACAAGGGCAAGATTCAGGTGCTTGTAAATCCTGAGGAAAAGACAATAAAGATCATAGATAACGGTCTTGGTATGACAGCTGATGAGGTTGAAGAATACATAAGCCGTATCGCATTTTCAGGTGCTACAGACTTCATCGAGAAATACAAAGGACAAGTCAAATGATGACCAGATTATCGGTCATTTCGGTCTCGGCTTCTACTCAGCATTCATGGTAGCTGACGAGGTAACAATCGATACGCTCTCTTATAAAGAGGGCTCTACACCTGTACACTGGTCATGTGACGGTGGCACAGAGTACAACATGGAGGATGGCGATATGGACGACGTCGGAACAGAGATTACTCTCTACTTAAACGACGACTGTCTTGAGTTCGCAAATGAGTACCGCGCACGTGAGGTTATCGAAAAGTACTGTTCTTTCATGCCTACTGAGATTTACCTTGCAAAAGAAAATGCTCCTGAAGAGTACGAGACAATAGACAAGGCCGACAAGCGTGACACTGACACTGTCATCGAGGAAATCCATGAGGACGCCAAGTACGAGAGAAAAAGAAAATGACAAGGGCGAGAAGGAGCAGGTAGAGGTATCTCCTGCAAAGGATCAGCTCAAAATCGTTAAGCGCCCTGTTCCGCTTAATGATACAACCCCACTCTGGACCAAGAGCCCGAATGAGTGTACCGACGAGGAATACAAGGAATTTTACCGCAAGGTATTCTTAGACTACAAGGAGCCTCTGTTCTGGATCCACCTGAACATGGATTATCCTTTCAACTTAAAGGGTATCCTCTACTTCCCTAAGATCAACACAGAGTACGACTCAATTGAGGGAACTATTAAGCTTTACAACAACCAGGTATTTATCGCAGACAATATCAAAGAGGTCATTCCTGAGTTTTTGATGCTCCTTAAGGGTGTTATCGATTGTCCTGATTTACCGCTTAACGTATCACGTTCTGCTCTCCAGAATGATGGCTTCGTAAAGAAGATTTCTGAGTACATTACCAAGAAAGTAGCTGACAAGCTCATCGGTATGTGCAAGACAGAAAAGGAAAATTATGAGAAATACTGGGATGATATCAGCCCATTTATCAAGTTTGGCTGCTTAAAGGACGAGAAGTTCTGCGACAAGATAAACGACTATATTCTTTTCAAGGATATCAATGACAAGTATCAGACTCTTCCTGAGCTGCTCGCACCTGTTGCGGAGGATGAAAAATCAGATGCGGAAAGTGCCGATGCTTCTGATGATACAAAGAAAGCTGACAATACTGATGCAAATGCCTCTGATGAAAACAAGGAACCTGAGAAGAATACAGTTTACTATGTCACAGATGTAGTACAGCAGGGTCAGTATATCAAGCTGTTCAAGGAACAGGGCATGAACGCTGTTATCCTTGACCACAATATCGATACCTCATTCATCACACAGCTTGAGCAGAGAAATGACCACTACAAGTTCATGAGAATAGATGCAGACCTCACAGAGTCTCTCAAGGATGAATCCGGCGCAGACCTCACAGAGGCAACCACTACTCTCTCAGAGGTATTCAAGAAGGCTTTGAACAACGACAAGCTCACTGTAAAGGTAGAAAACCTTAAGAACGCAGATGTAGCATCTGTGCTCACACTCTCAGAGCAGGGCAGACGTATGCAGGATATGATGAAGATGTACGCAGCCGGAGGCATGGGTGGAATGGATCCAAGCATGTTTGCCGCTGACCAGACACTCACATTAAATGCCAACAACGAGCTTGTGAAGTACATCTTAGACAATAAGGATTCTGAGCATGTTCCAATGTTTGCTGAGCAGCTTTACGACCTTGCAATGCTTTCTAACCAGCCGCTTTCAGTTGACCAGATGACTAAATTTGTAAAGAGAAGTAATGATATCATGCTTCTTCTCACAAAGTAATCTAACAAAGTAATTTTACTGTTAACATCACATAAAAAAGCTGTACACTATGCAGGTTTCATATAGACCTGCATGTGTACAGCTTTTTATTAATTACCGGCTCTCTTAAACAAAAAGTTCACAAACACAGCCGATACCACCCCAAGCACTGCTCCTGCCAGGACATCCGTTGGGAAATGCATGAAGTTGTACATACGTGAAAACGCTATAAGTACCGCAAGTACAATCGCCGGTATTCCCATTCTTTTGTCTATAAACATAAGTGTCACTGCCGCTGTTATGCCGTTTAACGTGTGTCCCGAAGGAAATGATGAGTCAAACGGTATCTTTACAATAAGACTGACTGTCTCATCTATCTGACATGGTCTCAATCTGTCGACCATATTTTTTATTATCAGGTTGCCCACTATAAAGCTCAAAAGCTCTGCCGAAAGCATCTGCATACCTCCACGGCGGTATTTTTTTGAAATACAAAGCACTACACCTATCACAATCCACAATGCGCCTGCATTTCCGAGGGTGGATAAAAACGCCATTACCTTGTCTAAAAACGGTGTTCTGATGTTCTGAATTGCATACAGGATGTCAAATTCCCAGTCCATATTATATGCTCCTGTCTATTATTAATTATTATCTACCTGTTCAATTGTCGGCCTGAAAGTATTTATTATACACAGTAAAAAATGAGCTTGTTTTCACATCCTTTTCATCCTTTATACTGATTGAATCCCACAGGTCATTGTTTAAACTAAACCCTGCTTTTTTTACAAAGTGCTCGTAGTCATCATTAAACTGCTCCTGTTGTCTCTTTTGCAGTATAGTGACCTTGTTCTGCTCTGTTTTTTCCCGGTCCAGCTTGGATATACACTTGATGAAATAGTAGCCGTCATCTGTGCTTATCATATCAGATGTCTCTCCATCACCAAGCTCAAATGCTACAGCCTCAACCTCCTGTGGCAGAGTGCCCTTTGCCGCATACAGCTCTGTCTGGCTGTCCTCACTGCTGCCTGATGCAACTGCTGCAAAATCTTCCTTTGACGAGAGCTTCTGGCTCACAGCGTCTGCGCTCTCCTTGCTCTTTACAAAGATTTTCTGTATATGGATAACTCTTGCATCCTCATCACTCACCTCTGTATCAACACCCTTCGATAGAGAATTGTACAGCTTTTGCGCAATCGCATAATGCTCGTATGCGCTCTCAATGTCTGATAAATCAGCCTTTGTGAATTTCTTTTCAGCTTCGTTTAATGAGTCATAGTATTCCTTTGCAGCCTTTGACACACTACTCTTCTCCTTGTCTGTAAGTGTAATCTTCTTTTGCTTTGCAATTGAAACCATGCAGTATATGCGCGTCAGCTCATCAACAGTGACATCCCTGATATATTTTTCCACGTTCGACGCATCATCTGTCTCAAGCAGGTTTACATCATACATAGTGCCATACAGATTTTTTGTAATTGGCTAAATATATGAGTGCCTCCTTCTTATCGCACTTCATATTGTCCACGGAAAAAACTGTATGGCTGTTCGTGGTATTTATATCAATCACTATCTCCTTGCCGCCAATACTGCAGCCGGTGAGAAGTGTCGCTGATGCAAGCAGCATACACATCGTTTTCTTAAAATACTTCATACCTGCTATCCTTCCACAACAAGGAATCTGCCATCCGCAATGGCAAAGACCTCACTCTGGTCCATAAGCTCATCATCTGACATGCCCGAAATATCTGAGCCTGCCTCATCAAAATAATCTCTTACTTCTTTTATATTCTTACATACCACAGCCATGCAGTCCTCTAAAAATTCCTCTGCAGCCTCCGGAGTATCTGCGACCTCCTCACTAAAAAGCTGTGTCTGCTTCTTTAAAAATGTGTCTAAAACCTCGTCATCGTATTCGTACATATTGTATTCCTCCATGTAAATTATCTCTTTTCTTTGGCTTTATATACAGCTGTTCATACAGCAATTATGTCTTATATATTAATATATTATATTTTTGTACCACCTGTTAAACATTATATAATAGATTGCTGTGACATGCCACTATTTTTTATATTCACGACAGGTAACAATTGTCTGCTGTAAACGGAATGAATATATAAGCCTCTCATCCGCCTGTATGCTTTTCCCATCTGTAGAAAAAATCCTTCCAAGTGCATCAGCATACAGTTTTAGCTGTGTACTGTATCTGTCGATAAGCTCTTTAGCAGCATTTACCCTGTCCGTCTTGTAATCAAGCAGCACTATTTTATCATTCTCCAGCCAGAATACATCAATAATTCCCTGAACCAATACTCCCTCATAGTCCATCACAAAAGGCTTCTCTTTATACAAATCGCCTCTCTTATCCGCCTGTGCCATATGCGCTGCCACATCTGATGATATAAACTGCTCTATAAGCTTTGGTCTGGTCAGCCTGTACATGTCATCTGTGATAAGCCCCTTTTTTAGCATTTCATCCATGCTTTTCTTCACAAATGCACTGACTGCCACATGGTCTTTTGTATCTATATCACACAGACTCTTGAAATCCAGACACTCCATGACACGGTGCACTGCAGTTCCGCGCAGCGCTCCCTGATTCACACCTGCTGCATTTTTAGGCTCTTTGCTTTCATTAGAAGCACCGCCTGCCTCATCATCCCTCGCAAAGTCCGGCACATACGTCTCCTTCTCCTCCAATAGGAACTTAGGACGCTCTGCCTCCCTCTCTGTGCTGTCGTACTTTTCAACCATAGAGTCATGCTTCAGCTCAGATACCGAATATTTGCTTTTTTTTAGTTATATCAGAAGCATATACATACTCAAAATCAAATTCCTCTGCGAGCTCTTTGGCTTTTGTTTCATCCGCTGCACTTATGTGCCCAATAAGCTGTGCTTTTGATATATCGTTTGCCGCCATATCCATCGCAGTTCGTGCAGCGAACTCTGTTGCATCTACTGTGGATACCGTATACTTATCCGTGTCCGACAGCATGGCAGCTATAATCCATTCCAGGTAACACCCTGCTTCCCTCCCTTTGCCCAAAGCTTATTGGCTGTTTCGCATTTACATTGCCTCTATACTTCTCAAAGGATTTTTGGGCATTTGAAAGTCCCCCTGTCAGGATAATCTTTTCCTTCGCCCTGGTGAGCGCTACATACAACACACGCAGCTCCTCTCCCAGATTTTCCCTTTTAATGCGGCTTACTATCTCATTTCTGATTAGTGATGGTCGCTTTGTCCTTGGGCTTTTTTTTTTTCCACAAGGCCAAGCCCAAGCTTTTCATGTATCACCAGGTCTGATTTTGTGTCCTGCGTGTTAAAGCTCTTGCCAAGCCCGGAAACAAACACTACAGGGAACTCAAGTCCCTTGCTCTTATGGATTGTCATAATGCGCACCACATCGTCATTCTCGCCTGCGGTATCGGCCTCTCCGTAGTCTATCTCGTATTTCTGCTGTATATCTATGTACCTGACAAAGTGAAACAGCCCCTTGTAGCTGGTCTTTTCATAGGCTGCGGCCATCTCAATCAGCATATCTATATTCTGTCTGCGCCGTTTTCCTGCCGGCATGGCCGATGCATACCTGTAAAAGCCAGTCTCATCAAGCATCATGTACAAAAGCTCATGGATTGGCGTATCAGCTACAGCACCTCTTAGTCTCTCAAATACCAAAGCGAAGGCTTTAAGCTTCTCGTCCTCATAGCCATCTTCACCTGCCATGGCGCTAAGTGCAGCCTGTGCAAAGCTTACGCCCTTAAAGGCAGACCTAATCTGTGCCAGCTCCTCATCATCCATGCCCACGATAGGCGAAGCAAGCACTGCTGCCATCGGAATATCCTGCAGCGGATTATCGAGTATGCGAAGCATGGACAGAATCACCTGTATCTCATACGATGAAAAGTAGCCTGTATTCGACTCTACATGCGCCGGAATATCACAGTCCTTTAATACTGCTGCCACTGTATTAGCCCCAGGTTGCAACACTTCTCGAAAGTATCACTATATCCCTGTACTGCACGGCTCTTAGCTGCCCTGTCTTTTTATCAGTCACCATGCCGTTTTCCATCAGACTCCTGATACGGTTTGCAATCAAAAGCGCCTCTATCTGCACCTTATCTCCATCCTCATCCTCTATAATTTCAGACAGATCCTCATCCTTGTAGTCAACAAGCAAAAGCTCAGGACGCATCGTCTCCTTTGGATAGCTTGCACCGGGATACAGTGCCGCATCGTCATCATACTGCACATTGCCCAAATCTGCTGCCATGATTTTGTAGAATATGTCGTTAGTAAAATCTAACACCTCATCCCTGCTTCTGAAATTCTTATGCAGGTCTATTCTCTGGTGTGCACTGTCATCTGATGTATATGTGTTGTATTTTTCCATAAACAGCTCAGGGCGCGCCATTCGAAACCTGTATATGCTCTGCTTTACATCGCCCACCATAAACATGTTGCCGACTCCTGGTGCTCTCTTGAAATAGCGGTAAGTATATCCTCGCACCTGGTTTGAGTCCTGATACTCGTCAATCATGATTTCCTCAAAATGTTTTGAAAACTCACGCGCTGTCTCTGTGGGCTCCAGTGTCTGTTCATCCACCAGTATGCGAAGCGCAAAGTGCTCTATATCAGAAAAATCAAATACTCTTTTTCTTGTCATTACAGCCTCCATCGCATCAAAACTCGAGTGAGAGCCTTATCAGCTCTTTAACAAATGGCCTTTGACGCTCCAGCTGCTCATACATAAGCTCAATTGACATGCCAAAGTATTTCTGCTTTATTCCGTCTACCTTCTTCTTGGCAGCATCGCGCATGCTTTTCACGCGCTCCTTTTTCTTCTCGTCTCCGTCAAATTTCCTGATGACAGCAATTCTGCCAAAGGATATTTTGTTTAAGAACTCCTGCATGCCGACATAGCCTGTCACATCCGCCATTCCATCAAACAATGCTATATCCTCTGAAAGTGTAAGCGCATACTTTTCAAGCCGGTGTAGCTGATGCCAGGTCTTTCGCCATTGTAAGCTCCTGTACAGCCTCCTCCAAAAAGCACCCTGCTGTAATCCACTATCTCCTTAATGATTTCTGAGTCCTCAAGCTGTTTAACTGACTTTATATCATAGAGCCCTATGAGGCTGTTCATCCACTTTCTCGGCCATGATGAGCTGCCCGCCTTATAGTAGATATCCTCCACCATCTGCCTGACGGCAGAGTCATTTCTCCCCTTGCTGTAAGTATCTATAAGGTTGATAAATGCCTCGTTGTCTTCTCTTGCATAATTGTCCTCAAATACCTGTGCCAAAGCATCCTTTAGCATAAGCTTAAGCTCTGCCTGGTCACCGATTCTGAAATCAGGATCCAGATTAAGCTGTGAAATTATTCTGCACCACAAACAGACAAAACGAATCAATTGTAGTGATGAGCGCATTGTGAACCAGTGTCGACTGCCTCTGCAGGTTCTCATCGTCCGGCTTTAGCTCCTTCAAGCCGTCTATCGCACGGCTGACACGCTCCCTCATCTCAGCAGCTGCAGCCTTGGTAAATGTCACCACAAGCATCCTGTCGATATCCACCGGCGGATTATCCACACATATTCTGTTTACTATACGCTCAACGAGTACAGCTGTCTTTCCTGAGCCCGCTGCCGCCGATACAAGTATATCCCTGTCTCTTAAATCTATAACCTTTTTCTGTTCACTGGTCCATTTAACATCCATATTATATCTCCCGATTATGGCTTTATATTATTATCTCCATAGCAAGCTTTTTATGCTCTGCAGCTGCAATCTGTGTACGCATTTTATCAAGTACATCTTCCTTATTGTCACCGTTAAAGCTTCTTTCGCCAAAGCCCGGTATCCTTGAATCATACCTGCATATGGCCTGAAAAGCGCAATATGCGCAGCTGTCTATTTTCTTGTTCTTGATAGGATTGACGGCAACATTTCCATCGTATATTTCTCTTCCTATCTCGCGAAGCTTCTCCCGCGCAAACCTTGTTATCACATCAAACTCTTCGGCGTTTGCCACCTTTGAGCCTGCAGCCGGTGTCTGATCCTTTTTTAAGGTGACAGGGATTACGTCAGAGCTTTTCTCAAAGTCCCTGTCCATGCCTCTGTATGCCTTTTCGTCAGAGTTGATAAGCCCGTCAGGCTTGAGCTTCTTTAATATCATCTGATTGATTTCTTCCTCAGACAGCTCAGTGCCCGGTGTCACATCCTATCAAGGCTTTCGTGAAAAAACCTCAAAACCTTCAGGCACAAAGCTGCCTCTTCGTATCTGGGTTGTGAGTGCCCATACTGTCTGTTAAAAACCTTTTTTCATATGTGATATCGAATGTTGGATTCTGTGCAGTCATGTATCTCCCATGCCGGAAAGCCTGCATACTCATCAATCACCTCATTTATTGCTTCCATCTGCAAGCTCATTTCTTTTGTCATCTGTCACTTATTGTAAACCAGTCGTCCTGTCCATCAAGTTTACTTGCTGTACCGCTCAAGTGCAGCATGATAGATATTTCCAATATCGAGAGACGAAAATTCTCCCTCCTCACGCTCTTTAGTTTTAACCCATAATTCAAAAAATGCGCATATGCACAGCGGCAGAACTGTTCAAACCTTGTGATACTGCCCTCCATTGTCTGCCGTATACTGCCTTGCCACATTTCGGCTTATCGGATCATTTGAATAATGCTCAAATTTCCACGGAATTTTTTGATATACTTTGAAATTTCATGAGGATCTTTATCGTCTACGCATCTCGCCAGCCCATGCATCACTGACTGATCTGTCATCAGCACGATATCAGGTAATCTGCGCACCATCTGTCATGAAACCTCATTTGACAGCAATATTCCGAGCACTCTTCGATATTGATATACCAAAAGCTGTAGGAATCATCTGTCTCAACGAAATGTCCGGAAATATCCCCTTTAATATGTCTTATGAGATACGATGAACCATCGCCTTTCCTCACTGTCAAGCCTTATATGAAGCTGCTCTGATGGCTTTGTCATATTAAGATACAGATAGAACTTCTGTATAAATGCCTGCTCCCTCGCTCCGGGTGCAAGCTCTATATCCAGCTCCTAAGTGCCTCTCTCTCATACTGGGATATAATGCCTCCTCTTCCTGCCGCCTTTGGAACAACCCATCGTTTACGCCTGCAAAAAACATGACCTTTATGTTGGTCAGACGCGTTCTCTCAATATCTCCGATGGTCACAGTGTCGTATCCCGGCGGTATGACTGCTACATCTGCGCATCCAGTCCTGCAATCCGGCACTGACCTTATAAACTCAATAAAAGGATGAAGTAGTATCTCTTTGTCGTATCTACAAAATATGGAATTTCATATTTGCCGAAAATGCTTTCGATATAATTATCATAAATACCAACATCCCCTGTAACAACCGCTATATCACGATATCTGAGTCCGTTTTGTCTTATAAGCTTATTTATCTTCTGGGCTGTGCGGACAAGCTCATCCTTTGGATCCTTAAGACACTCTATGTGTATATCCTTTGGGATTTCATTATATTTTTTCTGCCTCTTCCCATAAAAAGGTTCTGCTCCATGAATAAAAGCTCCGGTGTATTTTTTAATCTGTGATTATCATTAAGGATAACAGCGTCTTCAACATCTACATGAAGCATATCTGCCATTTTGAGCAGGCTTTGTATCGTCTTTTTAGGCATATAAAAAAAGTTCATGCATACCTTTTGTATGAAACATATCTTCATCAGAATCTATGGTGAGAGTTACATATATCTTTTTGATACCACAAGAAGTTTTTTTCATAAGTTCATTCTGTATCGGAGTAAAACCTGTAAACTCATCAAAACATATCACCGCATCCTTTAGGATTTCAGACTTTTCTGCGACATCTGAAAGTACATTTAAAATCTCCTCCGCAGTAATATAGCGTTCCTCCATAAACCGGTTAAACTCTTCATACATGATAAGGACATCCGAAAGCTTTGCCCTTAAATTTTCTGAGAGTCTGCCGCTTTCAATGTGGCGCTTTAGTTCCGCCGGACTGATATTATACTGAACAAACTCTGACAGAAGTGATTTAACCTCGCTTACATATCCTATCCGGTTCATATTTGCCTTCATCACACCAAGCCTTGCTGCATTGTCCGATGCAATCTTTCTAAGAACAAGATTTTTTCCTGTTTCCTCCAGAACTTCTACATTTTTTATTCCCAGTTCGTCAAACACACGATACGCAAGCCTCTTAAAACTAAGCACGTCAATATTCATGATGGCATGGTTTAAAGAAAGCCTTACCAGCTGTTTCTGTGTCTGCATTGTAAACTGTTCCGGCACGATAACAAGATAATCCTTCTTTGGATCTTCTGCCGCCTCTTTTTACTATTTTCCTGTATATATATTCTGTTTTTCCGCTGCCGGAATTGCCTAAGATAAATTGTAATGACATAATAAAAACTCCATGGTAAATTACAAAAATACTATTTGTAATTATACCATGAAGTATATTTTATTACACTATAATTTAGTGTTTATAACGAACTATTTAGTTTTAATTTTTTTTCTTTGCAAGCTTTAAAAGCTTTCTCTTTCTAAAGAGCATTACCGATGGTGCCCCTACAGCTGCCACTCCTGTTCCTCCTACTACTCCGTAGAATAACGGCTTATTCTCGAAGAACAGTATCAATGCATTTGAGGATACTGTTATCCCCTTTATAGCTGTATGCTTTTACGTTTGTGCTTCCGTCTGTTCCGATTGAGCAGTCTGCGCATAATACTGCCACCTGCTTATTGATTCCCTCCGGTATGCTGAATCTTATTTTTCCATCGTTTTTACTGAGGTAGTCTGTAAGCTCATCCCCACTGAGGTCTGATACGACTTCCTCCTCATTTCCATCTGAGTCAAGGATCGTCACCTTCACCCTGCCAAGCTTTCCGCCGTCATCTTTAGGCATCAGTGTCACATCCCTTGATGTTCCCCTGTAGTTTCCGCCGTCTTCTATTCCACTTACTGTAAACACCGGTGCAGTTTTGTCGATAATGAAGTCAACGTTTACATTTTTTAAGTCACTGTATGCAACTGATGATGCTTTGTCCTCTGACTGTGCGACTATATTGTATTCTCCTTCATCCTCAAAAAAGATCCCTGTCTATATGGTACTCATATCTGTTCCAGCTTTCATCCTGGCCTGATCTTGCCACCGTATAATCAGTTCCCTCGTTAAGCTGCGTTCCGTTTAACAGTATACTGTAGTTTACAAGCGGATCTGCGTTTGTCTCCACAAGCACGATATCCTGTGTCTGTTCCTGTATGTAATGGTCATTTACCACTCCCATCGAATAATCATCAAGGGCAAATACCGATCCGTTCCTGTTTACTGAGAAATCCATAAGATCATCACCTGCCTGCAGGTTCAAAGTCTTTGCGTTTCCCTGTGCATCTGTTATGTTTACTGTATCATACACATTTCCCGCCTTGTCTGCAGCGCTGCGTGTGAACGAATACATTCCGTCTTCCTCAAGGTTTCCATACTCGACTCTCTGGCCGTTTCCGATGGATGTTACATTTCCCTCAACTGTCTTCTTTACAAATTTTCCGTTTTCATATACAACTGCTGAAAGTACAGGTGTAAATGTGTCAAAGTTTGTGTCCATGCATTCGACCGCAAACCCTATGTTTCCCCTGTGAGCTGTTTGCAGAGCCAGGTGTGATACCGCTTATACTTACAGATGGTTTTGTAAGGTCTATACAGAAGTTCTGGCTTTCAAGGTCTGCCGCCTTGTTTCCGGCTTTATCAGTGTAAGCCATTGTCCATGTGTATACAGCATCCTGCGCAAACGAGATGGTTGCTGTATGTGTATCCCCACTGTCTGACCAGCTGCTTACAGACGGAGCTGACGCTGCATTTGCATTATCTGCCGCACTCATTGTAAGCTGCATTCTGCTGCTCTCAAAATTGTGCTCTGTTATCGTGACCGTTGCGGTCCTTGTTTCTTTAAAGTAGTTTCCATTCTGTGCATTGTTGTTGTCATATGAAACAGAGATCACAGGTATAGTCATGTCTATCGTGAACTTATCCGGCGCAACAGAGTTTCCGTAACTTACTCCGTCATTTCTGTTTCCTGCAGCATCTGTCATCGAAACATCAAATGTATAGTCTGCATCTGATCCATAGTAGATCGTAGCATAATGCGTGATGTCATCTCCGTTTCCTGTTCCGTATGATGTGCTCCATCCGGAAAGTGAAGGTATGCCGCCCTCGCTTGATGTGATCACCGGAAGTACCTTTGTCTCGTCAAAGTTTCTTTCTGTGACCTTTATCGTCGCAGTTCTTGCCTCTTTGAAATATGCACCATCACCAAATGATGTATCCCCGTCATTATTGTCATAGCTTACCTCGATCTGCGGGGATGTGATGTCGATTTTTACCGCATTTGTCGTGCTGTATGTATTTCCTGCATTATCTGTCGCTGTGACCTGTATCTGCACATCATTGCTGTTATTCTGCGCTGCATTTACCACGATTCCGGTCTTTATATCTTTCTTAAGATCTACAAGACTCTTTGCTGTATCTGTATATTCGTAAAGGCTTCCTTCCTGTGTCACCTGCCCAAGATTTATCACCTGATATGTGACACTTTTTATTCCTGATGCTATTTTTCCATTTACATCATCCGAAACGCTTATATTTACCGGAACATCCGATGTGTAGATACCTGTATCTGAATCCGGTATGTCCACGCTTATCTTCGAGCCTGTGTATCAGTCACGACTGCGTTTGTACTTATGTATGTCACGTTTCCGGAATAATCAGTTATCTTTAAGTATACAGTATAGTTTTTATCTGTCTTTTCTATAAATGCGCTGTATGATCCGTCCGGTTTTACGCCTGATATTTCTTTCCATGCAGTAATTCCGGAGAGGTCTTTAAGTGCGCCGTCATTTTCTGTCACATAGTAACTTACGCTCTTTACCTTTGAGAATGAATCTCCCACTTTTCCTGAAACTGTAAGTGCAGACTTTGAAAAACGTGAGATCTCATATTTTCCGCCGGTTACAGCCTCTTTCCATATGGTGTCAGTTCCTGCCGAAAGACCATTGTATTTTATGTCTCCGAAAGGATTTACCGTATCAATGATGAAGCTGTCGGATTTTTTTTATCTGCTATCACAAATCCATCATTTACATTGTCTGAAAGGTCTGTGACTTTCACATCGATCTTATATTTGTGATCATTTTTGAAAAATACAGGTATTGAAAACTTTGCGTCTACTCCTGTCGTAACCGTTCTCCAGCCTCCAAGGCTTACTCCGTCGACAGCATTTTTTGGTCACATCAACTGCTTCTTTTCCATCTTCAGAAACAAGTATCTCTACCTTGTCCGGATCAAAAAATGTATCATATTCCGTGATCGTAACTGTCGCTGTTCTTTTGTGTGTTGTAATACTCTGTTCCTCCGACAGTGCTGAACGATACCTTATCAGGAGCACTGTCTGTTCCGTATGCAACATCTGCTGCCGGAGCTTTTGTGTTTATCCTGAACTTATTTTCATTATCAAGGTGAGTCACTGTCTCGTTGTCTGCCTTGTCAATAACCTTTACATATACATCGATCCAGTCATTGTTTACAAGTTCTTTTGGAATGGTAACTGTCTTGTTTACAGTGTCATTTGTTCCTGCCTTGTCACTTCCCTGTGGGAATATCTCTTTCCAGTCTGATGCATCTGCGCTTCCTACTGTTATTTTGTAGCTCATCGACTTAATTCCTGAAAGGCTGTCGGATGCTGTGATATCTACATCCACATCTTTGTTAAAGTAATTGTTTGTCTTCTTTCCTTTTGTCTTTTTTATTAAGCACGACAGAAGCATCCGGAGCAGTCGTATCGACATTTACGCTCGACTCTATCTTCTTTACATTTCCTGCAGCATCATAGACTAAGACTTTTTTACTATAAGATCTTCATAATCATAAAAATGTCCTGCCTCCATTGGTATCTCAATTTTTCCTGTGGCGGTTTTGTCACCGGTCTTAAGCCCATCAAATGTAATGGTCCTGTCTTCTTTTCCGATCACGTCACCGGTCTTGCTCGTTATAGTATATGACGCATTTTTTATTCCGCTTGTCGCATCTGAAACATTGAGTGTGAAATCAACTTTCTGGTTGTGCCATCCGTCTTTATTCGCACTGTCATCCCCAACAAGCTCTGCATCCGGCTTTGTTGTGTCAACATTTATCGTTTTGGATTTTTTGTCTCATTTCCGGCAACGTCCCTTGTCGTTGTAGTGATTACAAGTGCACCGTAATCATACAGCGGACTGTCTGATCTTTTTATAACAAATGATCCATCTGCACTTCCATTTCCTTTTTCGAAATCTGAAAAAGTAACGGCACGGTCTGCATCCCCTATGACGCTTCCGTCCGGTGCTGTAACTGTATATGTCACAGATTCTATACCGCTTGTCGCATCATATGCTGTTGTCTTAAATGTGATGTCATCATTGTACCATCCGGCATCATTTGCCTCTGTTTCTGTTTCAATGTCCGCATCCGGTTCTGTCGTATCTATGCTTGTGTTCTTTACGATCTCTGTCGTATTGTCTGCCATGTCCGTTATGCAAACTGTGATGACCGGGTTGCTGCAGTCAAATCTGTGGTCTTCTGCCGGAAGGACGATCTAGAGTATAATTTGTTGTCGCAGTTATCTGTTATTTTTATATATGATAATTTCCTGTCTTCCGCTGCCGGATCTGGTTTTTAATGTTGTCATCCCCAGTCTCTGTCTATTCCACTTCCTTGTCTGCTGATGTAAAGCCTGTATCACTTAAGACTGTATCCGAATAAATGTATCCGGCATATTTTTACTCCACTTAACGGTCGCCTGCCGAACCTTCTAATAATATGTGATCATATTTGAGTATACTGTATATGAAAGTTTCCTTCTGCTTAAAGTGCCCTGTCTTCCCATCTCCCAAAAAACACGCTCTCTCCGCTTTTTTGTATCCTTTGGTATTTCTGATGAGATCTCATTGTCTAAAAAGGAAGGTAAGGCTTCTGCCATTTACTTTGATGTCTGAAACCGTATTGGCATTTGTCCCATGTTCTGCTATGGCATAAAATAGTATGCCTGGTCGCAGTCAAAGCTTACGTCTATTGAATCATTATCCCACTCCGATCCGTGACTCCGTCCAGTTTTTTATCTTTCTTTGTTATATCTGTTTCTTTTCCGCCATCTCTGCTTCAAAGATCTTCCACCTTTTTCGGACCGTTTGCGTCATCCACAGCTATCTGCACTGTTTTTGCCCTGTTGCCTTAATAATCCGTTTTCCTGTGCTTGTGACAGGAGCAGTATCATTCCCGGATCATCTCTGTCATAAAAAGCGACATTTTACTTCTGGTGCGTCCATTGTCGATCGTGAATCTATGGTCTTCACTCCAGACAGTTTGTATCAACATTTCCTGCCATATCATCACCATGACATAGACGTTTATCTTTTTGTAAATCCTATTCCATATTTACAGTGATGATAGTTTTCTCAAAGCTTTCTGCCCACGGTTTTCGGAGCTTCCTGCAAAAGATCTCACGCAAATAGTGATCCCACTTTCAGGGGTTTCTTCCCCCTGCACAACAGCGTATTTAACAGACTGTAATCGAAAGTGAGTCCGCTGCGCAACATATTGACCACCCCCCATCTTTATTGAAAAAACGGATTTTTTTCAGCAGGCGAAACCTTTGTTTTTGCCTGCTATCGTTTTTATCGTAATAAGGTGTTGTTTCTGTTGTAACGCTGTGTCCTTGTATTATCATAAGCTGTTGCACTAAGCCTGAATCCATCTCCCTGAATGTATCCAGGGATTTTTTGATCGTTCCTTCTGACTTATCATAATCATTAACGTAATCTATCTCCTCATTATCTACGAGGACTTTTTCCATCAGCATCAAAAAGCTGATACTTTTATTGCACTGATCCCGAACCTTCATCATCCGCTGCTATGTTTACAGTTACTTCTCCTTTGTTCCATCCATTTCATTCGGTCTGCTTCCATCTGCGAATCAAAAGCTGTTTATTTTTGGATTTTCACTGTCGTACTCAAATGATATCACAGCATCACCTGTCTCCACGACATCTGTAATCTTATCCCCCGTCAAAAAGACACCTTTTCCCTATCGTGACATTTATATCATTATGTCCCTGCTTTAAGCAAAGATCCTCTGCACTTATCCCGTCACTGCTCCACTCTGAACCAGCATTGTCTTTAAGCTTTTATTACATATCTGCTTCCGTCCTTGTTATCCTTACTTGGGACTATACCGGATACCTCCGTGTAGATCCTGCCCTCATTGTTAAAATGTATCACCATCCGATCGTCCAGTAGTGTGAGTAATCGCTGTAGTCATGGTGCGATCTTTGCTAGTGTAAGGAAGTTTCGACTCCTTCATATTTATCTGTTGCTGGTGCTACAACCTTTACTGTGACCTCGCCGTATGTATCTTTGGCTTTCCACTGTCCACTGGTTCCAAAACCTTTGAGCTTGTCAGCTAAGTCGGCGCTGTTTGCATCGTAAAAACTGTAGGTAATGGTTCCGTCATAGTCTGGATCATCGGAAGCATACTGCGCTGATCCGTCCTGCTTTGTATAAATCACCTTTTTGTACTCTTTTCCCTCAACAGGAACAAGTGAATGGGGAAATCTTTTTTCATTTCAATGTTCTTACTGATTTCCTTATATACAGTGCCGCCATGGGCTGTTCCTTATATCGGCGTGCTGTAAAGTGACATTGCCGCTTATTAATAGAGAAACTCGACCACTGTTGTCGACATCTGCTGCTTTTATCGCTGGAATAAAATGTCTGTGAAAAACCAGCTAAAGCATCGGATGAAATATTTTGTGGAAATAAAGGGGTTGATTCATTCCGGGACGCGCCAGCTGTCCGGGGTGTCACTACTAAATACATAGGTTGTGAATGTATCTTTTTCAAGGGTGATTTCTTGATATTTCTCCTCCCACGATAATCAGCTTCAGGCATTTTTATAATTTAAATAACTATCATAGCCTATAATAATTTTATATTTTTCTCCATAAATTATTAATATCTAATTATTCCATCATAAGATTTATATAAATTGTATTTAACTTCTTCAATTTATGTTTTGCACTATCTTTACACTTAATTTTATTTTTTTGCATCGGTAGTTTCTTTGTATCAAATTTTCAAATAAGTTCACCATCATCGTCCTCGGCTCCAACATTTATTTCCATTGTAGTTAAGGTATCCTGTATAATTCCATGCCACTTTTCCTTTGCTTACTGCAAACCAGTTTTACCATATTTGCAAAGTGTTGTTTATTGAAATTTACAACCTGTTATTTATGTACCACCATGTTCCATTGTATTTGCATATGTATTTTAAATCTTACTGCTCCATTCTCCACATAAAACCAGTAACCATTGTACTTGCAAAGCCCTGTAGTATTAAAGTTTACCCTGCTGCTGCTTACATACCACCATGTCCCATTGTATTTGCATAAAACCTGTAGCATTAAAGTTTACTTTGACCGCTGCTTACATACCACCATGAACCATTGTATTTGCATAAGCCTGTGGCATTAAAGTTTACTTTGCCTCCACTTACATACCACCATGAACCATTAGCCTGTGGCATTAAAGTTTACCTTGCCTCCGCTTACATACCACCATGAACCATTGTATTTACATAAGCCTGTGGCATTAAAGTTTACTTTGCCTCCGCCTTATATACCACCAGCTTCCGTTATATTTACACAATCCATTTTTATTAAAGTTCACCTTGCCATTTTCAATGTACCACCATGAACCATTATATTTGTATAGAGTTGTTGCACTGTAATCTACTTTACCGTTATGAATGTAATACCATTCTCCGTTGTACTTTACAGAGTGTTGTCTCATTATTTGTTTTTCCATCATTTGTGTATACAAGTGAACCATTATTCATTGTCATGGATTCGGTTGTATCTACTTTTCCGTTCTTAATGTTCCATGTTGAGCCGTTATAGTCATATAGCATGTCAGCGTTATAATCTACGGTTCCATCTTTTACATAGTATGTCATTCCATCATAGTCACACAATCCTGTGTAGGAAGTGTCTCTTAAACCATTTTGTATAGTATAACAGGCTATCTCCATCTTTTTCCAGACCTGTAAGATTGAATACCATGGAATCCGGTAATGTGTTGTTGCATACCAAATATGTTCCATAATAATTTTACATTGCTTTTGATAAGATAATAAGACATATCAATATGCATGCTATTCTGTACTTCTATACAACTAAATTTAAGTTTAGATTCTATTAAAATATATTTGTTTCTGCATCTGTCGTAATAGTATAATTTCATTTGACTATCATTATTTATTTTTTATATAAGTCACTATTTTCTAAAACTTGTTTTTGGCTTATAATTCCGTTTCCCATTAATGAATCTATCCTTTTTATTTCCACTAGAATCATTTAACGTAAAAATTATATCCAAAGTTCCACTTTTCTCAATTGAATCAATCAATTTTTTCATTATTATAATCAATATCAATATTAAAATTTAAATTTTCATGATTAAATTTTTCAAAATATATGTCATAATAATCCTTCTACAATTTTTTCCACATCCTCCATATCTGCCAAATATAATTTCTGATTTTGTTCATCTTGCATTACTTCAGCATCTTCATCAGACTTCGATTCCACATATATAACTCGTCTTGTTCTGTCTCACTTTCTGTGTTTACATCCACCCCTGGCTTTCATCTGTCTGCTCCGCAGCATACATCGTAACGTTTCCGCTTGTCACAAGCATTGCTCCGGCAATCAGCATTGCTCCCAGCTGTCTTACTATTTTGCTTTTCATAACATCCTCCTGATTTATTTATTAATGCCGCCTAAGACGCAGCTGCGATACAAAAAAATCCCGTTCAAGCCTCTCAGCATAAATTGACTCCGGCATCTATAAACAGCCAGTCCGTAAATTTTTGTGATAGTGGGTTGCGGCGCATTTGATTTTTGTATCTTAAATAGACAATGCGTTGTGGCGGCATTTACTCTGGCTAGATTTTTGAACTATGAGAATAGCTGCGGCAGGCAGGTGCTCTGACAAAGCCACCCTGCTGACGAATGTCACAACCCCCTTTATTTTTTTGGTCGATCATTTTCTTTAAAATTTTACTACTCCCTTTACAATTTTGTACCTCTTTCCATTATAGTTAAGGTATCCTGTATAATTCCATGCCACTTTTCGCTTTGCTTACTGCAAACCAGTTTTTACCATATTTGCATAATGTTGTCTTATTGAAATTTACAACTCCGTTATTTATGTACCACCATGTCCCATTGTATTTGCATAGCGTATTCTTAAATCTTACTGCTCCATTCTCCACATAAAACCAGTAACCATTGTACTTACAAAGCCCTGTGGCATTAAAGTTTACCCTGCCACTGCTTACATACCACCATGTCCCATTGTATTTGCACAAACCTGTGGCATTAAAGTTTACTCGACCGCGCTTACATACCACCAAGAACCATTGTATTTACATAAGCCTGTGGCATTAAAGTTTACTTTGCCTCCACTTACATACCACCATGAACCATTGTATTTACATAGACCTGTGGCATTAAAGTTTACCGGCCTCCGCTTACATACCACCAGCTTCCGTTGTATTTACATAAGCCTGTGGCATTAAAGTTTACTTTGCCTCCGCTTATATACCACCAGCTTCCGTTATATTTACACAATCCATTTTTTTATTAAAGTTCACTTTTCCATTTTCAATGTACCACCATGAACCATTATATTTTATATAATGTTGTTGCACTGTAATCTATTTTACCGTTATGAATATAATACCATTCTCCGTTGTACTTACAGAGTGTTGTCTCATTATTTGTTTTTCCACCATTTTGTATACAATGGAACCATTATTCATTGTCATGGATTCGGTTGTATCTACTTTTCCGTTCTTAATGTTCCATGTTGAACCATTGTAGTCGTATAACATATTTGCATTGTAATCTACGGTTCCATCTTTTACATAATATGTCGTTCCATCATAGTCACACAATCCTGTGTAGGAAGTATCTCTTAAACCATTTGTATAGTATAAAAGGCTATCTCCATCTTTTTCCATAACCTGTTAAATATCAAAAACAATTGAACTAAATATGTTCCATAATATTATTACATATTAAATAGGTTTCCATAATTATTTTTTGCCTTCTGTTCTTTCATTGTAATTAATGAACTTGTATATATTTATTTCTATTAGATACCATTGTACATTTTATATCAAAGTTTTTTATTTATTAGTACAAATTTACCAATTTCAGTATCATAATAATATTGTTTTTATATTATCTTTACTTAAGTTTTTTGTTATACAAATCATTATGTTCTAAAAATTCGCTGACTTATAATTCCATTTCCAACCATATTTTTATCGAAAGTTTTTTATTCTCTAAATCTTCTATTTGTATGAAAAGCAATCTATAGATTCATTTGACAATTTATTAATTAGTTTACTATCTTTATTATATTCAATCTTGAATCTAAATTATTCCCCCTCATTTTATTTTTTTTAAAATACAGTTCATAATAATAAAGCCTATTATAATATCCTGTTACAATCATTAATCCCATTTCATTTTCTTTAATTAATTTTTATTACATTTTTAGAGATATCTATGTTCTCATAAGATGTTGCCAATGCAATTACAGCATTTTCTTTCATATACTCATTTTCTACAACTTCACGAATTATGTCCTCTATATTTCTCCCTGTATTATCCGTTATAACATATGCAACATTTTTTTCCAACTTGTTCTCCATCCATCTCCTTCATATAATTTTGTTCTTGAGAATATATAAATTTGAAAATCTCATTTTCAATCATAATTTAGTTAACTTTTTCTTGAGAACTATATAATTCATTTTGAAAATCCTCATTTTCAACATTAAATTTCATAATCGTGTGGTACATCCACATATAACTCTTCTTGTCCTGTTCATCTGTCTGCTCCGCTGCACTTTATGTTGTAACATTTCCGCTTGTCACAATCATTGTTCCAGCAAGCAGCATTGCTCAAACTGCTTTACGATTTTGCTTTTCATAACATCCTCCTGATTTATTTATTAATGCCACCTAAGACGCAGCTGCGATACCAAAAAATCCGTTCAAGCCTCTCAGCATAAATTTACTCCGGCTAGATTTTTGAACTATGAGAATAGCTGCGGCAGGCAGGTGCTCTGACAAGCCACCCGGCTGACGAATGTCACAGCCCCCCTTTATTTTTGGTCGATTATTTTCTTTAAAATTTTACTACTCCCTTTACAATTTTGTACCTCTTTCCATTGTAGTTAAGGTATCCTGTATAATCCCATGCCACCTTTCCTTTGCTTACTGCAAACCAGTTTTTGCCATATTTGCAAAGTGTTGTTTTTATTGAAATTTACAACTCCGTTATTTATGTACCACCACCCATTGTATTTGCACAAACCTGTGGCATTAAAGTTTACTCGACCGCTGCTTACATACCACCATGAACCATTGTATTTGCATAAACCTGTGGCATTAAAGTTTACCTTGCCTCCACTTACATACCACCATGTCCCATTGTATTTACATAGACCTGTGGCATTAAAGTTTACCTTGCCTCCCTTACATACCACCATGAACCATTGTATTTACATAAACCTGTAGCATTAAAATTTACTTTGCCTCCACTTATATACCACCAGCTTCCGTTATATTTACATAAGCCATTTTTTATTAAAGTTCACTTTGCCATTTTCAATGTACCACCATGAACCATTATATTTATATAGAGTTGTTGCACTGTAATCTACTTTACCGTTATGAATGTAATACCATTCTCCGTTGTACTTACAAAGGGTTGTCTCATTATTTGTTTTTCCACCATTTGTGTATACAAGGGAACCATTATTCATTGTCATGGATTCGGTTGTATCTACTTTTCCGTTCTTAATGTTCCATGTTGAGCCATTGTAGTCGTATAACATACTTGCGTTGTAATCTACGGTTCCATTTTTTTACATAATATGTCGTTCCATCATAGTCACACAATCCTGTGTAAGAAGTATCTCTTAAACCATTTGTATAGTATAAAAAGGCTATCTCCATCTTTTTCCAGACCTGTAAGATTGAAGACCATGGAATCTGGAAGTGCAGCATTACAGACAATATATGTTCCGTAATAATTTACTCCTGTAACACTTGCTTTTATTGCTGCTCCAACTACAGTATACTCCACGCCATTCTTCGTTCTAATGCTTGAATATGTCAAATTACTATAATTTATAGCTGAATCAAATAATATATATTTATCTCTTATAATGTATTGGGGGGTTTTTACGGTTATTATAGTATCATGATTGCAACGATAAGTGTTCACAAATTGCATAAAAATCATGGTTTGTTTTTATGCAATTTGTATAGTACTTTAGTCGTATTTAATATTTTTTATATAGTGATTCTGTACAAAAGCATAGCTGTTTTTTAAATATTATGTCCAACTGTTGTTTTGCTGTCCTCGTCAAACAGTGCTTCAAACTCACCTCTTGTAATTTTCTCCTTCTCAAGAAGAAGTGCTGCACATCTGTCAAGCACATCGCGGTACTCTGCTATCATGCTCTTTGCCTTGTCGTATGACTCGTCGATGATGCGCTTTACCTCGACATCGATTGCCGATGCTATGCCCTCGCTGTAGTTCTTTGCATGGGCGAGGTCTCGTCCGATGAAGACCTCCTCCTCATCATCAGCATAGCAGATAAGGCCGATATTGTCTGACATACCGTATTTGGTAACCATCTCGCGCGCAAGCTTTGTAGCCTGCTTGATGTCCTGTGATGCACCTGTTGTGATATCGTCAAACACAAGCTCCTCTGCGACACGACCGCCTAAGTCTACTACGATTTCCTGAAGCATACGTCCCTTTGTGTTGAACATCTCATCCTTCTCAGGCAGAGGCATGGTGTAGCCTGCTGCGCCTGCTCCTGTAGGGATGATTGAAACTGTGTATACAGGTCCCACATCCGGAAGCAGATGGAAAAGGATTGCATGTCCTGCCTCGTGGTAGGCTGTGATGCGCTTTTTTTCCTTGTCAGAGATGATACGGCTCTTCTTCTCAGCTCCGATACCAACCTTGACGAAGGATTTTCTGATATCATCCTGTGTGATATATTCTCTGTTTTCGCCCGCTGCACGGATTGCTGCCTCATTCATCAGATTCTCAAGGTCTGCACCTGTGAAGCCTGCTGTAGTCTGTGCAATCTGCTTTAAGTCTACATCCTCTGCAAGAGGTTTTTTCTTGGCATGGACACCTAAAATTTCTTCTCTGCCGCCCACATCCGGTCTGCCTACTACAACCTTTCTGTCAAAACGTCCCGGACGCATGATAGCAGGGTCAAGTATATCCACACGGTTTGTGGCTGCCATGACGATAATGCCCTCATTGACACCAAATCCATCCATCTCGACAAGCATCTGGTTCAATGTCTGCTCACGCTCGTCGTGTCCGCCACCCATTCCTGTGCCACGGCGTCTGGCTACTGCATCAATCTCATCGATAAATACGATACAAGGCGCATTTTTCTTGGCATCCTCAAACAAATCTCTCACTCGTGAGGCTCCGACTCCGACGAACATCTCCACGAAATCAGATCCTGAAATGGTGAAAAACGGTACCCCTGCCTCTCCGGCTACTGCCTTGGCAAGGAGAGTCTTACCTGTTCCCGGAGGTCCTACAAGAAGGACACCCTTTGGGATTCTTGCTCCAAGTCTGGTGTATTTTCCCGGATCACGAAGGAAATCAACTATCTCTGCAATCTCCTCCTTTTCCTCCTTTAATCCTGCTACATCGGAAAACTTGATATGGTTCTCCTCCTGTGTGGTGAGCTTCGCACGGTTCTTGCCGAAGTTCATCATCTTGCCACCGCCGCCCTGTGCTGCTGCGTTGTTGTTCATCACTGCAAAGAGTATGAACATGGCTCCGAATACCAAAAGATACGGAAGCAGTGTCATAATCCAGCTCTCAGCCGGAACATCCGCAACTGTATAGTCGGTATACCCTGCTTTTTTGTCATGGTCTTTTCGATATTGTTTACATCTGATACATAAAGCACCTTTGATGTGCCATCCTTGAACTTCACCTCCAGACTTCCTGTCGGTATCTCCCTGTTTTGCACTACCTTTACGCTCTTCACCTGATTCTTGTCAAGATCCTTCTCGAACTGACTCTGTGTGTAAGAGTTGGATGTAGCCCCGGCACTCAGCCAGTACCAGATGCAGATTACTGCAAATACAATGATAATGTATACGCCTATTCCGCGCATACCGCTTTTTTGTTTATTCAATTTACTTCTCCTTTTTATTTTATTTCGCCCTCGACGAAGCCGATGTAAGGCAGATTTCTGAACCTCTGATCATAGTCAAGGCCATAGCCTACCACAAACTTATCAGGAATCACAAAGCCCACGTAGTCTACATTTACATCATCAACCACACGGCGCTCAGGCTTGTCCAAAAGTGTACAGATTGTGAGACTCTTCGGGTTTCTTTTGGCAAGGAGCTTTGAAAGCCTGCTAAGAGTATTTCCCGAATCAATGATATCTTCTATGATGATGACATTCTCTCCCTCGATAGAATGCTCAAGGTCCTTTTTAATCTTGACATCGCCTGATGACTCTGTGCCTGAGCCATAGCTGGATACCGACATGAAATCCATAGTCATAGGCAAATCAATTCTCTTTGCAAGCTCAGTGGTAAAGAATATTGAGCCCTTGAGTATGCAAATGAGATATACTGACTGTCCCCTGTATTTTTCTGTGATTTGCGCTCCAATCTCTGCAATACGCTTATTGAGCTGCTCCTCTGTCAGGTAAACCGAACTATCATATTTTTTGAAAAATCCATTTTGTTTTCCTCCGTAAAATGTGATCTTAAGTACTTTTCCTGTCTGTGGTGTGACAAGTGCGCTGCAGCCGGATCTGTATCCGATAATGGCATGCACCAGTGATTCATGGGCTATAAGCCACAGCCCCGCTCTCTGCTGTGCAGGAATTTTATCACCTGTAAATACCTGCTTCAGCTTCTTATGATGGCCCTTGTCATCCACAATTATATAGTCACCGGCTTTTCTTGTTCTTATTTCAAAGCCTTTCTTCATCTTATCATAATCAAACCATTTCGTATATGGTTTTTTGGGAATTTCGTCCATTTTACCATTAAAATCTTGTATACAAAGTGTGACATACGAGCCATCTGCCGAAAGCTTTATGTTTTTTTGCTCTCCCGTGGCACTCAGTGCCTCAAGCTCTTTTTGCGTAATTTGAATTTCTGCTTTTTCATCGTCACACCTTCCGGCGCAGAGTATCACCTCGCCAAATGATTTTTCCGCAATAATTCCATATGGCAGATTGATTTTTCTGCCCGACTGCTGCCCTGCAAGCTTCACAAGTGCACCGATATGTGTGCTCGTGATGTCCTTGAGCCGCCCTGACGCCAGATGTATGCACTCGCGCGCCACTCCGCTTTTTAATGCCGGATGCAGACTCTCAAAACGGCTGATTTCAAGTATCACCCTGCCTTCTTTTTTTTGAAATCATGCTGTCACACGCCGCTTTTAGCTGCTGCTCGTAAAAATCATTCATCACCGCAAGCTGTCCTGCGCTCTCATTGATATGCTCAATCGCCCTGTCATTAATCTGCAAAAGCAGTGGAAACACATCATGGCGCAGCTTATTTCTGGAGTAGGCTGTGTCAGTGTTTGTGGCATCGGTGACAAAAAGCCTGTCCGTTTTCCTTTAGATATTCCTCTATCTGTGCGCGTGTCGCTGATAAAAGCGGCCTGATATAGGTGACACCATTCTTCACAGAAACCGGATGCATGCCGGATACCTTTGCTCCGCTTCCGCGAAGCATCTGAAAAAAGAACTGTCTCTGCGTTGTCCTCCATATGGTGCGCAACTGCAACGACTACCTGCCTCCTGTTATCCTGATTTGTGTCTGATGCATTGGCCGGTTCACAGGGATATCTGCCTGCCTCCTCTTCAAACGCTTCAATAGCGCAATATCCTGGCGGCCTCCTCCAGTCCGAGTACATGACTTTTTGCATATTGCGGTACATCCACGGAATGCACATGGCACGGTATGTTAAGCCTCTCGCAGAGATCTGACGCAAACCTCGCATCCTCCCTGCTCTCGGCTCCTCTGATACCATGCTCCACATGCACTGCCTCCAACGCAAAATCAAGCTCATCTGCGCACTGTCTTTTTATCTCATTTAAAAGCAGCAGAAGGCAGACCGAATCCGCACCGCCCGACAGCGCAACAAGCACCGTGCTGTGATTGTTTATCATCTTGTTTTCCAGAATATAATCTTTCGTCCGTCTAATCATTATTTTTCCCAGATTCCTATTGCAACTACAGTCATATCATCCATGGCGTATCCGCCTGTGTCAAGCAGCACCCTGTCCAGAATTTCCTGCGCCATCACGCCTGCATTGTCGCTTTTGACGCCTGCGATGATATCCATAAGCTTCCCCTGTCTGTCCTTTACATGCAGATATTCTAGCACACCATCCGTCACCATGACAAGGAAATCGCCACTTTGAAGTGTATTTTTTGAATGTTTGCTCTCCTGCGCGGCATCGACCCCCGCCGGGAGTGATTCATTTTCTATAACACTTACTTGTTTCCCTGATTTGATAAATGACGGTGCAGCGCCTGTTTTGGTCAGCTCAAGCTCACCTGTGTACATGTCTATTGTGGCAAAATCAACCGTGGAATAGGACTCCTCGCCCGCCGATATGACCATGGCAGAGTTCATCAGCTTTAGGGCACTTTCCCTGCTAAAGCCGGCCTCCAAAAGCTTTTCAAGCAAATCCACCACCAGTGTGCTCTCGGCCTGCGCCTGCTTGCCCGAGCCCATGCCATCGGATACACATACATGATACATGCCATCATCCAGCTGAAACATGCTGCAGCTGTCGCCATTTGCCTGAGAGCCGGTCTTCTTTTTTGGTCGCCACCCCCGAAAGTGCATATAACTGATTCTCCTCGTAAAGCACAATAGATGTCCTCTCATCGGATATTATTGAAACTGTCCCATGTGCCTGCCTGAGTTCCACTCCCATGGCGCGTGAAACCGCCTGCACATATTTTGAAATTTCAATCCCACCATCTATCTTGGTGCAGACATCTGCCTTTATACATACCTGCTGCCTTGCGTTCTCATAAATATGGGCATTTTCCACCTGTATACCAGCCTCTTTTTGTATATACATAAACTCTTGAAAGGCGCAGCCTTCTTTTTTTATCAATACATTTTTCAGCCCTGCACCAGCTCTCCATGAGCTCTGCCATAGCGTCAAGCTGCGCGGCTATAACGCGTCTGTTTTCCGTGAGACGCCTGTACCAGGCTTCATTTAGCTCAATACGGGCAAATGCCTCTGTGGCGGCTTCCACCATGCGCGTATAGTGCGGGCAGCCATCCACATATCTGTTTTGCACAATTTCCTCTGTTTTCATACGTTTGCGCACTGCATCAGCAAGCATTTTTATACTGTCGGAAATCGAAGTCCCGCTTGTCCAGCACACACTGCAGCCCTCACAGCATGCACAAAGCCTCCCTGTCACCTCAAGCTGTATTTTCTCACTCTCATCAGGGATTTTATCTGCCGTACATTTTACAGCCATGACGTTTGCAGTCGAAATAATGCCTGAAAGTCCTGAAACTGCTGTGGCAAATGCCTCCTCCCTGTCGGGCAGAAGTCCTGCTATGACCGGGTTTTCATTGTGCTCAAGAGCCCTTAAATATTCGCATGCTCTGCAAAGCACAAAGGCCATCGAAAACACAACAAGGCTCTCTGCTACCGACAACACTATCTCATCCGTATCCGGCCTTCCCAGAAATGTTACCGACAGATTCATCACCGCCGTGGCACAAGCTGCTACAACGGCTGTTGTCAGACATCCGTTTTTACTGCTTTTTCTCACAAATAGCCTTTCCCCAAAGTAAATCACCGCAATAATAAAGAGATACTTACATATCGATGGTATCGATATAAAGTATCCCATTCCAATAATTAATCCTATGTAAAAAATAATCGTATGCCCACTGCTCAGACAATAAACTCCATACACTGCAGGTATCAGCGGATAACAATCCATCACACACACCAGTGTGGATGCAAATGCCATAAGCCCCCACACAGCCTTTTTTAAATTTGCAATCCTCATCTTTTTGCCTCCATCTTTTTTTTTTCAACGATTATATGTGGTCAAAAATGAAGGTTTTGACGAAAAAAGCGCAACTATATCTTCAAAAATTATTTGTCCTTTTCCTTGAAGATTATTTCATTGTCATACGCAAGCCCCAGCTTGCTCTTTGCTATATCCTCTATGTACTGGTCACTCTGCATATACTGCTGCATGCTTTCTATCTCATCAGCACGCTCCGATTCTTTAGTGTACTGCTTTTCAAGCTCCGCTTTTTGTGCGGCATATGTAGATTCCTTCTGCTTTAGCTGCACAACCTGGACTACCATAACCACAAGAAATGCTATAACTATGATAGAAACACTTAAAGTTCCGCCCTTTTCTCTTTGCACGACGTTTACTCATTATTCCTCCTTAGGTGCTTATCTGAATATCCTGCCAAACATTTTATCTTTTTTTCCGGTCACCTCCGGTACCTTCGAATACGTAATCATGTCTATCTCACCTTCTATATCGGCTTCTCCCTTCTCAAGGTTTAGCCTGTTTACGTGAAGATCCTTGCCCTTTAGGTCAAGCATGCCTAGCTCCGTCTCCAAAAGTATCTCTCCCACATCAAAGGAGAGCACATCCAAAATGCCTGTAAAGCTGCCTGTTCTGCGATTATTCAAGATAAGCTTATGACTCTTTGTGCCTGATATTTCTTCCATTTCCTGTCCCTCACATATTTTTTATATGTCCCAAAACAGCCTCACATATGGCATGCCATCTGTGGAATCGCATATGTAAATATATGCCGGGATTCATGAAAATATAACCTATATATACTCAAAAAAGATCTTTTGCTTCTTCCTTCTTTGTTGTGTCAAGGAGATTTAACACCTTAACCTTGACTGTCTTTTGTCCAAATGCTATCTCTATTATGTCTCCGACCTTGACATTTACAGATGCCTTTGCCGGTCTGCCGTTTACTGTGACACGGCCTGCGTCACATGCCTCATTTGCCACTGTACGTCTCTTTATCAGACGCGATACCTTCAAAAATTTGTCTAATCTCATTGTTACCTCTGTGTCTTACCTATAATAAATCAATTCATAACTATTACCCTGATTTTCAATGGATATAGCCAAAAATGGGCGGAGCCTTAAAGGCTTCACCCATTCTTCTACTCCGGATAGTCTGACTTATTAGTTAAGAGAATCTTTTTAAAGCCTTTCCAGCCTTGAACTTAGGAGCCTTAGATGCTGCAATTGTCATCTCAGCGCCAGTCTGTGGATTTCTTCCTGTTCTCTCTGCTCTCTCAGATACCTCAAATGTACCGAATCCAACTAACTGGATCTTCTCACCTTTCTTTAACTCCTCTGCAACAACATCTGTGAATGCCTTTAAAGATGCCTCTGCATCCTTCTTTGATACTCCGGCCTGATCTGCCATAGCTGCAACTAATTCTGTTTTGTTCATGATAAAATTCCTCCTCTGGATTTTCATAATTTATATAATTCGAGCTATATTCCCAAATTACCTACAAGAATATATATACTTGTTTTTATGGGGTTTGTCAAGGAAAATGCGCTATTTCCTAGGCTTTTATGTACTTTTACCATTCTTAAAACCTTACTTTGAACTTAATAAAGAAATGTTGAAAGATAATCGGATATATGTTTATTTAAGACTGAACTTTTCTTAACAGACTTTCCACAATAATAATATATCGTATAGTCATTTACTTTTCAATTAAATTCACTATATATATGCATTACTGTTTACACTATGGCATGCAGATACTCCTCGCGCTCCCCGCTTAGCTGTATGAGCTGTGCAAGCTTATCCACATCACGGTCGCATACCCATGACTTGCGCGAGTTGCTATAGTGATTGCAGAGCTTACAAAATTTTTCAGGAAACAAAAGCAGTGCTTGAAGCAGTCTCATTGATGTATCATCAAGACTTCTTACGCTGCAATAGCTGTCAAGAATTGCATCTGCAACCGCTGTATCCCAGTGATTTTTTTTTCGAGCATCTTGCGCATGTACTCCGCAAGATCAGTTTCCGGATATCCCGGATGCATGGTCTCGAAATTGACAGGGAGCCATCTTCCGGACTGTGTATACACGACATTGTGCTGGTTGAAGGCTCCGTGACAATATGTCGGAACCAACGTTTTACTATTTTCCAGCTCACACAATATTTCCGCCGATTTCTGTCCCTGCTCTAAGAATCTCTCATAGCATTC
>VOFC01004787.1_pt1 | contig 41409 bp, 80 predicted proteins | sample 5384161 | NCBI WGS metagenome assembly VOFC01 (sample SAMN12384722, study PRJNA508395) | human gut metagenome | isolation source: healthy gut B | host: Homo sapiens
TTGCTTCTTCAAATTCTTGAAATGGCGCGTATCTATTTTCTTTATTGATGGCGGAAAACAACCGTTTCTAAGTTTGGACATCCCTGAAATTCCAGTTCTTCAATCCCATCTTCCAAAACAATATGCTTCAAATAATAAGAAGTCTGCTCAATTGACTTAATATTTGAACTGTTTTAACTTTCTTTTTTCGTATTTTGCCGGAATATTAAGCGTATCTTTTCCCTTAAACTGCGTCTCTGTATAAATCTCTAATACTCCTCCATCATACAAAGTCATACTGTCAATTGGTTTCTTGACTGCCCCTGACACATCAACTTCTTCCTTTCCGGTGAAGTCCTTAATTATATCAATTGTGTTTTCCTCTGCTCTTTTTATTATGCTGATAAGCATACAATGAAATACCAGCACATACAATTGCAATTAAGATAACTGCTAATACAAGAATTCGAACCCGTCTCATACTTTCACCTCCTCCTAACTTTATTAATTTGTCTCTTTTAATTGCTCCTATTAATAATAACGTTCCAAGAAGCAAAAATCTGACAAATATTTTTCACATTCAATTTTCACGTTCCCATTTTGAAATATCTTTTCTAATAGAATCCGCAGCAAACAATAACCGGCGTATCAATTACAACACCAGAAAAATTAGCAATCACATCATTAATATCAATCCTATGCATATTAACTCCGACAAAAGCTTCCACCCCTGCCTGTATAATCTCCGTGATAGCGCCAAATAAAATCCGGAAACTATTATTTTACGCCAATCACATTTATAAAGAATCGGAAGGAAAAAAGCCAAATGGCACGGTTATAATAATATTTAAAACAAATGTCTCCATCTTCTATTGATAAAAAATGAAATGGTATGTAATTTACACATTGCCTGTTTAGTTCTTCCATATCCATGTTTAAACAAATTGGAAACTGGGTATATTGAATTACCTCTGCCATATAAGTAAAGAACAAAGTAAATACTATGATATAAAGGAACTTTTCTTTTCTTATATTTAACATAATAAAATACAATCCCAATATATAAAAAACTTAGTGGCATCATAATTAACCAGTCAAAATCAATTTTCATTTTTGCTTTCACCTCCCGTCTGCTATCATAACACAAAATACATCGCATAAAACATAAAAAGTCATGAACGGTCGTTTTTTGGGTATGAACGGTCATTTTAGCTAGTTTTTTAAATAACACATGCCACTATTTATTCTATTTTGTGTCTCTTTTTGATTTTTGTAATCATAAAAAATCCTCCTTATATATCGTTATACTAATAATAACGATACAAAAGGGAGGAAATCTGACAAAAAATTTATTTTTTTATTTTTTGGTACAAACTATTTGCCATTTTTCAATAATTCTGCCTTATAATTTCCTTTCTTAATAAGTAGAATCATATAGTTATATTCTTATCATCCCACATAATCCATTCTTCATTTCCTTTTTATATAATAATATGCCTCATAGCCCATAACACTTGTTTGAGTTTTTGTTCATATTCAGAATCCGTATAAATTTGGTCTCCTTCCCTGACTTTACCACGGCTATACTGTAATGTATTCTTTTTTTTCCATCTCTCCATTCATCATAAAGTGCATTTCCCCGACGAAAGTTCATCATGGGAATAATACCGAAATCCCTTCGGCACAAATGTAGGTTTCTCATGAATGACGTCCGGCAGACTCTCCTTCGTTTTTTATCCTGATTCTGCCCAACATACTCTCTTACTTCCAATTTGTTCTTTGAATCATACGAAAGCAGATATTTCCATGCATTAAAACCAAACACCTTCGCACTGACTTGATTAGCAGCAGCTAAGGAAAGAATCACAATCACTACGGCTGCCGCTTTACGGACGGTATACGCCAGACGCAGATGGCTGCCAAAATATTTTTCGCTCAATTTAAACGTTTCCATCGTTTCATGAATTTTTTGAAAATTCATGATTATAATCTTCGTCTTTGCGATGGATGAAATGAATTCATCTCCTGATATACACAGGTCGTCAAAAAAATTCTTGATACTCTCCTCATTCATTACCGAGCCACTCCTTTCGAATGATTGCAATGCCTCTTGCAATCCTCTTAGACAACCGTATTCTGCTTGATATTAAGAAGTTCAGCAATCTCACCCCCTAATTCGTTGACATAACGAAGAATCAGAACCTCCGCATACAGTTTGGAATCTTATGAAACACTTCCATCATCTCGCTTTCGCCGTAACCACTTTCGTGCTTACAAAAAACGGGCTGGTTTCAAACTCATCCATCTCCTGCACCTTTTGATTTTTCTTTTTTGATTCTTACGATAAAGGTCAATTGCCGTCCTCTCAACTATAATAACGAGGAAACTCTTCGTTTTTCTGACAATCTATTTTATCAATTTTATCTAAATTTTTATAACCTTTTCCCACGACGTCAAACAGGCGTCTTCTGCATCTGCGGATGATGCAAAACACGCATTGCTACCACGTACATAAGCCGGTTGTATTTTTTCATATAATAACTCCAGTTTTCTTTTATCCTGCGGTGAGTCAACCGAGGCTAGAAGTATACATAACATGTCTCTACCCATTCCTTTAAAAAAGGCAACAAACCGGCGCACCCGCTGATTTATTGCCTTTTCCGCCCATGAAGTTTCCCTCCGGTAGATTTTCTCCACCAAAAATCAACTTACATGAAATTATTTACAAAATGCTTTTTACTTTTTTCATAAATGCTGTCTGCATCCAAACCATATTTCTTAACAAGCTCTACTGCCGGACCAGATTCACCAAATACATCATTAGCCACCGATTTTGCACACCTTTGTCGGACATTTTTTCAGCTAATGCATCGCATACAGCACTTCCCAGACCACCAATAACAGAATGTTCTTCTACCGTTACCACTTTGCCGGTTTCTTTGGCTGCTGCCACGATTAACTCCTCATCCAAAGGTTTAATTGCTATGAATGTTAATCACTTTGGCATCAATGCCGTCTGCGGCCGTTTTCTCTGCTGCTTCCAGACAATTGATACCAGAAGTCCGGTTGCAACAATCGTTACATCCTTACCTTCACGAAGTACAACACCTTTTGCCAAGTTCAAATTTATAATCCGGTTTATCGTTAATTACCGGCACAGCCAGACGTCCAAAACGAAGATAACATGGACCGTCATGCTCATAGGCAGCACGAACGGCTGCTTTTGCTTCTACATCATCCGATGGAACAATTACTGTCATACCGGGAATCGTACGCATCAGTGCAATATCTTCATTACACTGGTGTGTCGCACCATCTTCACCTACGGAAATACCAGCATGGGTTGCACCGATTTTCACATTCAGGTGCGGATAACCAATGGAGTTACGAACCTGCTCAAATGCACGTCCTGCAGCAAACATCGCAAAAGAACTTGCAAATGGAACTTTTACCTGTCGTTGCCAGTCCTGCCGCAATTCCCATCATGTTACACTCAGCGATACCACAGTCAATATGGCGTTCCGGGAAAGCCTTTTTGAAAATACCGGTCTTTTGGCAGCCGCAAGGTCTGCATCCAGTACAACAAGGTTATCAAATTCTGCGCCAAGTTCTGCTAATGCATTACCATAACTCTCACGAGTAGCAATCTTTTTTTACTTCTGACATAAAGACTCACCTGCTTTCTCTAATTCTTCCATAGCCTGTGCATACTGCTCATCATTTGGTGCAGTACCATGCCAGCTACACTGATTTTCCATGAAGGAAACTCCTTTTCCTTTAACGGTTTTTGCAATAATAGCCGTAGGCTGTCCTTTGGTCTGTTTTGCTTCATCAAAGCTGCCTTTAAGGCATCGAAGTCATGACCATCCACTTCGATTACATGGAAACCAAATGCTTTGAATTTCTCATCAATAGGATATGGTGAACATACCTCATCAACTGAACCATCAATCTGTAAGCCGTTATTATCCACGATGGCAACAAAATTATCCAGTTTTCTGTGGCTGGCAAACATTGCTGCTTCCCAAACCTGTCCTTCCTGAATTTCACCGTCACCGAGAAGTGTGTAAACACGATAATCGTCATTACTTAATTTAGCGGACAACGCCATTCCGACTGCTGCCGAAATTCCCTGTCCCAGAGAACCGCTCGACATATCCACACCAGGAATATGTTTTTATCCGGATGTCCCTGCAAATAAGGAACCAACGTGACGAAGTGTCGTCAAATCCTCAACCGGGAAGAATCCACGATTTGCCAGTGCTGCATAGTAACCGGGAGCCGTATGTCCTTTACTAAGCACGAAACGGTCGCGGTCTGCTTTGTCCGGATTTTTAGGGTCAATATTCAATTCTTCAAAGAAAAATAAGTAAAAATGTCTGCTGCTGACAAGGAGCCGCCCGGGTGGCCTGATTTTGCACTATGAACCCCAGTTACAATCCCCTTACGAACTTCAACAGCCATTTTCTTTGAAGTTCTAACTTATTCATAATCAATCTCCTTTTTTTATTTCACCAAATTATTCACCAAAACAGCAATATAATCTTTCTGGAATTTTCAATACCGATATCTGTCAACGGATGTTTTGTCATCTGCTCAATAACACCATATGGTACCGTAGCAATATCAGCACCTGCCAATGCACAATCCGTAACATGAATTGGATTTCTTACGCTTGCTGCGATGATTTCTGTCTCGATTCCATGTACGGAAAAAGATTTCAGCGATGTCGCGAATCAAATCAATACCAGGCTGGGAAATATCATCCAGACGTCCTAAGAATGGAGATACATAAGCAGCTCCTGCTCTTGCTGCCAAAAGTGCCTGATTGGCACTGAATATCAATGTAACATTACATTTAATTCCCTCAGAAGCAAGTACCTTTGTTGCTTTCAATCCTTCTACTGTCATAGGAATTTTAACTACCATGTTCTCGTGAAGTTTTGCAATTTCTCTACCTTCTGCAATCATACCCTCTGCATCTACAGTTGTTGCTTTTACCTCACCACTGATTGGACCATCAACGATGGATGCGATTTCTTTCAATACATCTTCCTGACTTCTTCCGCCCTCTTTGGCAATCAGGGATGGATTTGTAGTAACACCACAAATAACCCCCATCTCATTTGCTTTTTGATGTCCTCAATTTTCGCTGTGTCAACAAAAATTTCATTGCGTATACCCTCCTAAAAAGTAATTTTATATCATATGCCCATTATACATCTTTTGCGCATATAATCTCAACCATTTTTTTATTCCTATGGACAACTTTTTAGATTCCATAGAAATACATACCGGAAAGCGTCAGTTTCTGCACCGAATCCAGTCCGCTTCCATAGTTATACCGGCGAATCGCTTTACCGTCGGACCCCATTTCCAAATAGGGTTCTGCCGTGCCGCAAACAATCACATAATTATTTCCGCACTTTTGTAACAAGCTTCCGCTTTTTGCCTCAACTGCCGTGGCCGACGCTTTTTCTGCCGTCTTCTTTGCCACATCCGCCTGCCACTCAACGGCAAGATACTGATTTCCTTCCTGCACTAACATCGCAGGTATTGTTTCGTTTTCCTGCGATAAAAGCATAGATTCTTTTGTATTCCAGCCAGTAAATTTTTATTATCATTTATCTTTTTTCTTTGCTGTTACCTTTTTCCATGCCGCCTTTTTTCCCGACAACAAAAGAAATCTTAGGTTTTGCCGCCGTAATGGCATCCAAATAAATTACCCCGAAGGATTCTTTGCCACCACGCCAATCGAACCACTTTGCGGCACAGTCAATGAACCGGTCTGAATATCTTTCTTAAACCGGTACACAACCCGTGTGTTCCTGTCTGGAAAGATGTTGCCAGTAAATACTCATTTTTTCTTCTTTCCAAGCCAGTATACTTCATCATATCCGTCGTAAGAAAAATCACGGATTTTTCCCATAGCCTTCATCTGAACGACGCCCGTCACCCTGCCAAGAGCAGATACTTTCGCCACCTTATCTTCTGAAATCTGATAAAGAATGCAACATCCGAAGCCGTTATGCGGTGACCATGAAATGACTCTGTCGGAATCAAATCACGCAGAATTCCTTTATTATCATAGGCTGCAATCCACGGTGTCCCGGATGGAAAAACATAATACATACCGTTTGCTAACGTAGATTTGGAATAGCCATCACTTACCGTAATCTTTTGTGGTATGCCGGACGGACTGCCCGCTGTTGTGTACTGATAGTTTTTTGTCTCTCTCGTATTTCCGGTTGAATCAACTAATTCCATCACAATAAAATTCGTTTTCCCGGAAGCAGACCTTCCACCAGAAATTCATGTTCTTTGGCTAAATTGTTTTCCTGTCCGTTATTGACATAACGGATATGGTCTGAAATCGTTTCATCATCAACCGTGATGGTATACCGTACCATACAGCGGAATGAAGTGTGAAAATAAAAATAAAAAACTATTTTCCATCGTACCAAATGGATTTTTCGCTATAATCGGATTATCAAAATCCGCATCGGTACGCTTAATCAACCGGTCTAAACGTGCTCTTGCTTCATTGGAATTCGAAACCCGATACACGGAATTTGACTCAAAATTAAGAACATTTTTATCTTCGCCGTCCGTTGCTAAAACCGTAGCTTTATCCGGCATGTCATACTGATAAGCGCGATCCGTCTGATTATCACTTTGCTCTTTTGCCATACGGTTTTTAAATTCGTTCGACGGACCGCCTTCGCGTCCTTTGAGCAAAAAATACGCTCCGGCCGTCAATCCGGACAAGATAAGCAACGTCACAATAATTAATTTTCCTGCCTTTTTCATCCGTATATCTCCTTATCCAGCAATTTTTCAAACTCTTCCATCGGCATCGGTTTTGCATACAAATATCCCTGCGCCATGTCACAGCGGATGCCTCGAAGATAATCTGCCTGATTTTCTGTTTCAACCCCTTCACAGACAACGGTTTTATCCAGTTCCTGTGTCAGTTCCACCGTTTTTCTAATAATAATTTTACTCGTCTCGGAACTCTCTGTCTCATCAAAAAATGATTTGTCAATTTTAATAATGTCAACCGGCAGTTCTTTCAACAAATTAAGGGACGAATACCCCCGTTCCAAAATCATCAATTGACCAGCGGACGCCAAGATTCCGAAGTTCTCCCATCATCTTCGCCAAATCGGTCAAATCGTCTCTAAAAATCCGTTCGGTCAACTCTAACTCAATATAACGAGGCGGCGTATCGTATTTTTCAAAATGTCCGCCACTCGCTTCACATAATCTTTTTCTTGCAATAAGACACGAGACTGGTTAATCGAAATCGGCACACAATGTCTTTTTCCTGAAGCCGTCTCTGAATCATGCGACACACTTCGCTAAGGATAAAAAGTCCAATTCAACAATAAAACCATTTTTTTTCAAAAATCGGAATAAAATCATCCGGGTAAATCATTGAACCGTCTTCCCGAATCCAGCGAACTAACGCCTCGGCACCTACAATCTGTCCGGTTTCCAAATTATATTTTGGCTGTATAAATGCCTTAAACTCATGTTGAGCCATCGCATTTTTCATGCTCTGCTCAATTTTTCCTGCACGAATCAATTGCGTGTACACTCTCTCGTCATACACAGCAATATGGGTAGTCGTGTTTGTCCGCAGACTTTTTCTGGCAAGATTGGCATACTCAACCATCTTCTGAATCGGCGGATGTTCCTTGTCAATGCGGTAAACACCGATACCAAGCCGAGGATAGGCATCGGAATATTCGTTTCCGATTTCCACTGCAAAACAGTTGCATAACTCATTGAGCATATTGCGGAATGTAGAAAAATCCTGATAACGGGCAAGTGCTACAAAAATGGTCTGCCACACTGCGGCAGCAAAGCAAAAAATACATTTGCCCGATGCCATAATCATCTTCGCTGTATCCGCCAAAAGTTTATCTGCCTTCTGCATACCATACAAATTGTTTACCCGTTCAAAATTACAGATATCCGTACAAATAAGCGCATATTTTTTTCTTTTGAAATATCTTAACTGTCTGGCAGCCCGCTCTTTAAATGCTCCTAATTGAAACACACCTGTTACCGGATCCTGTATATTTTCTCCGCCTTCTTCTGAAAATTGTTTCTGCCTCTCTTTTAGTACCTGTGTGTCATCCACAAAGCAGATTTTCCAATCGTGGATGTATGTATTGATACAATGGAAAACTTTTTCCATCCTCTTTACAAATCATCATAGAAAAACGCAAATTCGTATAATAAACATTATCCTGCACCGGCAGACGCAGTTCAATTCTCCGGTCACCTGATAACAATTTCCGGAAACCTGACTGACATCTGCCGATATCACTTTCATAACACATTGCTTTGGTACTTTTTTATTTCTCTCTCCAGAAGGTTTTCAAACTCCTGACGGTTGTGTGCCACAAAATTAGATTGCGAGCCAAGCCACGTTACATCCTCACCAACATACGCCAGCATGTCTGACATATTATGTCTGACATAATAAGAATAAAAATGACATAAAGCAATCTGTTTTTACCCTTTTTCTGCATTGAGCCGTTTAATCTCTTGTTCACGACTTTCCTGTGTGGTCACAACCTCACCTCCTCTTCTTCTTTTTTAATTACGGACGGTCCCACTTATCACAAAGTGCCTGAATCTGGTCTGTGAACTTCGCCGTATCCTTATTGCTCAATCCCTCATTCTTACGAATTACCGAAATCAGACGCTGTCCTGCCGTCAATAGACGCTGGAACATATCGCCGGAACGTTTCTTCGCTGCCGCTTTCTTCTTCACAGCAACCGGAAGTGCTTCTTTTACAAACTCGCCCTGTATCAAGTCGAAAACTGTACCACTGTACGGTGCCACAGCGTTATAACCGGAATCGGTAAGTGTTCTCGCAAATTCATCACATACCTTATCCTCTCCATGAACGAAAAATACACGTTTTGGCGGTTTCTCCGTAAAACTGTTAATCCATTTTAATAATCCATTTTTATCTGCATGCCCGCTGATGCCGGCAATTTTCGTAATCTCTGCTTTGACCTCAATCACTTCACCAAACAGTTTTACTTCTTTTGCCCCTCAAGCAGTGCACGTCCTAATGTACCTCTGGTCTGATAACCAACAAACACAATCGTACTCTCCGGACGCCATAAGTTATGTTTCAAATGATGACGGATACGTCCTGCCTCACACATACCGGATGCGGAAATAATAACTTTCGGCTGTTGGTCAAAATTAATTGCCTTACTATCATCGCTTGTTATAGACAATTTCAACCCCGGAAATCAATTGGGTTAATTCCCTTTTCTACAAGTGCTTTTGCTTCTTCATCAAAACACTGCTGAACATTTTTACCGAAAATATTCGTTGCTTCCACAGCGAGCGGACTATCCACATACACTTCAAAATCCGGATGCGTCTTCACTAACTGCTGCTCCTTAATCTGACGTAAGAAATATAATATCTCCTGTGTTCTGCCGACTGCAAAGGACGGCACTACCACATTACCACCACGGCGGAAAGTGCTTTCAATAATTGCTGCCAGCTCTCCAACATAATCCGGTGCTTCTTCCCCATGCAGTCTGTCACCGTATGTAGATTCCATAACAACATAATCTGCCGCTTTTTGTATAAATCGGGTCTCTGAGAATCGGTTTGTGTGTATTTCCAAGGTCACCGGAAAAGACAACCGTTCGTTCCTCTTCACCCTCTTTTTGCAAATACTTCAATGGAAGAGGAACCAAGTAAATGTCCCACATCAGTAAATCGAATGGTAACCTCATCGCAAATCGTAACTTTTTTTATCATACTCACACGGAACCAGCAGTCGAATCGCACCTAAGGCATCTTCCATCGTATACAAAGGTTCATAAATTTCACCGCCGGAACGTCTTGCTTTCCGGTTCCGCCACTCTGCCTCAAACTGCTGGATATGTGCACTGTCACGAAGCATAATCTGGCTCAAATCCACTGTCGCTTTTGTTGCGTATACCTGACCGCGGAATCCTCTGGCAAACAGCATCGGAAGAAGCCCCGTGTGGTCTATGTGCGTGCGTCAGCAAAATAAAATCAATTTCTGATGGATTTACCGGAATCTCCTGATTTTCAAACAAATCCTGCCCCTGCTCCATACCAATGTCCACGCAGAATTTTTTTTATCTCCAACTTCCATGTAATGACAGCTTCCCGTAACTTCATGGTCAGCCCCAATAAATACTAATTTCATAATATCACCCCGTCCTTTCCGACCATTTTAATAATGTATTTATTATAAATCATTTTGCCCTTTCCGTCAACAATCCATGAACGAATCGTTAATGCTTTACGAACCCTTTATTTATGCGTTAAAAATACTGCTTATGGAGGTAGAAAAATGAACGAATTACAGAAACAATTGTTTACCCTGCAGGACCCTTCTTACTTAGAGTTTCACAGCAAACTAATTCCAACGATTGAAAAAACAGAATCATCGGTATCCGCACCCTGCACTGCGCTCGTTTGCCAAAAGATTTTAAGGGTACTAAAGAGGCGAAAGCCTTTCTAAAGGAACTGCCCCACCATTATTATGAAGAAAACAATCTTCATATGATGTTAATTTCAGCGGAAAAAGATTATGAAACCTGTGTGCGGGGAAATCAACCGTTTTCTTCCTATATCAACAACTGGGCAACGTGTGATTTACCGGCACCCGGCGTATTCAAAAAAACATAAATCGGAACTGTATGGGGAAGTTCTAAAATGGATTTCTTCCAATGACATACACCATTCGATACGGCATCGGAATTTTGCTGCGGCTATATCTGGACGCCGATTTCTCAGAGAAGCATTTGGCACTTGTTACGAAAATCCGCTCGGAAGAATATTACGTCAATATGATGATTGCGTGGTATTTTGCCACTGCACTTGCTAAGCAGTGGGATGCTGCCATTCCTTATTTGGAAAAAAAAAAGCTTTCTGACTGGGTTCACAAAAAACGATTCAGAAGGCTGTAGAAAGCTACCGCATTACAAAGGAGCAGAAAGAATATTTACGAACCCTGAAAAAAAATGGTATACTAGTTACATCTTTAATTGTGATAAAAAATACCGGATGGAGGTTACGATTCATGAAAGAAAAAAAGAATTGTTGTTGCTCTCGGACGAAATGCCTTTGGTGAGACATTTCCGGAGCAGAAAAAAAAAAAGGCAGCTCAGGCAATTGCCGATTTAGTAGAGCAGAAATATCAGATTGTAATTACCCACAGTAACGGGCCTCAGGGTCGGCATGATTCAGACCGCTATGACTGAATTTGCCCGTTTGGATAACGATAAAAAATTATACCGTTGCGCCAATGTCTCTCTGCGGTGCTATGAGCGAGGGGTTATATCGGATACGATTTGCAGAATGCCATTCGTACCGAATTATTAGACCGTGGAATTTACAAACCGGTATCTACGATTATTACACAGGTTCGTGTGGATCCGTTTGACAAAGCATTTAACCCCGACCAAAGTAATTGGACGTGTTATGACGCGTGAGGAAGCTGATGCCGAAGAAGAAAAGGGAAATCATGTCGTACCGGAAGGGAGACGGTTTCCGCCGTATCATCGCTTCTCCAAAACCGGTTGATATTTATGAAATTGATGCAATCGAAGCACTTTTAGATGCCGGACAGATTGTTATTGCAGCCGGCGGCGGTGGAATCCCGGTTATGGAGCAGGGAACCACATTAAAAGGCGCCAGCGCCGTCATTGAAAAAGACTATACTGCCGCAAAACTTGCTGATATGGTAGATGCTTCCCATCTTATGATTCTGACTTCCAAAGAACAGATGGAAACCGCTGACGGCCAGGCAATTGGTAAAATCAGCGTAAGCGATGCTATTTCCTTAATTGATGAAAATCACTTTGATGCCATCACTACCCTGCCAAAAGTTGATGCCAGCGTATCTTTCGTTTCCTCCGGTGAGGGACGAACCGCTATTATTACAAAGCTTGAGAACGCTTATCAGGGGATTAAGGAGAGAATCGGGACGATTATTAAGTAGTTTGAATGAAACAACATTAAGTTTTTTGTTGCCATAAAACAACAGAAACATTTGCGTTTCGTGGGCACTTTCGTTTGTTGAGCTGCGTAGCAGCAGGGGGTACTGAAACTACCAGTACCGCCTGCTGACGCGCTCAAACCCACTCACCGTAAAAATGTTTCTGTTTTTTTTGTATCTAAAAATTTTATTCTCTGTTTCACTCAAATTACTTAACCCGCACCACCACCAGCTCCCCCACAACTTAATAATCTCAATATTCCGATTGATAAGAACACCAAAACTTTTGCGATTGCGTAGCATGAAATGTTTGTTAATTTTCTATTTAAGATTCCAGTAATTCAACAAAAAGAACTTTGTTAAATTACAGAAACTAAAATACTAACAAACATTTCATCTACATTCATATAAAAGTGCTGGTAATCTTTGCAGTCCTCCCAGTCACCGCCCCACAAAAAGCCATTTCTCTTAAAGATTTTATATGCCATGTCTTTTTTGTGAATCATTTTATCTTTATGCTCTCCCTTACACAAGGTTATATCACGTTCGAGATACTCGGTTGCATTTTTCGGGAAATAGCCATCCTCTCTGACATAGGGATTCATCAGCGGATTGATATCAATTGCCATACCAAGGGCGTGTTTTGACAGTTCGTCGCGCCCCTCAACCGTGCGGTAATTGAATGCTGATGTATTATTTTCCTCCATGGATGCTTCGTCGTCCCCTGTCAAAATCATCCACAAGGCGCACCCGCTCAATCGGATATTCCCATTTGTAAAGCTGGTAAAATGCCCGCATGACAGGATATGCAATTTTCTGGTTTACCACCAGTTCGCCTTCCTGAATCTGCCCCTGGAAATCATAATGGATAATTCGCACATAACGAAGCTCATCCAGCGAAATATCGGGATTTTCACGGTACGAAACTCCTATCATTTTCTCCTTAACATATTCCGGCAAAATGGCACTGTTAAAGCCCTCTTTGTAGACTTTGTAAGTTCCCACATATTTGCGTGTCTGCAATAATTGATACAGATAAAATACCGTAAACAATAAGACAACAGCCTCGTAAACATGGCGGACCGAGCCGATTCCAACAAAGGTCAAAAAGGAAAATAAAAATTCTTGCAAATACGGTAACCCACCAGCCAAACTGCATTCTCCGGTTGGTACTTACATTTGCCATGTCATCCGAAACATTTACCGTCACGTAAATCATGATATATTCCATCCAGATTTCAAATACAAATGCTAAGAAATATAAACTGAGGGCAGATAAAATCAAGGCTCCACCATTCACATAAAACGGAATGACGCGAAGGGCAATGGAACACCCTCCTGCCAGAATGGCTAACAGTACACCAAACCAGAATTTTTTGTTATGCTTCACGAACATAAATGCACCAATCAGCACAAGTAAACAACCAATAACGTCAGGCAGTATGTCCACCTGTAAATTATGTCCTAAAATATTCTGCGTTACATACTGCTGTATTCTTGGGTGGATATCAATTCCATGATAAAGCCCTGTCGGCTGTATAAAATCCGGATATGAAATACCGCTGCCCACCATAAAATCAACGCCGGTAAACAACAATCCAATTGCGATTAATACGATTGCCATAGTTACGCCTCCTAACAATTCATTTACCAATTAATTCTGCTTTCTCACTATTTTGTATTCATCATCCGTCTGATAATATGGACAGGATTGATACGATGAACCTAGAAATCTTGCCATTTCATCTTCGTCCAAATTGACATCACATTCTGCATAGCCATCATCGTCATAAACGTAAAAGGCACAAAACTCACAATTAGTAACCATAACAATCTCTCCTTCTTCTCCATATATTAACTAAAAAAAGCAAGGTGCCGGCAAAAATCAATTCAAAAATCTGCCACACGCCGCCATACGCTGCATTCAAAAAGTAATACGGCAGACAAAAATATGACAATACATGCGCCCACGGAATCAGCACCGACAAATTCAAAAATACCGGTGTAAACAATACGCTGATACACAGGTAAAACAACGCAAAGAGCCAAATGACACCTTCTTTTTACCCGAATTGCAGATAGTAAATCACAAAACAGTACCACTATTATATCATAAATCAGTAGAGAAGCAATTTCTTTTATTGTTAAAAACGAAACTCCGCATAAAAGCTCGGACAAAATTCCTGATATTGTCATCAGAACCACCGGCACCGCAATCGAAAAAAGCGACATCTCTCTGCGCCATTTTCCAGTAACTGCAAAAGGAATCTGTCTCCCACAATCTTTTTCGATAAAGAGTAAGCCCACAGAATCCGGCAAGCAGAATCAAAAAGCCACACCACCATGTAACGGTGCCAAAAAGATAGTCTCCCATCTGTTTTTTGCAAAATTCTGCTTGTTTATTTCCATCGTAAATGTTTGTTGCTTTGCCAAATTATCCTTATATTTTTTGCGAAATCTCCCCTTTTTCAATTTCATGTGATTCAAAAAGTCCGGATTGTGCAATGTAATCCTCAAGCATCTGTCTTCCGTACACGCGGAACACACTGCTTATCACCGCCTCTCGCAATCAGAAAAAGGCATTTCCCTCACTGTGGTATTGCTTAATGCATTTTTCATACTGCCCATTTTCATATTGCTTTTTTAAGTGTATCCGGAAACACATAACCACATGTTAAATCTCCCTTTCGGATTTTTTTGAATCATGTCCTTCTCGGAAGATATTTCACAAAAACGTAATCATACCGGTTTTACTAAGAAGTTCCTCCTGAATTTCCCGAACAAACACATTGTCTTTGTCTGCCACAATTCCCACTTTAACTTTTGTAGACTTTTGATGTACCGCATAGGAATATAAATAAGTAAAAAAAAAAGGCAGGGCAATCAGCAGAAACAAAAAGAATTTCTGGCACAAAAAGCGTTTGGTATATTTTTTTTCATCCATATTCTCATGCGATGCCACCCCTCTTTCTCTTCATGCGCCACAAGGCAAGACAAAAGAAGCAGACTCCATACATAAGTATATAAATAAGCGATGATGAAAAAAATCTGCCCTTTCATTTCTGCATGCAGCAAATCAACAAAAACTCCCTCCCGGCAGTATTTTCCCAATGCTTACAAGAATTTTGGGCAGCATGTAGTCCGGAAATGCACCTCAAGCAGCACAAACTGCACCACAGCAAATACAAAGAGAAACAGTATCTGTCCGGCATTTGCCCTGCCGCACGGAACGACACAGGCAAGCAGACAAGCCGCACAAAAACTACCAAAGACAATCCCGCACGTATTAAGCATTGTCACCTTTACCCCTAAAAGGGCTGCAAATCCGTAAAATCCGGCAGTCATACAGAGAAACAAAACACCGCCATTTAACAAAACATCAAAAAAAGCGTATCCACCGGGTTTATTTTCTTTCCTTTCAATAAGCCAAGCAATAACGCTGTCGGACGCTCCCGCAGAGAAATCAAAATCGCCCCCAAAAGGACAAAAAGTGTCACCATAATTCCAAGAAAAATACGCGTAGTATCGTTCATTCCGGAAGCTGATTTTATTGTTTTCTCGTGAAACAAAAGTTTCCTGCCGCAGCACAAAACGAATATAATTGCGGTTCATATCCATCGCCACAGTCTTCATACTTCCCTGTCTGCCATACTTTGCGTATAACTGATATGCTGCATAGTCACCGGCTTTGCTGTCAACACAAAAGAAACTGCCGAATCCACCAGTTCCTCCATCAATGCACTTTCAATTGTGGGTGTTTTAGCCGTTGTTATATGGACGGAGGTTTTTCGTTCCGATATATTTTCTCCAATAAATTTTCCGGCAGCGTAACATAAGCCGCCACCTTTCCTTCATCCAACTGCTCTTTTGCCTCTGTCTCACTCAGCTCCCGGAACACACATAAGGCTTTCGTGTCTGCCATATTGCTGACATACTCAAGTAACCCTCGCTCCATAAACCCTTTTTCCGGCACAACAACTCCAATATGTATTTTACTGTTTTCCGAAATTGCAGACAAACAAACAAAAAATACAGTCAAAAGAACCGCCATAGACAAGAAAATGACAGGAGGACCATAACGGTCCTCTTTGCCATTTTCTTAAGATAACATATTTTGTATGAATTACAAAGTGTCATTTTCATCCTCATAACTGTCTGTATAACTGTCATCATCGCTACCATCATAACTGTCGGTAGTTAAAGAAGTATCCGCATCACTCAATCCTAATGGATTTGATGAAGATGGACTGAACAAGGAACTGATATCACTAATTCCCCATTTACCTAAAATGTTCTGTAAATTAGTCATCACATCACTTTGATACTGAGTCAAAGTTGACTGTAAGGTGTCGGCTGTCACAACCTGTTCTTCACCGGCAGGCATTTTACTTCACCGTCAAGGGCAGCAAATGAGTATTCCATTCCAAAGGTATTCGTGCCTGTTTCGCTCTGGTCAACCGATACATCTTTAAAATCAAGGGTAATACTCTTACCTTTTTCTAAGTTTTTCACACTTCCGCTGCAGGACATTTTCACCTCATCGGAATTATACGATTTTACGGAAGCAGACATTGTAAGTGCATTATTATTCTTCGTGTCAAGGGATTCTTTTACTTCTGTTGAAGCAATTTCCGTCCCCATGCTCGAAACAACCATTTTAATTGTATCTTCGCATACATCACCTTTTTTACCCTGAAGGTTATACGTAACTGTTCCAATAGAAGAACCATTCTGTGCCAAGGACAACTCAACATTTGCTGTATTCTGACCATCGTTATCTACAAATGCACCATGAATATCTAATTTAACTCCGGCAACCGTCACAGAGGTTTTAAATCCTGTCAAGTTACCGTCCGTGCCCTCTACCGTTACAATAATATCCGTGTGTAAGATGTAATCTGTGGAACAATCATACCAACGCCGCTGGCAATCGTTCCTTTGGACATACCAAGTTTTTCTTCAATCTTACCGAGTGTCTCTGACTGGCTGCTTACATAATCACGGAATTTATTTACAAACTCATCCAGTGAAACTTTTTGTAATCTTAATCTGATAACCATTATCTACCTTTTCACATTCTGTGCTGTCATACAAGGCATCTCCCTGCTCCTCTAAGAAATCAGAAAAATGTTTCCTGCAAATCCGGAAGCACTGCTAAAACAGCTGAAATACTATTCAGGGCTTCCTGGCTCTCATTATCGGATGCTGTAATGCTGAATGTTTTGTTTGGAATCAGCTCCGGCAGAGAAAAATGCTGCTTTCTTTTCCTCTAATGAACCATAGGCTTCTGCTGATAACTGGCTTCCGTCTTTGGAAAGGGCAATCTTTGCGGATGCTTTTTGTTATTTACATCCAGTGATAAACCGGCACCCATTGCCATACCGGACAAATCAACGGAAGAATCTGATGACTGGATATCTTTTATTTTGTAGTTGATATCCATTCCTTTTTTCTAACATAGCCTTTGACAATTCATCAAGACCAAGCTGCTTGCTCACTGCTGACTGTGTCATCTTTTCCGGCGCCTGTTTCAAAAGGTCAAATGCCTTCTCCTTTGTCGAACCAAATAGTGTACCGGTAGCTGCCAGCACAATTCCGGTTGCCACGACTCCGACAACAACAACGATTGCAATAATTAACGCAATCAGTTTCCCCTTACTCTTCTTCTTTTCCATTTTTTCCTCCATTTTCCTACATAGGTAGGCTCCTTTTTTGAATTGTTTCTATGATAATCAGCCTTGAATCCATTCCGTGAGTTCAAAACCGTTTATCTCTTTATCCAATGTGACAGTACAACCATCACGGATTCCATATAAAGAATGGCAAAACGTGATTTTCGGACATCTCATGAGATGTTATTATAACACTTTTTTCCTTTCCTTGTAAAATTCTTTTTATCAATCGAAGGATTTCGTTCTTCGCCATTAAATCCAATGCTGCTCCCGGTTCATCCATTACTAAAACATCTGGATCACCAGCCAGTGCACAGCAGATACTGAGTCTTTTTCATGCCTCCGGATAACTTTTTAACCGGTTTTTATAGATTTTATGCATACCAAAATAAAATAACCACCCATCTTCCAAATCTTTCTGCAAACTTGCTTTATCATTTGCATACCATAATTCCAAATTGTCTTTTTACTGTTAAATCTTCAAATAACGGATTTTCCTGTGGCACATAGCCGACATGCTCCTGAAAGAAATGTTCCATCCACCGCTTTTCCATTCCACAAAAATAGTCCCTGCATCCGGCTTCAGTGCACCAACTATAATTTTTAAAAGCGTCGATTTTCCGGCTCCATTGGCACCCACAAAGCATACACTCTCCCCGTCTTTTACAGTAATTGAAACATCTCGTAAAACTTCATTTTTTCGATAAGATTTTGTAATTTTTCCAGTTCAAGCACGGCTTCTTTCCTCCCATTTTTTCTGCCTTTTGTGGCAATCCAATAAGCAAAAAACCAAGAATCAGACCAAAGAGCATCCCCGCCAGTACATCTGTTGGATAATGCACATAAAAATACAATCTTGTACAGCCCATAATAAAAGCAAACAAAAGAGCTGCCACACCCATTTTTCGACGATTCATAAAGATTGCCATTGCCGCTGCAAAGGAGGAAAGGGCATGTCCGGATGGAAATGAATAATCTTTTGGATTTTGAATCAGCAGATCAACCAACGAATTCCGCCAGCACGGTCTCGGTCTTGCCACCAATGGTTTTAAAGTCACATTTCCAACAAGAAGGGAAAATAACAACGCAAGTAAAACCGATATGCCAACCCATCGCGTCTTTTTATAAGCAATGAGACAAAGTCCCAAAGCAATCCAGATTAAACCGCCCTCTCCAAGAAATGTGATTGCCTTGAACAAAACAGTTAAAAACTCATTCTGTATTGACTGAAACCAATTAAAATTACGCTGTCAAACCAAGCTACCAAAATGCTCTCCTTTACTTTCTTTTCTTCTTCACAATAATTTTACACGATTTTTTCATCGTGCCATAAATCGCATAAATGCGGACTGTTCCTTTTTCTTTGCCTTTACAATCCCCTTTTTCGATATACTGGCAATCTTTTTTATTGGATGATTTCCACTTAATTTTACCATGTAGGTTTGCCGGCCAGAACGATGCCTTCAACCGATATTTTTTACCGGTGCGAAGGGTTTTTCTTTTTTCTTATTCAGCGTTATTTTACCGATTGCTTTATAATATTTTTTCAGTTCTTTCGCTGCCCCCGAACGAATCAAGTCCTTGTAAGCAAAAAAAATACATACCCTTCTGTATTACCACTTCGAATCAGGCGAATCTGTGAGGCAATGTTGCCGGATGATTTCTTCCAGCCCGGATCTTCTTTTAATGAATAGCCGGTCTTATAAAGGGCAAGCCCTACATACATTGGTACGTCACGTTTGTTAATTTGACGCCACTTTGCCAGACGCTCATTAAACAATGCTGTTTTTTACCGCTCATAATATAGTTATTCGACCAATAAATCTGCGGAATTATATAATCCACATACCCACTTTGAGACAACCATGTCCTGACATCCGCCCCGATTTTTTTTCACAATATGTAATATCTCCGGCAGGGCTGATACCAAACTTCAGCGATTTCTTTTTCTGCTTTACCGTCTGATAAACTTTTCGAACCATCACATTTACATTTTGACGCCGTGTTGCAGCCGGCACCTTCTTGTACTTTTTATATTGGTCGGATAAAAATAATCATCAAAGTGAATACCATCCACTGCATATCGGTTAATAATTTCCTTTACCTGGTTAACAATTCGTACTGTTGTCGTTTCACTTGCCGGATCAAGAATTTTCGTCGACGAAACCCGGTACGGATTCATCCAGGCATGAATTTTTAATTTGTGTGAATGTGCAAGAGAAACCAATATTTTCAAAGGGTCATACCCCGGTGCTTTTCCATCCGAAGAAATGTACTTGCTAAATCCTGCCACAGAAGATGGATAAATTGCATCATCATAAGCCCTTACATGAAAATAAACGGTATTGCATCCGTTCGCCCGAATTGTTGCAAATATTTTATTGGCATTGGCACGAAACTGCGCCTCTGTTTTATCTTTCAAACCAAGTTCCTCAAACTCAAAGCAGGACACCCAGACACCTCTAGTCTGCAAAGAACCCGCCTGCGCTTTGTTTCCGTTTCCCAAACTTAAACAAAGTGCCATAAACAAAATAAGCAAAAACTATAATGTTTCACGTTATTTTAACTCCTTTCCATTCTCTTTTTTGTGCCTGTCTTTTTGTAGTAAACAGGGGCAATTCCATAATATTTCTTGAATAATTTACTAAAATAATACACATCTTCATATCCCACAGCCAGCGATACATTGCGCACACTTCCGCAATTTTCTTTTTTCTAATATTTCCTTTTGCCTTTTCCAGCCGGATTTTTATCAAATACCGAATCGGCGACTCTCCCGTCTCTTCTTTGAAAATCTTTTGAAATATATACCGGACTCAAATACATATTCGCCGCAATCTGGTCAGTGAAATATGAGAAGCATAGTTCTCATTCATGTACGCAATAATTCGTTTTACCACATAGCCCTTACTGCGGGATTCAAAAACAAATCCATGATTTTCCTGCTTTTCTTCACCATGTATCTGCCTGAGAATCAATACTAACATCTGCACCATATAGGCTTTTATCATGAAATACTGCCCATTCTGCTGGATTTTGGTTTCGGAAATCATTGTCTGCACCAACTGGAGTTTAAGTCCTGCTTCAACTCTGCCTTGCACCGCAGCACTGGTGCTCCATCCGGCAAAAAATCAACGACTGTGGCGGCATATCCTGGAAATGAAAATTACTTAATCCGATATACACTTCAATGGGCGGTTTTTTCCCTTTTCGCAGTTCAAAACGATGCACAAGCCCCGGATTTCCACTAACAAATCCCCCGGCTGCAATAAATATTCTTTTTCCTTCTATGTAGTATCTTGCCTTCCCCGACAAAATATAAGTCAGTTCCAAATAGTCATGGCTATGGTCCTCCCCACTGACCTCCGGCACCTTTTTTCCCAATATATAAAAAGATGGGGATTAAAATCTCCATACGACAGATGGTCAAACTGCATCTTAAATCTCCTTCTCTCCTAGAGTGCTTTTATGCAAAATATTTTACTATGTTTGCCTGGAAAAGTAAAAGGGGAAGGGAGAGTGATTATGATGAGGACAAGATAATTTTTGTTCCGTAAATCAGTAGAAAGGCTTTGCGTCTCGTGGGCACTCCCGTTCATTGAGTGCGTAGCGGTATGGGCACTGAAACTACCAGTGCCACATACCGACGTACTCTAAAAACCCACGAGTCACAAAGTCTTTCTACTGATTTACTGAATCCTAAAAGATTAGCAACTGTCCTCATCCCACTACACCTGACAAAAATGTTCGATATTAACCAGTAAATGACCACTTTTTGACCACTTTTTTATAAAATGACCAGTAAATGGTCACTTTTTGACCACTTTTTCACCGCAAATACTATATCGAACACTTGCTCCTTTTTCCGGTTTTCACGATATAGCCCTTCTCCGCCATCTCATCAATCACCTTTCTAGCAGAAGTTCTTGACTTATATCCACACACTTCTGCCGCCTTTCCTGTACTTATGCTGCCACGTTCAAAAATATAGTGCAGAATGGCTTCTTCTTTTTTCACTCAACAATGACGTTTTTTGTTCTAACGTTTGTTCTTCCACGCGCAAATCCGCTGCGCCTGGAATATATACAACCTGTCCAACTTCTAACTTTAAAGTGACACGGTCTGCGCGAACCGAAAATCAAATTCAGGTTTTTTCCAGTTTTGCTCTTTCCATGCGGTCATAATCTTATCAACTCCACTGCCGGCACGCTCACTAACATTAACAAACCCAAACATCTTCAAAATATTCGGGTTTCTAGGATCGCTATTTCCTCCCGCATAAAATTCCTCTTTTTGTAATTCGTATGGTTCCCGGATTTGAAATCGTTATCGTTTGCAAATGGAACTGCTACATCATCATCCATTCGTGTACGCACCTTGCAGAAGAAATCATATATATTTCCACTCCAATCACCTTCATTAGAAGTGTGTGCGGAATAGCCAGCGTACTGCTTTATCATCACATTCTTCCCGATAATCCAAAAAGTAATTTGGAAAAACCTCCGTAATATGATACGCCTCTCCAAAGAACAAAAAGTCCTGCAATCGTAGGCGATAAAGAACCATTTTTATTCTTTGCAACAGCTCTAAGTTTCATCAGAAATTCATCATTTTCAATGCATTCCAAGGATGTCCGCTGTGAAGCTGTTCAAATATAATACGATAGCCTTTAATCGTATCCTGATTCAGTACATCAGACACATCTCTTTGATCTGCAAACATTGCTCTTACTGCTTCTTCTGTGCAAAGAAAATCACCTTCATAATCTCTTTTATATGTGCCTTTCATCGGATCTGTTCCAATATAGACCGGCTTATCATGTCTATCTATTTTCGCCGGAGCGTTTAATAATCGCAGATTTGTCTGTTTTATACATTCCGGTAGAGCGTTCCTGTTTGACGGACTGATAGCCAAATGGCTGACCGGCACCGCCGATACATCCATATGGACACGCCATAACCTCGACAAAATCAAAATGTTCTTCACCGGAACGAATCTTTTCAAGCAGATTATCCGCATTTCCAAGACCATTTACAACACCGATTCGCAGTGTTTTTTCGCCGATTTCAACCTCTGCCACTTTGACACCTTCGAGACCACGGATACCGGTATACTCTAACTGGCGCATCGTCTCATTGTCCTGTGCCGCCACATGACGGAGTGCTGCTTCTGTCACACCACCGGTTACGCCGAAAATAACGCCTGCTCCGGAGTAAATGCTAAACGGCATATCCGGTGCACTCGGCTCAATTTCATCAAACTGATTCCCAATTCTTTAATCATAAGAATCAGTTCTTTGGTTGTGATTACATAATCCACATCCGGCACATCATTTCGCTTAAATTCGTCTCTGGCTGCCTCGTATTTCTTTTTTGCTACACATGGCATAACCGCAACCGATACTGTTTCTAGACCGGATTCTTTATCTGCCGGTTTGTAGTATTCTTTAATTACCGCACCAAACATTTCCATTGGCGATTTGCACGTAGAAACGTAAGGAAGCATGTCACGGTGTTTTGTCTCTACAAAGCGAACCCAGCCCGGACAGCAGGAAGTAAATAATGGATATTTATTTCCGTTTGGATATGTATTTTCGCCATTTTCCAATTTGCGTACAAGCTCTGCTGCCTCTTCCACAATTGTTAAATCAGCTGCTACACTTGTATCGAACACAGTATCAAATCCACACATACGAAGTGCGGTATAAATTTTACCAATTGAGTTTTGCCTGGTTTTAAGCCAAACTCTTCGCCAATTGCAACACGAACCGCTGGTGCAACCTGTGCAACAACACGCTTATTCGGAGCATACAAAGCCTGCCAAACTTGTTTTAAATCTTTCTTTATGGTAATTGCCGCCGTCGGACAAACGGCTGCACACTGTCCGCAGTTGACACAATCTGTCTCAGCAATTTTTCGGTTAAATGCCGGTGTGACAACCATATTGGCACCACGGTTTGCAAAATCAATTGCTCCCACATGCTGCACTTCGTTACACATACGCACACAGTCACCCATAAAATACATTTGCTTGGGTCGCGCACAATTGAAAGCGAAGAATCGTCAATCATCCGCTCCGGATGCGTATTCGAAATCTCACATCCGTCAGACGGAAGCGGGCAGCTAACATCTGCAAACGGCAGTTTCCATTTTTTCTCACATACGGTACAATCTCTGCAATGAGATGCCAGTAAAAGTTCCAGAATCATCTTACGGTAATCATGCAGACGACCGGTATTTGTTTTAATTACCATTTTATTTTTCGGCGGCGTCGAACAGGAAGCAATAATACCTCCTCTCTCATCTTCTACCACACACATACGGCAGGCACCATAAATGGACATATCCGAATAGTAACAAAAGTCGGTACATGAATCCCCACTTTATGAATGACCTGCAAAATATTTTTTTCATCCGTAAACTCGGCACGAATGCCATCAATTATCATATATTTTTTTTCTCAGCCATTGTTACACCTCCTTCACTGCACCAAAGTTACATCCATCTTTACATGCACCGCATTTAATACATTTTGTTGTGTCAATCACATGCGGCTCTTTTACGTTTCCGGAAATTGCACCTACCGGACACATTCTCGCACATTTGGTACAGCCCTTACAAAGTTCAGGGTCAATCTGAAGGCTTGTCAATGCTTTACACTGGCCTGCCGGACATTTTTTATCCACTACATGAGCAATGTATTCGTCACGGAAATACTTAAGTGTTGATACAACCGGTGAAGCGGCTGTTTTACCAAGACCACAAAGTGCCGTTGCCGAAACGGTCTCCGCCAATGTTTCCAACAACTCTATATGCTCCATCGTTCCGCGCCCCTCGGTGATATCCGTAAGCAGTTCAAGCCTACGCTTTGTTCCCTCACGGCACGGCACACATTTACCACAAGATTCATTCTGGGTAAAGTTCATAAAGAAACGTGCCACTTAAACCATACAGCTCTTATCATTCATGACAACAAGGCCGCCGGAACCAATCATGGCGCCTACTTTTTTTCAGCGAATCAAAATCCAGTTTCATATCCAAATGATCTTCTGTCGCACTGATACACAGACATCCGCCGGATGGTCCGCCAATCTGAACCGCTTTAAAAGCACCACCTTTGACACCGCCGCCAATATCAAAAAAAATAACTTCACGCAGCGTCGTTCCCATTGGCACCTCAATCAAACCGGTATTCTGCACATTGCCGGTAAGGGCAAATGCTTTCGTACCATGGTTGTTTGCCGGTCCATAGCCCTGATACCATTTGGCACCATTTAACAGAATCGGCGGTACATTACAAAATGTTTCAACGTTATTTAAAACTGTCGGCTTGTCAAACAAACCATGCTCTACCGTTCTTGGTGGTTTCACGCGCGGCATACCGCGGTTTCCTTCAATTGATGTTGTCAGCGCACTTCCCTCACCACAGACAAATGCACCGGCTCCCTGGCTGATATGTAAATCAAAATCAAAACCGGAACCTAAAATATCTTTTTCCTAACAGTCCGCGGTCCATTGCCTTGTCAATGGCTGTCTGAAGTCTCTCAACAGCAAGCGGATACTCTGCACGCACATAAATGTAACCGTGACGCGCACCCGTCGCAATCGCAGCAATCAGCATACCTTCAATCACACGATGCGGCTCACCTTCCATCATGGAACGATCCATAAAGGCTCCCGGGTCACCCTCGTCACCGTTACAAACAATATATTTTTTCTTCTTCCTTCTGGTCTAACACCTGCTGCCATTTTTCTTCCTGCAGGGGAATCCACCGCCTCCGCGGCCACGCAGACAGGACTCCGTAATCTCATCGACAATGCCCTGAGGCGTCATATCAAATAAAGCTTTTGCCACGGCACTATAGCCGCCAAGAGCTAAATACTCAGCAATACTTTCCGCATTAATATGTCCGCAGTACTCAAGTGCAATACGAGTCTGCTGCTTGTAAAACGGAATATCCTCCTGTTTCACATATGGATTTCCCTCCTGGTCTTTGTACACCAGACGGTCAATAACTTCATCTCCAATAATGGATTTTTTTCGATAATTTCCTCGCAGTCATCCAGACTCACTTTTATGTACAGCCATCCCATCGGCTCAATACGAAGAAGCGGTCCCATCTCACAAAAACCGTGACAGCCGCTCTTTTTTTAATCCAATGCTGTCTCCATGCGGATCTTTTTCCAGAACAAGAGCACATTTCAATCCTTTGCCCTCAATGATATCTTTCATTTTGCGTAAATCTCTAATGAGCCTCCGGCTACGCAGCCGGTTCCGGCACAAATCAGGATTTGTTTTCTCTGACTGTTTAAAGAAGCACGATATTCCTCTTGCTTCGCAATCAGTTCCTCACGATTCTTAATTTTCATTCGCTGCCTCCTCCTTTAACTGCTTAATAAGTTCCCGCGCCTTTTCAGGTGTCATGGATGGATGCACATGGTCATTTACCGTACATACCGGTGCCAGACCACAGGCTCCCAGACAAGATACCGTTTCAACAGTAAAAAAGCATATCATCAGAAGTAGGCTTTTCTTGTGTAACCCCCAAGCGTTTTACGAAACTCTTCCAAAATCGGCACTGATTTTCGTACATGGCATGCTGTACCGTCACATATTTTAATGACAAATTTACCCTTTGGTTCCAAAGAAAAGTTCTCATAAAATGTCGCTACCCCATAAATCTTCGCCTCACTCATCTTCAACTCTTTGGCAATATAACATAATGCCTCTTCCGGAAGATAGTGATACTCTTTCTGAACGTCCTGCATAATCGCAATCACAAGATTGCTTTTTATACTCATGTTTTTTCAGAATTTCGTCCAGTTTTGTTGCTGCTGTTCGTTCACATTCCTTCTCCTTTCGGCTAAAAAAAAAAATTGTTGGTATTCTCATTTCCCAATAATTATACCTACTGATAAATTTTATCATTCTTTAACAAAATAGTAAAGTTTTTTATCATAAAATAAAATCGATGCGATACAGAGAACTCATACAAAAATTCTGTATCGCACCGATCCTACTTTTATTTCTACGCAAGCACTTTTTGTTTTCTGATTGTCATCAACCCTTTACAGAGCCAAGGGCAACACCACGAATAATAAATTTTGACAGACACAAGTATACAACAATCAACGGAATAATTGCGAAACCAAGTATCATATAAATCTCGCCCAAATCCGTCAGATAAGCTTCTGCCTGCAAACTTGCCACAACCAATGGAAGTGTAGCATTTTCACTACTGTTATCCATCAATAACTGTGGCAGGAAATAGTTATTCCAAGAAGCAACAAATTGGAAAATCATCTGCACCGCCAATGCCGGTTTCAAAATCGGCATAACGACAAAGTTAAAGATGTAAAATTCATGTCCACCGTCAATTCGACCGGCTTCCACAATTTCAAGTGGCAGTGAACTCTCCATATACTGTTTGATAAAGAAGAATACTGCCGGAGATGCCAAGGTAGGGAAAATCAAAGGAATAAATGAATCTTTAATTCCCCATGCATCCATCATTTCCACAAAACCGAGTGCAGAAACCTGTGTCGGCACCATAAGGATAACCATGATGAACACAAATGCTGCCTTTTTTAAGCGGAAATTGTAAGCATATAATCCGTAAGCAGTAAGTGTCGCAATATACACACTGGTAACACATGAAATCACTGCTACAATTAATGAGTTAAACATCGAATGCAGAACCGCTACTTTTGTCTCGTTAATTGCATTCGTAAAGTTTCTGACAAAATCACCGCCCGGAAGCAGGCTAAATGTCGTTTTTAATGTCGATGTATCTTTTGTTGTATTTACCAAGAGCATAACAAACGGAAAGATACAGATAATACATACCAATATCAAAACAATATAGGCAACCGTTCGACGAAAGACAAGCATACGGTGACCGCGGATTTCGTCCGCTGACAAATTTGCATATTTTGCCATTTACTGCACCCCCTTTGCCTGTTTTCTGGCTTTTTTCGTTCTGCTTTTTTACGAGCCTTTATTTCCTTATCCTCATCACTTTTGCATGATACGGAACATAAAAGATTCCAATCAGACCGGCAGCCAAGAACAATACAACGGATTCAGCACCGGCAACACCCATGTCACCCTGTGATGAGTTGATTCTCGTACTGATATCCATAACAACAGTCGAAGCCACGCCATTTGTACCACCACGGTTTACAATCAGGTTCGGAATATCGAACAACTGCAAACCACCAATCATGGAAGTAATCATAACGTACAACATAATTGGTTTCAGCATCGGCATGGTAATCCATCGAAACTGCTGTTTCGCACTCGCGCCATCAATTGCAGACGCTTCATAAAGAGCTGGGTCAATTCCCATAATACCTGCCATCAGAAGGATGGTCGTATTACCCGTCCACATCAGGAAGTTGATAAAGGCAATGATTAAGCGAATGCCCCACTCATTTTCCAAAAGTGAATGGACGTTCCTAATATATGATTGATTGGTCCGGTTACTGCAAATAGTTTACCAAACAATACTGCTATGGATGAGGCCATCAGCATATTCGGTAAATACAAAATAACCTTAACCGCACCAGTACCTTTCAATTTTAATCGAATGTCAGTAAACCAAGATGCAAAAAGCAATGATACAATAATCTGCGGAATAAATCCAAGCAGCCACAATAACATCGTATTACCAAAATATTTTACAATATCATATTTGGTAAAAAGGTCGATATAATTTTCAAACCCGGCAAACTCAAATACACTATTTAGGAAAATATCCGTTTTGTCATGAAAAAAGCTTCGATAAAATGTTGCAATTAACGGATATAACTGAAATATACCATAGCAAATGAAAAACGGAAGGATAAAAATCAGGCCCCATTTGCCATACTTTAAATTTTTGTGCGGACGTTTATACGCCGTCACATCTTTCTTTCCAGCCATAAAATCCCCTTACCTTTTTGATAAAAATGGCGGGACAGGGGCACCCCGTCCCGCCAGAAAACTAATTCGTTTCTAAGCTGTTACCCATTATTTTTTCAAATCCGGATAACTCTTGATTACCTCGTTCTTGAAGTTGTCAATTGCTTTCTCTTTGCTTACTTTTTACCCTGATAGTAATCTTTCATCTTAGCCATCAAGCTTTCGATGTACATCTGGTCATAAGGAGATACGTTGCTGCAATTGATGTTGTCAGCTGCTGAACTTAAAGCTTTTTACAAGAGACTGTCCACCAAGGAAGTCAGATGTTACATTTTTCTCTTCCAGCTTTTTGTTTGCTGCCTTGTTGTTTACGAAGTCTGAAGTGTCTTTGCTGATGTTGAACATGATATCTTTTGTCACAGCAGAGTTTCTTCATGATGTCTGCAACCAATTTTGCATTATCTGTTCCAGCTGCTCCACAAATGAAGGAACCGCCCCAGTTGAATGACTGTGGTCCGGTTACTACAGCCCAGTCATCGTAACTTCCGCCCGGTGTAAAGGTACCGTCATCATTTTTCTTAGCACCGGATCCTTCTGCCATGGAGAAGTTAATGCCCCATGCAGGCATGAAGTAACCAAATACTTTACTATCTTTGCCCATGTCAGCAGTCCACTCTTCAGCCCAAAGGCTTGTTCCGTTGTTGTAACCTTTGTCAGTATACTCTTTTGTTGTGTCAATCCATTTTCGATGGATGGGTCAATCTGGATAACACCTTCATCATTTACACATTTCTGGCTTACGTTGTTTGAGTATACACGAAGTGCATCATCATAACCGGAAAGCATCTTGTATCCTTTGCCCTTCAAAAGTCTCAGCTGCTGCTGCGAACTTATCCCAGTCAGATACCTGCTCCTGAATCTTTTCGATATCATCTGTTCCAAATACTTCTTTTGCGATAGAACGACGATAAACAAATCCACCAGGGCAGCCCCTGCCATGAAACAGCACGAAGAGTACCATCACTCTTTGTAGCAGCCTGTTTTGTGTAATCATACATCTGGCTCAAATCATCATCGGTAAGTCCAAGTGATTTAATATCAAGAGCCATGTCTGTATTCGTGTACTTGTTTACATAATCCATCTCGCAGAGGAACATATCAATTTTTGTCATCTGCACTTGCGCTGTCCTGTTTTTTCAAAGCAGCATCCAGTTTCTTCTGATAAACACCACCTTCGTTTGTGTTTGTCACGAATTTAACTTTTACATCACCGATACTCTGTGTATCTTTGTTGTAATCCGGATAATACTTTTCAAAACGCTCTTTGAACTCTGTGTTTCCAAACATAAATTAAGAACTTTTCCGCCACCATCAGCTACGGTTTCCACTTTTGCTGAATCGTTGCTCTTTGATGAATTACTTGCATCCTTGTTGCTGTCACTTCCGCCACATCCGGTAATTGAACCAACTACCATAGCCATAGACAATGCCAGCGCTAACCATTTTTTTCCTCATAAATCAATACCCTCCTAAAATAATAATTTTTTAATTCTTCCACAAATTTCTTCATGAAAGTTGTGAACAGTTTCGTGTCATTCCTTTAAGGAATAACTTTTATTATTTCATCGAAAGAACTGAACATCCTCGTATTAATTCTCCTTGTACATCAAGTCTTTCAACAAGTGCCAGTTCCGGCTGTTCAATCAGCTCTACCAACTTTGCTGCTGCGACTTTTTCCGATTTGTTCTGTATTCTGCCGGTAAGTCGTTATCTTCGGCTCAATCACGTGGGCAATTCTTTGTCCGTCATAACCGGCTACTGAGATATCATTAGGAATCGAAAGTCCTTTGCTTCGAATCACATTAATACCTCCGATACAAGAAAAATCATCCGGATAAACAATACAAGTAGGTCTATCTTCCAATGATAATAATTCGTGAGTAATTTTTGCCGATACATCCGGTGCGTGGTAAATACCTTCCCGAATATATCTGTCTTCGGTTTCTATCCCATACCTTTTCATCGTCCGCAAAAAAACTTCCGATACGGCTTCTAGTAACAAAAGAATCCGCGCCGTGGATATAAGCAATTTTCTTATGTCCACATTGTATAATGTAAGAAACCAATTGTTCCATTCCTCTAATGTTGTCCGACATAACACATGCCTTGTCATTAAATATATAATCGATTGTCACAACCGGTATACCACTCTGAAGGAATTCTTTTTACTTCTTCCGCTTCAAAATCCACACAAGCAACAATCACACCATCGACTCCGCGATACTTGCTATGTTCACTATAGGACAATTCACTCTTTCCCACATGCCTTCCCAAAAAGGTTATATCATATCCCTTTTCTTCCACTCCCTGTCGGAAGCTGTCAAGCACCGGAGAAAAATAGGAATGGGTCAAACCACTTCGCGCTTCATCCGCAAATAACACTCCAATGTTATAAGTACGGTTTGTCTTCAGTGCACGAGCGGATGAGTTTGGTACATAGCCCATCTTCTTAGCCACCTCAAGCACCCGTTCTTTTGTCGAAGTACTTATATCAGTGCGTCCATTCAATGCTTTGCTTACTGTCGCAATCGATACACCGCATGTCTCTGAGATGTCCTTCATTGATACCATGAGCATTCCTCGTTTTCCGTAATCGTTTTCGTAAGTCTACTGTACCACACTTTTCACAAAGAGTCAATACTAATTTTGATTTTTTTTGTTGGAATTGCACAAATATCTTGCTTGCATTTCCCTTCGACTTCCTATATAATGAAATTATCACGAAATCGTTTTTCGTAAGTCCCCAGGTTATCAAAAGTCAACGATTTTTTGCTTGCACGAAAGAAACGTTGACCTTGATAACCGCAAAAAATATGAGGAAGAAGCGATTTGTGCAACAAATCTGTGGATTCCGAATATTTTCAGAGTGCGTAAGCTGCGCAAGCTGCGGAGCACTCCGTCTGGGGACGTTATTCCCCACTCGTATGTCCACACTTTCGTGCTTGCACGAAAGAAACGTTGACCTTGATAACCGCAAAATATGAGGAAGAAGCGATTTGTGCAACAAAGCTGCGGAGCACTCCGCCTGGGGACATTATGCTAATACTATTATAAGGATGCTTTGCAAAGCATCGGAATGGAGGTTCTATGAAATTCGGAAAATTTGATGACGCCAATCGTGAATATGTGATTACAACCCCCAAAAACACCACTGCCTTGGATTAACTATTTAGGCAGCACGGATTTCTTTTCTTTGATTTCCAACACCGGTGGCGGGTACAGTTTCTATAAAGATGCAAAGTTGTTGCGCTTGACACGTTACCGCTACAACAACATTCCAAACGATGAGGGTGGCCGTTACTTCTATATAAAAGACGGTGATACCGTATGGAATCCCGGTTGGATGCCGGTCAAAACAGATTTGGATTCCTATGAATGCCACCACGGCATGGGTTACACCCGCTTTATATCTGAAAAGATGGAATCAATGCAAATCTTTTGACTTTTGTTCGGTTCACGACAATTGTGAAATCAATGAAATCACAATTACCAACACAACAGATTGCGAGCGCACCATAACTTTATTTTCCTATATTGAATTCTGTCTCTGGAATGCAATGGATGATATGACAAACTTCCAGCGAAACTTAAATACCGGAGAAGTAGAGATTATCGGCTCCCGCATTTACCACAAAACAGAATACCGCGAGCGCCGCAACCATTATGCGGTCTTTGCCGTAAATCATGATATTGACGGATTTGATACAAGCCGCGACGCCTTTCTTGGTGCATACCGCAGTGCTGCAGGCCCTCTTGCCATCGAACAGGGAAATGCTACCGATTCGATCGCAAGCGGCTGGTATCCGATTGGTTCACACCAGATTAATCTGACACTGAAACCGGGTGAATGTGAGACACTTGTATTCGTTCTCGGCTACTGCGAAAATGACCCGGATGAGAAATTTGAAGCACCTAATGTCATTAACAAAAAACCGGCAGACGAACTGCTTAACAAATACCAAACGAAAGAGCAGGTAAGCGATGCCTTCCACGAATTGAATGAGCATTGGAACCGTCTCCTCTCCCACTATACGGTGAAGTCAGGGGATGAAAAAATTAAACCGTATGGTCAATATCTGGAACCAGTATCAGTGTATGGTAACCTTCAACATGAGCCGTTCTGCTTCCTACTACGAGTCCGGTATCGGCCGAGGTATGGGCTTCCGTGATTCCTGTCAGGATCTTTTGGGCTTTGTTCACCTGATACCGGACCGCGCCAGAGAGCGAATCATCGATATCGCATCCACACAGTTTGAAGACGGCGCTTACCACCAGTATCAGCCATTAACAAAAAAAAAAGGAAACAGTGATATCGGTAGCGGATTCAACGATGATCCACTGTGGCTGATTGCCGGAACTTCCGCTTACATCCGTGAAACCGGTGATTTCTCCATTTTGGACGAAACCGGTTCCTTTGATAATGATTTTAGCGTGGCAACAAGTTTGTTTGAACATCTGACACGTTCCTTTAACTACACAGTCAACCACAAAGGACCGCACAACCTTCCATTGATCGGTCGTGCTGACTGGAACGACTGCTTAAACTTAAACTGCTTTTCCAAAGAACCGGGCGAATCCTTCCAGACCTTTGGCCCTTCAAGCGAAGGACCGGTTGCTGAATCGGTATTTTTATTGCCGGTATGTTTGTCAAATACGGTAAAGAATACGCTGACCTCTGCGACGCAATTAATAAACCGGAAGAAGCCAAAAGAGCCAGAAAAAGAAAAAAAAATGGTCGCAGCCATTGAAGAAAGCGGTTGGGACGGCGAATGGTTCTTACGTGCTTATGACGCAGACGGCAACAAAGTCGGTTCAAAAGAATGTGAAGAGGGACAGATTTATATTGAACCTCAGGGCTTCTGTGTATTGGCAGGTGTCGGCGTAGAAAACGGTCTTGCTAAAAAGCATTGATTCCGTAAAAGAAAAACTGGATACCAAATATGGTATTGTTCTTTTGCAGCCACCATATACAAGATACTACCTGTAAACCTTGGTGAGATTTCTTCTTATCCACCGGGATACAAAGAAAATGCCGGTATCTTCTGTCACAATAACCCTTGGATTTCCGCTGCTGAAACACAGATTGGACGCGGTGACAGAGCTTTTGAAATTTACCGCAAAAACCTGCCCGGCTTATTTAGAAGAAATCAGTGAAATCCATCGCACCGAACCGTATGTCTATTCCCAGATGATTGCCGGAAAAGATGCTAAGACATTTGGTGAGGCGAAAAACAGCTGGCTCACAGGAACTGCCGCCTGGACCTTCTTAAATGTATCCCAATTCATTTTAGGTGTTGAGCCAACATTAAAAAGGATTGAGCGTGAATCCATGTATTCGAAAAACTTTGGTGACTTTACAATTACCCGTACATTCCGCGGTGTTGAATACAACATTGAAGTAAAGAATCCGGATAATATTGAAAAGGGTGTAAAGGAATTAATTGTTGACGGACAAAGTCTTGGACAGACAACCGTAATTCCGTATGACGCATCCAAAAACAAGTTTCTGTAACCGTACAAATGGGTTAATTAAAAAAGACCTGCCGTGCAGTAAACCACACGGCAGGTCTTTTTTATTCTTTAGCTCCACTGAGCATCAAACAAATTCTTATAAAATCCATTTGCAGCTAACAGTTCTTCATGATTTCCCTGCTCCACGATTTTTCCATCCCGCATCACAAGAATCACATCTGCTTCCTGAATGGTTGACAAACGATGCGCCACCAGGAAACTCGTTCTACCCTGCATCATCGTAGCAAACGCCTTCTGAATCCTCATCTCGGTGCGCGTATCAATCGATGAAGTTGCTTCATCCAAAATCAGCATTGGCGGCAGGCAAAGCATTACTCTCGTAATACATAACAACTGTTTCTGTCCTGCCGACAAACTTCCGCCATCTTCACCAATCACGGTATCATAACCGTTTGGAAGTCTCTTAATAAAACTGTGTGCATGACTTGCCTTTGCCGCTGCTAACACTTCATCGTCCGTCGCATTCTCACGCCCCATCACGATATTTTCCCGGATGGTTCCCTGCTTTAACCACGTTTCCTGAAGCACCATACCATAATTAGCACGAAGGCTCTCTCTCGTCACTTTTCGGATATCTTTTCACTTACTTTAATTGCACCAGAATTTACATCATAAAACCGCATCAAGAGATTAATTAACGTCGTTTTACCACAGCCGGTAGGACCAACAATTGCTACACGCTGTCCAGGCTTTACCTGTAAAATTAAAATGCTCAATCAATTTCTGATTCGGCTCATAAGAAAAATACACATCTTCAATTTCTACTTTTCCATCTGCTTTGCCAAGGTTTATGGCATCTTCTGAATCCGGAATCTCCGGTGTTTCTTCAATCAACTCAAGCACTCGTCCGGCACAGGCAATCGCATTTTGAAGCTCTGTCACGACACCTGAAATTTCGTTAAACGGTTTTGTATACTGGTTTGCGTAACTTAAGAAACAGGAAAGCTGCCCAACCGAAATACCGCCCTGAATCGCGAAAAAGGCACCAAAACACCAACTGCCGCATACACAAGCGCATTGACAAAACGAGTGGACGGATTGGTAATGGATGAGAAAAAAGGTTCCCTGAAGCGAATACTTAGAAAGACGGTCATTAATTTCATCAAAACGGTCTCCTACTTCTTTCTCCTGTCCAAATGCCTGAACCACTTTCTGGTTGCCAATCATTTCTTCAATCAGCGCCGTCTGCTCCCCTCTGGTCTCTGACTGCATACGGAACATCTGATATGTTCTTTTCACAATAAACGCTGCCACAAACAGAGATACCGGTGTCAAAACCACAACGACTAATGCAATCGGTACACTGACACTAAGCATAAAGCCAAGCGTTCTAAAATCGTAATTACGCCGGTAAACAACTGGGTAAATCCCATCAACAATCCGTCGGCAAACTGGTCGGCATCCGCAATGACGCGGCTCACAATTCCACCATAAGAATGACTGTCAATGTAACTAAGCGGAAGTACCTGAATTTTCTCAAAAAGCATCCGTACGAATATCACGCACAACACTGTAAGTGATTTTGTTATTAGCAACATTCATCACCCACTGTGCCACCATCGTAAGCAAAATAGCAATTCCGATTTTCACACAAATGCGATAAACACCGGCAAAATCAACTTGTCCTTTTCCTACAATCAGATCCACTGCCTGTCCGGTAAGAATCGGCACGTAAAGGGTAAGCACAACCGTAATCAGCGCCAGAACAAGAGAGGCAATTAAGAAAAACCGATAGCGGCGGATATAATGCAGCACCTTTTTATCGTTTCCCTCTGCGTCATGACTATCTTGCCCCCTTTCCGTATTGGGATTCATAAATTTCCCGATAGACCTCACAGGAATCAATCAGCGTATCATGCGTTCCCATTCCTACAATCACGCCATCATCAAGCACAACAATCGTATCTGCATTCCGCACCGACGCCGCACGCTGGGAAACAATAAAGAGTGTCATATCTTTTAATTCTTCGCGAATTGCCTTTCTAAGAGCGGCATCCGTTGCATAATCAAGTGCCGAAGCACTATCATCCATAATCAATACTTTCTGGTCTTCTCACCAGCGCTCTAGCAATCGTCAGACGCTGTTTTTTGTCCACCAGAGAAATTTCGTCCTCCCTGCTCCACAACCGAATCCAATCCATCCGGTTTTCCAAGAACACCTTCTTTTTGCCTGAGCAATTTCAAGCGCCTTCCACATTTCCTCTTCCGCTGCATCCTTTTTGCCCCATTGCAGGTTGGATCGGATGGTTCCTTCAAACAAAACGGCTTTCTGAAGCACAACACCAATCAGGTTTCTCAACAAGGCAAGTGACTGCTTATGAACCTCTACACCATCAACGAGTAATTTACCGGATGTAATATCATAAAATCTCGGAATCAAATGAACTAACGATGTTTTTCCGGAACCGGTACCCCCGATAACGCCAACGGTCTCTCCCTTTTTCACGGAAAAATGAATATCGGTAAGGGATTCCGTATGGGTTCCCGGGTAGACAAAGACCAACATGTTCAAATGAAACAGCAATGTCTCCATCCCCTGGCTTTGTCTCCTCATTCGGCGTAGAAAGTCCGGTTCTCTCTCAAAGACTTCCTGCACACGGTCACCACATGCAATCGCTTTGTTTACCATAACAATCATGTTTGCCAGTTTGATTAATTCTACCAAAATCTGTGCCGTATAATTAACTAACGCAACCACCTGTCCCTGAGACAGATAACCGGCATCTACTTTCAGCGCACCAATCCAGATTAACGCAATTACTCCAACATTGATAATCAGATAGGTAATCGGGTTTGTAAGTGCGGAAACTCTTCCCACTACCATCTGGAACTTATTTAATGCCTGATTTTCTTCCGCAAATTTTTCTTTCTCCTGTTCCTGCTTATTAAAAAGCACGCTGCACACGGACACCGGACAAATTCTCACGGGTTCTTCTAACAGTTTATCAAGTGCCTCCTGCACACGGCGGTACATCGGAATGCTGACAAACATCACACCGAAAATAACGATTGATAATAATGGAATGACAACTACAAAAACAAGCGCAGCCTTTGACATCAATTGTAAACGCCATAACCATCGCACCGAGCACTACAAACGGCGAACGCAAAAACAAACGAAGTGCCATATTAACGGCTGCCTGTAACTGGTTCGTATCACTTGTCAAACGGGTAATCAATGTAGAACTTCCTACCTGGTCAACATCTCCAAACGATAAGGACTGAATATGACGGAACAACGCCTGTCTCAGTCCGGCGGCAAATCCACAGCTGCTTTCGCCGCAAAATACTGCGCCACAAGAGCAGCGGTCAAACCAACTGCTGCCAAAAAGAACCAATATACCTCCCATCCATCCAATAAAACCATAATCTCTGCTTCCGATTCCATGGTCAATAATTGCTGCCATAACAAGCGGTACAAATAATTCTAACGTCGCCTCAAACAATTTAAACAACAGGGGCGAAAATACACTCTTTTTGTATGAACTTAAAAACTTAAATAACTGCTTCACACTTTCCTCCTAGTGGTAAATTTTCGTCTCCCTGCATTGCTAACTGTGCTTTCACAAGTCGATAATAAATACCTCTCTTTGCAATCAATTCTTCATGAGACCCCACTTCCGCAACACGATGTCCGTCAATTACAACAAGTCTGTCTGCATGTTTTAGCGTTGAAAGACGATGCGCAATCGCAAAAGGTAGTACGTCCCTTGGTCAAACGCTCCAATGCTTGTTGTATCATAAATTCGCTCTCCGTGTCAAGACTTGCCGTTGTTGCTTCGTCTAAAATTAACAGTCTAGGTTCATTCAAAATTGCTCTCGCAATCGCAATCCGCTGTCTCTCTCCACCGGACAAACTGTGTCCTTTTTCTCCCACATATGTATTATAGCCATCCGGCGTCTGTGATATAAATTCATGCGCATTTGCCGTTTTTGCCGCCATTATTACTTCTTCTAATGAGGCATCCGGTCTGGCAAAACGGATATTTTCAAGAATTGTCCCGGAAAATAAAAATGTCTCCTGTAACACCACACCAATTTGTGAATGAAAATAATCCGACTGGATTTCCTTTATATTATGCCCATCGACTAGCAATTTACCATCATCCACTTCGTAAAGACGCATAATCAAATTGATAATCGTAGACTTTCCGGTTCCGGATGCACCTACGATACCAATCATTTCCCCTTTCTTTATCGTAAGGTTCAAATCTTCCAAAACCGGCTGATACGATTTGTAACCAAACGAGGCATGCTCAAACCGGATTTCTCCTTCCACATCAAGGTGAATCGGCTCTTGCACATCCTCAATAAAAGGTTCCTGCGTCAAAATATCATTGATTCTTTCCATACTGCTAATCAGATTCATCAGTTCCCTCGGCATATTTGTCATCCAATTTAAGTACATATACAAAAGCTGTGTATATGTTACAAACTGTAGCAGTTCACCGGTCGTCATCCTGCCGCCTAATACATCCAATCCGCCAAAATAAATCACAAGGAACACACCAGCTCCCATCAAAAGGCTTACCATCGGCATAAACACAGCCCAAAACACTTCATTTTTTGTCTGTACACGGCAGAACTCATCCGTAAGCATATTAAATTTGTCTCGCTCACTTTCTTCTTTTCCATAGGATTTCACCACACGCATACCGGATATCACATCCTGCAAACTGCTGTTTACCTCATCACTCTTTTTAAACTGCAAATGAAACCGTCTGTGAATATTCTTTCGAAACGCATACGTCACAAATACTGCCGCCGGAATGAAAACAAACGCAAGCAGTGCAAGTTTTACATTGAGTAACACCATAAAAATAATATCACAGGCAAAAATAAAACAGACCGTAAACATATTACAGAAAGTTCGCTCCATAAATTCACGAATCTTTCCCGTATCAAAAAACAATTCGGTTCATCAATTCGCCCGGCCTTCTGTCATTGATAAAATTCAGTGATAAAACTTGAATGTGGGGAAAAACAGCCGCTGCCGCAAATCTTTTGAAATAGTTGCTCCTAAAACCGTACAGTAATACGTTTTTAAAATGTTAATCACAACAATTCCGACACTTAACAAAAACATGATGCCAAGGCAGATAAAAGCGGTTGAAATTCCACCCTCTCTGCGTTTCAAAACATCGTCCACCAAATGCTTTTGTATTTCCGGATTCAAGAGTGTCACAACAGCAGCCAGAATCATTAACACAATGATTCCCGCAAACTTTCTCTTATACGGTGCCGCCATTTTCAAAAAGCCTTTCCAGAACCCGCCCTCTTTGGAGCAGTGCGGACAATATTTCGTACCCGGTATCGCATGGTGGCATTTTCGGACATATTTTCTCATATTCCGTACTGACTACCTCTTCCTCTCTGCCGGATGCCAGAATATGAATTCCTCTGGCAATGTAAGCATAACGCGATAAATGTCTCGCCGAATAATGAACAATGTGCTTTGGTACACCGTCAAAATTGATTACTAAAAAGTCCGCCACCGATTTTTGCCTCTGCTTTTTACATCGATACATTTGGAAACATCGTATTCCTCTTTGATACTGCCCTTTTCCACAACAAAAAGTCTGCGGTTTGTAACAATAAAATAGGAGTCTTCCAAAAAATTTCCGGCATCATCAATATCGACCGGAACCGCATAGTAAAATGCGTTCGTTATCCGTAAGCGAAATAACCTGCTCTGCCTCTTTTGGCAGTTCATATCTTAAAATCATACTACATTACCTCAAACTTTCTATCCTACAAGAACAAATCCAGTTTTCTTTGTTCCTTCTGCGAAAGAGCAAATACATCCCGTATCTCAAACCGGTTTTCATCCAAATCAGTGATGAGAAGACGGCAGTCACTTTTAACCGCACCACCGCATTACTTCCCATATTAATCGTAAAGCGACACTCCCACGGTCGGTCATAACATGAAAAATAGGCATAACCATACTCATCCTTGATATCCAGAATCTTCTGAATTACCGGGGTAAAATAATGAAGATTTAACTGCTCCAAAAGCATTTTTCTCGTTTTCTTATCTACCTCTTTGATATTTTTTATTACCCCAATTTCATGGGAGCGTTCTTCTACCGTCCGAATCGAAAGAAAAAGAATCCGGCTCAGTAAATGGAAACAGACGAATCACCTGAATCCTGTCCCACTTCTTTCCCTCGTAAGAAAGAGATAAAAGCCGCCCTCTGTTCTCTCAAAAAACAGCATTGTCCTGATTCAGATAGTGAATTGCCGTCATTTCCTCGACTTCATTTTCCATATTTGTGATGACTTGATTTTCACTCATAACGATTCCCCTTTCAAAGCCAGTGATTTCGTCTGTAACTCCATCAGCTTATAATAAATTCCCTGTTTTTTCCAATTCCTTATGCGTACCCTCTTCGACGATTTTTCCACCATCAATTACAACTAAATGGTTCGCATCCCGCAGTGTGGAAAGACGGTGTGCAATGGACAATGTCGTCCTTCCCTTCACCAGATAATTGAGTGAATTTTGGATTGCTTTCTCGGTTTCCGTATCCACACTTGCCGTCGCTTCATCTAAAATCAAAAATTTTCGGATTTGCTAAAATTGCTCTGGCAATCGAAATCCGTTGTTTTTCACCGCCTGACAGGTCTTTACCCGATGCTCCGATCACGGTATCATAACCATCCGGCATATTGGCGATAAATTCATGCGCACTTGCTAAAATTGCAGCCTGCACTACATCTTCTCGTCGCCTCCGGATTCGCATAAGCGATGTTGTCCGCCACCGTTCCCATAAAAATATAAGTGTCCTGTGATACCATCGCCACATTTTTCCGTAAATCATGAAAAAGCTAATTCCTTTACCGGAATACCATCCAGATAAATTTCTCCCTCATCCACATCATAAAGACGCGAAATCAAATTTACAAGCGTCGTTTTTCCGGCACCGGAACGCCCCACAATGCCAAGCATTTCACCGGGATTTACATGAAGACTGATATCTTTCAAAACCGGATGATTTGTCTCGTAGCCAAAACTCACATGAGAAAGTGTAATTTCTCCCTTTGGAGTTTTAATCTGCTTCGGATTTTCCACTTCTTCAATCTCCGGAATGGCATCCATAATTTCAAACATGCGCTGGGCAGCATTGATACTGTCCGACCACATCTGAAATACACGGGAGAAGAAATTCATCGGTCCGTTTAACTGCCCCACATAGCCAACAAACGTAATCAAAACACCAAGTTCCACGGTATGCGTATTCA
>VOFC01005696.1_pt1 | contig 41407 bp, 71 predicted proteins | sample 5384161 | NCBI WGS metagenome assembly VOFC01 (sample SAMN12384722, study PRJNA508395) | human gut metagenome | isolation source: healthy gut B | host: Homo sapiens
GCTCTTCTGATAATCCTTCTTCATCAATAGCCTCCAAAGTATATGAGGTTCCGGAAATTGTTATCATCCTTGTTCCATCCTCAGTCACAAGAAACATAACATCATTTTGAGATAAAAATGATGACCGGTCATCGCTTCTTAATACTGCGCTTAACCGATTAATTCCGTTGAATTTTAAATCTGCCGTTTCCTTCTCCTCACCCTTTTCATATAATACAAATTGCTTATCATTTGTAATTTTGTATGCAACACCAATGTCGGCATTTTTGTATATACCAACTATATCTGACAATAATAATTTTTTTCTCAAATGACTTTTTATTTTGAATAAGAATAATATCGTATGTATTACATTCGTCTATCAGCACCTGAGTAGTTACACCGTCAACAAGCATTGTCAGTGCATCCGAATCAGAAGTTGTAAAAATTATTCGCTTACCGTTGTCAATTACATTGAAATCATTGCAATTGCGCTATCATCTTTATTATTTTCCTTCATATTGCCCGTTTCACTAATAACGCTGTTTAAATATAACTGATGGTCCCTATTGGCAAAAAACCAATCTTGTATCAAAAACTCTGACAGTAGCAACATCAGATGCTACTTTTAACTTTATCCGTTTCATCATAACACAAATACAAATTGCTGTCATTGTCAATGAAGGCAACATTTTTTTCCATTCGGACTAATCTCATGATACAACACTTCAGACCCTAACTTTTTCTTTTTACCACTATTTACTTTATCAGCAAATTTTGCAGAATGCTTGTCCATATTGCTGTTAATATCAGGCAGTTTTTTTAGAATATAAGCAATTTTCATCGTTTATGTAAAATAGGTTATTGCCGGAAATAGAGAAGTTTTTCACATTAGACGATATTTTCACAACATCACTGCCTTTTTGCGGCTGTATACAATTCACCGTAACCTTTCTCCTGATTGAATCCGCCCGTAAAAACAGCCATTAAGCCATTGCCGGAAACCCGCAAATTGTTCACATCATCCACGGATATTCGCTGAGCCTCTGTATCATTTGAAAATTTCACATAATAAATACCTTCATTATTAACATAAGAATATGCATTGTTGTTGTCATACGCGTTAAATGAATCCACATCACCGGCTATCTTTTTCCTTTACCGTCAGCAGCAGACCATTTATATAAAACGCTGTCAGCATTAATAAAAATAATTGACCCGGCATCATTTGATAATTTATAATTTGATTTTGTGGCGTCGACAGAAAAATCGGTTGAAATTTTCTCTTTTTCATCACCTATTTTTGATATGTACAAATCGCTGCTCGGATTGTCATCTGTACCGCTTTTAACCAAAAAGCAATAGTGCTTTCGTCATTTGAGAAACAGTAAGACGAAGGCAGTACATCACCGGAAATTTTTTGTTTTCTCTTCGCCGGGTATTTTTTAAGGTATAACTCGTTTCGTCATTTAACAGAAGTACCGCATGCGAATTAGGCGCCATCAGATACTCATCCTTCAAGGCAGTATTTGCCAATTTCTCCTTTTCGCCGCCGATTTCCTGAATATATAATTCACCGGAATTAATGTTTTCATTAGACCCCGAAAACATAAGCAGCGCCGGCTCTATCACGCTTTCGCTCTGCTTAAAAGCAGAAATACTGTTGCACCCTACCAGTAAAAACAACCACAAATAAAAGTAAAAAATGATGCCAATAAAATACGTTTATTCATATAATTCATCTCCATAACATACTTTTTCAACATGTCTAAAAACACGCCACAACAATTCAATATGAATTATTATAGCATAGTTTATAACTAAAATCAATACTTTTTTGAATTTATTTTACATAAAAGACTGTATTTAGATGATTTATTAACGGTTGTTCGCTAAAAACTACTCAAAACAAACAAAAACCTTGGTAAATAGCTTATTAGTCTATTTACCAAGGTTATCATTTGCGCAAAATTACCCAAATGCATCATTTTGCTATAGTCAACATAAGAATGTTTAATTAAACAAGCTCAATAATTGCCATCTCGGCTGCGTCGCCTCTGCGGGGGCCGATTTTAACAATTCTTGTATATCCGCCGTTTCTGTCAGCGTACTTCGAACAATTTCGTCAAACAGCTTTTTAACAACATCCTCTTTTTGTGATGTACGTCAAAGCATTTCTGCGTGAATGCAGCGTGTTTGTCTTGCCCAAAGTTATCATTTTTCAGCAGTGCTTCTTACTTCCTTAGCCTTTGAAACAGTTGTTTCGATTCTGCCGTTTTCAAGCAGTGAGGTTGTAAGATTTTTTCAGCATAGCAATACGCTGGTCGGTAAGGTCTGCTGAACTTTCTGTTTATAGCCATTTGTTTGTACCTCCTTTTTCAGTAAATATCCCGAACCGTTTCAGAGAAAACTATTCCTCTTCAACAGCCAAATCCATGTCAAAGCTGTGAAGCTTCTGAATAACCCTCTTCCAAGGACTTTCTGCCAAGGTTTCTGACCTTCATCATATCTTCCTCGGTCTTATTGGTTAAATCCTCAACGGTATTAATTCCGGCGCGCTTTAAGCAATTGTAGGAACGAAACGGAAAGGTCAAGCTCCTCAATGGTCATCTCAAGCACCTTTTCCTTCTTGGAATCCTCTTTTTCAACCATTATCTCAGTATTTCTTGCTCTGTCGGTAAGGTCAATAAACAGATTCAGGTGCTCGCTAACAAAATCTTAGCGCCCAATGAAATCGCTTCGTCGGGGAGTTATTGTACCGTCAGTCCATACATCAAGAGTAAGCTTATCGTAATCGGTAACCTGACCTACACGTGTGTTTTCAACAGTATAGTTCACCTTGCGCACCGGTGAAAACAGTGAATCCCACCGGTATGTTGCCGATTATACCCCTGATTTGTCGTCTTGTTTTTATCGGCGGACACATAGCCGCGGCCATGGTTGATAGTAATCTCCATGTAAAGCTTTGCATCCTCATTCAAGGTTGCAATGTGCAAATCACCGTTTAAAATTTCAACATCTGCGTCAGCCTTAATGTGGCGTGCGCAAACCTCGCCGGCACCCTCTGCCTCGATGTACAAAACCTTAGGACCGTCGCTGTAAAGCTTGGCATTAAGATTTTTAATATTAAGAACTATCTCGGTAACGTCTTCCTTAACGCCGGGAATAGTTGAAAACTCGTGCAGAACACCGTCGATTTTAATTGAGGAAACAGCCACGCCCGGCAGTGACGATAAAAGTATTCTCGAAGGGAGTTACCCAAAGTCATACCGTAACCGCGCTCTAACGGTTTCTACCTCAAATCTGCCGTAATCGCCTTCGGGACTAAGCTCGACACACATTCAACCTTTGGTTTTTCTATTTCAATCATTCTATTACCCCTCCTCCTACCGTAATTTTAATTGTAAAAACGTAATATATTACGAGGGCTAAATATTACTTAGAATACAGCTCGACGATCAAATGCTCTTCTATCGGCAAATCGATATCATCTCTTGCAGCTTCGCCGACAACCTTTGCGGTAAGAGTGTTCTTATCGAGGTCAAGCCACTGCGGAACAGTTCTTGACGCGGTGATGTCCAGAACATCTTTGATTTTGCTGCTGTTTCTGCTGTTTTCTTTGATTGTTATAACGTCGCCAACCTTAACTAAGTATGAAGGAATGTTAACCTTCTTACCGTTAACGGTGAAGTGACCGTGCAAAAACAAGCTGTCTTGCCTCGGGACGCGATGTTCCGAATCCCAGTCTGTAAACAACGTTATCAAGTCTGCTCTCCAAAATTGCAAGCAGGTTATCACCTGTAACGCCTGCTTTTTTGTTAGCCATTTCAAAATATTTGTGGAACTGGCTTTCCAAAATACCGTAATAACGGCGAGCCTTCTGCTTCTCTCTCAACTGCAAGCCGTACTCGGAAAGCTTTTTCTGCCCTGGCCGTGCTGACCGGGAGCATACTGGCGACGCTCCAAACCCACTTACCGGTGTAGCATCTTTCGCCCTTTAAAAAATAATTTAGTACCTTCACGTCTGCGTAAAGTCTGCAAACGGCACCTGTATATCTTTTTGCCATTTATCGTTGCACCTCCTATATTTAAAAATCAAACACGACGTCTTTTTCCGGGGGACGGCAGCCGTTATGAGGAATAGGAGTTACATCCTTAATCATATTAACCTCTAAGCCTGCAGCCTGCAATGCTCTGATTGCAGCTTCGCGTCCTGCGCCGGGACCCTTGACGAAAACCTCAACAGTCTTCATACCGTGATCCATAGCAGCCTTGGCAGCCGTTTCAGCAGCCATCTGAGCAGCAAAAAGGAGTGCTCTTTTGAGCCTCTGAAGCCCAAGCCGCCTGCGCTTGCCCATGAAATCGCGTTTCCCGCAACGTCAGTGATGGTAACAAGAGTATTGTTAAAGGTGCTGCGGATATGCGCCGTACCTTTTTTCTATATTTTTACGCTCACGTTTTTTACCGGTTCTTCTTTTTAGTAGTTACCTTAGCCATACTTGATTAATCCCTCCTTTAAAAAAGATTACTTCTTCTTATTAGCAATTGTACGCTTCGGACCTTTTTCTGGTTCTTGCGTTTGTTTTTGTTTTCTGTCCGCGGCAGGGAAGACCCTCTTCTGTGTCTTATGCCTCTGTAACAGCCGATTTCCTGAAGACGCTTGATATCAAGCGCAACGTTACGGCGAAGGTCACCCTCAACCGTGTAATCTTTGTCGATAATGTCACGGATTTTACCTGCTTCTTCCTCGGTCAAATCCTTAACGCGTGTATCGGGGTTAATTCCGGCTTCCTTAAGAATTTTGCAGCCGAAGTTCTTCCGATACCGAAAACATATGTTAAGCCTATTTCTATACGCTTTTCCTTTGGTAAGTCTATTCCAGCTATTCTTGCCATTTTGACAAATTCACCTCCATTAATTTGCAAGCCGAATATGCTTTTAAAATAACCGTTATTTCATTGTCCAAGCGGGCACAAACTACCGCACAAGGAGTGGTCGTTTCTGCCCGCTTTGCAGAAAGTTGCAGCCGCAATAACAGTTGATATTTTAAGAAGCAATATCAGCCTTGTCTTTGCTTATGCTTGGGATTTTCGCAAATCACCATTACTTTTGCCTTTTCTCTTGATTATCTTACATTTTTCGCACATCTTTTTAACTGACGGCCTTACTTTCATTTTATACACCTCCGAAGCACCGTTATTAACAGCGCCTGATTATATAAAGTTTAAATTACGACATCATTTGCCGCGCCATGTTATACGGCCTTTAGTCAAATCATAAGAGACATTTCGACTGTAACCTTATCGCCGGGTAAAATTCTGATAAAGTGCATTCGCAGCTTACCTGAAATATGAGCAAGTATCTGATGCTTGTTCTCCAGCTCAACCTTGAACATTGCGTTAGGCAATGCTTCAATCACAGTACCCTCAAGCTCCAATACGTCATCTTTTGCCATGCTTATTCCTCCTTTTGATTATATTCCAAAAGCTCTCGCCTAAGCTCGGTATTCGTCACCTTTTCACCTGCCGCAAGCTTTTTTGCTTACAAACTCGGAAAACCGACACCGACTTTAACATGTTTAATTTTTTACGCTTTGGTTTATCGGTTTTTCGTCCCTTACCGTCGCAAATACTTATATATTCACCGGACTGCGACATAACGATAAAGTATCCGCCCTTGTCGCGCCCTGCCTTTGAATATACTATACTACCGGGGCCAATATCCAAAACTATTCACCTCTCACGCCAACGGCGATTTAACACACTGTCAGTATTACAGGTCCTTTTTTCGTAATCGCTATGGTGTTTTCATAGTGAGCCGAAAGCGAGCCGTCCGCGGTTTTACCGTCCAGCCGTCACGCAGCCTGTAAACCTCTTTGCCGCCCTGGTTTAGCATGGGTTCAACAGCAATCGTCATTCCGGAGTAAAGGCGAACGCCTTTGCCCGGGTGTCCGTAGTTGGGAACCTCCGGCTCCTCGTGGAGATTTCGTCCGACACCGTGTCCAACATAATCGCGGACAACGGAAAAGCCGTTTTTCTCAACATACTGCTGTACCGCATGAGAAATATCAGAAATGCGGCAGCCCTCATGGGCATTTTTTATACCTTCAAAAAAGCTTTGCTTTGTTACGTCGATAAGCCGCTGAGCCTCCGGCGATATATCGCCCACGGGATAAGTTGCTGCCTGGTCGCCGTGATAGCCGCCGTACAAAAACACCTATATCCACGCTTACGATATCCCCGTTTTTTATCACCTGTTTACCCGGTATGCCGTGGATTACCACGTCATTTACCGAAATGCACAGGCTTTTGGGATAACCCGCATAATTCAAAAACGAAGGAACCGCGCCCTTTGACTTAATAAACTCATAAGCAATGCGGTCAAGCTCTCCGGTTGTTATACCGTCGCAAATATTTTCCTCAACCAAGCGATGGGTAAGCGCCGTGAGCTCGCCTGCTTTTTTCATTTTGTCAATTTCGTGAACTGACTTAATATTAATCATTTTTATACACCCAATGCCTTCATGATAGCATCAGTAACATCCGATACCTTTTTCCTGAGCCATAACCTTAACCAGCTTGCCCTTTTTTTTCATAGTAATCAATTACCGGTGCTGTCGATTCATTATAAATCTTCAAACGATTTTTGATTGTTTCGGGCTTGTCGTCATCGCGGACAATAAGCGGTGAGCCGCAAGCGTCGCAGGTATCGCCTGTTTTAGAGGGTTTGTCGGTAACATGGTATGTTGCCGGGCACTTGCTGCAAACAATTCTGCCTGCCAAGCGTCTTACAACTTCCTCCTCGGTTATATCAATCATAAGCGCAACGTCGGTTTCAATGCCTGACTTTTCCATTGCCTCTGCCTGAGCAAGAGTTCTCGGAAAACCGTCTAAGATATATCCGTTTTTGCAGTCGGCTGAGCCACTCTTTCGATAACTACATTAATGATAGTTTCGTCCGGAACAAGTTTGCCCTCATTGATATACTTTGCTGCTTCCTTACCAACCTCAGTACCTTTTGACATTGCCTCTTAACATTGCGCCGGTAGAAATAGCGGGTATATTAAGCTTTTGCGGACAAAATTTCGGACTGTGTGCCCCTTACCGCTGCCCGGAGCACCCATAATTAGCATTTTCACCGTTAAATCACACTCCTGACTGTATATTTTGCCGACAGGCGAAAATTCCTTTCGGGAATTTCGCCCACGGTCTGACTTTAATTATTCCAAAAAGCCTTTGTAGTGACGCATTACCATCTGTGTTTCCATAGCCTTAACGGTTTCAAGCGCAACACCTACAACGATAAGCAGTGAAGTACCGCCGATGCTGATGTTGAGTGACGCCGTCTGCGACATAAATATAGGAAGTACAGCGATTAAACCTAAGAATACAGCGCCAACCACTGTGATTCTTGGACAAAACCTTGCTGATATAGTCACTTGTGTTTCTTCCGGGTCTGATACCGGGGATAAATCCGCCGCTCTTCTTCATATTGTTAGCCATTTCAATAGGATTGAACTGAATAGCTGTGTAGAAATATGTGAAGAACAGTATCAGCAGGAAGTACAAAAATTCCGTAAACCCAATGTGAGGGAGATAAAACTTTAAGAACACCGCCCCCAAAAGCCATTAACTTTTGATATGTCGTTTACGAAAAAAGCTTGTTACGGTTCCGGGGAATGCCATGATACTCATCGCAAAGATGATAGGCATAACGCCGGCTGAAGCAACCTTAATCGGAATTGACGTGCTCTGTCCGCCGTACATTTTACGTCCAACAACTCTTTTGGAGTACTGAACGGGGATTTTTCTTTCAGCATTTGTCATAGCAACAACAAAGCCGATTACAATTACAGCAACAACAATCAAAATTATTGTTGTGAATATATTGAGCGTGTACCGCTCTTGTTATACTCAACAATTGCCTGAATCATCTGCGGACCGCGTGATACGATACCGGCAAAAAATCAGGATTGAGATACCGTTTCCGATACCCCTTATCGTTAATCTGTTCCCAGCCACATAAGGAACGCAGTACCTGCGGTAAACGTAAGAACGATTGTTGCACCGGCTAAGAAAAACCGGGAGTTGTTACTGCCTGATAACCGTTTTTCAAAGTAAAGTACAGACCGATTGCCTGAATCAGTGCCAAAACAACTGTTAAATATCTTGAGCACGGATCAAGCTTTTTCTACCCTCTTGTCCCTCTTTTTATATACGCTCAAGCGCCGGGATTGCAACAGTTAACAGCTGCATAATAATCGACGCATTGATGTACGGCGTAATGCTCATTGCAAATATTGTAGCATTTGCAAATGCACCGCCGGAGAATATGTTCATAAAGTCCAGAAGTGACGAGCCGCCACCGGCACTTAAAAGCGCCATAACACGTGCTCTGTCAAGATACGGAACCGGAACATATGAACCGAAACGGAATATAATTAACATTCCGAGAGTATATAACAGCTTCTTTCTTAAATCAGGAATTCGCCAAGCGTTTCTGATTGTCTGAAACATACTACATCACCTGAGCCTTTCCTCCGGCCTTTGTGATTTTCTCCTCAGCCGATTTTGAAAATCTTGCAGCCTTAACGGTAAGCGCTTTATCGATTTCACCTCTGCCCAGGATTACTACTCCGTCACAAATCTTAGAAATTACACCTGTTTCTTTTAAGCAGCTCGGCAGTATCCTCTGTGTTTGCGTCAAATCTGTTAAGCTCTTAAATGTTAATTGACACATACTTCTTAGCAAATATATTGGTAAATCCGCGTTTGGGCAAACGTCTGTATAAAGGCATCTGACCGCCTTCAAAGCCGGGACGAACACCGCCGCCGCTTCTTGCGTTCTGACCCTTATGACCCTTGCCGGCAGTCTTGCCGTTGCCTGTTGCGTGGCCTCTGCCTTTTTCTCTTGGGATCTTTCTTTTGAACCTTCAGCCGGTGACAATTCATATAATTTCATTTTGTCGCACCTCCTTTTGTGTTTTTTCGATTATAACTCCTCAACGTCAACCAAGTGACTGATCTTATTAATCATACCTCTGATCTGAGAATTATCCGCATGCTCCGCTGTGCTTCTGATCTTGTGCAGACCAAGTGCGCGAACGGTTGCAATCTGATCTTCTTTACAGCCGATAACACTCTTTTTTAAGTGTTACTTTTAATGTTTTAGCCACGATAACTCCTCCTTACTCTGCTGATGCAGCAGCGCCCTTGCCTCTGAAAACCTGAGCGTCCGTTATACCTCTGGTTTTGGCAACAGCCTCAACATCACGAAGTGAAGCAAGACCTGCAATTGTAGCGCTTACAACATTGCGTGAATTGTTTGAACGCAATGATTTTGTACGGATATCTCTGATACCCGCAAGCTCTACAACAGCACGTGCAGCACCGCCGGCGATAACACCGGTACCTTCTTTAGCAGGCTTCAAAAGAACTTCACCTGCGCCGAACTTACCGATAACCTCGTGGGGAATTGTTGTTCCTACCAAAGGTACTGTTATCATATTTTTCTTTGCGTCCTCTATACCCTTACGAATAGCGTCCGGAATTTCGGCAGCCTTACCCATGCCGCAGCCAACATGACCGTTTTCGTCTCCGACAACAACCAATGTTGAAAAACGGAAGGTTCTACCACCCTTAACAACCTTAGCTACACGGTTAATTTTTACAACTTTTTCTTTAATATCCAAAGTCTGTGCATCTATCTGGTTTGCCATTTTTTTTCACCTTCTTCTTAATTAGAATTCAAGTCCACCCTCACGTGCGCCTTCAGCCAATTCCTGAACACGACCGTGATAAAGGTAGCCGCCACGATCAAATACAACTTCTTTAATGCCTGCAGCCAAAGCCTTCTCGGCAATCACTTGCCAACTTCTCTTGCAGCAGCTTTGTTGCCGCCGTAAGTTCCCTTCAAGCTTGCATCAAGAGTTGAAGCGGATGCCAATGTTACGCCCTTTGGAATCGTCGATTACCTGAGCATATATATTGTTAAGACTTCTGTACACGTTAAGTCTGGGGCAAGCGGTTGTGCCTGCAATCTTTTTACGAACACGTGCATGGCGTCTTTTTCTTGCGACATTGCTGCCAATCTTCTTTATCATGCTTTTTACTCCTTTCGTTTCATTCACATTCGAGGCTTAACAGCGCTCTGCCAAGCCAAATTTGCGTTATGCCGAAAAAGTAAGCATTACTTCTTCTTAGCACCTGTTTTACCTTCTTTTCTGCGAATAACTTCGTCAGAATACTTGATACCCTTTGCCCTTGTACGGCTCAGGCGGTCTCTTTTCGCGGATTTTTGCAGCCACATGACCTACAAGCTGCTTGTCAGCGCCCTTAACAACGATTGTGTTGGGCTGAGGAACCTCGATTGTAATACCTTCAACAGGTTCCATGATTACAGGGTGAGAATAACCCAAAGTCAGGTTTAATGACTTGCCCTGCATAGCTGCACGGTAACCTACACCGTTGATTTCAAGTGTTTTTGTGTAACCTTCCGTTACGCCTGTCACCATATTTGCAACAAGTGTTCTTGTAAGACCGTGCAATGATCTGTGAGCTTTTATCGTCTGAGGGACGTTCAACCGTAACTACGCCGCCCTCGTATTTTACTATCATATCCTTATGCAGTTCTCTTGAAAGAGTACCGTTAGGACCCTTAACCGTAACCTTTGTACCGTCTAACTTAAAGTCAACGCCTGCGGGAACGGTAATCGGCATTTTTCCTATTCTAGACACCTAATTTGCACCTCCTCGTTAAATATATTGATTGTGAAAACCAATATCTTACCAAACAAACGCCAAAACCTCGCCGCCGACGTTTTCACGGCGTGCGCGCTTATCTGTCATAACACCCTTAGATGTTGAGATAATAGCTATACCCAAGCCCTTCAAAACTCTGGGGAGCTCATCTCTTGAAACGTAAACTCTAAGACCGGGCTTTGAAACTCTCTTAAGACCTTCAATAACCTGCTTTTTACCTTCACCGTACTTAAGCCAGATTTTGATAATGCCCTGTTCTGCCGTCTTCAATCACTTCGTACTTTTTGATATAGCCTTCCTCAAAAGTATTTCAACGATTGACTTTTTTCATATTTGATGCGGGAACTTCAACAGTTTCATGACGAGCGCTGTTTGCGTTCCTTATTCTTGTTAACAAATCTGCGATGGGATCTGTGATTTGCATTATGAAACCTCCTTCCGACTGTTATTTAAAACAATCCGTACAAACTTTTATTTTACCAGCTTGCCTTTCTAACACCGGGAATAACACCCTGATGGGCCAAATTCCTGAAGCAAATTCTGCAGATTCCGTACTTACGGATATAACCGTGCGGTCTGCCGCAAATCTTGCAGCGATTGTATTCACGAGTCTTGTACTTCTGCTTTCTCTGCTGTTTTATAACCATAGATTTTTAGCCATTACAATTCCCTCCTCCGTTAATTACGAGCAAAGGGCGCACCCATAAGGGTTAATAGCTCTTTAGCTTCTTCGTCGGTTGAAGCAGTGGTAACGAAAATGATGTCCATACCTCTGATTTTATCAACCTTATCATAATCAATTTCGGGGAATATAAGCTGTTCCTTTACGCCGAAGGAATAGTTTCCTCTGCCGTCGAAGGAATTGCCGTTTATTCCGCGGAAGTCACGTACGCGGGGCAGTGCAACGTTGAACAGTCTGTCGATAAACTCGTACATTCTGTCACCGCGTAGCGTAGCCTTGCAGCCGATGTTCATACCCTCACGGATTTTATAAGCCGCAACGGACTTCTTTGCCTGTGTTATAGCCGGCTTCTGACCAACTATTTTTGCCATATCTTCAGCAGCCGAATCAAGCGCTTTTGAATTGTCTTTCGCGTCACCAACACCCATGTTTACAACAACCTTAACGATTTTAGGTATCTGCATGGGGCTTTTGTACTCGAACTTTTTCATAAGTGCCGGAGCTACTTCTTTGTCATAAAATTCTCTCATTCTTGACATTTGTTAATGTTTCCTCCTTCCCACTAAGCAGTGCAGTAATCAGATAATTTCGCCGCATTTCTTGCAAATGCGAACATTTTCACCGTCGCCGATGGTCTTTCTGCCGATTCTTGTAGCCTGCTGGCATTTGGGGCAAATGTGCATAACCTTGCATGCATATATCGGTGTTTCCTGGTGGACGATACCGCCAACCTCGGCCTGCGATCTGGGTTTTTATGCTTTGTAGCCATTGCTACGCCTTCTACGATAACCTTGCCGCTTTTAGGGATAACAGATAAAACCTTGCCTTTTTGCCCTTATCCTTACCGGAAAGCACGATAACATTATCGTTCTTTTTAATATGAAGCTTCTTATTCAAGTCTGTTACCTCCCTTACAAAACTTCGGGGAGCAAGGGACAGAATTTTCATAAATTCCTTATCTCTTAACTCTCTTGCAACAGGCCCAAAAATACGTGTACCTCTGGGGGTTTTTATCATCTCTGATAATAACTGCTGCATTTTCATCAAATTTAATATATGAACCGTCCGGTCGTCTAACGCCTTTGACACTTCTTACGATGACTGCCTTAACAACATCACCTTTTTAACAACTCCGCCGGGCGTTGCTTTTTAACCGAAGCAACGATAACATCGCCGATGTTGCCGAAGTATCTTACAGAACCGCCGAGAACACGGATACATTAATTCCTTAGCGCCTGTGTTATCAGCCACTTTTAAAAGTGTTTGCTGTTGAATCACAATGACGTCCTCCTTTTCAATTCTTGAGCCCTTCTCCACAATACTTACAAGACCCCATCTCTTATCCTTTGAAAGCGGTCTTGTTTCCATAACCTTTACTCTGTCGCCTACGCCGCACTCGTTGTTTTCATCGTGTGCCTTTAATTTGTAGGTTCTTTTCATAACCTTATTATACAAAGGATGCATAACGCTGTCTTCGATAGCAACAACGATTGTCTTATCCATTTTGTTGCTTACAACCTTGCCGATCCTTGTTTTTCTGTAATTACGTTCAGCCACTTTTTACCTCCTTCACTCGTTATTAGTGAATTAAAAACTATTTATTAGCTATTTCAGCCTCTTTAAGCAGAGTGCTTACCCTTGCGATTGTCTTTTTAACTTCAACTATGCGCATCGGGTTTTCGAGCTGGTTTGTAGCCTGTTGAAATCTGAGATTGAAAAGCTCTGCTTTTGAATCCTTAAGCTTCTGTGTCAGCTCATCTATTGTTAAATCACGAAGTTTTTTAATATTATTCTTTGCCGGCATTAGCTCTCACCCTCCGTTTCCTTGCAAACAAATTTGCATTTTACGGGCAGTTTGTTAGCAGCAAGACGAAGAGCTTCTCTTGCAACTTCCTCAGATACGCCGCCGATTTCAAACATCACTCTGCCGGGCTTTACAACTGCAACCCAATACTCTGGCGAACCTTTACCGCTACCCATACGGGTCTCAGCAGGTTTTTCGGTTATAGGCTTATCGGGGAATATTTTAATCCAAACCTGTCCGCCTCTTTTCGTATAACGTGTCATCGCAACACGGGCAGCCTCGATCTGGTTAGCTGTAATCCAGCTTGCCTCCAGTGACTGTATACCGTAATCACCGTATGTTACGGTGTTGCCTCTTAATGCTTTACCCTTAAGTCTTCCGCGCATTACTCTGCGGTACTTAACTCTTTTTTGGAGATAGCATTTGCTTTGCCCCCTTCCGCTTTAGGTGCTCTCTTTGCGGGTTTATTTGCACCAGCCAAAACCTCGCCCTTGTAAATCCAAGCTTTTACGCCGATTTTACCGTAGGTTGTGTTAGCTTCCGCAAAACCGTAATCTATGTCAGCTCTTAATGTCTGCAGCGGGATAGTTCCCTCATGATAGTGTTCCGAACGAGCGATTTCGGCACCGCCCAAACGGCCTGAGCAGTTTGTCTTGATGCCCTTTGCGCCGGACTTCATTGTTCTGCCCATTGTACCCTTCATAGCTTTTCTGAAAGAAATACGTCTTTCAAGCTGTGAAGCGATGTTTTCAGCAACGAGCTGAGCGTTCTGGTCAGGATTTTTAACCTCAACGATGTTAATGTTAACATCCTTGCCGAGCATCTTAACCAAATCAGCCTTCAGCTTTTTCGATACCTGCGCCTGCTTTACCGATAACAATACCGGGCTTTGCAGCGTGAACAAAAATTATAACCTTGTTAACTTTCTTTTCTATTTCGATTTTAGCGATACCCGCCTGATAAAGCTCTTTTTTAACAAACTTTCTTATTTTTATAGTCTTCAACGATGCTGTCGCCGAAGTCCTTATCGTTTGCGAACCAACGGGAATCCCAATCGCTTGATTACCCCGACTCTTAAGCCGTGGGGATTAATTTTCTGTCCCATGTTCTACCTCCTTTACCTGCCTTTTTATTCAGCTGCTGCTTCGGAAGCTTCCGCTTTTACCTCAGCAGTTTTCTTAGCTCTGGGCTTTCTTTTGCCTTTTTCTCCGGCTCTTCCTTCTTAACGGGAGTAGCCTCTTCCTTTTTCCTTAAGAACAACCGTAATGTGGCTTGTGCGTTTGAAGATTCTGAACGCTCTGCCCTGCGCTCTGGGCTGAATCCTCTTAAGGATGGGGCCTGCGCTTGCGAAAATCTCCGCTACATACAGTTTATCAATGTCCATACCGTGGTTGGTTTCTGCATTAGCCATAGCGGAAAGCAGAAGCTTTTTCAACGATGGGGCTTGCAGCCTTGGGCGTAAGCTTTAAGATAGCCAAAGCCTCGCCAACCGGCTTGTTGCGAATTAAATCTATCACTATTTTAACTTTTCTTGGTGAAATTCTTGCATAACTCAACTTTGCCTTAGCAACGTTCTGCATTGTTTTTCCTCCTTTCAACAGACTTTAACGCCTGAAAACCTCTGTATTTTGGGAATTAAAGTATTTAACTCCGGATGTCTTGGCACCTGCATGACCGTTAAATGTTCTTGTAGGAGCGAACTCGCCGAGCTTATGTCCTACCATATCCTCCGTAACATATACGGGAACGTGCTTTCTGCCGTCGTGTACTGCTATTGTATGTCCAACCATGTCAGGGAAAATCGTTGAAGGACGCGACCAGGTCTTAAGCATACGCTTTTCGCCCGATTCGTTCATTTCCTGTATTCTTTTTCAAAAGCTTTTCCGACACGTAAGGTCCTTTTTTTTAATGAGCGACTCATTATAAGTTATCCTCCTTTCAATCCGATAAATCAGAAATATCTTACTTACCGTTGCGACGTTTAACAATGAACTTGTCTGTTGCGTTCTTTGTCTTTCTGGTTTTAAGACCGAGAGCGGGCTTACCCCAAGGTGTAACAGGTGAGGGACGGCCGACAGGCGATTTACCTTCACCACCGCCGTGAGGATGGTCGCAGTGGTTCATGACACTGCCTCGAACGGTAGGTCCCAGCCCATATGACGTTTTCTTCCGGCTTTACCGATTGAAATATTCTCGTGGTCGATATTACCTATCTGACCGATTGTAGCCTTGCAGTCCATTCTTATCATACGAACTTCACCGGAGGGAAGACGAACCTGAGCGTACTTTTTCGTCCTTAGCCATAAGCTGTGCGGAGTTACCTGCGGAACGAACGAGCTGACCGCCTCTGCCGGGATAAAGCTCAATGTTGTGAATAAGAGTACCAACAGGGATATTCTTTATCTGCATAGCGTTACCGGTGATAATATCAGCGCCGTCGCCTGAGATAACGGAATCACCCTTTTAAGACCGAGAGGAGCAAGAATGTATCTCTTCTCGCCGTCTTCGTACTGAAGCAAAGCGATGTTTGCTGTGCGGTTCGGATCATATTCTATTGAAAGAACCGTAGCAGCCATGTTATCCTTATCGCGTTTGAAATCTATAATTCTGTACTTCTGTTTTGCACCGCCGCCGCGATGACGAACAGTGATTCTGCCGTAGCTGTTTCTGCCGGCATTTTTCTTAATATGTGCAAGCAAAGATTTTTCCGGCTTAACCTTATCTATTTCTTCAAATGCTGACACCGTCATAAATCTGCGTGACGGGGTAGTCGGTTTATACTTTTTGATTGCCACTGTTTTCACTCCTTTTATTTTTCATAAGGAACGATTAGTTCATTCCGTCGAAAAAAATTCGATAGTTTTGCTGTCCTCTTTAAGTGTAACGATTGCCTTTTTTCCAGTCGGGACGCTTACCAACGTGAACGCCCATTCTCTTGTATTTGCCCAGAACGTTCATTGTGTTAACGCTTGCAACCTTTACGCCGAAGATTTTCTCAACAGCATTCTGAATTTCGATTTTGTTAGCATCCTGTGCTACTTCGAAGGTATATTTTTTATTTTCCATAATGCCCATTGTCTTTTCTGTGATAATAGGCTTGCGTATTACGTCATAAACTGTTTTCATTACGCATACACCTCCTCGATTTTTGCAACGGCATCCTGTGCAAGAACCAGCTTGTCATACTTTAAAACGTCATAAACGCTGAATGATGTGGCAATTGCCGTTCTGATACCGGGAATGTTTGCAGCGCTTCTTACAACGTTTTCAATCTTATCCGCTGTAATTACCAAAGCGTTGTCTGCATTTAAGTTCTTAAGAATTTCAGCGAAATTCTTTGTCTTGTTTGTTTCAATAGCAAGACTGTCAACAACGATTAACTGATTATCGTTAAGCTTTGATGTCAAAGCCGATTTCAAAGCAACGCTGCGAAGCTTTTTTGTTAACTGAGAAACGATGGCTTCTCGGCTTGGGACCCAAAAGCAACACCGCCGCCCGTCCACTGGGGAGCTCTGATGCTGCCCTGTCTTGCACGGCCTGTTCCTTTTTGTCCCACGGCTTCTTACCGCCGCCGCGTACTTCCGTACGTGTCTTTGTGCTTTGTGTTCCCTGTCTTTGGTTAGCAAGATAGTTAACAACCAATGTGTGCATTGCCTCAGTGTTAACCTCTGCACCGAACAGTACGTCGCTGAGCTCGATTTCTCCAACCTGCTCGCCTTTTATATTCAATACTGATGTTTTTGGCACTGTAATTCCTCCTTCCTGTTACTTACGGCCTTTAACCGTATTTTTTACAATTAAAAGACCGCCCTTGGGGCCCGGAACTCCGCCCTTTATGAGCATAATATTCTTTTCTGCGTCAACCTTAACAACTGTCAGGTTCTGGATTGTAACGCGTTCAACACCCAAATGACCGGGGAGCTTTTTGCCCTTGAATACACGGCCGGGGTCTGAGCACATACCCATTGAACCGGGGCCTCTGTGGTAGCCTGAACCGTGAGTCATGGGACCTCTGTGAGTACCCCATCTCTTAATGGTACCTGCGTAACCTTTACCTTTTTGTAATACCGGCTACGTCTACCTTGTCGCCCTCGGCAAATATGTCAGCTTTAATTTCATCGCCGACATTCAAGCCTGATACGTCGTCAAGTCTTAATTCCTTAACGAATTTCTTAGGTGTAACACCTGCTTTGGCAAAATGACCTTTAACGGGCTTGTTTGCCTTTTTGTCTTTCAAGTCGATAAAACCGACCTGAACGGATTCATAGCCGTCTTTTTTCAACCGTTTTCTTTTTGAACAACGGAATTGGGACCTGCTATAACAACCGTTACGGGAATGACTTTGCCTGTTTCGTCAAAAATCTGCGTCATTCCAACCTTTTTGCGCAAGAATTCCTTTCTGCATTTCTTTCTTCCTTTCTATATGGTTATTGGTTTACGAAAAAGATTTTTCCGCAAACATGACCTAAAACCCGCAGGCGTCTGAGAGATTAGAATTTCATCTCTATATCAACGCCGGCAGGCAGATCCAAACGAGTAAGTGTGTCCATTGTTTTAGCCGTGGGTGAAAGTATGTCAATCAAACGCTTGTGAGTTCTCATTTCGAACTGCTCGCGGGAGTCCTTATACTTGTGAACCGCACGAAGGATAGTAACAACTTCCTTTTTTTGTGGGCAACGGATAGGACCTGCAACCTTTGCACCTGTTCTCTTTGCAGCCTCAACGATTTTCTCGGCTGACTGATCGATTAAAACATGGTCATACGCCTTTAATCTGATTCTGATTTTTTCTTTAACTGCTGCCATTTTCAATTTCCTCCTTAATTTCTTTACACTCACCCGGGCGTATCGAGTGGGCTTACAAAGTAAACCCAGCCGCCTGGCATGGCACAACTGGGCATAGAACTACATAAAAAATAACATAACTTACCTATATTTTTCGTAGCAAACGTGACTGGCGCCCGGCTTTATAAACAGGACATTCTCTTGGAAAAACCCGATATCATCGGTATCGGCAACCTCCCAAATCATCGTATGTCATATCACGCTTTTTCTATTATACTACAAAGGACATGCAAATGCAAGCTTTTTTAAAAAAGTTGAGGAAAATCCATATTAGTTTTATTATTAAAGTTGAAATTTTCGGGCGCTTGTGGTAAAATAGGTGAAAAGGAGTGACAGCTATGGCGTTTGACGGTGTTGCGGCGGCAGGTGTCGCATATGAGCTTAACGCACTTTTTAACTGACGGCAGGGTGGATAAAATCACACAGCCGGAGTTTGACGAAATAAACATTATAATAAGAAGCAAAGGCGAAAACCACAGGCTTACCGCGAGCGCAAGTTCGTCCTCGCCGGGTATTCATCTGACGGAAGTACAAAGGGAAACCCCATGAAGGCGCCCATGTTTTGCATGCTTTTGCGCAAATACTTAAGCGGCGGCAGGGTGGTCGCGGTTACACAGCCGGATTTCGAGCGCGTTATTGAAATTCACATTGAAAGCAAAGACGAAATGGGCGACTCCTCCGTAAAACGGCTTATAACCGAAATTATGGGCAGACACAGCAATATTGTTTTGGTATCGGCTGAGGATAAGGTTTTGGGAAGCATTAAGCATATTGATTTTTCCGTTTCCGCAGTGCGCCAGCTTTGCCCGGCATGATGTATGAATATCCGCCGTCCCAGGGGAAACTTAACCCGTTAAAAACGGACAGAGATGAAATCTGCGGCATGCTTTGCCGCGCGGACCTTGCGGCGGATAAATTTATTTTAGACAGCTTTACCGGCATAGGTCCCCTTACCGCAAGAGAAGCGGCATACTACACATTCGGCGATACATCGCGTCTTACCTCCGCTGTGACGGACAGCGAAAAACAGCGTTTTGCGGACAATATTTACGGAATGTTTTCAAAAAATCAAAGACGGCATGTTTTCACCCTGTCTTATTTACGACAATGGCAGGCTACGCGATTTCAGCGCCGTTGCAATCACCCAATACGGCGAAGGCGCGTCGGTGCCGTGCGAAAGCGTGAACACGGCGATAGACAGGTACTTTGCCGGCAAGGATAAAAAGAGCGAATGCAGCAGAAAACCGCGCAGCTTAATAAATTCATCGACAACAACATTCACCGCTGTGAAAAAGCTTGCGTTGCAGCAGCAAAAGTTAAAACGACTGCAAAAACAAGGATAAATACAAAATTTACGGCGACTTGATTACCGCAAACATGTACAGGATTGAAGACAAAGGCACACGAACTGAGGCGGAAAAATTATTATGACGGAAACAGGCTTATAAAATTCCGCTTGCCGGAGCTTTCTCCCCGAAAAATGCCCAGCGGTACTACACCATGTATCAGAAATGCAAAACCGTTGAAGTTATGACGGCAAAGCAGATGGAGCTTGCCTCCCGTGAACTTTCATATCTCGAAAGCGTTTCGAGGAACTTGCAAGGGCGGAAAAATGAGGCGGACATTTCGAAATCCGCGAGGAGCTGGCCTCGGAAGGGTACGGCGTAAACAAAAAAACAAAAAAGGCGGCAAAAGAACCGCCGTTTCAAAGCCGCTGCAATTCGAGCTTTCGGACGGCTTTATAATGTACATCGGCAAAAACAACATTCAAAATGATGAACTTACATTAAAAACCGCAGCACGCAGCGACCTTTGGTTTCATACAAAAACATTCACGGCTGCCACGGAATTATAAAACCGACGGCAAACTCCGTCAGACGATGTTATCGTGGAGGCGGCAAAGCTTGCGGCATATTACAGCAAGGCGAAAAATTCCGCAAACGTCCCCTGTTGACTACACAGCGGTAAAAAAACGTAAAAAAGCCCCGCGGCGCAAAGCCCGGCATGGTAATTTACGATAACTATAATACCGTGAATGTAAAGCCGGAAAAATAAATATTTGCCAAATGATAAATAATATGATATTATATATGCTATGAAAGGAAAAGATGAAATTATGGGTAAGTATTATATAACTACCGCGATTGCGTACACTTCGCGCAAGCCGCATATAGGAAACACCTATGAAATTATTCTGACGGACGCCATTGCGCGTTACAGACGCTTAATCGGCGACGACGTGTTTTTCCTTACCGGAACGGACGAGCACGGTCAGAAAATCCAGGAGCTTGCCGAGGCAGAAGGCATAACACCGAAGGAATATGTGGACAGGGATTTCCGGTGAGGTAAAAATCTGGGACCTTATGAACACAAGCTGATGACAAATTCATAAGAACTACAGACTATTATCACGTTTCGGCGGTAAAGAAAATATTTAAAAAAGCTTTATGACAACGGCGACATTTACAAAGGCACATACGAGGGTCTGTACTGCGTGCCCTGGCGAAAGCTTTTTTTTACGGAAACTCAGGCGGAAAACGGCATTTGCCCCGACTGCGGCAGACCTGTTCAGAAAACCGTTGAGGAAGCCTACTTTTTAAAATGAGCAAGTATCAGGACAAGCTTATGAAATACATCGAGGAAAACCCCGACTTTATAAAGCCTGAGCCGCGCAAAAAGAGATGGTTAACAACTTCTAAAACCCGGTCTTCAAGATTTGTGCGTTTCAAGAAGCTCATTTACATGGGGCGTCCTGCTGACTTTGACGACGGTCATGTCATTTACGTTTGGATTGACGCTCTTCAAACTACATCACCGCCCTCGGCTACACTCCGGACGAAAAGGGAGAACTGTATAACAAGTACTGGCCGGCAGATGTGCATATAATAGAAAGGATATTTTGCGTTTCCATACAATTTACTGGCCGATTATGCTTATGGCGCTTGGCGAGCCGCTGCCCAAACAGATTTTCGGTCACCCGTGGATGCTGTTCGGCGAGGATAAAATGAGTAAACCAAGGGCAATGTAATTTATGCGGACGACCTTGTGCGCCATTTTGGCGTTGACGCCGTACGCTACTACTCTCCCATGAGATGCCCTATGCCCAGGACGGGTACAATTACCTATGAAACCTTTATCGCGCGCTACAACACCGAGCTTGGCAAATACTTTGGGAAACCTTTGTAAACAGAACCGTTGCAATGGTTAACAAATATTTTGACGGCATTTTGTATAAGAACGGCGAAAAAGGGCGACTTTGACGACGACTTAATCAAAAACAGCATACAAGGCAAAAGCAGACATGGCGGCAGCTATGGAGGATTTACACGTTGCGGACGCTATGGATGCAGTGTGGATTTAATCCGCCGCAGCAACAAATACATTGACGAAACCATGCCGTGGGCTTTGGCAAAGGACGAAAACGGACGCGAAAGACTGAAGGCTGTTTTGTACAACCTTGTTGAAAGCATAAGATATATTGCGGTTATGCTAAAGCCGTTTATGCCCGAAACTTCGGAGAAAATCGCACAGCAGACAAACTGCGGTTCTCTTTACGGGAAAGCCTTGAGAACTTCTGGCGCTGTTGCGGACGGAACAAAGGTAGGCACGGCGACACCGCTGTTTGCAAGAATTGACGAGGCAAAAAAAATTAGAGGAGCTTAAAAATGAGCAGTCTGTTTGACAGTCACACATCTTGACGACGAGGCATTTGACGGCGACCGTGAAGAGGTAATAAAAAAGATTTACGACAGCGGCGTTACCGCTCTTGTAAACATAGGCTGTGATTTGCAGTCGTCCCGTGACAGCATTGCCCTTGCGGAAAAATACGATTTCATTTACGCAACGGTAGGAATCCACCCAAGCGATACAGCAGGAATGACGGAGGAAACACTGTCCGAAATTGAGGCTCTTGCAAAGCACAAAAAAGTTGCGGCAATAGGCGAAATCGGGCTTGATTACCACTATGACGAGCCTTCCCGGGACATTCAGGAAGTACTGGTTTAAGCGCCAGCTTGAGCTTGCGCACCGCCTTGACATGCCGGTTACCATTCACAACCGGGAGTCACATGCGGACATGATGGAAATTCTAAAATCCGTGCCGGCGCGGGGATAATTCACTGCTACTCCGGCAGCAGCGAAATGGCGCGGCAGCTTGTGAACATGGATTTTACATTTCACTTGCAGGACCGTTAACATACAAAAACTCGAAAAATGCGGTTGAAACCGTGAAAACCGTGCCGATTGAACGTCTGCTTATAGAAACCGACAGTCCGTATCTTTCACCCACAGGATTTCGCGGACAGCGAAACGACAGCTCACATGTCCGCCTTGTGTGCGAGAAAATGGCGGAAATAAAGAGACTGTCCTTTGACGAAACCGCACGGATAACCTATGAGAACGCAAAGAAGGTGTACGAAATTGATAATATCATATAATCTTGGAAATTCACTTTATATTAACATGACAAACCGCTGTTCAAACAGCTGTGATTTCTGCCTGCGCGCTTCAAAAGACCACGAAACCGTGGAAAGCGAGCGCTGGGAAACAAGCGATGATTTAAGCGGAACAAACGAGCTTTGGCTTGACCATGAGCCTACGGTTGCAGAGGTTATAGCAGACCTTGAAAAACGCGACCTTGCCTCATTTGACGAGGTTGTTTTCTGCGGATTCGGCGAACCGTTTATGCGGTTTTACGATTGCCTGGAGGTTGCAAAGTGGCTGCGCACAAAGAACGTTAAGAGCATAAGAGTAAATACAAACGGTCAGGCAAACCTGATTTGTAAAAAGGACGTAACTCCCGATATGAAAGGGCTTTTTGACGTTGTTTCCATAAGCTTAAACAATAAAAACAAGCAGGAATATCAGGCACAGTGCCACAGCGACTACGGCGAGGCGGCATATGACGCACTTTTTTGGACTTCGGAGAAAAATGAAGGAAAATTACAGACTGTTGAGCGTTTTTGAAAATTTTGAGGCAAAACGGCTTGACATCAGTTTCCGCTTTCGTCAAGCCGTTTTAGAAATACTGTCTGAGCGTTAATTACGCGAACGCTTTAACATATGAAATCATGACGCCAAAGTCGATAGGTCTTTCCGACAACCGCATAGTTTTGGGCAAGCACAGCGGAAAACACGCGTTTGCTCAGCGTCTGTCAGAGCTTGGCATAGCAGTTGACGAGGAACATTTGAAGGAAAGCTTTGAACGTTTTTAAACAGCTTGCCGACAGGAAAAAGGAAATTACCGATGACGATCTGTACGCAATTGTTGACGACAAAAGCCGCGACAAAGGCAAAAAATACGAACTTGTGCGCTATCAGATTACTACCGGAAATCAGGTTATTAACCACCACTTTAGGAGCTTAAAAGAGGACGGAGTGGTAAAGACTTGCGCCTCAACCGGCGAAGGTCCGATTGATGCGTGCTACAACGCGATTAACAGAAATAACCGGACGCGATATAAAGCTAACGGATTACAATATCCGTGCGGTAACCGGCGGACGCGACGCTATCGGTGAAGTAAGCGTGCGCATAAATGCGATGATAAAATATATATGGGCCGCGGTATCAGCACGGATATTATCGAATCGTCCATTCTTGCTTATTTAAGCGCCGTTAACAAAAAAATCTGACGGAGGTTTTTTGCCGTGAACAAAAAATCAGTATATTTGACAGCACTCTGCGTGACGGAGCCCAAAGCGAAGGAATTTCGTTTTCCCTTCAGGACAAGCTTGCGGTAACATCATACCTTGACAACTTAGGAATTGATTACATAGAATGCGGAAATCCCGGCTCTAACCCAAAGGACAGAGAATTTTTCCGCGAGATAAAAAAGCTTAAGCTTGCAAACGCAAAACCGGTTGCATTCACAAGCACCCACAAGCTGGGGTGCCGCCCGGAGGAGGACGCGGCTCTTGCAAGCGTTTTGGAGGCGGACACCGAATACGTAACGGTGTTCGGAAAAACCTCGGTTTTTCATGTTAAAAATATACTGTGCACAGGCAAGGAGAAAAACTTAAATCTGATTGAAAGCACAATCAAATATCTTGTTTCAAAAAACAAAAAGGTGTTTTTTGATGCGGAACACTTTTTTGACGGTTACCGCGACAACAGCGCCTACGCCATGGCAGCTGTCAAAACGGCGGTAAACGCCGGCGCCTGCGCGGTTGTGCTGTGCGACACCAACGGCGGAACATTCCCGGACGAAATCGGACGTGTTACAAAAGAGATCGCGGCGGCTTTCCCCGATGTGCAAATCGGCATACATGCCCATAACGACATGGGTATGGCGGAGGCATGCAGCTACTTCGCGGTTGAAAACGGAGCGCGCCAGGTTCAGGGAACCTTCGGCGGTTTCGGCGAACGGTGCGGCAACAGCAATCTTTGCACGGTTATCGGAAATTTACAGCTGAAGCTCGGCTATGAATGTATACCGCCCGAAAACATAAAAAATCTTACCAAGGTTTCACGGAGCATATGCGAAATTCTAAACGTGTCCCAGGACGCGCATCTTCCCTATGTGGGCGCATCGGCATTCACCCACAAGGGCGGCATGCACACCGATGCGGTTTTAAAGGACGCACGCTCATACGAGCACGTTAACCCGGAGCTTACAGGCAATAAACGCACACTGCTCATAAATGAAATGGGCGGAAGGTCGGCGCTTTTACCGGCAATACGTTCCGTTGAACCAAGCCTTGGCAAAGACAGCGCGCAAACAAAAAATTCTTAAAAAGCTAAAAAGCTTGAACAGTCAGGGTACGACTTTGAAGCGGCGGAGGGTTCGGTGCACCTGCTTGTTGCAAAAGAGCTTGACCGATATAAACCGCACTTTGATTTGGTTGAATTTAACGTTATGATAAGCGAGCCGGTAATAGACAAAAGTGCAACGGCTATGATAACAATCGGTGTTGACGGAACAAATGAAACAACCGCCGCGAAGGGAAACGGACCTGTAAATGCCCTTGACACAGCGCTCAGAAAAGCTCTCGGCGCTTTTTATCCCGTTATATCAAATGTGTATCTTAAGGATTATAAGGTTAGAGTTCTCGGCTCGCAAGACGGCACCGCATCACGTGTACGCGTTCTTATAACCTCATCTGACGGTGACTGCGTATGGCGCACGGTTGGGGTTTCCCAGGATATCATCGAGGCGTCATGGCTTGCCCTTGTGGACAGCGTGGAATACTATCTTTCAAGTATAGATATGTAACAAAAAAACCGGGCGGCAAAATGCCGCACGGTTTTTATTAAACTCTGTCTTTAATTTCTGCCGAAATCTTTCCGATAAATTCGTCAAGCGGCATTGTAACGGTTTCGCCGGTATCTCTGTTTCTTACCGAAACAGTGCCCGCCTCTACCTCTTTCTGACCGATTATAAGCATATACGGAACACGGTCAACAACCTGTGCTTCTCTTATCATATAACCGATTTTTTCATTTCTGTTATCCAGTTCGCAGCGGATTTTTGCACCCTTCAAAGCCTCGTAAACCTTACTTGCATACTCTGCGCTCTTTTCCGATACCGCAAGAACCTTTGCCTGAACCGGTGCAAAGCCATACGGGGTACTTACCTGCAAAATGCTCTGTTAAAATACCGATAAAACGTTCGATTGAACCGAAGCATACACGGTGAATCATTATGGGGCGCTGTTTTTCGCCCTTCTCGTCAACATACTCAAGGTCAAAGTTCAAAGGCATCTGGAAGTCAAGCTGAATTGTGCCGCACTGCCATGTTCTGCCAAGGCTGTCCTCAAGGTGGAAGTCAATCTTCGGACCGTAGAAAGCGCCGTCGCCTTCGTTAATGGTATAAGGCAGATTAAGCTTTTCAAAGCGCAGCCTTAAGACCCTGTTGCAGCCTCCCAGTCCTCATCGCTTCCCATACTGTCGTCAGGTCTTGTGGAAAGCTCAATAAAAGTACTTGAATCGAATTTCTCATATACTTCGTTTATAAGATGAACAACGCCGATAATTTCGTCCGTAATCTGCTCACGGCGCATAAAGATGTGAGCATCGTCCTGAGTAAAGCAGCGTACACGAAACAGAGCTCATGACGGTGTACTAAAGCCAAGCTCGCCCACGCGCAGGGAAGGTCACGGTAGCTGTGAGGCTGACTGCGATACACCATAACACCGCCGGGACAGTTCATGGGCTTAACGCAGTAAATCTCATCGTCAATAATGGTGGAATACATATTATCCTTATAGTGATCCCAGTGTCCGCTTGTTTCCCACAAATGGCGGTTCATAATAAGCGGAGTTGAAACCTCAACATAATTGTCGCGTGTGTGAATATCGCGCCAGTAATCGATAAGAGCGTTCTTAAGCGCCATACCCTTGGGCAGGAAAAACGGAAATCCCGGCGCCTCCTCGCTCATCATGAAAAAGGCCCATTTCCTTGCCTATACGGCGGTGGTCACGCTTTTCAGCCTCCTCCAAAAGCTTTAAGATAATCGTCAAGCTCCTGCTGTGTGGGGAAAGCGATACCCTTAATTCTGGTAAGCATCTTGTTATTCTTGTCATTTTTCCAGTACGCGCCGGACTGACCTGTTATTTTAAACGCCTTTAATGCCTTTGTATAGCAAAGATGAGGGCCGACGCACATATCAGTGTAATCCCCCTGCTTGTAAAAGCTTATCACAGCGTCATCGGGAAGGTCGCCTATGTGCTCCTCCCCTTATATTTCTCGCCGTTATCATGCATAAGTCTTTACTGCCTCGTCCCTGGGGAGAATAAAAGGCTTAATCGGAATATTTTCCTTTACGATTTTTTTTCATTTCAGCCTCGATTTTCTGCAAATCCTCCTCGGAAAGCTTTGTGTCGCCCAAATCAACATCATAGTAAAAGCCTTTTTCGTTTGCCGGGCCGTATGCAAAATCCGCATGAGGATAAAGACGCTTTATCGCCTGCGCCATAATGTGCGCGGCGGTATGGCGCATAACGTGAAGTTCCTCCTCCGGAGGACATACGTCCACTCTGCCGTCATTATAAATTACCTTCATCTTACAAATCTCCTTCATAAAAATAAACACCCTCGGAAATAAACGCCAGGGTGCGATTTAAAAATGCACGGTTCCACCTTGATTTTAACTCTTTCCCCGTAACGCCGGGTTAATCTCGCGTCAGCACATACTCTTATTTAAAATTTCCGCACTGCGGCTGATAAAGTGGTGTTCACCCCAAATGTCCGTAAGAAGCTCCCAGCCGACGGCTTCTCTCTCTTGACGGCGCATACATGAGGCTACTGTCTTCGTCATCGCCTTTACCGGTACATTTTATCACAAAATTTTCATGTTGTCAACTATATTACATAAAACATAATACAAAACAGGTGCAAAATGCTTCCGAACAGCACAAAAAGGTGGAATACGGAATGCATGTACCTTTTTTTCTTAAAGAAATAATAAAACATCGCACCGATTGTATAGCACACACCGCCGGTAACCAAAAGATTACGCCGCCTTTGGTAAGTACCGCCGCGGTGGGCTTCCACGCAAAAACAATGCACCAGCCCATAATAAGATAGCACACAGCGGAAAAGGTTTTAAACGCCTTTATGTCAATTGAATTTAAAACGATTCCCAAAACCGCCGCAAACCATACAACACCGAAAACCGTCCAGCCGAGTACAGCATTATACTCCCTCAGCCCCGTCAGGGCAATTGGCGTATACGTGCCTGCAATAAGCAGGAAAATCGAGCAGTGATCGATGATCTGAAACACTTTTTTGGCTGTTAATTTAGGGCTCAAACCGTGATATATACTTGACATTGTGTACAAAATTATCATTGACGCGCCGTAAATCGAGCTTCCCACAACCGCCCACGGGTTTTTGTGGAATGCCGAAATTATAACGCACAGCACAAGCCCGGCAATACCCACTGCGCCGCCCACAATGTGGGACACCATATTAAATATCTCCTCGCCCTTTGTGTAATCGGGCAGAATTCGGTCAGACAATTTCACTCTTTTTCATTAAAGTTACCTCCAAAGTTTATCATCTGGTATTTAATATTATTATATCAGATATTCAATACTATGTCAACCGTTTTATAAAATTGTTTCCACCGATAAATTCGCGGATAATGGACGAATGAGGCGTAGACCGCGCCGGTATCTCATGGAAATTCTCAAGCAAACCGCGCAAAGCCGCGATTTCGCCGCTGTCCTTTCGTCACATTCGCTTTTATCAAAAAACTTCATTCAAAAAGCTTTTGTACACTGCAAGCTCATAAAGCAGGGACGAATTAAAAATAACGTCCGCAGTGTCGGTATACGGAAATATATTTTTACGTGCCCCTTCCCTCCACCCCGGGCCACAGCATGAAAGTATTTTGCAGCTGGAATTTCTGAACTTGTAATCACGGATAAGCCGCCGTATAAAGCGGGTGGTGCGCGATTTTATACGCTTGCCGTCGTCCGTGCTCAGCGCCGTCAGGGCAGAGCAGTATATTTTATATTTGCGTTCGCTGTCGATATTTGAAATAATCTTATCATTAAGACCGTGTATGCCCTCAACAATTATAATTTCATCTTTTTCAAAGCTTTAGAGTAGTGGCAGTCTGATTTATTACGCCGGTTTCAAAATCCATGCGCGGCATCACGGCAGTTTCGGGCCAATTGTCAAAAGCTCCATATCGCGGTTAAAACGCATGTAATCGATTGATTGGAGCGCCTCGTAATCCGGGGTACCGTCGGGATTTTTTCGGCATTTTTCCGACTCAATGTAATAGTCGTCCATAGAAATTGAAACGGCATTAATACCAAGAACGCGCAAATGGAGCTGAAGTTTTGGCAAACGAGGTTTTCCCGAAGAAGACGGACCGCTTATCATAACGATGCGTTTCTCACGGATATCATCCCGTATTTTTTCCGCTATTTCGAAATATTCTGTTTCATGCCATATTTCGCTTAAGTTAATTAAAGTGTCTGTCTTGCCCTCGTCAATAATCCTGTTTATATCACCGGCGGTCACAATACCAAGCTTTTCGCACCAGCTTTTACACCGGGCAAGCATTTCTTCAATCCTGTCCATAGCGCACCTCCTATTTCCTACTCACTATCAAGCATTTCCTTTGCCTTTTATATATAATGCACATTCCGTTTTCTTTCAAGCTCACAGCCTATTTCGTAAGGCGTCATGATATCTTTGGAGAACTGATACGCATTCGCATGACAGCCGCCGCTGCAATAGAATTTCGCCCAGCATTCGCTGCATTTCGGCTTTGTGTACACATTTGCGTCCGCAAAACTTGAAGTCAGCCTGTCACTGTATGTCTTATCCGTTACATTGCCCAAAAGAAAATCCTTATTTCCCACAAACTGATGGCACGGGTAAATATCGCCGTCGGGAGTAACCGCAACGTACTCACACCCCTGCGCCGCAGCCGGACATTCTTTTTATAACGCACGGTCCCTGCTCAAGGTCAATCATGAAGTGGAAGAAATTAAACCAGTCATCTCCGTTTTGGCGCTTTTTTGCATATTCTTTCGCAAGCTCCTCATACTGTTCAAATATCACCGGCAAGTCCTCGTTTTTAGAGGGAATAATCCATATCCGCACCGCCCACAACAGGCTCAACGGAAATCTGCTTAAAGCCCAAATCCGCAAGATGAATAACGTCACGCGCAAAAATCAAGATTATGCCGTGTAAATGTTGGCCGCGGACATAGTAATTATCCTGGTTTCTGCTTTCCGCCGCGCGCTTAAACTTAGGCAGAATTATATCATAGCTTCCGCCGCCGCTGACTGTCGGGCGCATCATATCGTTTATCTCCTTGCGTCCGTCAATGCTTAAAACAAGGTTTGACATGTGCTCGTTTATAAACTTAAGCTTTTTCCTCGTCAAGCAAAACGCCGTTTGTGGTTATCGTAAGCCTGAAATTCTTGCCGTGAAGCTTTCCCTGCTCCTCGGCGTAGTAAGTAAGCTTTTAACAACGTCGAAATTCATTAAAGGCTCGCCGCCAAAAAGTCAATCTCTATATTTTTGCGCCCGCCGGATTTTTTCAATAACAAAGTCAATTGCCGCTTTTCCCACTTTCTCCGACATAAGAGAACGCTCGCCGCAAAACGAGCCTGTGCCGGCAAAGCAATATTTGCATCTTAAATTACAGTCATGGGAAACGTGCAGGCAAAGCGCCTTTATAACCGGACGGCGCTTTATCTTTTTGCAGCCTCGGCATAAGTATCCTCCGTATAAAGAAGTCCGTCGTTTTTAAGCTGTTCAATTTCTGCCGCCGCCTCGGATATTTCCGATTCCGGATATGACGAAAGCTCCTTTTTTCAGCCTCGGTGCTGTCGATTAATTTATAAACCAAGTCGGACACAATATGCACGGCGCCGCTGTTTACATCGGTCACGATATTAATGCCGTCCATGGTAAACTTGTGAATCATCTGTATAACCCTTTCTAAAAAACGGGTGCCGGGGCACCCGAATTTAATTATTTATTTTTGTTTTCGCACTTCTGATTTGCAACAGTGCAGGAAGTTTTGCAAGCTGACTGGCAGGAAGTCTGACATTCACCGCAGCCGCCCTTTGAAGCGCTTGCCTTAAGGGTTGCGCCGCATAAAGTTTTAACGTTTTTCATTTTTCCTTGCTCCTTTCATATTTATCCCAAGTATACCGCCGAACGTCCCGGCAAAAAGCCCCAGGGCAAGCATGGTAACAAGGTTTATACCCACGCCGGCGTTTCTGAACGCCAATGCGGACAAACCAAACAGCGTCAGCATATAAACCACACCGGAAACAGCGCCGCAAAGCCAGCCTTTTCTGCCGCTTTTTGCGCGCCGTAAGTATTCCGGACAGCATAATGCTTATAACCGTCATAACCAGCACCACCGCGGGTTTACAAATTCCTCCGGGAAATCGGTATATGTAACGATTAACGCGAAAACAAAAAGGCACACAAGCATAACGGCATATGTCACCGCCATGACAATGACGCACAGCGCCGAAGGCAACACGCTTTTTGTTTTCTTTTTACAACGGTATTTGTATCCATATAAAACACCCTCCGAATAAAGCCTTTGTAAATAGATATTCTAAAGGGGTGTTTAAATATGTCAGTCAGAAATTTTTTGTTCAACCGAGGCAATCGCCTTGCGCTCGAAAACAATTTTAACCTTTGTCCGCACCTGTTTCGATTGTAACGGTGTCATCCTTAATTCTTGCAACCTTGCCCACAATTCCGCCGATTGTCGTGATTTTATCCCCGACTTTCAGCGCGGCAAGCATTTCTCTTGTCTGCTTTTCTCTTTTTTTCTCTGGGGTCTTATAATAAACAGCCAGAAGAAAAGAATCAGCACGGCAAAGGGAAGAATATTTGCAGCCAAAGCGGCAGCTGTGCTCACTTCGCCGGTCTGTGCGGCAGCGTCGGCCGCCGGAGCAGCATATGCTATAAACTCATTAAACATTCCCAAACCTCCATATACATAATACATTAATTATACATAAAAGAAAGAAATAATGCAATAGTTTTTACAAATTTTTTAATATTTTATGAAGTGCAAGTTAAACATTACTGCAAAAAATACTTGAAAAAAGTAAAATTATGGTGTATAATACCGAATAGGCAAGATTTCTTAACGGTGTTTACACCGGCGGTGAAGCCCGCTTTTATATTCACAGGCACATGCCGAGTTTATGAAAGGGGGAATGCTTATGAAAAGTAAGCATTGTACATATGGCAAAAAAAACTGATTATTTCGGTTTTTACGGTTATCCTCGTGATAATTATTTGCTCAGTAAAAAGTACAGTAGCCGCCTCTGACACAGGCGGCTACTGCTAAAGTAGTTCACTTTGTGGCATAACCGTTTGAGGTCTTGCCATCTTTAATTTCATTATACATTCTTTTTTGCGTTTTGTCAACATCTCAGGCAAAATTCGCTCATTATACTGCCTGCCGCCTTTATTCCGTCAACAGCCGCGCTCATTATTCCTCCGGCATAGCCCGCCCCTTTTCGCCTATGGGCATAAGATTTTTAATCGTTATGCTTTCCATATTCTCATTTCTCAAAATTCTGACCGGCGCGGAGGTACGCGTTTCAACTCCTGTGAGTACGCCGTTTTCGGAAAATCCTTTGATTTTTCTGTCAAAGCTTTTAAGACCACGGGCAATTACCGCGCCTGCGGACTTCGGGAGCAGTCCTTCAAGCGACCACGGCTCGCACCCCAAAGGATAGGTGGGTTTAACATGCAAAAGCCGTGTGCTTTTGACACCGTTTATAAAATCAGCGGAATTTTGTGCCGGAGCTGTATATGAACCCGTAATGTCATACGCCGCACGCTCGCATTTTCGCTGAAGTTCCATTCCGCCGAAAATGCCGTCAAAATCCTCCGGCGTTATCTGCGCAACGATTGCACTGTTGGAATTTTCACCGTTTCTGCTGTTTTCGCTCATACCGTTAGCCGCAATACCGCCCTGCTCCGACGCCGCCGCAACAACAAAACCGCCGGGGCCACATGCAAAAAGGAAAAACAGCTTCTGCCCGGCTCGTTATAAGTAAGACGGTAGTCCGCCGCGCCGAGGTTTTTATGACCGGCGAATTTTCCGTATTGCGCCGCATCTATAAATTCGCGCTTATGCTCTATCCTGTATCCCATGGCAAATGCCTTGGGTGTCATCGCCGCACCTTTTGAGTACAGCATTTCATAGGTATCCCTCGCCGAATGACCGACGGCAAAAACCGCCTTGTCGCACGGAATTTCACAGCCATCCGCAACAACCGCGCGAAGCTTTCCGTTTTCGGTTTTTATATCCGTCACGGCGGTATTGAAACGAACTCACCGCCGTTTTTTAATTATTGTCTTTCTCATGCTGACAACAATATCTTTCAGCATATCGGTGCCCACGTGCGGTTTACTGTCATAGAGTATTTCGTCTTTTGCACCGTTGTCAACAAAAATCCGCAAAACCGTATCGCATCTTTCGTCATTCACCCTTGTGGTAAGCTTTCCGTCGGAAAACGTACCGGCGCCGCCCTCACCGAACTGGATATTTGAATTTTCGTTAAGATTTCCATCGGAATAAAATCCGGCAACGTCCGCCGTGCGGCGGCTCATGTCGGCACCGCGCTCCAAAAGAAGGGGAGCGTAGCCGTTTTGTGCTAAAATGTACGCGCAGAAAAGCCCGGCAGGGCCGCTGCCTATAACCACGATACCGTGTTCCTGCTTTTTGTACCGAAAACAGGCATCTTCGTCTTTTTCCGCCGGACCATACTCAATTAAAACGGAATACACGAAATTAACTGTTCCGCGCCGTGCGTCAACCGAGCGTTTTTTATATGCACACCGGTGATTTTTTCTTTTTTCAATTCCGCACCGTCTGACAGCCTCCTTTTTGCGTCCTCAGGTGTGCTGTCAATGGGCATGGAAATGTTATTAACCGTTAACGTCATCGTTTTCCCCCTGTGCCTCGCTTCGTTTTATAACCACGTCAACCGTTTCCGTTTCGAAGTTACGCCGTTGGGGAAAACAAGAGGAATTTTGTCACCTCGGTATTTTCCTCGGTAAAGGTATAATCGGCGGCTTTAACTTCGTCAATAGTTTCAAAACCTCCTTCTGCCCTATAACGGTAACATTCTGAGGCAGAGCGGAGTGAATTTCATACCCTTCCGGAACGGATATTCCGTCCAGTGAAACCGGGACGGTTTTTTCAAGTAAAACAGTACATGCAACGTCGGTTTTTGACGCGCTGACAGTCAAAAATTCGCTTTTAACGTCCTCACCGCGGCTGTTTAAAATCTTGATTTCCGATGAAATCGTTTTGCTTTCGGAAATTCCGCCCACATCGGCATAAACCACCGCTTTATCAATGCTTTTTACAATCTCGGACGGTCCGAAACCGTTACGGACGCAAGCTTTGCCTTGGCGCTGTCCATATGAACGCCGCTTTTCGGCTCGCCGCTTGTTATAACCTCAATATCAAATTCGCGGCTTATAACCTTATCCACAACGATATTTACATTATACGGATTTTTTTATCAATAATCGCAAGCTCGTCATAAGGCAGACGGACATGAATAGGCAGCGAATATGTGCCCGACGCGGCACAGCCCGAAAGGTCAATATACGCGGAAATGTTGTTTTTATTAACATTAGACAGCATATTACGCGAACCGCGCAGCTTTAAATTAATGCTTTCAACCGTTTCGCTTGTTATAACATAACCGTTTTGCGAAAGCTTTGCATGGTCGGAATATGTTATGGGAATATTTGCAAACGTGGTTTCAATCTGCGGATTTAAAAGCACCACAAGATACACCCATAAAACAACGGCAATACCCAAAGACAACAGCTTTGTAGGAATATCGGTAGTAAAGAACTTTTTCATTTTTTCAGCCCCTTCCAGAACTTAAGGCGATTTCTTGTTTCCGTAACGCTGTCCGGCGACATTATTTTAACCAGTGCTTTTTTTAAGGGATTCAACAGTTAAATTTTTGTAAGCGAGCCGTCAAGGGCAAGGAAATTTTACCCGTTTCCTCCGACACAACCACAACCGCCGCGTCAGGACGCCTCGGAAATACCCAGTGCCGCACGGTGACGCGTTCCAAGCTCAATGCTTAAATCCTGCTTTTTGGGTGAGGGGCAGAAAAACACGCCGCCGCCGCGATTCTGTTTTCCCGTATAACCACCGCTCCGTCATGAAGAGGAGTGTTTGGGACGAAAATATTAACCAAAAGCTCCGGACTTACAGCCGCCTCAAATCCACACCGGTCCTTATTATATCGCCGATTTTTGTTCTGCGCTCCCACACAATCAAAGCACCCACGCGGTTTTTGACATTGACTGCGCCGCGTCGCATATGCTCTGAGCGGTCTTTTGGAGCATCTCCGGAGAGTTAACGTCAACGCCTGTAAAAAGCGTGCTGAATTTACTTCTGCCCATTTGCTCCAAGGCCCGGCGAAGTTCGGGCTGAAACACGATAATAATAGCGATTACGCCAACCTGCATTGTGTTTATCAGAATATAATTTACCATATGAAGTCGAACCATGAGCTAAGCTGCAGCGCGACAACAAGGATAAGTATACCCTTTATAAGCTGAACCGCCCGTGTTTCCTTAACAAGCTTTATGCCCTGATAAATGCAGAAGGCAACAACCAAAAAATATCGATATAGTCCTGTATTCTTATAAATTTAAAAGCGCTTACAATCTGTTCAAAGAATGTTATCATTTTCTGTTCCTCCGTTTTACACGCTTTTTCTGCGCCTTATTTACATAATATACAAACGACACGGCAAGTATGATAAACAATAATACAACCACCGCAATAACCGTCCGCACTATTTTTAAACCGAAAAACCAGCCGACTCCGTTAAACGCATACTTAACCGGGTTAAAGCTTATATCATCGCCTACCGTTAAATTAACCGACCCCACAGTGTTGCCGTCATAGGAAAAACTTGCGGTACCTACCTTCTGCCCCTTTTCAAGAGGCGCGCTTAAGGCCTCGGGTATATTAAGTTTTTTTTCGATTTTGTCCGTGCCGTCACCCTTTTTCACGATACCCTTAAGCTGAGTTTTCGCGTTGACAAGCACGTATGATGCTCCCGATGCATTTTTAAGCTTTGACTCGCACATAAGCTCGTTTTCCTTAACAACGGTTACCGGTGTGTAGTTTTCAAACACGTATTCGTAAAGATTTTTTGAATCCACAAGCGAATAATTTATACCGCTGTCAAGAGGAGAATTAAGTATAATGCACATAAGATTCATTCCGCCCTTTGACGCGGTTGTAACAGCGGAGCAGCCACCCTCCGATGACGAGCTTATCTTTCCGCTTGCGGCGTAACTGTAGAAATATTTTGTTTCATAATATGTGTTAATCAAGTGATTATTCGACCAGAATGTGCGCCTTTTTTGAAACGTTTGTAGGCTCGATAACCCAGCTTCTGCGGTTTACCAGCTTTTTAACGCCTCGTTTTCGTAAATTTTTCTGTAAACCGTAAGCATGTCCGAAGCGCAGACATACTGATTTTCGTCATAAAAACCGGTCACATTGGTAAACCTGGTATTCTTAAGCCCCAGCGCCTTTGCCTTCGCGTTCATCTTTTCAACAAACGCCTCCTCAGAGCCGCTGCACGTTATTGCTGTCTGATACGCGGCGTCGTTTGCCGACCCCACAACCAAAGCGCCCAAAAGGTCATAAAGACTAAGCATCTCACCCGGCCGGAGCCGTGCGGAAATTTCGTAAGGCGAAACATATTCGGTAATATTTTCGTCCACAATTATCGTTTCGTTTATGTCCTTTAGGTCATAAGCGGTAAGAGCGGCAAAAAGCTTTGTAAGCCCGGAGGGAGATATTTTCTTTTTCCGGATTTTTGGAATACACAATCTGCTGTCCGTCCGTCAGTGCAACTATGGCGCAGTCCGCCTTAATCTCCGGAAACGCAAAACACACCCCCCGACGGCAAAATCAGTATTAAAGAAAATATCAGGCAAACCAATTTTTTCATTCAAATCACTCCCCGGTCTTGCCCTTAAGCGATATTACGCCAAGGGTTACCATCATTATCACAGGAAATACGGAAGCGCCCAAAAGTCCGAAACGCAGTCCGCTCATTCCGATTTTTGCGGAATTTTCGGCTATGTCGGATAAAAATCCGGCAAGGGCGGGACCTGCGGTGCAGCCGCTGTCGCCGAATAAGGCAAGCAGGGCAAAAAGCGCTGTAGAACCGCCGAAATGGGTATGTGCCGCACTGCTTAAACTCCCGGCCACATAACGCTCACGGAAAAGCCGCACAATGCGCAGGCAATAAGCGACATAAACGGCACTTCAGACATCGACGCCATAATATATGAAACAAAGCATGCGGCGGCGCACACAAAAAAGCACACGGTTAACCTTAAGCTTTTCGCCGTACAAGCCGAACAGCACTCTGCCCATGCCCATAAACAGAGCAAACATGCACGGTCCCATAATATCCCCCATAGCCTTGGGAATTTTAAGGCTTGTTTCGATAAACAGCGATGCCCACTGGCTGAGTGCAAGCTCGCTTGCACCGGCGCTCATCATTAAAATCGCAAAGCAGATAAACATTCCCGACTTAAACAGAGAAAATCCGCCGGCGGTTTCTTCCTCCTCCGTTTCAACAATAGGCACGGTAAGAAAGTTAAAGGTATTTACAACAGGCAAAACCGCCCACAAAAGGCATATAATGTGCCACGAAACACCCAGTGCCAAAAGCAGCGTCGTGGAAAGCACTACAATAAGCTGACCCCAGCAGTAAAACGAGTGCAGAAGGCTCATGTCCCCGGTTTTGTTGTCACTTGGCAGCGCGGACACAACAGGAGAAATTATAACCTCGATTATACCGCTGCCCACCGCGCAAAAAAAACACCGTTGCAATCACAAGCCCCGCAAATGGAACAGGCATTACCGATGGCAGCACGCCAAGCATTACAAGACCGCATGCATTGATAACATGCGCCGCAACGACGCATCGGCGCTGTCCGAATTTATTCACGAAATGTATGCACAAAATATCAACTATAAGCTGTGTTATAAAATTCATTATTATAAGACAGCTTAAAAAGAGAATAGGAAACGCCGTATTCCCTTTGATATATTACAAAAACACCGGCGAAAGGTTGTTTACAACCGCCTGTACAAGATAGCCCACATAACACGCGCGGCGCGTTGACTTATACGTTCTTTTCATTTATAAACTCCTTTAATTTCAAAACAATTATTCCGAATCCGAACCCGAAAACCACCGTAAACACAAGCATTAAAAGCATGCACACCGACGGCGTTAAATTTACGCGGTTTAAAAACCAAAGCTTGAAAAGCTCTATCAGCAAAAACATGTATAAAATAAACGTCAAAAACCGTTTTTGAAAGAAGTCCGGCAAGCTTTCCGCCGGGTATCGGTGCGTATTTCAGCAGCACAAACACCGCCGCAGCCTCTATGTAGTGGTTTATTCCGTAACCGAAATTAAAGGGAAACCCCTTCTCCGGTCATGGCAAAGCCGCGTTTGCAGCGGCAAACACAGCCGTGCACACAGCCGCCGCAAAATACAAAGCATATCTTTTAAAACTTGTAAATTCTGTTTTTGAAAGTATGTATCCCAGTAAAACGTAACCCATATAACCCAAAACGCCGTCCTCGCAAAGGTAAATGTAAATCTTTCCCCGTGCGAAAATATTTATAACCGGCTTAAGCCCGGTCTGAAAAACTATAAGACACAGCAGTATAAAAATTCCGCCGCGCCCGAATTTCTCCGCCGCCGCGCCGAAAAACGGCATAAGCAGATAAATTGCGCAAAGAGAATACATATACCACAGATGATACGCCGTTCCGGAATTTAACACCTGGGACACAAAACGAAAATCAAATATTTTTTCACCGTTTAACACGCTGAAAAAACATAGTACAAAAGAGTGTACACCGCAAATTTCGGAAGTATTTTTGAAAACCTGCTTTTTGTAAAACCTGCCTAAATCGGAGGTGCGCCCCTCGAGCATCAAAGCACCGCTTGTCATGAAAAACAGCGGCACACCCACGCGTGTAATTTCATTTAAAACGCATGTTAAATACCACAGCGGTCTGCCGAACGCCGCACCGTCGCTGTTATAATCGCATATGCAGTGCAGAAGTATCACCGAAAGCATTGCAAACATGCGCACGAAATCAAGATATTCAATTCTTTTTGCAGTGCTTTGCATACGCAAACTCCAACCTCCGAAATCTTATTACAATAATTATACAGTATCAAAAAAATAAAGTCAATGACTTGGCTAAAAATGTTTATATACTGTAACCTTTGTTAATAATAAATATACAGGAGGGGAAAACAATGGTTTACACGGAGGATTTGCTTGAAACGCCTTTTATAAAAAAACTTCTTTTATCACTGCTTATCGGCATCGCGGTTTTGGGATGCGCAAACAGTTATTCAAACAAGGTTCACGCCGACATTGCCTCGTCGGTTGTACGTCTGCATGTTATTGCGAACAGCGACAGCGAGGCGGATCAGAATTTAAAAGCTTTCCGTGCGCGACGGCGTTGTGGATTTTTATCGGACAAGCTTGAAAACGCAAAAAGCGTTTCGGAAACAAAAAGAATAATAAATGAGAACTTACCCGGCATAAAAAGCCGCCCAAAAACGTTATTTCGGATAAAGGCTGTAACTACAGCGTAAACTGTATGACGGGAGTGTTTGACTTTCCCACAAAATCATACGGCACTTCAAAGCTTCCGGCAGGGAGAATATTATGCATTGCGCGTTGTCATAGGCTCGGGAGAGGGAAAAAACTGGTGGTGCGTTTTGTACCCTCAGCTTTGCTTTTTGAAAAATTCGGCGATGCAAGCCGTCAAAAAAAACGTACTTACGGACGAGGAATACAATATTGTAACAAACAGTGACGGCAGCATAAAATATAAGTTCAAATTCAAACTGCTTGAGCTTTTGGGAAAATAAAACTTGCATATATTGCAAAAATGTGTTATACTGTATAATAGTTTATTTCGGTTGAAGCGGCATAGGACGTTTCAGTTAATTTTTCACCAATAAAGTGATCGGAAATAAAATTAAACCGTACAGACGGTTTGGAAAAAACGGAGGTTAAAAAGTGACAAAAAAATCAAAATTGAAAATCATACCGCTTGGCGGTCTTGACGAAATCGGCAAAAACATTACTGTTTTTGAGTACGGAAAGGAAATCGTCATTATCGACTGCGGTCTTGCATTTCCGGACGACGAGATGCTGGGGGTTGATATCGTTATACCCGATATGACCTATCTCGTTAAGAACCGTGAAAGGATAAGGGGAATCGTGCTTACTCACGGGCATGAGGACCATATCGGCGCACTGCCGTACCTTTTTAAGGGATATCGATGTTCCTATCTACGGCACAAGCTTCACGCTGGGTCTTGTAAGCAATAAGCTTAGGAGCACGGACTTTTAAACAAGTCAAAGCTGCACACGGTAAATCCCGGCGAAACGGTGCCTGTAGGCTGCTTCAAAGGTTGAATTTATCAGGAGCAACCACAGCATTCCCGGCTCGGTGGCGGTCGCATTGCACACCCCTGCCGGAATAATCCTTCATACCGGGGACTTTAAAATAGACCCCACGCCCATAGACGGCGAAATGATGGATCTTGCGCGCATCGGAGAGCTGGGCAAAGAGGGCATACTGGTTATGCTTTCCGAAAGCACAAATATCGAGCGCCCTGGCTACACAATGAGCGAGCGCACCGTAGGCGTCACCTTTGACGAGCTGTTCCGCAGCAATCAGAAACGCCGCATAATCGTTGCAACCTTTGCCTCGAACGTGCACAGGGTTCAGCAGATTATAAACGCGGCATATGCGTACAAAGAAAAGTTGCCATTTCCGGCAGAAGCATGATTAACGCCATAAACGTGGCAATTGAGCTTGGTTATATGAAGGTACCGAAAACACTCTTATTGACATAGACGAAATAAACAAATATCCTTCGGAAAAGCTCGTTATAATCACTACCGGAAGCCAGGGCGAGGCAATGAGCGCCCTTACCAGAATGGCGTTTTCGGACCACAAAAGGTTTCGATAACTCACGGCGACACGGTTATTATTTCCGCAACGCCTATCCCGGGAAACGAAAAACCGTTTCACGCGTTATAAATCAGCTTTTCAAGCTCGGCGCGGAGGTTATTTATGAATCCCTGGCGGATATTCACGTTTCGGGGCATGCCTGCCGCGAGGAACTTAAGCTTATATTAAGCCTTGCAAAACCCAAATACTTTATCCCGGTTCACGGCGAATTCCGCCACCTTATGCAGCATGCAAAGCTTGCGCTGTCTATGGGAATAAGCGAGAAAAAACATACACATTCTCGGCATAGGCGATGTGCTTGAAGTGGGAAAAGACAGCTGCCGCAAAAACGGCTCAGTTCAGGCAGGACCGATACTTGTTGACGGTCTGGGTGTGGGCGATGTGGGAAATATCGTACTTCGCGACAGAAAGCATCTTGCAGAAGACGGACTTATCGTGGTAGTGGTTTACCCTGTCCTGCGAAAGCAAGGATATCGTTTCCGGCCCCGACATTATCTCCCGCGGATTTGTGTACATGCGCGAAAGCGAGGACTTAATAGAAGAAATTCGCCGCTGTGCACGCAAAACCCTTGACGACTGTCATGAAAAGGGCATAACGGACTGGAACACAATAAAAATGAGGTTAAGAGTAAAATCAGCGACTTCCTTTACACGAAAACAAAGAGAAAACCGATGATTTTGCCTGTTATAATGGAAACATAATATAATGGAAGGAAAATGGTAATATGACATATGCTATAATCACCGACAGCTCGGATTTACCGGTTGAAATCCGCAGGGAATCGAAGTGCATACTGA
>VOFC01006766.1_pt1 | contig 41359 bp, 81 predicted proteins | sample 5384161 | NCBI WGS metagenome assembly VOFC01 (sample SAMN12384722, study PRJNA508395) | human gut metagenome | isolation source: healthy gut B | host: Homo sapiens
CATTACTTAAGGAATAGGTATAAGTGTTATCTGGTCAAAGCTGAATCGTGCACAAAGTATTAGTGCATTGATAAGCCAAAGAACCCTCGACATAGTCACCGGCGCCAGATGGTATTTCACCAGTCAATCAATCAAATTAGGCAAATGCCGGCAATGGCCGTTACGCCCCAGGTAAGACCAATCCAACTATTTAATAATAGCTTTAGCTCAGGATCGGTTGCTTTATCCAATGATTTTTTATTGGGGATACGCATGTATTTTCCAGGGTGATTAGCAGTAGCTTGAGTCATAACGATTTCGCCCTTGACCCTCTTGTAGCGACCAAGGGAAGAGCACCGCTGTGGTCGGCATGGGAATGGGTTAAGAAAGATAGCTGGCGTTGCGTATTTGGGTAGGGCGTAATATGAGGATAACAGTCTTTTTACCTGTCATCATACCGCAATCGATAATAATACTATTAAATTTGTCTGTTATATAGAAGCAGTTACGGCCGTGTTCGCCGCAACCACCGGCAATATAGAGTTCCATAAGCAGATACTTCCTTTATTATGAGTATTTTTATTGTATGTTATATTAAATTAGCTTAGCAAAGTATTAAATTTTATCAAGGCAGTTTGGGTGTTGCTAAGAGCTATTCAACAGTAATCAAAAGCATTAGTATTGTTTTTTATAAAAAGGTTTTGACAGTCTGTAGCGACTGTTAGTAGTTGATTATAGGTATTACTGTGTGAAAAAAAAGGCCTTGATATTTCGTAGAATATAATCATATATTACTGAAGCTGTAAAGTAAAAATAAAACTCAGGTTAAAGTTAATTTTTAGTAAACTTAAAAATACTATTTTTAAACAATATTTTCAAAATAAAGACAATAAAAAAACGCTATGCGTAGAATACGCATAGCGTTTAAATTTAAGCTTATAAAACTTTTGTTTAAAAAGTTTAAGAGATCCACGGTCACCAATCAGACCGTCATTTTTCGTTCATTGCTAAAATTTGTTTATCATCCATGTATACGTACATGGCCACATAATGCTTTAGCATTGGAGTGTGTAGCAATAATAGGTTTAGTACTGGTTTTCGATAACATCCCAGAAGCCTGCAGGAGCGATATGGGAAACATCTACTAACATACCCAGTTTATTCATTTCTGCTACAACTTGGCGACCGAAAGTAGTTAAGCCACCGCCCTACATTTCTTCGTTTACGCCATCAGCAATATCATTACGATTGCTCCAGGTTAAAGTCATAGCACGTACACCTAATTCGTATAAGCAACGTAAAGCTTCTAAGCTGCCGTCAATAGCACCGCCTTCTTCAATAGCAGAGTAGCTGCTTGGTGGTTTAAAACATCAGCTACGTCAGCTTTAGTACGAACTTGTAGCAGGTCGATACCTTGAGCTTGAATTTTACGTACTTCTTGCAGGTATTTGTCTAACAATTGCAGAGTATAGCGCAAACCGCCATGATATCTAAATTCGGGGTAGGCACAAAAATTGCACAGAATTGCAGGCCACCGCCTAAAGCCAATTGACGTTGGATATCAAAGTGTAAGTCATTGCTGTACAGTTCTTTGTTGTGTTTGTATAATTCGGTAAGAGTATCACAGTGACAATCGCAAATAAACATATTTAGTTCTCCCTTCATTTTTACAAAATATCATAAAACAATATAATCCATTGTATATGGTTTTCAATACAGAGTAAATAGCTCAGCTTATTGTATACAATATAAATAAAAAGCAGCAGCTCATATTGAACTGTTGCTTTAAAAAAGCTTAATAGGATAACTCTTGCTCTACTAGCTGATTAATAGCCGGTGTAGTAGAAGAAGAAGGTCATACCGATAGTAACAATCATAGCACCAGCCATAGGAATTACGGTACGTTTAACCAGATCGAAGGAGGAAATGCCTGCCATACCGGAGGATACTACGATTACTGCGGTAATAGGAGAGCAGTTACGCATGATAGATCTTTGCGGAAGTGCATCGGCAGAAGCATCAGTACCGGAGCAAGACCGGTGTGTCCGCAACAGCAGGAGTAAGTCTTTGCGAAAGCGAAGAACGGTGCGTTACCACTACCCATAACAACTGCGGAAACACCGATGATTGCAACCATTACCAGCATCATTGCCATTGCGCCGAAGCCGAGGCCTTTACTGCCATCGATCGAGCGTTAATAGCACCCATGGAAATCAAGCCTTGAGCGAAGGTTTGACCTGCAATAATCATGGTGATAACGTTAGCCATTTGCAGGCCTAAGCCATCAAAGAAGTGTTGAATATCATGCCCAAACTTTTTTTTCGGGTCACGGGTACGGAGAAGTTCGCAAACCATACCAACGAACAGACCGATGAACATAGCCATAACGATGTTCATTTTAATAGTGGTAATCCAAAGAGAGCTGAAGCAAAGGATTAATGCCAGAGGAATAACCGGGAGAATAGCATACCAGGTAGGAGTGATAAAAGCATCGTTTTTAGAGGTTTCTATTTCAACAGGTTTTACTACGTGGCCATCACGTTTATCCATGTATTTTTTTGAGTTACATAGTGGAGAATACCTACAACTACGAAAGCTACGGCAACGATAGGTACTTGATAATGGCTCCAGTAGTATACAGGATTCAGACCTGCAGTTTCAGCAGACAGGATGGTACCTGCATCACTGGGGCTCCAGTCGAAGCACAGAGTGGTTGCAACTGCTGCAGTTGCGGAAAGACGGCTTACACAAGACCAACCAAAATAGGGAACATGGTAACCATTAAGAGCATTGCCAGGCCGGAAGCACTGTTAATGCACAGACCAATCAGCATACCAACAATCCAGGTTAAGGACATAACCAAATAAGGGGATTTCAGTGTCATTAAAGGTCTGATAGTCAAACGAACCAAGGCACCGGAAGCACCGATTTTATCCATGTATTTAGCGAATGCACCTACAGCCATGATGTTCAGACCGAGGTTACCAACATTGGAACTGAAGGTTTTACGGATAAATTCGAATGCATCAAAGAAGAGAGAGCCTGTAGTGGCTTTAGCATCTAAGATTTGACCATAGCCGAAAACTGCAGCTATGTACATTAAAAATCATACCACCGAGAAACAGAATCGGTTGTGGTTTGTACTTTTGTAGATTAGATAGGCAACCCAAAAAGTAACGATTGCAGAAATAACAACACCCATTTGCAACATCCTTTCTTCTCATATTTTAACTTGCAAAATTAAGGTAAGTCTATTATAGCATACGTTCATAAACGTGGGCAATATAAAAACCTGTTTCTTGATGTAAAAAAACAGAAGAAACAGGTTTTTGTAAATAATGTTATTGTTGATGTGCTTTTTAACATGGACAAAACTCTTAAAATGTGCTGTACGTAGAGCTTGTACAGAGGCATATCTACCTATACCATTTAAATGACCTGTTGTACTAACTCCTAAAGCTTCAATCTGGGACTTCCAGCTATCTGGTTCATCGCCATACATATCATTATTAGCATGGTCACCTGCAACTACCATTAAAGGATAAAGATGAACATGCTTATAGCCGTGGTCGCGGTCCTGAATTTTTGCAGTACTTCAGCAAAGTTAGGGGGTATCTTCATCTTCAACAGTACCGACTAAGAAGGGAAGCTTTTTAATTCGTCAAAAAGCTCTTGAAGCTTTACATAGGTATAGCCATGAGCCTGATTGTTGGCACGGGGAGTACCATGCCCCATGAAGACAATACCTTCATTCTCTTTTTAGTATCAGCAAACATGGGCTTTTTAAAGGCGACTACTAACAGCTGATAGATAGTCATCAGCAGTATATAAATAAGTGGTTCGCCGATGATGATGCGTTGAATTTATCAGCGAATTTAGTTTTTTAATGTAGAATTTGTTGTTCAAATTCTTCTCCATGTAATAAATGAGTAGGTTGCAGAAAAAATTTCCTTATAGCCTTGCTCTTGGAGTTTTTGCAGTATAGCTTCAGGATCGTCAATCATAATGCCTCTAGCTGCTAGTCGTTTACGTATAATATTGGAAGTAAAGGCACGATATTGGTCATAGGCGGGGAAAGCATTTGCAATAGCAGCCTCAATACCGCCGATATCTTTAGTTCTAGTATCGTCAAAGGTAGAACCGAAGCTGATGACAACAATGGCTTTTTTATTATGCATTATTTAACACCTCTTTTGATTTTGTTTTTATTTTATTATAACATGATAAGTTTTATGATATGAAAAACTCTCCGCTCAGATTGGTGAACGGAGAGTTTGAAGTTAGCAATTTTTTAGTGCTGATTATTTTGCTTGCAGAGCGTCCCAAGATTCGTTAGCTTTTTCTACAAACAGTTTTTGAACGGTGCGTTTTCACCTAAGCCATGGATGTAAGTATTAACTTTGAAGCCTTCTTTTTTGCAGGATGGATTTGAAGGAATCGGGTTCGTCACCAGCCATGTCATTGTTAGCATGGTCACCTGCAACCATCATCAGCGGCATCAAAGTAACGTTTTTTAATGCCTTTAGCTTTCAGTTGCGGAATTACGGTATCCAGATGCGGCCAACCTTCAACGGAGAAAATCAGTACATTGTTGTAACCGAGTTCGTTCAAACGGTCTTGCATTACTGCATAGTAAGCGTTGGACGGATGCGGAGTACCATGAGCCATTACCAAAACAGCATCTTTTTTGCCCAGTTTCGGGAATTGGGTGGACAGTGCTTGCATGGTAGCAGTGATATCATCAGCTTGACCTTCTTGACCTTGCCAGTACATCAGCGGAGTACCGAAAGTCATTTTTTGAAGTCGTTTTTATGCAGGTTGTAAACTGCGTCTTTATAAGCATATTCCATGCCAGGAATGATATCCAAAGAGGTCAGTGCAACACGAGTGTAGCCTTCTTTTTCAGTTGAGCTAAAGCTTCTTCCGGGGTAGGAATATTCAGGCCTTCGTTAGCTTTAACGCGGTCGATAATGATATGAGAGGTGAAAGCAGTAACTACTTTTACACCAGGATGAGCGGCTTTGATTGCGTCAACAGTTGCTTCAATAGTTTTGCACGAGTATCCTTGAAGGTGGTACCAAAGCTCATTACTACAATAGCATCTTTATCAGGCAGGTTAGCCATATCTTTGTTGATGTTAGTTTTACACCGATTTGGGATGCTTGGAGCAAAGCCGGAGTAGCATCTTTTACTTCGTCACTGAGTTGATATCTTTGCATAAGAGGTGGCAGCAAAACCGAGCAGAGCCGTGCACAGGTCATAGAGGCAACGGCAATTCTTTTTTTTCAAGGATTTCATAGAATAAACACTCCTTTAACATAAGAATATGTAATGAATAAACAATAGACTAATTTATACTTTAGTAGTTAACTGGTCTACTTATTAAGATTATATCACTTATTATTAAGATGTCAATGATATTAAGAATAATTTCTATTATGAAATTATAATAAAAATAAAGGTTGTCTTGATAAGACAACCTTTTAGAGGAATTTACTGTTAAAAAATTTTTTTTTTGACACATTCTTTAGCTGAACGACCGAGCATACCTCTTTCAGGATACACTTCGTATTCACGGGCACGGCTGTCAGCGAAAGATGCAATTAATTCGCCGGTATTGATATCATAGAAATTATATACTAAATCGAGATAAGCGTTTTTATATTTATAACCAGGCTGGCCATTCTTGTTTATCTACAGGAACTGTATAGCTGTGTAAGACACCGTTATAGTCGTAATAATGACGAGTTTCGTTGACAGTTATGGTTTTATAATATCCGGGAACTTCAAAGGTTTTATAACCGAAGGTATTGATAGAAATACGCACCTCTACTGCTTTAGGTGCATAATTTTTTCTCCGGCTTGTGCTTGTAAGCTTTCTTCACGTAAATCAGTGACAATCAGCTTTTTCTTGCCAGCGGCTTCAGAAATGCACTTAATGTTTTAGTAGCGGCTGTTTTATCCGGTGTAAAATTGTTTTCCGGTATATTCTCACTATCGTCTATGTCTGTAAGCTTAATTTCACGCACAGAATTTAATTTGTAATCAGGATGAAAATAAGGTTTTGCAGCAGCGCATGGTCATTGCCAAGCAAAAGTAAGATAAGAGTTATAATGAGAGTTACCTGTTTTTTTCATATTACACCTTCTTTGTTAAATTTTATTTTTTGTATGCATTTTGGCTTTAATAGCAGCCATAGTTTCGGGGCTGATGATATGCTCGATGCGGCAGGCATCTTTTTCGGCAATTTCTGCATCCACCCCTAAATATTCATGAATAAATGTAGTTAATGTTAAATGTCTGTCATAGACAGCGCTTTTACTTTTTTGTCCTTCTTTTAGTACGCAGGATACGGCCGTCAGGCTCCATAATGATAAAGTTATCACGTTTTAAGATGCTTATAGCACGGCTGACGCTGGCTTTTAGTAAATTCTAAAGCTTCTGCGATATCTATAGAACGGACGCGCCGTTTTTTCCTTTGTCAAAACTAAAATTGTTTCAAGATAATTTTCGCCGGATTCAAGTAGGTGCCATAATCTAGACCCCCTGATGTAGTTTATATTATAATTTATTTTATCATATTTAGTTGTGATAAGATAGTGTATAATATAAGAAATAACTATGGAGGAATATGTGTTATGCTAGATTTTATGATAGAAAAACAAAGTGTCTGGAAAATCATAGAACATACTGCTAAACCAATTGTTTTATATGGTATGGGCAATGGTGCGGATAAGATTTTAGATTGGTGCGAAGTGCATAATGTTAAGGTTCAAGGTGTATTTGCCAGTGATGAGTTTGTCCGCGGACAACAGTTTCGCGGTTTTACTGTAGAACGTTATGATGCTATTAAAAGCAAGATTGGGAAAGGATTTACTTGTAGTTATTGCTTTTGCTAGTGAAAGCGAACCGGTGTTGGCACGTTTCCGCGAGCTAACTGCTGAACAAGAGGTTGTGGCACCGCATTTATCTTTGTTTGGCGAAGAAGAAACGGTAAGTTTAGCGTGGTTAGTAAAGCATGAAACAGAATTACAGCAGGTTTATACACAATTAGCTGATGATACTTCCCGTAAGGTATTTGCAGATACTTTAAATTATAAACTTAGTGGAAAGATTTCTTACTTGTTTGACTGTGCAACTCAGCGTACGGATGATTTAAAAAACATATTTACTTGGAGTAATACAGAAACCTACCTTGATTTAGGTGCATATAATGGTGATACAATTCAGGAATTTGGTGTACTGACTGACTATAAGTGGCAAAAAAATTTTGGCTGTAGAACCTGATCGTCGTAATTGCCGCAAATTACGAGCTTTAGCAGAGAGTTTGCAAGATAGAGGCTTGGCTATAGAAGTATTTGAAAGCGGTATTTGGAATGAAATAGGTGCTTTAAGCTTTAGTGATAGCGGAGGGCGTCAGTCCACTTTCTTAGGTGTGCAGAAAAAAACTGTACCTGTTACTACCATTGATGCACTTGTAGGAAACAGTACTGTTAATTATATAAAAATGGACGTAGAGGGTGCTGAGGTTCAGGCTATTACTGGTGGTAAGCATGCTATTAGTCGGGAGAAACCTAAAAATGTTTATTGCCGCGTATCATTATGATGTAGATTTATTCCGCTTGCCGTTATTGTTATGGCAGCTAGTACCTGATTATAAGATTTATTTACGTAAACATCCTTATGTGCCGGCTTGGGAATTAAATTTTTTCTTTGTCATATTTAATAATGAAGTGAAAAAACTGCCTACGGGCAGTTTTTATTTTACCTTTTTGCAATGGGACTATAGAAGTCCCTATAGGACAAAAAAACGTCAAATGTAATACTGTGGGGAATGTATTTTTTTATATGTAACAAGGTAACACAAAATGTTAAATTAAGACTAAATTTATGTAAAATGTACAGGTGAAAATCATTATTTTAGCGAATTTATATGGCAGTGTATAAATACTTTTACACTAAAAGTTGCAATGAATTTGATTAGTAAAAAAGGAGTGTATTTTCAATGAAAAAAATTAAAATGGATGCTTGGTGTACCGCTATTTTGGCTATGTCCGTTGCTTTTAACCGGTTGCGGTGGGGATAAACAAGCTGGGGGATAACACTAAAGGTGGTCCTACTGGTAATGTGATGGTTTACACATCTATTTATCCTGATATCATTGATAATATGTGCAAACCTAATGTTCAAAAAGCATTTCCTAATATGAAAGTTAGCTGGTTCCAAGGTGGTACTGAAAAAAGTTGTAACTAAAATTACTGGTGAAATCAAAGCTAATAAAATTGCTGCTGATGCTTTAATGGTAGCTGATCCGTCCTATTATCTGAAATTGATGAACAAAAATTGTTGATGCATTATGTTTCTCCGGAAGCTAAAAATGTAATCAGTGATAAAGATAAAGATGGTGCCTGGACTGCTGTTCGTATTAGTAATATGATCATTGCTTATAATTCCGATAAATTAAAAGCAGAGGATGCTCCTAAATCCTGGCAGGATTTGACGATCCGAAATGGAAAAGGCAAAATTGCTATGCCTAACCCGATGTTATCCGGCACTGCTTATGTAACTGTAGGTGCTTTGGCAGATAAATATGGTTGGGAATATTTTGATAAATTAAAGCTAACGATATCCGTGTTGAAGAAGGTAACTCTGCTATTCAAAAATAAATTGTTAACCGGTGAATATGTCGCCGCTATTATTCTGAAGAAAATATTTTGAAATTGGCTAATACCAAAAAAAGAGCCTTTGAAGGTTTCTTATCCGACTGATGGCGTAATCATGGTTCCGTCTCCTATTGCTATTTTTTGAAGCTAGTGCTAATAAAGATGGTGCTAAAGCTTTGGTTGACTGGTGGCTGTCTAAAGAAGGTCAGCAAGCAGTTGTTAAAGGCTGGATGCACTCTGTTCGCGGTGACGTTCCTGCTCCTACAGGTGCTCCTGAAACTAAGACTTTGGTTGAAAACAGAGTTAAAGTTGATTGGGCAAAAACTGGCTAACAATAATGCTGAAATCAAAGAAGAATTCCGTAAGAGAGTTATGGATAAATAATCTTTGTACTATTGGATGTTTATATAGTAGAAACAGGGAAGCCTTAGGCTATCCCTGTTTTCTACCCCCTTTAAAATTAAGCTGTAAAGTTATATTTACGCTTTGTCAAAAAGAAGGAGAAAGAGTTGTTTCATGTCTAGGATTAACAGTAAATTTATTGTTATTTCCATCTCCGTGCTGTTGCTTTTATATTTTGTAATTTTCCTATGGGTATTTTACTCTATGATAGCATTATGCTAGATGGAGCGATTAACTTAGAAAATTATCGCAACGTTTATAGTCAGGATGTTAACTGGCGTGCATTAACTAATACAATTCAATTATCTTTGGCAGTAATGATTGCTAGTGTTATTATTACTTTTCCGCTTGCTTTTGGCTGGTTGGACGTACTAATCTGCCTGGTAAAAAGACTTATCGTACTTTATTGGTATCAAGCTATATGATTCCTCCTTATGTTGGTGCTATTGCTTGGGTACAGCTTTTAAATCCTAGCGTTGGTTATTTGAATGAGATTTTAAAATGGGCCTTTGGCTTTACAGATCGCACCCTTTGATATCTATACGATGACCGGTCTTGGCTGGGTTCTGACTTTTATTTTATTCTCCCTTTGCCTTTATTACTATTTCTCGTGCTATGGAAAAAATGGATCCGAGCATTGAGGAGGCTCGTTCCGGCGCTTCTCCTTTACGTACGGTTATTGATGTTACCTTACCGTTAATGGCTCTGAGTATTTTAGCAGGCGGTCTGTTAGGTATTTATTGTCGCAGGCGCTGGTATACCTGCCATTGTCGGTATGCCAGGTAATATTGAGGTTATGACTACCCGTATTGTTACTTATATTTTATATGGGTGATACTGATGGCGTACGTGATGCCACTGCATTGGTGCGCTTGCTGATGTTTTTAGCTAACTTCCTGCTTTTTTGAATGACATGGATGGTAGGTAAAAGGATTATACTACTATCAGTGGTAAAGCACCCGTCCGAATATTGTAGAATTAGGCAAATGGAAATGGCCTGCCTTCTGCTTAGTAGGTGCGTACAGTATGATTTCCATTATTATTCCTTTAGGTTCCATTGTTTTGTCATCTTTGATTATTTTCTCTGTCGAAGCCCATAGCTTTGGATAACTTAGGTTTTGATGCTTGGATTCCGGTTATCACTAGCTCTCAATATATGGAAAGTATTTGGAACTCTGTTCTATATGCAGTTATTGCTGCTTGCATCGGTACTCTGCTTTCTGTATTTATTGCTTATCTTGCTGTTAAAACAAAGGTTAAAGGACGTACTATTCCTGATTTATTAGTTGTTATCGGTGGTTCTACTCCGAGCATCGTTATTGCCGTTAGCATTGATTATTACCTTTAGTGGTAACTTTGGCCTAAATCTGTATTCCACTATGTGGATTATGGTTGTGGCTTATCTAGTTAAATATATGACTATGTCTGTAAGAACTATTCTTTGCTTCTTTAAGCCAGGTTCACACTTCTTTGGAAGAAGCGGCTTTGAATTCCGGTGCTAGCTGGCTTCGTTGCTGTAAGGATATTATTATTCCTTTAATTGCACCGTCCATTATTGCAGGATGGTTCTTGATTTTCATGCCGTCCTTCTATGAATTGACCATGTCTTTCTTTGCTGTATGGCAGTGAAACAAAGACTATCGGTGTTTTTACTGTATGAATTGCAGACTTATGCAGATACGCAAAATGCTTCTGTACTTTCTGTAATTATCTTATTGATTGTTCTGGTGGGCAACTTGATTTTGAATAAAAAGTGTCCAAGGGTAATGTCGGTATTTAACTAAAGGGAGTGGCATAAATGGCTGAAGTCAAAATTAATCATGTGTTTAAGCGTTTCGGTGGTGTTACTGCTGTTAACGATTTTGATTTAATTGTTAAAGACGGTGAATTTGTTTCTATTTTAGGTCCCTCTGGCTGCGGTAAAAACTACTACACTGCGTATGATTGCAGGATTTGAACGTGCTACTGAAGGCGAAATTTATATCGGTAATCATTGCGTAAGCTCTTCTAAGCAAGGTACTTTCGTCCCACCTGAAAAGCGTGATATTGGTATGGTGTTCCAATCCTATGCTGTATGGCGCATATGACTGTAGCGGAAAAATGTCGGCTATCCGCTGAAAATTCAGAGGGTAGATAAAAAGAACGTGAAGAGCGTGTACAGAGAATGTTGGAATTAGTGCATTTAGGAGAATATAGCAAGCGTTATCCTCATCAGTTGTCAGGCGGTCAGCGGCGGCGTGTGGCTTTAGCACGTGCTTTAGTAGCTCAACCGGGCCTGATGTTGCTTGATGAACCGTTATCAATCTGGATGCTAAAAATGCGTGAATCTATGCGTTTTGAAATATTGGCTATTCAAAAGAACTTGGTATCACCGTTGTTTACGTAACCCACGATCAAGGCGAAGCAATGGCCATGAGTGATCGTGTAGTGGTTATGAGCAAAGGTGTAGGGCAAAGAAATCGGTGCTCCCCATGAAATTTACACTCAACCGGCTAATAAAATGGTTGCTGACTTTATCGGCTTAGTTAATTTTATTGATGGTGATGTTCGTGGAGACCGTGTCTTTATCAAAGGTAGTAATGTATCATTCCCTAATAATAGCGACGTTAAAGGAGCAGCTGACTATTGCTGTTCGTCCGGAAAATATCACCATGTCCCTTAATGGTGGCTTAATAAAGGGAAAAACTGGAACATCGTTTCTATTTAGGCGATGCTATTGATTATCGTGTGAATGTGCATGACCATATCATTCGCGTTATTGTCAAAGGTGCAGATTTGAATGCTATTCCCGATGGAGCTGAGGTTTATTTAGATTTTGATCAGGTTATGGTGTTCGCACGTAACTAATTAAGGAAGCTGGTTTATTTATAAAATGCCTGTACAGTTTTATGACTGTATGGGCATTTTTGTCATTCACAAAGTAATGTGATTAGGTGTAAGCCAAAATTTTATTAAAAGTTTTCAAAAGATAAGCGGGTTAGCATTGGTAAAAAGTATGCTTTTGCCTGAAAAACATGTTATAATAAAATAGAAAGGCGGATTTATCAATGCGAAAATTTATTGTATATAAAATATTATGCTTCTTATGCATCATCTGTTGTTTGGTAGGTTGTGGTAAGCAGAATAATGAGCATCCTAAAAGAACTTGCTATATGCGACAGTATGAATAAGGAGCTGACAGAATTATTAGTAGATAGTTATAGCAAAGCATACGGGATAAAAGTCTATGTTAATTATCTGCCGGGAGGTACGCGGCAAGAGCGTTTTGATTACTTACGTCAGCATAAATTTGATATTTGGTTAGGTGGAACGGCTGAGGAATATTTTTGGCAGATGAGGCGGCATATTCTGCAACCATATCTTACTAAAGAAGCTTACAAAGTTCCTGTAGAATTACGTAATCGTACAGGTCAATGGACTAGTCTTTATTTAAGTTACATTGCTTTTCTAAGCAATAAAAATAATCTGCATACTTATGGACTATATGCTCCTTCTACCTGGGATGAACTTTTAAATCCGATATTGCAAATGAAATTACCATGGCAGATTTCAGCTCTGGAGGTGCTAGCTACGGTATGTTGACATCTATTTGGCAATTGCGTGGTAAAAATCAAGCTTTGCAATTTGCTGAGAAAATGAATTCTCAAAGACCTCTATACACGAATGGATTTGGTGAAGCTGTAGATTTAGTCTATATTGGGAAGAAAACTGTTGCTGTTGTACCATTAGACTATGCCTTATTAATGGAAGGGCGTCATCGCCATTTATTTGCTACAGTTGTACAAGATGCTAACAGGACCATTCTTACTGGTCTGCAATTATGCAAGGTGCTCAAAATCTTTCTAATGCACAAAATTTTTTAGATTATTTGATGAGTGATTCTGGTGAGGCTGTTTTATTGCGTAATGGTTATCATTATATGTGGCATGTTAAAAATTATCCGTATAATGGTGGACGACGAGAATTGATTGGTAATGTTCATGTGCCGGTAGATGATTTAGGTTGGACGGCTGTTTATAAAAATGATATTATTAGAAAATGGCTGAATGCTGGTAAAGAGAATATAGAATAGTAAACAATAACTCCCCGCAAATTAGATTAATAAATTGCGGGAGTTTGTGTTAAGCAAAAAACTAGTTGTTATTTCTTTTCTGTGGTAATTTGTTTACTAAGCTCATTAACCATTGCTGTTAATTGTGCTACCTGATTTTGGAGAGAGTCAATTTCTTTTCGCCATAGCAGCTTTGCTATTAGTTTTATTGTTGACGCGGTCAAGAGCAAAGGAAACACCTAGGTTCAGCATATTTTCTCCGTTTCCTAATGTTCCGCCGAGGCTTAACATTGTTTTTTCGTTCGGACGGTAGAAGGCACCTAGAGCAGCTGCGTTTTCGTTGCCATAGTTACCTAAACCGGCAGCAAAACTTAGCTTTTCATCAGGGTCGAATTCTATAGGATGCAGTCTTTTGCAAGAGCAGCAGCACCTGCACCAACTTTATCTATACGTTCATCCAAATTATTAATATGGTTATTTAATCCATCAACGCTTTCTGCTAAACTGTCAACACGTTGATTAGTGCCGCTGATGGCATCGTGTAATTGACCTTCAGTAGCAGCGTTGGAAGAACCGTCGTAGTTGTGGGTTTCATCCCAATCGGTATTGGTCAAACCAGAGATTGTACCTTGGTCATCTTTGTTAATAGTGATGGAGTGGTTGTTATTTTCGCCATTGACAGTCAAACTGCCTGATTTGTTGCTTTCGCCTAAAACTACATTATTATCGCCAAGGCCTATATTCAAAGACGGAGTATCTGCTTTTTCTGTATTTTGCATATCAGGCTTAGCTGTTTGTTGTAATGAAGCACTAGGTGTTACTTCTTGTTTAATATTATCAGTAGTTTCTTGTTTTTCCGGTTTTTGTAGTAGTTTGAGTGTTGGGGGGAAATTTCAATATTTTGGTCACCTGGTTTGATTTCTACAATCCCCCATATTGGTAAGTTTATCGTTTAAGTATTCCATGGCACCAAAAAGTTGACCACCATTGATAGCATCTGTGGAACCAGCAGCAATACGACCGTTGGCTACATTGATAATACGACGTTCGTGACCTGCACTACCTACAGAAATAACTCCGTCAGTATCTGCAAAGATTGATGTCAAAAGAAGCATATTCGCTGTGAGCACATTCCAAGCTTTAACTCTTCTTCATCAATAATATCTTCAGCTTTAGCTTCACTGTTTTTGCCTAAAAGCTACGCTAGCTTGAGCTCCTTTTTATTAACTTTGCTACCTGAGCCGATAGCTACAGCATAACTTTCGTTAACAGTGCCACCGCTGATAGCACTACCATATTCTACATGGTCACCAATAGTGGATTTGTAGCCGATAGCATCGGAGAAGCTGGATTCAGCACCTATGGTTGATTTAGAACCAATTGCATTTGCGTATCTAGAATCGTGTTTTACACGAACCTCGTTGCCGAAAGCGTTGGAAGATTGAGCATGATTTTCTACATAAGCACCTGCACCGACAGCAGAGGCGTGATCTGAGTCAGAACCTACTTGAGCGTTTTGACCAAAAGCGTTAGCGGAGATAGAACGGTCACCGATAGTAGCATAGCTACCAAAAAGCGTTAGCAAAAGTAGCATCTGTACCGATGGCATTAAAGCGACCAACTAGAGTAGCGTTATTAGAACCAGTAGCAATAGTAGATTCAGAACCTAATAAAGTAGTGAAGTTAGCACCATCTGCGATGCTGGATTTATTGCCTATAACAGTTGCTTGGACATCATTATTGCCAATGGTTACTTCGGAACCTAGCGCTAAGGATTTATCACTATTACTACCAATGCTAACTGTTTGACCAATTGCAGTAGCTCTTTCAGAATTTTTCGCCAATAGAAGCAAAGCTTCCGAGTGATGTGCTGTATTGAGAGGCATTACCAATGGTAATATGGTCCCCGAGAGCTACAGATTGGTTAGCGTCGGTACCGATAGAAGAGTAGGAACCGACTAAAGTGGCTTGCAGAGAATTATTACCGATGGAAGAACGATTACCTAGCAAAGTAGAATTATTTGCTTTTTGTTCCGACAGTTAAGCTGTTACCCATTACGGTAGTTTCTTTTCTGTTAGCACCGATTTTATTGATAAAACCAACACCTACAACAGATTCACTGTTTTCGGCGATTTCAACTAATTGACCGAGCACAGCAGAGTTTTTACTACCTTCAGCAACTTTATTACTGTCGCCGACAGCAACAGTAGCATAGGATTTAATATCGTTGAAGCCACCTACAATGGTAGACTCGTTTTCTTTTACTTTATTATATATCTACCGATAACAACACTTCTTTGGCTATCCACTGTATTATGATTACCGACTAAAGTAGTTTGAGAATTGCTAGCAAAGAAGAGTATTTAAGCACCGATTGCTAATGATTCATAGTCGTTGCGTTCTGCTAAAATATTATGTGAACCTATAGCTAGTCCATCGTAAATATTTGCACCTATATTATTGCTCGAACCAAGTGCAGTATTGTTGGCTGTAGGATTATTAGGATATACATTGCAAGCTTCAATAATATTATTATTACCAATCGCGGTGCTATTAGCACTATTAGTAGCCTGACCAAAGAGTGGCTTTTTACCATCTTTAATTTGATTGCCGGTACCGATGGCTACACTGTTTTCACTTTGTTTGCCTATGGTGCTAGCATCTTCAGGAGCGGTGGATTCAGCACTGATGGCTATACCATGTTTATTAGAGGAATTAACTTTACCGCTGCCGATTTGTACGTTAGTACCATCTTGTACAGTTGCAGTAGTTTGTACATCAGCATTTGTTACTGGTTCTGCAGCAAATACTGGTTGACCGGCCATAATACCAAGCATTACAGATACGGCCAAAGCACGGGAAACTTTAACTCTAACGGATTTGTTTCGACTTTTGTGAGCTAATTCGGAAACAACAACATAAGCATTTTTTACGCTGTTCCAAATAACTTTGTAAGTTTTATTCATTTCTCTTTCTTCCTTTCCTCATACAATAATATAAAATAAAGTGATTCCTGTTTTTGGTGATTAGTAAATACCAGTTATAGCTAGATTTTTAGAAAACTAATAAAAGGTATCCGACTGTTTTTTATAATAGCATAAGAAAATATAGAAAATGTAAAGAATGTGACAATTGAATGTAAAATATGCTCTTAAAAGAAAAGAGAATAATCTGAAAATGTATTTATAAAGAAAAAGGTCACTTTTGAAGTGACCTTTGAAAGAACTAATTAACCTATTTTATGTTTTACGTGATCTAGAGCCTGGTCAAATAAAGTTAAAACGTGCTCATCATCTAATGAATAGAATACCTCTTTACCGTCTTTAGTAAAATTTAACTAAATTAGTATCTCGAAGTAAACGTAATTGATGGGAAATAGCTGAATGTGTCATATCTAATTGTTCAGCGATTGAAGATACGCACATTTCTTTGTTGGCTAATAATGCTAAAATACGAATGCGAGTCGGATCACTTAAAACTTTAAAAATATTAGCCATGGGTTGGACATAACGTTCTGTTTCTTGTCCTGGTAGGGGTAAAGAATGAAGTGGAGCGTGAGTCAAGAGAAACACCTGCTTTAAATTTTTAATTATTTATCTGATTTATTCATAAGCTTTAATTGTTGTAACAGACCGCCTTTTAAAAGCAAGCCGGCAATCATACTACCACCAATAGTGCTTACTAAGAAAGGAGGAATGAAGAACCACGCTGCAAAGCATGGCTGTTAAGAACTAAGGATGCTACTATCCATGCAACAAAACCACCGATAATACCAGTGCCGAAAACTTCACCCATCATAGCGGAAGGAATATTTTTTCCAGTGTTTATAGGCCATACCTGCAATAAATGCGCCAATCATGCTTCCTGGGAAGGCTAAAAAGGGAACCGGTACCGAACATATTGCGTAGGCAGGAAATCAAAAAAGCAATTGCAACTGCGTAATCTGGACCTAAAAGAACAGCACCAATGACGTTGATGGCATGTTGCACAGGGAAACATTTAGAAATACCTGCAGGAATATAGATTAAGTGAGCACTAAGTGGACCTATTGCGACTAAAAATAGCTGCGGACTTTATTTTCTTAATTTGCATAATATACCTCGATTCTCAAAAAAATAATAAAAATAATATTTATTTTACTAAACTTGTAAATATTATACCATTTTATCATATAAATAGTACAGTATATAAAAGGAATTATGAACTTTTTTCTAGAATAACACTATTATGTCAAATTCAATGGGTATAATATAAATAAAAAACATGAACGGAGAGATAAAATGCAATTATTAGAAGGCATAAAAGTTATAGACTTTTCTAAATGGTTACCTGGACAATATTGTGGGATGTTATTGGGAGATTATGGTGCTGATGTTATTAAGGTAGAGGATTTAGCAGGTGATGCTACAAGAAAATTTTGGCCAGAAAAAAGAACCTAGTATGAGTTACTGGCATTTAATGCTGAATCGTAATAAACGTGGACTAGCTTTAGATATTAAGAACCGAAAGGAAAAGAAATACTCTTGAAGTTACTTAGTGAGGCAGATGTTTTTTTGGAAGGCTTTCGACCTGGTTATTTAGCACGTTATGGTTTGGATTATGCAACAGTACATAAAATTAATCCACGTCTTGTATATTGTTCTATTACAGGCTTTGGGCAGAAATGTCATAAACCGGCCCATGATTTAAATGTAATTGGTTTAGCTGGTTTAAATAACTTGGACGACATTGGCAGAGCTTGCGTTTCAGAGGTGCAGGTTTCAGCAATCGGCAGTGCTTTAAATGCTTTAAGTGGTGTTTCTATGGCTTTACTGGCACGAGCGTACAGGAGAAGGGGCGACATTTAGATGTTAATCTTTTATGCGACGGCATTGTCCATGCAGGTTACAGGTATCAGCTCCTTATGGGGCTGTGCGGCAACAGGCGATAAACCTTTTGGCCGTACTGCCCATTATTATAATATTTATCGTACGCAAGATGGTCGCTATCTGACAGTTGGTACTATTGAACCTAAATTTTGGCAACGTTTCTGTGAGTTAATAAAAATGCCGGAATTGGTGGAACGTCAATTTGATTTTGCACATGAAGAGCTGTTAGAAAAGCAAATCGCTAGCAAAATTGCCGAAAAAGACACAAGCTGAATGGCTTGAATTAATTGGTGATGAAGAATTTTGTGTTACACCTGTTTGTAGTCTGGATGAAGCGTTAGAAAGTCAATTGACGGTACAGGAAGAGCTGCTACAGGAACAAGAAAGTGATTTAGGTATGTTGCGGTATATTGGTGGACCAGTGAAGTTTTCTGAATCACAAAATAAAATTAGCAGACGAGCTCCTTTTCCTTGGGGAACATACGCAAGCAATTTTACAGGAATTAGGTTATAGCAAAGAAGAGATTGTTGATTTGACAAAGGAAAAAGCAATTTAGAAGGGATGAAGAGTCTATGAAGCGTTTATTTAAGTCGCTAACAACTGTTTTTATGGTTTTGACATTGTTTGTAGTAGCAAAACCAGTGCAAGCAGGGATTGATTAGCCAAGAGCAGGAAATTGAAATGGGGCACGAAACAGCAATGGCTTTGGAAGCTAAATATGGCTTATCTCAAGATCCATATCTTCAAGAACGTGTAGATCGTATTGGTCAACGTTTAGCAGCTGTTAGTGGACGTAATGACATTAAATATAGTTTTAAGGTTTTGAATTGCAATGAGGTCAACGCTTTAGCTTGCCCTGGTGGGTTTATTTATGTTTACAAAGGCTTATTGGATTATATGCCGACGGATACGGAGTTGGCAGGTGTTTTAGGCCATGAGGTGGGTCACGTAGCAAAAAGCATACCGTGAATGCGATTGAAAAGCAAATGTGGACTTCTTTGATTTTACTGGCGGCAACTCGCGGACAAGGATTAGGTTTAGTACAGGCAGCACAAAATGCATTATTTGCTGGTTACAGCCGTACTGATGAACGTGGTGCAGATAAGGAAGGCGTAAAAAATACTATTAATGCCGGGTTTAATCCTTACAGTATGTTGATTACTGTAGAAAAAAATTAGATGATTTATCTAAACAAGGCGGCGGTGGCAGCTATGGTTTGTTTAGTAGCCATCCGGAACCTGAAGAGCGCGTAAAACGTGTTATGAAGCAATTTGAAAGAATACGATATTCACCCCTGATGTCGTGATTGTTAATGATGATTTTGCTACTGTGCAAGAGGATAATTGGAAGTTTAACATTACTCAAAGCATTGGCAATAATAAAGCTAAATATCGTGCGTATATGTTGGCTGGCGGATTATGGACTGTACGTCAGCGCGGTCATGTAGAGCCTAATTATTTTGTCGTTTACGATAATGGCTCTTACGCTGATATTTATTATGATGATATTGAGTTATTACGCCTGTATAATCAGGATGCAGGTGCTTATGGCAGTGCAGGTGCTTATGCAAATGCTTGTGCTGATATGTTGCGTGACTGGGCTAAGCTTGCTAATGCGACATACTAAGAAAAATAAAGTTAATCAGGAAAACAACAAAAAAGGTGCGCCTATATCAAGACGCACCTTTATTCTTATGGAAGAAGTTTTATAGCGGCGTAACGTTAACTGCCATGGGACCGTTTTTCCCTCTAGTTAATTGATAACATACTCGTTGTCCTTCTGTTAAAGAACGGTACCCTTGTTTTTGAATAGCACTGAAGTGAACAAAAACATCGGCACCTGAAGAGCCTGGATATGAAGCCAAAGCCTTTTTCTGCATTGAACCATTTAACAGTACCAATAGTAATCATAATAATATACTCCTGTATTTTTTTGTGCCCTACAGCTCCGGCTACAGACTTATTATACTACTAATATCACAAATAAACAAGAAAATTCTGAAAATTATAACAGAATTTTTTCCTTGATTTCTTATTAAGTTTTAATGCAACCAAACGCTTTTGGTTGTATAATATGAACAAAAAAATATATGCAATGTGAGGTAGATTATGCGCTTAAGAAAGAAACCCTGGATTGAGGAAGCAATGAAAGACGTACAGGATGAATACGTTTTTATGCATGATATTGAACAATTTAAAGGCCATTGGCAAGAAATGTTCCCTGGTAAAAAGCTTTGCTTGGAAATCGGTTGTGGTAAAGGACGTTTTACTATAGGTATGGCAGAATTAAATCCTGATAAAGCTTTTATCGGTATTGAAACGCAAAGATGATATTGCTTATTTTCCTGCTAAAAGTAAACTAAAGACAAAAAACTGGATAATGTACGTATTATTTGTGCTAATGCAGAAAATCTGTTAGATTGGTTTGAACCCGGTGAAATCAAAGAGTTGTATTTGAATTTCAGGATCCTGGCCGAAAGTTCACGTCATGCTAAACGTCGTTTGACTCACCGTAACTTTCTTGGCTAAATACCAACAGCTGTTAGGTAAAGGTGGTCACCTGCGTTTTAAAACAGATAACAGAGCATTGTTTGATTTCTCCGTTGAGGAGTTTAAAAGAATTTGGCTTGGAAATCATTGCTTTAAGTTATGACTTACATCATTCAGAATATGATAACCCTGTCCAAACAGAATATGAGCAGAAATTCAGTGCCTTAGGCACTCCTATTAATTTCTGCGAGGTGGTTTTAACTTAGGTGGAAGAGATGAAGAATAAATATTTGATTTGGAATAATCCTTGTCAGGCAATTTATTTTATAATGCTCATCCTTTTGGGCATTGGCTGCGCTAATGTAGTCAGTGCCAGCTTTGTATCTGCTTACGATATGTTTGGTAACGGGTTATATTATTTGTGGCGTTATCTATTATGGTCATTCATTGGTTTAATAGGGATGGCTGTAGTACGTCGTATAGGATATAAAAGATTTTTAAATAAGAGGTTTCTTTGGGTTTGTTATTTCGCGATAGTAGGTTTATTGTTTTTTTTGTTGACACTTTTGGCCAAGCTACGAAGGGTGCTGAAAGATGGATTTTATAGGCTCCTTTTCTATTCAGCCGTCGGAACCTGCTAAGTTGCTTACTATTATGCTTGTTGCCTATTATTTAGGTGATCTTTATGCATTACAGAAGCAGATCTCTTTTATTCGCACTAGTACCTGCTTCAAAATATTCGGTGCAGTAGGTTTGATTTGTTTATTAGTCGTGAAGCAACCTGATTTAGGTACAGCACTATTATTGCAGCCTTGACATCGGTATATATATTGTCGCCGGTGTTTCGATGAATGAGGTTTGGATTCTTGTTGCGATAGGGGCTTTGAGCAGTATTTTTTCTTACGGTAACATCTTCGTACCGTTGGATTCGTGTAAAAATGTGGTTAAATCCTTGGATTGCACCGCAAAAAAAGAAGGTTACCAGATGGTACAATCACCAGTTGGCAATCGGCAGTGGGGGCTTTTTTAGGTACTAACTGGGGTCATGGTATGAGTAAGTTCTTTTATCTGCCGGAAGCTCATACAGACTTTGCTTTTGCCGTATTTTGTCAAGAAAATGGTTTCTTGGCGCATTAGTGTTAATGCTTTTCGCATTGTTGACCGGAGCTTTTTGTAAAATTGCCTTACGTGCTACCGATAAAAGGGGCTTTTGCTGGCTTGCGGTATAACCTTTTTATTATCGGTCATGCGGCCTCTAATATTGCTATGGTTTGCGGTATTCTTCCTGTTATCGGTGTTCCGTTATTGTTTTTATTAGTTATGGTGGCAGCCCATGGTTATCTCTATGATAGCTATAGGCATGTTAATGTCCGTATATGATGAAAGTATACGTCAGCAGAAGATTGCAAATATTACGCCGGAAGATAGACGTAATGATTTGCGTATGGTCAATGCTAGGGGCAGCAACAGTGAAAAATATACTTTAATGAATGCTAAACAGCGCTTTTTAGTGCTGATGAGTTTAATTCTACTGTTAGCGTTCCTGATTATTCTGCGATTATTTTGGTCACGCAGGTAGTAAACTCAGAGCATTTATCACGTTTGGCTGATGAACAGATTAGTAGCGACGAATTTAAACATACGCCTCGTGGTAAAATTGTCGATCGCAATGGTGAAGAGCTGGCTGTGAAGCATTATGACCAGTTCTCTATATGTAGATCCTGAGGAATTACAAAAGGATAATGCTGAGGATAAACAGTGCCTAAGCGTGATGCACCAAAAATTGCTTGCAGATTTACTGGCACCTGTTTTAAAGATGAATCCGGTAAAGTTGCATGAATTGTTTGCTCGCTAATGGACGTTTTTTATGGGTTAAGCGTACTTTAGAACCACGGATACAGAAAGATTCGTAAAATTATCCAAGAGAATAAGCTGAAAGGCTTAGGTTTTCTTGATGAAAGCAAACGCTATTATACTAAAAAAAGCGTAAAGCGGCTGCACAGGTATTAGGCTTTGTTGGTACTGATGATAAGGGCTTGAGCGGTATTGAAATGGAGTTAGACTCGATTTTAAGTGGTGCTAGGAAAAATCTCATGCCTTATTGGATGGTCATCAAAATAAAAATCATCGGCAGTAATGCTCAGCCACATCAGCCGGTGGATGATTTATCTACTGTTTACTTGACATTGGATAGCAAAATCCAATATGTTTTTAGAGGATGCTATGGATGATGCTATGGCTCGAACTAAAGCTAAAGGTGCTGCAGCGATTATTATGGATCCATATACAGGTGAAATTCTAGGTATGGCCAGTCGTCCTACCTTCGATCCTAATCATTATTATAAATATAGTGTCGAATCTTGGAATAATAAAGGCGTTTCTATGATTTACGAACCTGGTTCTGTATTTAAGCCTATTGTCGGTTGTATGGGTTTGACGGAAGGTATCATTAATCCCTAATACAATTTTCCAAGATAATGGTAGTATTAAAATCGCCGATACGTGTTATTCATAACTGGGATGGTGAAGGCATGGGTCCTGTACCTTTTTCTACAGTTATTAAATTTTCTATTAATACTGGTATGCAGTTAGCCTAGGTATGCAGTTAGGTGCTGAGCGTCTGACAAAGCTATTCTAAAAAATTCGGCTTCGGTAGTATTACAGGCGTAGATTTACCTGGCGAGGAATGTGGCATTTTGTATAATCCCTAAGGATATGTACGAGCCTGATGTAGCTACTATGTCCATTGGCCAGGCATAGCAGTAACTCCTTTGCAGATCTTTGCGTGCTATTTGTGCTATCGCCAATGGTGGTGAATTAATACAGCCCTATATCGTGAAAAAGATAGTGGCACCTAATGGTGATATTATTCAAGAGGGCAAAAAGAAGGTCGTTCGTAATGTTATTACGGCACAGGTAGCTGAGCAGATGCGTGGCATGATGGAAAAGGTAGTCAGTGAAGGCGGTGGTAAGACAGCGGCTATTAAGGGCTATCGTATTGCCGGTAAGACAGGAACTGCAGAAAAACTAGCTCCCGGCGGCGGTTATGCTTTGCTGGTCAATATATCGCCTCCTTTGTCGGCTTCGTGCCTGCCGATAAACCGCGTTATGCGATGTTGGTCATGCTGGATACACCGCAGGGTGTTTTCTATGGTTCACAAGTAAGTGCACCTATTTTCCGTGATACTTTACAACAGGTTTTGGTGGCTAAGGGTGTAATGCCTGAGGCTCAAGAAGGGTTACCTTCCTTTGAAGAGCTGCATGCTGTAGATAAACAGCAGAAGATAGAGACCAAGCAAAGAGATTCAGATATTGCCTGATGGTAAAATTAAATTGCCTGATTTAAGCTAAGACTAATATGCGTGAAGCTATTGAGATTCTCCATAAAAGGTGGTTTACGTATGAAACCTTATGGTACGGTAATGCTTATCAGCAGAAACCGTACTGGAGAAAACTTCGGGTACTACTTAGAGGTATGGTTTAAATAAAAAATATAATTTAAGTTAAAGTTTTAGGATATTTTTATTTTCAATGTTTTTTTCAGCAGGAAAAACATGTTAGAAGAAGAATTTACAAAGTGGTATAATTTTATATATCACACGGAAATTAGAGGAGGGTGTAAAATGTTATCTGATATCGAGATTGCACAAAAAAAGCGAATATGCTTAAAATCACTGATGTGGCTGCTGAAATTAGGGCATTAGTGAAGATGATGTTGAATTATATGGTCGTTATAAAAGCAAAATTGTCCATGGACTTGATTCGTCGAGTACAAGACAAACCGTCCGGAAAATTAATTCTGGTTACTGCTATTACTCCGACACCTGCTGGTGAAGGTAAATCTACTACTACTGTAGGTTTAGCACAAGCTCTGAACAAATTAGGTAAAAAAGTAATTGTTACCCTGCGTGAGCCTTCTCGGGGACCCTGCATGGGCATGAAAGGCGGCATAGGCCGCTGGCGGTGGTTATTCTCAAGTAGTGCCTATGGAAGATATCAATCTGCATTTTTTTACAGGTGACTTCCATGCAATTACTTCTGCACATATGTTATTAGCTGCTATGCTGGATAATCATATTCAACAGGGTAATGCTCTGAACATCGATCCCCGTCGTATCTGCTGGAAACGTGTTGTAGATATGAATGACCGTGAGCTGCGTAATATTGTTGTAGGCTTGGGCGGTAAAGCACATGGCGTTCCTCGTGAAGACGGCTTTGATATTACTGTTGCTTCAGAAGTAATGGCTATTTTATGCCTGGCTAACGACTTACACGATTTGAAGGAACGTCTGAGCAAAATTATCGTTGCTTACGATTACAGCGGTAAACCTGTAACTGCAGGTCAGATTAAAGCTCATGGCGCAATGGCTGCATTGCTGAAAGATGCAATCAAAACCGAATATGGTACAAACTTTAGAGCATGTTCCTGCCATTATTCATGGTGGGCCTTTTTGCTAATATCGCTCATGGCTGCAACAGCGTTATGGCAACTAAAACTGGTATGAAATTAGCTGATTACACTATTACTGAAGCAGGCTTCGGTGCTGATTTGGGTGCTGAAAAATTCTTTTGATATTAAATGCCGTTACGCAGGATTGAAACCTGATGCTGCTGTTATCGTTGCTACTGTACGTGCATTGAAAATGCATGGTGGTGTAGCTAAAACGATTTGAAAAACCCCGAATGTTGAAGCAGTAAAAAAGGTTTAGTAAACTTAGAAAACATATTGAAAATGTTAAAAAATTTGGTGTTCCTGTTGTTGTTGCTATTAATATCTTTGCACAGGATACTGAAGAGGAATTGGAAGCTGTACGCGAACATTGTGCTAAGCATGGTGTAAATGTTGCTCTGTCCGACGTTTTTGCACGTGGTGGCGAAGGCGGTATCGACTTAGCTAAAGAAGTAATTACTTTGGCTGAAAGCAATACAGCTGATTTCCATCCGCTTTATGATTTAGATATGCCTTTGAAAGCTAAGATTGAAACTATTGCTAAAGAAATCTATGGCGCTGATGGTGTAACCTATAGTAAAGATGCTAATAAAGCTCTGAAAGAATTTGAAGAATTAGGCTTTGGTAATCTTCCAGTATGCATGGCTAAAACTCAATACTCTTTCTCTGATGATGCAAGTTTGGTTGGCCGTCCTAGCGGCTTCAAAATCAATATTGCAAGCTGCCGCCTCTCTGCAGGTGCAGGCTTTATCGTAAGTGCTGTCCGGCAATATTCTGACCATGCCTGGTTTGCCGTTGCGTATTCCGGCTGCTGAAAATATTGATGTAAGTGATGACGGCGTAATCAGCGGTTTGTTCTAATCTGTTTTGAGGTGAAATTAATGGAAACAATTTTAATGAGGGAAAACCTGTAGCAGATGTCTACAGAGAAATTATTACACAAAAATTCTTCACGCAAAAGAAAGAGGCTTGTTGGTAACATTAGCTATCATCATTGTCGGTGATTGATCCTGCTTCTCATATCTATAAAGATAGATTGGTAAAATTGATTGAGAGCTTAGGCGGTGCAAAGAAAGGTTATCATTTGCTCTGCAGAAACAACTGAAGAAGAAGTCATCGGTATTATCAAAAAAGCTGAATCGTAATCGTTATGTAAGCGGTATTCTGCCGATGATGCCTATGCCGGCACATATTAATAGTGAGGCTGTAGGTGCTGTTGTTTCTCAAAATAAAGATGTGGAATGCCTTAATCCGCAGAATATCGGTGAAGTATTTATGGGACGTAGTTGTTGGGCACCTTGCACTCCCCCGTGCCTGCATGGCTGTGCTGAAACATTATGGTATTGATTTGAGCGGCAAAAATGTAGCTGTTGTCGGCCGTAGTAATGTTGTTGGTAAACCTGTGGCAATGCTGCTGTTACAACAAAATGCTACTGTTACCATTTGTCATTCCCGTACTCAGAATCTGCCGGAAGTATTAAAGCAGGCAGATATATCATCGTAGCTGCTGTTGGTAAAGCATGCTTATTAAACCGGAAATGGTTAAAGAAGGCGTTGTTATTGTCGATGTCGGTATTAATTCTGTAGATGGTAAGCTATTTGGTGACGTAGATCCTGCAGTTGCTGATAAGGCCGCAGCTGTTTACTCCTGTTCCCGGTGGTATCGGTGTGGTTAGCAATATGATGGTTATGGAAAGCTTAACTAGAAATCTCTGATGCATAGATAAGATTTATTATAAAAAGCATCTACTTATTTTGCTGTATAAAACTAACAAAAATACTAAAAAAATTAATTTTTTTTCTAAAAAAGGCATCAGTTATTGACTGGTGCCTTTTTAGTCTTGTGCAAAAAAATTTAAACTACGATATAATGAAGTTGTTTTAAGTATAAAGCTGTGATGAGTGATACTGGGTAAGAAGGGGATGTTTATGAAGCTAAATTTGCTTAATAGAAAATTCAAGATTTCTGTATTCAGTGTGGTTATTTTTGCATTTTTCTTAATTGTTTCTATAGTAAGCTTACATGTAGTACGGAAAAAATTCTTGAGAATTCACATATAATGGGTCAGGCTATAGCGGCTCGTTTTTGCAACGAAAGAAACTACTAAAATTAAAGCGCAGGAAATGCTTTTTGCGCAGTGTTGCCAAGAGTATGAGCTATGTAATGAATAATAATCAGAATTTGACGGATGCACAGATAGAACACTCTTTACGTCATTTACTGAATATATGGAAAGCAATGCAGAAATAACTCGGTTTGAATTATATCTTGTTATAGATGGTCGCTTAGTAGGCAGTCATTTTAGTGACGATGATGTTGATGTTAATACGTTAAAATGGTATAAAGCAGCTTTAAATAATAATGGTGATGTTGTTTACAGTAATCTTTATGCATGGCAGTAATAATGAATCTGTTTTGACTATGGCTATGCGCTTGGATAACAGCAATCATGTTTTAGCAATGAATCTCTATCCGGAGCGCCTAAATGAGTTGTTGGCGGATAATGAACTGCCGCAGAGTAGCTATTATTATCTATGTGACCCTAATGGAAACATAATGTTTACTATTAATGACCGTGCCATGTCGCTAGAAGATCAGCAGCCATATGTAGACCGTATTTTTAACGAAATACGTGAAGTCGGTGGCAGTGATGTAGTAAACTACATCATTGATTTGGAGGGTAATAAACGTGGCGTTTATTATGCTGTTTCTGATAAGGGATGGATTTCCATTGTTACCATTCCTTATAATTATTTATTAGGCGATTATAAGAGCTTGCTGCAATGGTTTATTATTACGTTGATTATTTTTATTTTATTGGCAATAATGTGGGGCCTGCGTGAGCATAATTTGAATAAACAGGTAAATCGCATTAATGATGTTATTCAGGTAATGAGTAAATCATTCTTGGCGGTGTTCCGTGTTAATTTGGCAAGTGGACGGTATCATCTTTTTAAAGGCGGATCAATTAGGCTTTGAACCAGCACAAAAATGGCTTTTTATGAGGAGCTTTTAAAACAGCTGGTAGAGCATGTAGAGCCTGATCTTTGCCGAAGAATTTGCCCGTACCTTCTCTTTAGAAAATGTTAAAACCTTTTGCGGAACGTAATGTTTATGATTTTGGCGGTGATTTTAGACAGGTAGTTGATGATAATTATCATTGGGTTAATGTCCGTTTAGTACGTGATGATGAGTTTTAGCCCATGATGAGGCTATCTTTTTCTTCAGAGAAATTGATGCGGAAAAATTAAAGGAACTGGAACATTTACAGGTAACAGAGCGTGCTTTAGAGATGGCACGTGAAAATGCTAAGTCAAGAAATATGTTTTTCTCCGCGATGTCCCATGATATGAGAGCACCTTTAAATGGTATTATCGGTATGGCGGAGCTGGCTTCTATGCATAAAGGATAATAAAGATTTAGTTTATGATTATGTGCAGAAGATTAAATCTTCCGGCAAACAGCTTTTGACTTTGATTAATGATATTTTGGATATGGCACGTTTAGATAACGGCAAAATAGAGCATTCACAAGAAAACTTCAGCTTGGCGGAAATGGCTAATGAAGTTGCTGATATCTATAAGGCTCAAGCTGAATTGGAAAATAAATTTTTTGATGTTCAGATTTCTTTGGACAATGAAATTGTTTGCGGTGATGCCAAAAGCCTGCATCATATTCTCAACAATATTTTGTCCAATGCCTTGAAGTATACTGAGGCACAAGGAAAAATCAGTTTTATTGTCCGTCGTGAAAATTTACATAATAATGAAGGGCAGTACACTTTTATTGTCAAGGATACCGGATGTGGTATGTCAGAGAAATTCTTGGAGAAAATTTATGAGCCGTTTGAACGCGACAGTCGTTTTGGCGTGCCGAAGGTTGTGGGTACAGGCTTTAGGTATGACCATAGTTAAAGCGTTAGTAGAACGTCTAGAGGGTAATATTCATATTACCAGTCATGTCGACGAAGGAACGTGTGTTATTATTTCATTACCGTTTACGGTAGTGGATAAACAGAGCGAGAAGAAAGATAGACCTGTTTCTAAATTAAATGATTTTACAGGTTGTAAGATTCTTGTTGCCGAAGATAATGATATAAACATGGAAATTATCAGTGAACTTCTGAAAATGAATGGTTTAGAGGTTATACCTGCCGCTAATGGTAAAATAGCTGTCGAAAAATTCCAAGCATCAGAAGTAGGAAGTATCAAGATGATTTTAATGGATATGCAGATGCGGAAATGGATGGTTGTGAAGCTTCTCGAGCTATCAGAAAATTGAACCGCGAGGATGCAGATAGTGTGGCTATTCTAGCACTGACCGGTAATAGCGGTAGTGAAGATGTAGAGGCGGCAATGCAGGCAGGAATGAATAATTATATGGTTAAACCTGTAAAGATGAAGTTGTTGGCACGTATGATGAGCGAGTATATTCATCGGTAAGCAAAGGGGTGTAAAGAATGCTGCGGGAATTAGCAGAGTATTTACCTATCAATATTGATGAAGCATTAGAAGAACGTTTTTATGGAAAGTGAAAAATTATATATTCGCTTTCTACGTAAATTGCTGGTGTCAGAGGAATTTAATACTCTTAAGCGGTGTGTACAGGAAGCTGCTTTTGGGGAGAGGCTCTGCGCTTGGCTCATAATTTAAAAAGGTGTTTGTGCTAATCTTGGCTTATGGCAGTTAAGTGAAGACTTTCTGCCATAGTTAAGCTGCTCGAAGTGAAAATTATACTGCGGAGGCTGTAAAACAAAATTGCACTTTGCTGAAGCTGAATGGACGAAAACACTGCATTATATTGGAGCATTAACAGTATGAATTTAGTTTTAATTGCCATGGGCGGTGCTTTAGGTGCCGTAAGTCGTTTTTCTTATTGGTAATGTTGTCAGTAAATTAACGCATAGCTCTTTGCCTTGGGGAACGTTTTCGATTAACATCCTAGGTTGTTTGTTTTATGGGCTTTTTGATGACGGAATTGATTATGGAACAGGAGCTTTTGCCTGGCTGACTTGGCGTTTGTTTTTATGTGTAGGCTTCTTAGGGGCTTTACTACTTTTCGTCTTTCGGCTATGAAGCTTTGATGTTGTTAATGGAAGGGGCTTTGGTACAGTTTTTTGCTTATCTTTGCCAGGAAGTGTACTTTTAGGCTTAAGCCGCTGCCTGTATCGGTGTTGTTTTAGCACGTTTAATTTAAAAAGAAACCTCTATGGTACATATTATATGGCATGTACTATAGGGTTTTTTATTCTAGTTGTCTGTTTTAGGTTTGCGTTTCCAGAAAGTACGGAATTTATTAACCATGGTTTTGGGTCTGGCTTATCCGGCCATAGTTCTTGTTTGTCGGTGCCGCATGAGCTGCGGCCAGATGTTCATAGACCTCCGGATATTTTTCGTTGAGGTCAGCAATATGTTCTTTGACTTCTTGACGCATGGTGTGACCATCATAGGGACAGGGATTTTTCAACGGTTTCAGTTGCTAGCTTGGCTACTAGATCACGGATTTCACTTTCACGATAATATAATAAGGGACGCAGCACTGTAATACCGGTACGTGAAAGCGGTGTAACGGGTAAAAAAAGTACGTAACTGACCTGATGTCATGAGATTCATGAAGAAGGTTTCCACAGCATCGTCGTTATGATGTGCTAAGGCAACTTTATTAAAGCCTAATTCTTGTGCTCGACGGTTAGTGGCAGCACGGCGAAAATAGGCACAGGTAAAGCAGGGGCTACCGCCTTTTTCGCATGAGCTTTAAAACATCAACATCATCACTATAATGCTTTAACCCGTAATGTGTACAAAAGCTTCTAGCTCCTGACTAGGAAAATTGGGAGAAAACATGGTGTTGACAGTATAGCAGGCTAAGTCAAAAGGAATGGGAGAAAATTTTTTGATTTCTGCGAGCATAGCTGTCAGCAGCATGCTATCTTTACCGCCGCTAAGTCCTACGAGAATACGGTCCCCTGGTTGCAGCATATCAAATTCTATAATGGCCCGCCACATTTTAGATAAATCATCGGCAGGAACAAATGGTATATTTTAGCCATAAATTGTACTCCTTTAAATTGGTGGAATACATTGATTTTAGCATAGATTGGAGCCTTCCTCAATAGAATTTACCTGATGCTGTTACCTTCTGTGGGATATTCAACAGCAAGGAATGTTTGTGGTATAATAGATAATGTAGCAGTATTTTCTGATTTAGAAAAATAAATATATTTTTTGCAGGAAAAAAGCTGTAATTTTAATGTTATCTTGTTTGGTCTTGATTGTTGTGAGCGGAGGTTTTAGTTAAATGATAGATAAAGCAAATGTACTTTTTCAGGGATTAAATAAAAAGAGCAGGCAGAGGCAGTTAGTACAATCAACGGGCCGATGCTGAGGCAGGTGCAGGTAGTGGCAAGACGAAGGTGTTGACATGTAGAGTAGCATATTTATTGCAGCAAGGTGTGCGTCCTTATAGAATTTTGGCTATTACCTTTACTAATAAAGCTGCTGCCGAAATGCGTGAACGTGTAGATAAAATGGCAGGTTCTGCAGCTAAGGATGTCTGGCTGTTTACATTCCATGCCTTCTGTGCTCGTATTTTTACGCTTTGATATTGATAAATTAGGTGATTATAGTAATAATTTTGCTATTTATGACACTACTGACACTAAAAATCTTATTAAACAGATTTTGAAAGAAATGAACTTGGATGAAAAACGTTTTCCGCCGGCAAGTATTATTTCTCAGATTAGTAATGCTAAAAATAAATTGCAAACTCCGGAAGCTTATTGGCGTGAGGCAAGTGATTTCTTCAGTCAACAGGTTGCTAAAATTTATGTGGCTTATCAAGAGAAGCTGCGTGCTAATAATGCAGTGGATTTTGATGATTTGCTTTTGACATTGCAATTATTACAGAGCAATGCAGAAGTACGCGAAAAATATCAAAATAAATTTGATTATCTGATGGTTGACGAATATCAGGATACTAACCATGCACAATATCTTTTTAACTAAAGTATTGGTAGGGAAACATAAAAATATTTGTGTTGTAGGTGATGCGGATAGAGTATTTATGGCTGGCGTGGTGCTGATATTCAAAATATTTTAGATTTTTGAAAAGGATTATCCTGATGCGAAGTTGGTGAAATTGGAGCAAAACTATCGTAGTACAGAGGTAATTTTGGATCTTTGCTAACGCTGTTATTAAAAATAACTCTGGACGTAAGCCGAAAAAAATTTATGGACTGATAAAGGCACAGGTAAGAAAATTACTTATTTCCGTGCTATTGATGAACGTGACGAAGCTCGCTTTGTTATTGAACAGATGCAAGAGCTACAGACTAAAGAAAATGCTAAACTAGGCGATATGGCTGTGTTATATCGTACTAATACTCAATCTCGTGTTTTTTGAAGAGATGCTGATTAAAAGCGGTATTAGTTATAGTATTGTCGGTGGTCTAAATTCTATGAACGTAAAGAAATTAAGGATATTATTTCTTATATGCGTTTGATTTATAATCCTAATGACAGCTTGAGTCTGTTGCGAGTAATTAATGTACCACGCCGTGGTATTGGTGATGCTACTTTAGGTCGTTTACAGGCCTATGCCTTGCTGAAAATAATGAAACGCTTTTCAATGTTATTTCGAATGCATCTGCGGTTCCTGGTTTAAGCAGCCGTTTTGTTGGTAAATTGGATGAGTTAGCTGCTGTTTTATTTGAATTAATGGGTGATGCGACAGATTTGCCCGTAAAGCAATTTATTACTAACGTCATGAATAAAACAGGATATTTAGAGGAGATGGAAAATAGTCGTAGTGCTCAAGATCAATGCATTGAAAATTTAAAGGAATTATTGAGTGTTGCAGAGGATTTTGAAGATAAGGCGCGTCGTAATAATGAAGAACCTACTTTGGAAAACTTCTTGGCTGATGTAGCTTTAGTTGCTGATATCGATGATGCAGATTTGGAGGATGACTCTGTAACCTATTTGATGACACTGCATTCTGCTAAAGGTCTGGAATTTCCGACAGTTTTTTAGTCGGTATGGAAGAGGGGATTTTCCCCATGCACGTACCTTGCTGGATGAAAATGAAATCGAAGAAGAACGCCGTCTGTGCTATGTAGGTATTACTCGTGCTGAAAAGCATTTATATTTGAGCAATGCCCGTATGCGTATGATTTTTTGGTCATACAGTTTCTTATCCGCCTGCTCGTTTCTTAGATGAAGTACCATTTGCTCTGAAGGAAGAGTTTGTACGTCCTACGCCGCAACGTGTAGTAGTGCAAAATACAACGGGACAAAGAATGGAACGTCAGCAAAGCAGTAATTGGTTTAATAAAACTAAATTTGACTTTACTCCTAAAGGTACCAGTATTAGTGATACCTTCCATGCAGGAGATAAGGTACAGCATAAAAAAATGGGGCGTAGGTACTGTTGTGGCTGTTAAAGATAAGCGGCGACGGTCAAGAGGTCAAGGTGGCTTTTGCCGGTGCTGGTATCCGTAGCTTATTAACTAAATATGCGATTCTTTAGAAAAATTATAAGTATTATTGTTACTAGATTGATAGAAAAAAGCTTACCTAGTAATTTGAGGTGTTAGAAATGGCTGAATTAGATTTATTTGCTGATGAAAAAGTACAAGCTTTAGCAGAGGCAGAGCAATTGCGTCAGGAAATCCGTCATAATGAATATCTATATTATGTATTGGATGCTCCTGAAATTACTGATAATGAATATGACCGCATGATGGTGCGTTTACGTGAGATTGAAGCTGCTTATCCTGAGGAGGTTCCTGCTGATTCTCCTACTCAACGTGTAGGTGGTCGTGCTTCTTCTCAATTTGCTGAAGTAAGACATTTAGAACGCTGTTGAGCCTGAGCAATGCTTTCAGTGCTGAAGAACTACGTGCTTTTGATGAACGTGTAAAAAGCACCTACAGGTAGTAAGGTTGAATATGTTATGGAGCCGAAAATTGATGGTTTGGCTTGCGATTCTTAATTTATGAAAATGGCCGTTTAGTACGTGCTTTGCTACCCGTGGTGATGGCGTTATCGGGGAAAATGTTACTGCCAATGTCCGCACTATCCGCAGCATTCCTTTAGTATTAAAGGTTCCTAAGGGCGAAACAATACCGGAATTATTGGATATTCGTGGTGAAGTGTATATCTTAGCGTCACGTTTATGCGTTTGAATGAAGAACGTGCTGAACGTGGTGAAAGTGAATTTGCTAATCCTCGTAATCATTTGCCGGTAGTTTACGTCAAATGGATGCAGGTTACTGCTAGTAGCGCTTTGAGGCTTCTTTGCGTATTATTTAGTAGGTGAGGGTGCCCGTGCTAAGCATAGTGAGTCTTTGGCTGCTTTGTCTGCTTATGGTTTTAAGGTCAGCGAAAACTATCGTGTAGTACCTGATATTAACGGCGCTTTGGCTATATTGATGAGTTCAATGCTAAACGCGCAGGTTTGGCTTATGATACTGATGGTGCTGTTTTGAAGGTTAACGAAGTTGCACAGCAACAGGTGTTAGGTGCTACCGGTAAGGACCACGTTGGGCTATAGCGTTTAAATATCCTCCTGAGCAAGCAGAAACGACTTTAGAGGATATTGATTGGCGTGTAGGTAGAACAGGTGTCTTGACTCCGACAGCTGTACTGACGCCTGTAAAATTAAGTGGTAGTGTTATTAGTCGTGCTACCTTACACAATGAGGATTTTATTAAGGCTAAGGATATCCGTATAGGTGATCGCGTTATTATTAATAAAAGCAGGAGATATTATTCGGGAGGTTTTGCGTGTAGTGCTGGATAAGCGTACAGTTGAAGAAAATGTTAGAGGTTCCTACTATTTGTCCTTAGTTTGTCTGGCATGTGGAACGTCAAGGGGCAGAGAGGCGCTATTCATTTGCCTAATCCTCATTGTCCTGCTTTAGGTACTTGAAGGTTTGATTCACTTTGTGAGCCGTGATGCTATGAATATTGAAGGTTGTGGTCCATCAGTAATTAATCAGCTTTTGGATAAGCGGCTTAGTGCGTGATGACTGATTTGTACAATCTGAAAAAAAGAAGATTTGCTGCAATTAGAACGTATGGGCGAAAAAATCTGCTGATAATTTATTGGCCGCTTTAGGCGCCAGCAAGGAAAAACGAATTAGATAAACTACTCTTTGCGTTGGGAATCCGTCATGTAGGTGCTAAAGTAGCACGTACCTTGGCTACTAAGTTTACTAATTTAGCCAATCTGTTGAATGCTCAACCAGAAGAATTAGCAGAAATTAGAGATATCGGTAATAAAATTGCTGAAAGCGTAGTAACTTGGTTTAGTGTACCTGCTAATCGTGATTTATTAGAGCGACTTGCGTAACGCAGGCTTAAAAATGACTTTTACCGCTCCTGCCAGTCAAAGAGGATAATCCTTTCTTTGGTAAAACTTTAGTGTTTACAGGTACGATGCCTACTTTAGGTCGTGCAGAAGCCAAAACTATGGCGCAGGATGTAGGGGGAAAGTTAGCGGCAGTGTCAGCAAAAAACTGATTATGTTATTGCTGGTGCAGAGGCAGGCAGCAAATTGGAAAAAGCACAGCAGTTAGGTGTCGCTGTTATTGATGAAGCGGAATTTTTACGTTTGCGCATAGCTGATTAATGTTAAATATTAGGAGGTAAGAAAAATGGAAAAAGCTGAATGGCGTGAATATGTACAAAAAGTAGCTACCTGTGATTATCCGATTCCTTTGAATTTAATAAATGACTATGATGATTGGAAATGCCGCAGTAATGTTGGACGTATGCTGATGATTCTCAAGGATATAGAAGGAGCTATGGCTGTTTTAGCTACCGTAAAGGATGTACAGCCTGATATGAATGATGCTCCGGAATTTGGTTTGAGCGAAGTTGAGCATAAGGTTTTGTGCTTACGTGATATTGCAGAAATTGTGTGGACTTTAACTGGTATCGGAGATGCACCTTTAGTTTATTTAAAAAGAAGCTGATCGTCTGTGCCGTGAATATCAACATGTGTTCCGTAGTGCCGATCGAGGTGCAATCTGGGCTCGTAGCTTAGAAATTATGCGTCATTGCGGTAAGCAGGAGGAAGCTTGGGAAAAAGCTGCTACTATGCTGAATGAGCAAAAAGTACAAAATCCTGTGTAAATGCTTATGCTTTTCATGCTCTGAAATTTATGGCAGAACGCTTAGCGATGCAGGAAGAATATAATAAGGGGCTTTGCTTTTAGAAGAAGCTTATCAATATTTTCCGCTTACCGAAGCTACTAAAAAGATTTGGCAGAAGGCTGCGGCTGAACAGGATGCTAAGGAGCGTTATGCTAAGTATCACCATTGCACTACCATTCAATATCAACCTTGGGAACGAGATAATGTAATGACTTTTAGATGAAGTACGTAAGCTTCAGGAAGAGAATTTTAAACGTAGACAAGCACAAGAAGTAGAAAAAATCAAGTTCTGAACAAGTTAATGATTTAATTAATTAATTAAAATGATTGATTAAATGTTTTGCTACATCTCTTTAGCAAAAATGTTAAAATGTATAACATATGTGAACGATTTTTTGACGAAGGGATGTATAAATCGATGAAAAAATATTTATTAGCTTTAGGTGCTGTAGCGGCAATGATGGTTCCTCAAGTTGCCGGTGCAGAAGGTTTTGCTATTAATGAATGGAGTGCAGAGGGCGTTGCAATGGGCGGTGCTCGTATGTTTGCTGAAAATGATGCAGCAAGCGTTGCTTATAACCCCTGCTTCTATTACTAAAGTTAAAGGCGAAGCTTTAAAAAACAGCGTTACTTATCTTAGCCCCATGGCGAATACGATTTGTATAAAAATAATGCAAATATTGAGGCCGGTAAAAATGTAGTTCATCCTGGTTGGGCTGGTTCTACTTTTTATGTAAAACAAGTAAACGATAAAGATTGGTTCGGTATCGGTGCTTTTCTCGTTTTGCTATGGTTTCCGAGTTTGAACGTAAAAGCATTGCTTCTAATAATGCATTTTTCTCCCGTTTAAACGGTGTTAGCTTAACTCCGACATATGCTCATAAATTTGATGATAAATGGAGGCTGCTGTCGGTGCAGAAATTAACTATGCTGGATTAGAATTGCAGAAGAATATTAATTCTGGTAAATTGGGCACAACGCAAATCAAAGGTGAAAGCTATGCTTTTAGGCTGGAATCACGGCGGCTAATTATACTTTTGATGATAAAAACGAAATGGGTGTAGTTTATCGTAGCCGCATTACTCATTCCTTAGAGGCTGATTTAAAAGGTTATAATATTGGCGGTAAAGTTGATACTTTTGGTAATGCCTATGGTGTAGTAACTTTACCTGATAGCTGGTCCATTGGCTACAATCATAAATTTGATGATAAAACCCGCGTGGAATTAAATGCTACTCGTACTAATTGAGTACCTATGATGCTTTAAATATTTCCTTATCTGATTTAACAGTACCAGTTTTATCGAATAGTATTAATGCAAATAAAAACTGGGAAAGCGGTTGGCGTTATGCAATCGGTCTGGAGCATAAGGTAAGTGATAAATATACCTTGATGGCAGGATATGCTTTTGATGAAGGCTGTATTCCTTACGATGGCGGTGACTTCATGGTGCCGACTGGTGATCGTAAAACTTATTCCATCGGTGCTCGTTATAATGACGACAAACAAACTGTAGCTATTGCTTTAGGCTGGATGGATGTAGGCAGCTTAAGCTTCAAACGGCTAAGGCACTTGATGGCTATGATCATGCTAATACCCATGACAGCTTTACTAAAATTGCTAGCATTTCCTATCAACGTAGCTTCTAATATTGCTTTTTAAGGTCTTCCTTTAAGGAAGGCCTTTTTGTTACTTTTTTGTTTAAAAAGTAACAAATTTTCGAAAAATCAGCATTATTATAGTTTGCTACAAAAGTTTTACATACTAAATGCAAGACAAATAAAAAGTTTTATACTATAATGAAAAACGATGACAATTATTTTAGGGAATTGTAGGTGAGATAAATGGCTGTGGTTTTTTTATTTTTCAGGCACAGGAAACAGTTTAGATGTCGCAAAGCAAGTTGCTGCTGTTTTTTCGAATTGCCGTTTGGAAAGCATGGCTAGGTATATCGCTCAACCATATTGTATACAGGATGATGTCATTGGATTTGTCTGTCCTGTATATTGTTTTGATTTACCGCCTTTAGTGCAGAAGTTTATTACTGTTTTGCAGGCTAATCCCAAATACTGCTTTGGTTTGGTAACAATGGGAGGTAATCAAGGGCGTGCGTTGAAACATATGCAATTGGGCTGTTATTGGCAAAAAAGAAATACAGCTTTGATTATGCGGATGCAATTATTATGCCCCGATAATTTTTTGTGACGCCTCCTGCTAAAGCAAGAAGTATGCTAATAGAGGTCGATCAAAAAGTCGCAGTCAATACTGACCTATCTGCATAAGCGTAGACAAGATACGACTCAATGTGAAGAAAAACGTTGTGGAAGTATGGAGGCGTAGCTTTAGGTTGGTGGTATATGCGCAATATATTGAATATTGAGAAATTAGAGCTTGATTTCAGTAAATGCATTAGTCTGCGGTAAATGTGTTAAAGTTTGCCCTGTAGGAAATATTACCATGCAGGACGGAAAGCCAGTTCCCGGCAATCAATGTGCGACTTGTTTTGCATGTGTGCGTTGGTGTCCTAAACATGCTTTGAAGTTAGGCGGCAAAGGTGCGTCTGACAAGAAAAATTATGTTAATCCTAATATCAACATCCAAGAATTATTTTCACAGGAGGCAAAATAAATGAAAGAATATAATCAAGTAAATGATGCTATGCTGGCGGAATTACGTGCCGCATTAGGTGAAGAATATGTTTTAACTGCTCCGGAGAAGTTGGATCAATACAAGACTGATGAAGAAACTGACTCTCGTCGTTTCCATCTTCCTGAAGCCGTTGTTCGTCCTGTTAATGCGGAAGAGGTTGCTGCTGTTGTGAAGCTGTGTAACAAATACAATGTACCTGTAACTGTTCGCAGTGGCGGTACCAGCTTAGCTGATGGTGCGATTGCTGTTTGGCATGGTATCGTACTTTGATGGAACGCATGAATAAAATTATTGAAATGAATGCTGATGCTATGTATATGGTAGTTGAAGCAGGTGTGCGTACTATCGATATTCAAAAATGGCTAATGAAGCAGGCTATTTATATGCAGGTGACCCGTGCAGTGCTGAAAGTTTTTTAATCGGCGGTAATTTAGCAACTAATGCCGGTGGTAATAAAGCTGTTCGTTATGGCGTAACCCGTAATCAGGTTTATAGCTTAGAAATGGTAACTCCGACAGGTGAAATTGTTGAAGTAGGTGCAAGACTTAAAAAATGTAGCACAGGTTATTGCATGGAACAATTGGTAATGGGTAGTGAAGGTACTTTAGGCATCATCACTAAAGCAACATTAAAATTGCAAACCGCTGCCTCCGTATCGTTTTGATTTGCTGGCTGTTTTCCAAGATGCTGTACAAGCTTTGAGTGTTGTCCCGCAGGTTATTAAAGCAGGCATTAATCCTACTAGTATCGAATATATGGATAACTCTTATGTACGTTCTACTTGAATTTTTGGAATTCAAAAGGTGCTCCGCATATGGAAGACGGTATTTATGTTATCATTACCGTTGAAACCTATAATGAAGACGAACTAGATATGAAAATGGAACAATTGGACGAAATTCTGCGAAGCCGCAGGTGCTGTTGACGTTCTGGAAGCAGATGACCGTATCTGGGCTATGCGCCGTAACTGCCAAGAATCTGTTAGCCTCGTCAGCAAGGTTTCTATTACCGATGACGTTGTTGTTCCTGTAGATAAAATTGCTCACGTTATTGATGAAATAATGACTATTGGTGCTAAATATCCGTTCCAAGTACCTGTAAAAATTAATGCACATATTGGCGACGGCAATCTGCACTTAGTCCTGTGCAAATGTGATATGTCCGATGAAGAATGGGAGAAAAAAAACGCATGACTTCCACGAAGAAGTTTATGCTTATGTTTATGGACAAGGCGGACGCCTAGCAGGTGAACATGGTATTGGTGCTAAGAAGTTGGAATACATGGAAGAATTTACTCCTGTAGGTGAGTTGATTTAATGCGTAAATTAAATTAGCTTGGGATCCTAATATGATTTTGAATCCTGGTAAAGTTTTTAATGCGTAAACAGTGAGTTATTGTTACGCTAGAAATATAGCTGAAGTTGTACTTTAGCGATGTGTCACGCCTGCTATTCGCTATCTTATAGTAAAAGAAGCATGGAAGAATTGTAGAAAAGAGAGGATTGAAGAACATGACGCAAACACATACTTATAACCCTGTAACAGAAGAAGTTTTAGCAATTTTACGTGTCGCTTTTTAAAGTGAATTTGTTAAAATGATCCGGAAACGTTGGAACGTTATAAAACTGACGAAGAACCGGATCCGCACTATCATCACTTGCCGGAAGTAGTTGTATTACCTGGTAATACAGAAGAAGTAGCCGCAGTAATGAAACTTGCTAATAAATTTTTTAGTCCCGGTTACTCCACATGTAGTGCAGGTACCAGTGTATCTTGTGGTGCAATTCCTGTTTATATAAGATTGTGCTTTTGCTGGAACGTATGGATAAAATTTTGGAAATGAATGAAGATGCTATGTACATGGTGGTTGAAGCTGGTGCTAGAACATCTGAAATTCAAGCAAAAGCTAATGAAGCAGGTCTACTGTATGCAGGTGATCCGTGTAGTGCTGAAAGCTGCTTTTAATCGGTGGTAACATTGCAACTAATGCCGGTGGCAACAAGGCTGTACGTTATGGTACTACCCGCCATCAGGTTTATTCTATTGAAGTAGTAACTCCCGGCAAGGTGAAATCGTAGAATTAGGTAGTCGCCTGAAAAAATGTAGTACCGGTTATTGTCTGGACCAACTAATTATGGGCAGTGAAGGAAACCTTAGGTATTATTACTAAAGCAACCTTGAAACTGTTACCATTGTGTCCGTATCGTATTGATATTTTAGCAATTTTTACTGATATTAATAAAGCTGTAGATTTAGTGCCCAGTTTAATAAAGGCTGGCTTAAATCCTACTAGTGTAGAATTTATGGATAATGGCTTTGTCCGTGCAGCTAGTGATTATGCTGAGCTGCGGTCTGCCGCATTATGAAGATGGCAGCTGTATGTTTATCGTTACCGTCGAGACCTTTAATGAAGATGAACTCTGATTTAAAGATGGAACAATTAGATGAAATTTGCACTGAATGTGGTGCGACTGATGTAGTTGAGGCTGATGAACGTGTTTGGAAGGTTCGTCGTAGCTCGCCTGGAGGGTGCTAAAAGCTTTAAGTAGAGTTTCTACTTCGACGATTTCGTTGTTCTGTAGATAAAATCGCTGTTTGCTTAGAGCATCTGATGGAGGTTTCTAAGTTATGATTTCAAATGCATGTG
>VOFC01000513.1_pt1:0-35000 | contig 41329 bp, 54 predicted proteins | sample 5384161 | NCBI WGS metagenome assembly VOFC01 (sample SAMN12384722, study PRJNA508395) | human gut metagenome | isolation source: healthy gut B | host: Homo sapiens
GATGCTGAATAAAGAGTTAATGCTTCGTGGAAATGCCATGAAACAGAATGAAAGCTTATCTTCATTTCAACGGGCAGGCATCCAGTCATTGAAAAAGAAACTGGAGAAATGCAGACAGGAACAAAAGCAGATTCGGGCAGAAAAGGATAATTTGTATGAACAGTATGCTTTGAAAGCAATCAGTAGTGAGGAGTATCAGAAACGTTCAAACGAGCTGACAGAGCGCTTATCTTCATTATCCGCAAAGGATTCTGATACAGCGGGAAAGCTTTCTGGATTGGAAAGCGAATACCAGAAAGCAGAGGCTGATATGAAGCAGATTATCCGGTATTCGCATATTGAAGAATTGACGCAGGAAGTTGTTGATGTCTTCAGTGCTTACATTTAACCCTTTAACACCAATACCTGCAGCACTCATTGATTCGATCTTGACTTCAATTTTATTGTCAGCTGCAGAATCAGCACCTACATGAAGGCTGAATGAAATAGCACCATTTACATCGTAACCCTCTGTGAAGGCAGCAGCAGCATCAGCAGCTACGGCAACTCCCTTTCCACCTTCACTTGTAAAATAACCATCGTTTGTGGCATCTGTGCCATCAGCAGCTTGCTTAGCCTTAATCTGTTCAGCAGTAACAGCATTTCCCTTCTTATCGTAGAGCTTAGTTACATATGCATAATCAGAGCCTTTTATGGCTAATTTATTTGTTGTATTTTTATCCTGCTTGCCTGCACCAGCTTCTTCAGTGTATATTTTTGCACCAGATGCTATAGCCTCTTTTAGTGCATCGCCAGTTAAATTTTTATCAGTATCTGTTTCACCTTCTAAGTACAATTTTACACCATCTTTAATAGCATAATCAGATTTCATAAAATTGGCTTTAGCTGCTTTAGTAGAATCACCCTTTAAAAGATAAGTTTCATTAAATTTAGTAGTCTCTGAAACTCTGTCAATTTCAGATGTAAGCTGATCTATTTCATCCTGGATAGCCTTACGGTCTGTCTGAGAGTTAGTACCATTAGCAGACTGAACAGCAAGCTCGTTCATTCTCTGAAGCATTGAGTGAACCTCTGTTAAAGCACCTTCAGCTGTCTGTACAGCAGATACACCATCCTGTGCATTAGAAGAAGCCTGTGTAAGTCCGCGGATCTGCTTTCTCATCTTTTCAGAAATTGAAAGACCAGCTGCATCATCAGCGGCACGGTTAATCTTATAACCAGAAGATAACTTCTCTGTTGACTTTGACTGTGCTGATGTTGTTACATTAAGCATTCTGTTAGCATTCATTGCTGATAAATTGTGTTGTACTACCATAATACATACCTCCGTGTAAATAAAATATTTGTCAGAGGGGAATCCGTTCCCCTTATGAAAGATATATAATAAGCAGTGTTACCATGCTAACCCTGCGTATTATCATTAGATTTGCGTGCCTGCTTATCTTCTTTGATAAGACGGCGTATCTTGTTTAGTGTTTCAGGAGAAAGTCCCTGCTCAGCGTAGTAAGGTGATATGAATCTTGAAGTTTTCTTATCAGAATCAGAGCTGTTTGCACTGTTTCTTGCAAGAACCTTGCTTCGTACGATATTGAGCTCTCTTGGTGCATCTATGAGAAGGTGTATATTACCTTCTGAACCACCTGAGTATATGACCCTTACGTCATCACCGATGTTGATGAATTCGCCGGGTTTGATAGTGAGTTTTAACACATTAACCTCCTTGTCTATGCAACAAACTGTTTCAAAATGTTGCATCCCAAAACATATAGATGGAGGTAATAACATATGAGTACATCCCAGCCTATAAGGAGTACAGATGAACTGGAGGCATTCAGACGATTCTATCTGGATGAAGAGCCTAACTTGAGAAACTATGCAATGATATGTATGGGAGTGAATACTGCATTAAGAATAAGTGACCTATTAGAGTTAAAATGGGGAGAGGTATATGATTTTAATGAACAGTGTTTCAGAAAACATATGGTAATATGCGAAAGAAAGACAGGAAAAGAATCAAGGATTGCAATTAATGGCAGCACTAAAAAAGGACTTTTGACATATATGGACACGTTAGATGGTGTTAAAAAAGGTGACTATATATTTACAGGTAGATATGCAGGAACACATCTTAGCCGTTCGCAGGCGTTCAGAATCATAAAGCATGCTGCGTATTCACTTAATATGGAGAGGGGCATAAGCTGTCATTCCATGAGAAAAACATTCGGATATTATGCGTGGAAATGTGGGACACCACCCGCAATGCTCATGGAGATATATAATCATTCATCATATGAGATAACAAAAAGGTATCTTGGTATTAAGCAGGATGATAAAGATTCTGTGTTTCTTAAGGTTAATCTGTAAGGACAGGATTAATATATAAAACAACATAAGCGATAAGCGTATTGATTTGCTGTTTTAATGTTATAGAAAATTTATATAGAATTTTATTAAGAAACCTGCTAAAGTGTTGAGGGAATATGACGATATATTAATCGTAATTAAGAATATGAACTAATAAGAATTTATATTGGGATGCAACATTTTGAAACAAATTGTTGCATCCTTTTTGTATATTAGTATATGAAGTTAATGGGGATAATATGATGTGCAGAAGCTTTACATAAAATATCCAATTTTTTATTCCAATTAAATAACACCCCCGGAATACATTAGATTAAATAACTTAATCATTGTATTCCGGGGGATTATTTTTAATAGTTAGTTACTACTGTCTTTTGGCTTGTCAACAATCTTAAGTATGATAGATTCAGCCCTGTTTGAAGATGATCTTTCGACGAACAGCCATACATTATCTATAGTAAGCTTATCGCCTGCTTTAGGTATGCGGTCAAGCTTTTCTGATATGAATCCGCCTAGTGAATCGTTATCCTCTGAATAAGGTTTGGTTCCTAGTTCATCATTTATGTCATCAAGCTTACATGAGGCGTTTATACGGTAAGTGTTTTCACGGATCTTAGTCATGTCATCCTTTTCGTCAGTATCATATTCATCACGTATTTCACCAACGATTTCCTCTAACAGATCCTCAGTTGTTATCATACCGGCTGTCTGACCATATTCATCCAGCACAATAGCTATGCTGTAACGTTTAAGCTGCATTTCTTTAAACAGCTCAGAAGTGTTCTTATGTTCATATGTAAAGAAAGGCTCACGCATAATCTTCCTTATATTAAATGAATCATCAACGTTAGTAACTATAAGATCTTTTTATATTAAGTGTACCTATAACATTGTCAGTATCATTTTCATATATAGGAATACGTGTATACATAGTACTCTTAAAAAGAGTGATGATGTCATCATATGATGAGTTAACATCAGCGACTGTCATATCTATACGAGGTATCATAACATCCTTTACCGAAGTATCACCAAAATCGAAAAGGTTGTCAATAATCTGTCGTTCGTCTTTTCTATGATACCCTCTTCATGGCTTACCTTAACTATTGTACGAAGCTCTTCTTCTGTTATAGTGTTGGATTTATCTTTGGAGCTAGTTCCAAAGAGTTTTAATACTATGCCTGCAAGATGGTCAACTATAAAAATAACAGGTGTCAGTATAATCATAAGTCCATATATAACAGGTGCATATAATAATACAAGCTTAGTGTTAAACTTTGAAGCAAGATTCTTAGGGGTTATCTCTCCGAATATAAGAACGAACAGAGTAAGAACACCAGTTGCGATACCAGTAGCATAGCTGCCCCATACATTAATAGTAAATGTTGTTGCAAGAGCAGAACATGATATGTTAACTATGTTGTTACCAATAAGTACAGCACTTAACATCTTGCCTGAATTGTCGATAATCTTAGCTACTAAAGCAGCATGCCTGTTACCTTCGTCCATAAGCGAGCGGATCTTTATACGGCTTACCGTCATAAATGCGGTTTCAGCAGATGAAAAGAAAGCTGAAAGAAATAATAAAATAATAATAGTTATAAGTTGAATATAACTGTCAGTGTCCAAGGAAATATTCCTCCAATCCTTAATAAAAATATAGTAAACACATTTAAGTGTTATATTTCAACATTTTACAGTATCAGTAAAGGACTGTCAAGTAGCTGGAGGCTCTGCATATAATCAGGTTTTAATGAAAAATTGGAATAAAGGATAAGATAAATATAAGATAAAAAGATAGTATACGAATGAGATTTCCTACATATTTATATAGAGAACAAAGAATGTATGACTATTAAGTCAGAGGAATGTATGAAAAAAGTTATCTATTATATTAAAAACGCTTATAGCAGGATATATTATAACAGTTCTAGCCCTGCTTGTGCTTGCTTTCTGCCTGTATAAGTTCAGGGTGTCTGGTAATGTGATATCTATAGGGATAACATTTGTTATGGAATATGAGAATATGACATTCTTAGAGGCAGTTAAGATGCTAGGTGAAAGAGCCGGAGTTGCACTGCCGCAGACGTCTATGTCAGAAGAAGACCGCAAAGAAAGAGGGATAAGAGACAGGCTTTTAGAGATTAATAAGATTGCTGCCACATATTATTACAGGCAGCTTAGAAGTGAGAATGGGAAAGCCGGTCTTGATTATCTTAAAAAGCGTGAATTGTCTGACAGTACAATTAACAGCTTTGGACTGGGGTATGCAACACAGTCAACAGGTAATCTGTACAAGCTGTTGAAGGACAAAGGTTATGATGATGATATTCTGAAGGAATCAGGACTTTTTACTTATGAGAGAGGTATTCATGAAAAGTTCTGGAACAGAGTAATTTTTCCAATCATGGATATTAATAATAAGGTCATAGGATTTGGTGGACGAGTTATGGGTGATGCCAAGCCAAAGTATCTTAATTCACCGGAGACAAGGCTGTTTGATAAGAGCCGCAATCTGTATGGACTTAATATAGCAAGAACATCAAGAAAGCCTAACATGATAATATGTGAAGGCTATATGGATGTTATATCAATGCATCAGGCGGGCTTTAACCAGGCGGTTGCGTCACTTGGAACGGCACTGACACCGGGACATGCAAGGCTGTTAAAGAGATATACAGATAATGTGCTCATAACCTATGACAGTGATGAGGCAGGAGTTAAGGCGGCACTTCGAGCAATACCGATTCTTAAGGAAGCAGGGCTTTCAACGAAGGTAATTAATATGCGGCCATATAAGGATCCTGATGAGTTTATTAAGGCTATGGGTGCAGAGGCATTTCAGGAAAGAATTGATAATGCAGAGAACAGCTTTATGTATGAGATAGGAACCATGTTAAGAAATTACGACAGGGGGGATCCGGAAAGCGAGACTGCATTTGAAAGAGAGGTTGCAGCAAAGCTTGTTACATTTAAAGAAAAGCTGGAACGTGATAATTACCTTAAAGCAGTGTGCAGGCAGTTTATGATACCAGAAGATGGCATGAGGCAGATGGTATCAAGACTTGGTAATCAGAAAGGGATTATTTCAAGAAATGCAGGTGCAGGTACTATGCAGCCAACTGTTGAGCGTAAGCCGAAGAAGAAGCGTGAAGATGGTTTAAGACAGGCAGAGAAAATGCTTCTTACATGGCTCATAAGTGACAGGGACATATTTGATAAGGTTGCAGCTTACATTAAGCCGGAGGATTTTATTGACCCGTTATTTTCGGGTGTGGCAGAGAAAGTATATGAACAGTATGGGACAGGAAATATAAGCCCTGCTGCAATTATAGCTGATTATGCAACAACAGAAGAACATACGGAAGTCGCAGCAATGTTTTCGGCAGACCTGGATGAGAGCCTTAATAATCTGGAAAGAGAAAAGACTCTTAATGACATTGTTATCAGAATTAAGGCTAACAGCCTTAATCATGAACTTAATAAGACTGTAGACCCGAAGCGTATGCAGGAGATAATAATTGAACAGCAGAAGCTGAATCAGATTCATATTAAGTTATAAATATATAGAGCGTGTTACGCGAAGAAGAATGGAGAAGAGAAATGGCTAAGAAAATGGTAGAAACATTAGAAGAGAATGTTAAGGAGGCTAAGGAAGAAAAGACAACAGAAAAGAAGACTCCTGCAAAAAAAGCAGCAGCAAAGAAGACAACTAAGAAAGATGAAATTAAAGAAGAAGTAAAAGAAGAGACAGAAAACAGTGACGCAGATGATGCAGAAGCACAGGAAGCTAAATTCTGGGAGAAGATAGAGGGTATTCTTGCAATAGCCAAGAAGAAAAAGAATGTACTTGATTATCAGGAAATTATGACATATTTTCAGGATACAGATTTTGAAGCTGACAGAATGGAGAAGGTATTTGAAATTCTTGAGCTAAAAAAAGTAGATGTAAGAATGAATGATGTACCTGATGAAGATGAGGATATTATTCTTGATGATGAAGATGAGATTGATATTGAGAAGATAGATCTTTCTGTTCCTGATGGAATCGGTCTTGATGATCCGGTAAGAATGTATCTGAAGGAGATAGGTAAAGTACCTCTTCTTAGTGCTGATGAAGAGATTGAGTATGCCAAGAGAATGGAAGAAGGAGATGAGGAAGCCAAGAAAAGACTTGCGGAAGCTAACTTACGACTTGTTGTAAGTATTGCAAAACGTTATGTTGGACGTGGTATGCAGTTCCTTGATCTTATTCAGGAAGGTAACTTAGGTCTTATAAAGGCTGTTGAGAAATACGATTACAGAAAAGGATTCAAGTTCAGTACATACGCTACATGGTGGATAAGACAGGCTATTACAAGAGCTATAGCTGATCAGGCACGTACTATACGTATACCTGTTCATATGGTAGAAACTATCAACAAGCTTGTAAGAGTACAAAGACAGCTGCTTCAGGAACTTGGAAGAGAACCATCACCAGAAGAAATAGCAGAGACTATGGATATTCCGGTTGAAAGAGTAAGAGAGATTCAGAAGATTTCGCAGGAACCGGTATCTCTTGAGACACCTATAGGTGAAGAGGAAGACAGCCATCTTGGAGATTTCATTCAGGATGATAATGTTCCTGTTCCGGCAGAGGCAGCAGCTTCTACACTTCTTAAGGAACAGCTTGTTGAAGTACTTGGAACTCTTACAGAAAGAGAACAGAAGGTTTTAAGACTTCGTTTTGGCATGGATGATGGAAGAGCAAGAACTCTTGAAGAGGTTGGTAAGGAATTCAACGTAACAAGAGAGCGTATCAGACAGATTGAAGCCAAGGCTTTAAGAAAGTTAAGACACCCAAGCCGCAGCCGTAAGTTAAGAGATTATCTTGATTAGGATTAAGCTATGGTAAGAATATCTGACAGATTAAGAACAGTTGCACATATGTGTGAAAAGGGGGCAGTCGTGGCTGACATAGGGACAGACCACGGCTATCTTCCTATATATCTTGTGCAGGAAGGAATAGCTCGGTCTGCTATTGCGATGGATTTAAGAAAAGGTCCACTCGATAAGGCAAAGAAGCATATATGTGATAATTGTTTAGAGGACAGAATACAGACAAGACTTTCAGACGGATTGGAAAAGCTTTCAGCGAATGAAGCTGATATTATAACCATATGTAGGTATGGGTGGCAGAGCTTATAGCTGATATTGTAACTAAGGGAATGAATGTTATTACCCAGAATACAACACTTATAGTATGCACCGCAGTCAGAAGTAGGAGATTTCAGACAAAATTTTCTTGTCTCACAGAGATTGGTTGTTGATGATGAGATATTCATAACAATGATAGTCACAAGGAAGATTTTATGACAAAGGAAGATAATGATAAGAAAAAGTATAACACTACGCAGAGGAAGAATTAAGATATGGAAGATATCTTTTGGATAATAAGTCAGAGGTGCTTTACGAATATCTTAATAAAGGAACTGACAAGCTGTAACAATGGGATTAGAAATAGTCTTATTAATAATAAGGAACAATCAATATCGATAAAGAGCAGAATACATGCTATAGATGAAGATATTGCTGTTATTAATAAGGCATTAGGAAGATGGAAGGAGTAATAATAATGACTTTTATCGCAGATGGCAGCAGATGCTGCACAGGATTACAAGTATGATATTATTCTTGCCAATGTAAATGGCAGGCTTACAGAGATATCAGATATGGATATAACTGATGAAAAGTGGAATTCATTACAGTAGGAGAGCAGTGGGAAATGAGGCATATAAAAGAAGTGGTTCTTCTTTTAATGCTCAATGCAATACATAAGCTTGATACAGATAATAGAATTAAGAGAGTTACTGTTGAGTTCTCTTTAGTAAAGGTCTTTATTTGATATAAAAGGAGATTTTGTAATCACACAAGAATTTCTTAATGATGAAGTTGAAAGAACTTATGAGAGCCGATGTTAAGAAAAATCTGCCTATTAAGAAGCAGGGAATGAAGACATCAGAGGCTATGAATCTTTTTAAAGAAGTTCGGAATGGAAGATAAGACACAGTTATTCAAATATAGAATTAGTTCTTTGTTAATGTATACAGCATAGAGGGCTACTTACGATTACTTCTATGGTTATATGGCAGCTAATACAGGAATATTAAAGACATTTGACATATTCCAGTATGACAAGGGGTTTGTTCTCCAGTTACCAACTAAAGAGAATCCTGAAATAGTGCCGGAATTTGCACCACAGGCTAAGCTTTTTAATGTACTTATGGAAAGAAAGTGGGCAGATATGCTTGGTGTTGATACAGTTGCATCATTGAATAAGCATATAATAAGCGGGGATATTAATTCACTTATTCTTGTTCAGGAAGCATTACAGGAGCAGAAGATTGTTGAGATTGTTAATCAGATAAAAGAAAGGGAAGGCGTTAAATTTATTATGATAGCCGGACCATCATCATCTGGCAAGACAACATTTTCACACAGATTGTCAATACAGCTTCGTGCAAGTGGATTTAAGCCACATGCAATAGGTGTTGATAATTATTTCGTTGAGAGGGAACAGACACCTATCTGGATGAGAATGGAGAATATAATTTGAGGATATTCATGCAATAGATATAAACTTTTTAATGACCATATGAATGCACTGCTTAGGGGAGAAAAGGTCGAGATACCTCAGTTTAATTTCCTTACAGGTCGGAAAAAAAGAGTATAATGGTGAATATATACAGCTTGGCGATGAAGATATTCTTGTGATTGAAGGCATACACTGCCTTAATGATGAATTATCATATTCACTTCCAATAGACAGTAAGTTCAAGATATATATTAGTGCACTTACACAGCTTAATGTTGACGAACATAACAGAGTGGCAACGACTGACGGTCGTCTTGTAAGACGGCTATGGCGAGAGATTACAGGACTAGAGGTGCTTCTGCTAAAAAAACTCTTTCAATGTGGGAGTCAGTAAGAAGAGGTGAGGAAAAGAATATCTTTCCTTTCAGGAGCAAGCTGATGTTATGTTTAACTCAGCACTTGCGTATGAGCTGTGTGTGTTAAAGCCGATAGTAGAGCCGCTGCTATTCTCAATAACAGAGGATGACCCGGAATATCAGGAGGCAAAGAGACTGTTAAAGTTCTTAGCGTACTTCCTTCCTTGTCAGTCAGGCAATGTTCCAATCAACTCTATAATGAGAGAGTTTATTGGTGGAGGGTGCTTCAGGGTATAATAAAAAATAAGTGCTTAAGTTGTTAGTGAAATAATACTCGGTCACAACCGACTCGGTTGCGACCGAGTATTTTGTTTACATTATTAGAATATAATGATATACTTTCTATATAAAAAGTAAACTCTTGGAGGGTAGGATGTATGAAATTTATAGGAAGGGAAGAACAGCTTAAGAGACTTGACAGAGTTATTAATACAGATGAATTAACATTTTCTTTAATATATGGAAGAAGACGTGTTGGCAAGAGTGAGCTTGTGAAGCAGGCTGTTAAAAGAAATAATGTTAAAAGCTTTTATTATGAGTGCAAGCAGGTTTCAGAAGCTGGTAATGCGGCAGGTCTTGGTGAGATAGTATCGGAGATTATGGGATTGCCGAAGCTGGGCTTTAGTGATATAGAAGCGGTGCTTAAATATATTTTTGAGCTATCTGTTAAAGAAAAGATTATTCTTGTTCTGGATGAGTATCCATACTTAAGGGAAAATATCAAGGGAATGGATAGCATATTGCAGTCGCTCGTTGATAAATATAAAGATACTTCAAAGATTACGTTGATAATACTAGGTTCTTATGTTGAAGTAATGCGTTCACTTTTAGAACATTCGAATCCTTTATATGGAAGGGTAGACCTGACTATAGATTTAAAACAGATGGACTATTATGAGTCAGCCTATTTTTATCCGAATTTCTCTGTGGAGGATAAAGTAAGGATATATTCTGTATTTGGGGGATTCCATATTATAACCGTCTGATTGATGACTCTAAAAGTGTTAAAGATAATATTATTGAATTGATTGCATCTTCTGGGGCAAGACTTGAGAATGAGGTTTCAATGTATTTGAATGCAGAGATATCTAAGATAACAAATGCGAATGAAGTTTTTGAAGCACTCTCGAGAGGATATACAAGGTACAGTGATATATTGTCACAATCACACGTTTCAAGTGGACCAACACTGTAGATGTTCTTGATAAGCTAATGAGAATGGAAGTTGTGGTGAAAACAGCACCGATTAATGATGGTAATAATAAAAGAAGGCAGGATATTATATTTCGGATAATCTTTCACTATTTTACTATAGATATATTTTCAAATATTCATCTCAGATGAAGATAATGGACTCAGAGGTGTTTTTATAAAAAATATATAGAAACAGACTTTGAAGAGCATTATGTACCACATATATTTGAAACAATATGCAGTCAGTATCTGATAAGAATGAACAGATTAGGGAATATAGAACCTGTATTTGAAAAGATTGGAAAATACTATTATGATAATCCAGTAGAACATACCAATGGAGAGTTTGGCGTTGTTACAGAAGATGAAAATGGATATATATTTTACGAAGTAAAGTTTAAAAAGACACCAGTGACAGATGAGATTATAGAAAAAGAAATAAGTCAGGTGGAAGCAACAGGACTTAACTGTTATAAGTATGTATTTATATCAAGGTCTGGATTTAGTTGTCAGCAAAGGGAAAAAGTGAAGCTTGTTGAACTTAATGAATTGTATGCAGTGGATTAAACTGGATTTAATGAAATCGGATAATTATACTTGTGGATTTTATAGAATACTCGGTCACAACCGACTCGGTTGCGACCGAGTATTATTTTTGAATAAATTAACGGCAAAAACTATACAAATTGATATATAGATGTATATACTATTTTTTAAATGAATTCTTATATTCCCTTGACATTTCAAAAAGTTCATTAACATATCCTGGGGTTTTGTTATCAATATTTTTCTTGATTTCACTTAATATGTCTATATAGTCGCCAAGCAGTACGCTTATATCTTGTGAGTTAGAAGCACATATCTGGTCCCACATTTCAGGAGATGAAGCAGCTACCCTTGTCATATCACGAAAACTTCCAGCTGCTAACTGCTGCATATGCTTGTCGTCATCGTCCTGTTCAGATACGAGCTTTACAAGTGCTGTTGATATGAGATGTGGAAGGTGGCTTATGGCAGCTACACTTTTATCGTGGATTGTATAGTCCATGATAATCGGATTAGCTTTCATATCACACACAAGTGCTTTGAAGCGTTCAAGCTGTTCTTTAGTAGTTTTTGATGTTGGTGTGATAACATAGCGGGCATTTTTCATTATTGCGGAAGATGAGTTGGCATAACCTGTGAGCTCTGAACCAGCCATAGGATGACCACCAATAAAAACATCTTCCATATCAAGCTCTTTAACAGTGTTATGTATTGAAGTTTTGACACTTCCAACATCCGTTATAATACAACTTTTTTTCACAATGCTTTTTAACTGTTTAAGATAATCATTCATAGTTATAACAGGTGTACATAGTATTATAAAATCACAATCAGATAATCTGTTATCAACAGAGTCAAGAACTTCGTCTACAACTCCATCTTTTTTAGCTTCATATACAGGTTCAAGCCTTCTGCTTGTAGCTATAATAGTATAATTGCTGCCTGATTCCTTAAGTGAATGTGCTATAGAGCCTGCAATAAGACCGAAGCCTATAAAACCAACTTTGCAATCCATAATATATTTAACCTCGTTTCTTTGTTTCGTTTAATTCAGTAAAATAAATGTTTTGAAATATTTTTAATGAGTTTAACACTTTAAAGCGGTAATGTAAAGGGATACGACTTATAAAATACTTTATTTTATAGATGTCAATATATTGCGTGATATATAAAATATTCTATTTATTGACAATATGTTGCTACTGTGTTATAAATATATTATCAATATGCATAACGATAATAATTTAGATTTCCCATTATTACAGCACTTTCATCCCAGAAAGTATTTCCAGAATTATCGCAGATATTTGATGAGATGAACGAATATCTTGCAAAACCAGAGGAGGTGCTAAGTATGTTTTCAGAGGCATTGAGAATACTTAATCACAATACGGCAGTACTTATGGTGGATGAATATAGAAAAAAATATCAGGAGATGGAAAATAATCTGAAGAAGGAAATCCGAGGAAAAACAAAAGATACTAGACAGCCAGAAGGAACAGTTTAGTATAAAAAAGGAACAATATGAAGAACAACATTTAAAAGATCTAGAAAGAATAGCTGAACTTGAAGCTATGCTAAAGGAAAAGTAAAGAAATAGATTAAAATCAAGTAAGGTATTGCTTTGATAAATGTGAGATACAGATTAAGGATGAGGGTTAAGTAAGCGGATAGATATGTACAGTTAATGATGACTTTACATACTATCCGCTTATATTGTGTAGGATTATTGAACTGTGAAATTTTGTGAAAATTCTTGTTGATAAGAGCATATAAAGAAGTGGTCGGTTATTGACAAATCCTTTCATTGTGATAATATTTGAAAGTGAGTAAATATGTGATTGAAAGCACCGGAAGAGCATAGCCGGTGCAGGAATGAGGTTTTAAGATGGCTAATACAACAACTTATAATCCCAAGTCTATCGAGCCAAAGTGGCAGAAGTATTGGGCAGAACATGAAACATTTAAAACAGATGTATGGGACTTTTCAAAGCCAAAGTACTATGCGCTTGATATGTTCCCTTATCCATCGAGGAGTAGGTCTTCATGCAGGTCATCCAGAGGGATATACAGCTACAGATATCACTTCACGTATGAAGAGAATGCAGGGATATAATGTACTTCATCCAATGGGATATGATTCATTTGGACTTCCAGCCGAACAGTATGCTGTTAAGACAGGTAACAATCCTAACGGATTTACACAAAAAAAATATAGAAACATTCACTAAGCAGCTTAAGGAGCTTGGTTTTGATTATGACTGGAGCAAGACTTTAGCAACAAGTGATCCTAAGTTCTATAAGTGGACACAGTGGATATTCAAGCAGTTATATCTTGATGGTTATGCTAAGTATATAGATATGCCAGTGAACTGGTGTGAAGAACTTGGTACAGTTCTTTCAAACGATGAAGTTATTGATGGTAAGTCAGAACGTGGTGGATACCCTGTTGTAAGAAAGAACATGAAGCAGTGGGTTATCGATCAGGTGGCATTTGCAGATAAGTTACTTGAGGGACTTGAACATATTGACTGGCCAGAATCAACTAAGGAAATGCAGAGACACTGGATAGGTAAGTCAGAAGGTGTTGAAGTTGACTTTAAGATTGATGGTGGTGGAGATTTCTCTATCTTTACTACTTGTATTGAAACTATATACGGTATTACATTTATGGTGCTTGCACCAGATGGAGATATCGTTAAGGAGCTTATGCCAAGAATCCAGAACAAAGAAGAGGTAGAAGCTTATATAGCAGAAACAGTTAAAAAGAATGATATGGACAGAACAGAGCTTAACAAGACTAAGTCAGGCTGTGTTCTTGAGGGAATCTACGCTGTTAATCCTGTTAATGGTAAGAAGGTTCCTGTATACATTGGTGATTTCGTTCTTGCTAACTATGGTACAGGTGCTGTTATGGCTGTTCCAAGCCACGACCAGAGAGATTTTGAGTATTCAGAAGCACATAATATTCCTAGAATACAGGTTATTGATGGTGCTGATGTATCAGAAAAGGCCTTTGAGAAGTATGATTATCTTGGCAAGGGCTGCAAGCTTATCAATTCAGAGGAATTCACAGGTCTCACAGTAGAAGAGGCTAAGGAAGCTATTACCCAGAAGCTTGAAAAGATGGGGGGTAGCAAGAAGAAAGGCTAACTATCACTTCAGAGAGTGGATATTTGCAAGACAGAGATACTGGGGTGAGCCAGTACCTATCGTATATCTTGAGGATGGACAGATTCATGTCCTTGATGATGACGAACTTCCACTTATCTTACCAGAGCTTGAAGACTACAAAGGTAAGAATGGACAGGCACCTCTTGAAAATGCTACAGAATGGAAGAAGTATGAGCATAACGGACTTAAGGGTAAGAGAGAAACTTCAACAATGCCAGGTTCGGCAGGTTCAAGCTGGTATTATATGAGATATATTGACCCAGATAACGATAAGGAGCTTTGTGACCCAGAACTTCTTAAACACTGGCTTCCAGTAGATCTTTATATCGGTGGACCAGAGCATGCAGTTGGACATCTTATGTATTCAAGAATATGGAACAGATATCTATATGATAAAGGCATATCACCAGTTGCAGAGCCATTCCAGAAGCTGGTTCACCAGGGTATGATTCTTGGTTCAAACGGTATCAAGATGGGTAAGAGATTCCCAGAATTCGTTATTAATCCAAGTGATATCGTAAGAGAGTATGGTGCTGATACTTTAAGACTTTACGAAATGTTCATGGGCCCTCTTGAGGCTTCTAAGCCTTGGAGCCAGCAGGGTGTTGAAGGTGCAAGAAGATTCATTGGTAAGGTATGGAATTTCTTTACAACTGAGGGTAACGTTGTTGATGAGGATGTTAAAGAACTTGAAAAGGTATATAACCAGACAGTTAAGAAGGTTACAGATGACTTTGAAAAGTTAGGCTTTAATACAGCTATCAGCCAGATGATGATATTTATGAATGCAGCAACTAAGCTTGGCAGATGCTCAAAGGAATATGCAGAAGGATTTATTAAGATGTTTTCATGTATATGTCCACACGTTGGTGAAGAAATGTGGAATGTATTAGGACATGATAATACAATAGCATATGAAGGCTGGCCAGCATATGATGAAGAAGCCTGCAAGGAGGATACTGTAGAGATAGGCGTGCAGGTTAATGGTAAGGTTAAGGGAACTATTTCTATTGCAGTTGATGAAGCTAAGGAATCAGTTCTTGAAAAGGCTAAGAAAGCAGTAGAAGGCAAGATTACAGGTAACATAATTAAGGAAATCTATGTACCGGTAAGATTGTTAATATTGTGGCAAAATAAATTGTATTAAACATAGTTGATTTATTACTGAATTATATTTTAAGGCATATGGGAAATTTTGATATATATTCTTCTTACTGGACAGACCAGTAAGGAGGATACATATCATTTCCCATATGCTTTTTTAATGTTGAATTATGTCGTATTAAAATGTTAATTGTACCTTTTTGTATGTAAGTTATACCCTATATAAAACAAATGCTGATAATAGTGGTAAATTAATCAAAGAAGAAATCGTAGAGATACTTTTTCTATTATGTATAAATATTTGTAAAAATATATGTTAACAAATAGGGTTTAACAGCTTAAACTAAAATTGTAAAAATTAATCAAGAGAAGTGTAGAGAGGAGATGGCGATACATATGCAGAGATATTATAAGACAATTGTTATTATGCTTATATGTTCGTTATTATTAACAGGGTGTACTACTAGAAATAGCGGACAAGAAGATGATACCGAAGTTAAGACAAGCTATGAATTTAATGCTGATAAGTCGCAGGTATCAGAAAAGTCAAGGAGTGCATATAGTGAAAACGGATATTATTATTTAATGAATGGAATTTTATGGTTTTATGATATTAATAATAATATTGCAACAGTGGTTTGCAGTAATGCTAATTGTGAACATAAAGATGAAAACAATGCATATTTGCTGGATGAACATAATTATGATCCATTAGATCTTGCAGGGAGTAACTGTTAAGGGGCTAGGCAATCAATTATGGTATATTGATGGATATATATACATTATTGAACGTGATGAAAGTGGAGATTATCTTGTTCAGTATGATCAGGCTTTTTTTAATCGTAAAAAAATATGCAAGATTACTGAGGATGGGGAAGTACTTGGCATGCCAAGTGTGAATGCGGAAGGAACAATGGCAATATATGATGGGTATTTATACTATTTCTCGGTAAAGCCTGTAAATGCGAATGAATTAGCAGATAATGATTATCATACGACAGTTTATTGTAAAAGAATTTCAATTGATGGGAAGTCTGCTTCAGAAACTTTAGGTTCATTTCAATTTGCGATGGATTATGATCTTTTTGGTTCAGGTTCGGGCGGAAAAGTATGTGTTAGTGAAAATAGAATATTTTATGTTGCTGGATATATAAGCAGATGGGTGTCAAAACAGAAAATTCTTAAATATAAAGTGTATGAATATAATCTGAAACTCACGAATTTGTAACATTGGTAGATAATACATCTAATGAAAATGTTGATTTGCTTGGTAAAGCGACAGGAGAAGCAAGGCCTGTACAAAGTGGTATATGCTGTGCATATGGAGATTCCTGTATATTGTTGGAAATGGTGGAACTGAAATTTATCGTATAAATGAGAGTGGAATTACAAGCATATATAGTGAACCATCGTGTAAATCAATTTACTCACTTGTCGCATATGATGGCTATATTTATTGTATGGAATCATTTGAAGGATCTATCAGATTAGTCAGAATGAATATGGAAGGGAAAATAAGTGGTCAGCATATATTTGATTGTGGTGATATGCAAAATCCTACAAGCTTAGTTATATATGGAGTAGACCAATATAATGTTCTTCTTAGAATTAGAGAACAGAATGTCGAAGGATTTGTTGATAAAAACGTAAAACCTATTATAGGAAAAAAGGAGATATTGCTACATATGCAGTTTTATGTATGGCACTTAATGATGATTTGAATGGAAATATTCAAGTGATAAGCAGTTATGGTAATTAGTTTCAAGGCGGGTGCTATTTATGTATCCGCCTTAAACTTAAATAATAAGAGGGGGAATATATGGAGTTACTAAGGGTATTTAATAAGAAACGATTATGTATTTTTGGATTAATGATTATATTAAATGCGGTATTATTCATTATGGGGAACAAAATTAATGAACAGGAGATTATTTATAGGGAGCTGGTTAATAGCTATAATGACAATATAAGCATTACAGAGATGTCTAAAAATTATTTACAAGAAAATCCACAAGTCAGTGATGAAGATTTTAAAGAGGCAAGAAAAATATTTCTAGAACGTCTTGATTATGTGAAGAATTATAAGGAGAGAACACAAAACAGTATAGATAAAATAAAAGCTGTTCAAAAAAGTTCATTATTTTCTCAAAAAAAAACAGCAGGTCATATCTGGAATTAATAAAGTCAAAAAATGATTTGACAAAAGCATTGGGATATGAAGTGAAATTAGATAATGATTTATGGCTTATGAAGATTAAAGACTATAAATATATTTATTGGTTTACAGGTATCGGTTGTTTAGTTGTTATATTCAGCTTTTTTAATGAAAAAAAGAAAATGGTGGGATGATAATTTATGCTTCCAGAAATGGAAGATTGAAGTTATTGATAAAGAGAATATTTATATTGCTGCTGTTTATATTTACATTTGTAATTGTTAATTATGGTGTTATATCAGGTATAGCATTGTTTAGATATGGTGGTATAGAAAATGTATTTAATAGTGCGGCATCATCTTTGGAGTTACAGTTATGTTCATATGGCGCAAATAGAATGTTGTATTTGTTGATTGTGTGTATTCAGAATACATTTGCTTTTTTTGCTTGGGCTGTTATGATGTGGGGCATATTAAACCTGTTTAAAAATAAGAATGTTGGAATAGTGGCTGTTATTATAATTAACCTCATTGAAATGTTATTATATAGATTAATTGATGTTAAAAGTATTTACAGATTTTTTAGATATTTTAATTTATATAATATATTTGAGGGGAATAATATATGGTTTAAGAATGATAACTGGGGATATAATTCATTTATTATGGATTCAAAGGAATCACAATATATAATAAGCTGCATTATTATATTTGCAGGCTGCATTTTATTAATATATACATATATTAAAAAGCATCCTTGTGATTCTACAGGTATTATAGAGAAGGCAGTGGAGAAGCTGATGTGTCGTATAAGGTATATAGAATCAAAGCTGCCGGTTTTTTATTTTGAATTAAAGAAAGTTATATTATATCAGAAAACTATAATTGTTATGGTTTTCATAGCAATAATACTTTTTAAATATTAATTATGGAACAAGACTTAAATATGACATAAAGAATAGTGCGATGTATTCATTTTGTGAAGAACATAAAATGGATTCAACAGACGAGCTTAAGAATTGTAAAGAACAGTTAGAAATAGAAAGGCCTGATACAGATAGTTCGGATTTTAATAAAAAAAGTTTAACGAGGAATTAACACAAGAAAAAATAAATTATTTGCAGTACATAATTGATAAAAAGGAAAATGGCTTTAATGTATCGACGGTAAGTCAGTATAAGTATGAAAGTCCATTTTTTAAAAAGACAGGTCTTTAATCAGGAAATAATAGCATTATTATTGACTGTTTTAGGATTATATCTTAATGCGGGTCTGATTTCATTTGAAAAAAAGAATAATATGATTATGAACATAAGAGCCTGTAAGGAAAGAAAAAAAAGGTGGCTTATAAAAAAGGCTGTAATTAATTGTGTAATACTTTCTGGTATCGTGTGTCTGGTATATGCCTGCTATTATAATAAATTATTTAATATATATGAGATAAATGACTTAAGTGTAGGAATACATAGTATACAGGCATTTTCGGATTATCCATTTAATGTTTCGATATTGGGAGTGGTTGTGCTGGATATTTTATATAAAATTGTATTAATTAATTCAATAGCAGTTTTTAGCTATGTAACAACAGGATTGTTTAGTTATCAGGTAAGTTTTTTAGTCAGCTTTGATTGTTCTTATTCCATCAATATTGGATTTAATAGGCATAAAATTATTTTCGTATTTATCAGTTATTAAGCTTATTTCATTTTTTTTATTATTGGAAAGCTTCATACGCTGTTGTAATGTTTGGTGGGGTATTAACATTGATGATAATTGCTATAATGGTTATTGTTTATGTATTAGGGGGAATATGGAATTAATTCTAAATAATTTAAGAAAAACATATGGAACAGTACAGGCACTTAAAGGGATTAGTTATACATTTAAGCCAGGCATATATGGAATATTAGGGGCTAACGGAGCAGGTAAGTCTACGATGATAAATCTGATTACGGATAATGTGTCAAGAGATAAGAAAAATGGTGGAAGTATTTTATATAAAGAGTGCGATGGCTTTGAAAAGGAGAAAGTGTACAAGGGACAGATATTCTTAAATTAGGTAAAAGTTTTTAGAGCAATTGTAGGATATATGCCACAACAACAGGGGTTTTATGAAGATTTTTTCCCCAAGAGCATTTCTTAAGTATATGGCAGAGATTAAAGGAATAAAAGAAAATAAACACGATTGATGAAAATGGAAATGCTGTAATTAAAACAGTTAAGCAGCAGATAGATGAACTTATTGAAATAGTTAATTTAACAAACGTGGCAGATAAGAAAATAGGCGGCTTTTCTGGTGGTATGAAACAAAGGGTACTTCTTGCACAGGCACTTCTGGGTGATCCAAAGATACTTATACTTGATGAACCAACAGCAGGGCTTGACCCTAAGGAAAGGATAAATATTAGAAATTACATAGCAGAGTTAAGTAAGGATAAAATTATACTTTTTGCAACACATGTCGTAAGTGATATAGAATGTATTGCAGATTGTGTATTGCTGCTAAAAAGGGTGAAATAATTGCTCAGGGCACACCAATTGAACTTATAGAAGCAATGTCAGGAAAAGTTGGAGAGATAAAATGCTGTATTGATGAAGTCGAAATGCTTCAAAATAAATATAAAATAGGCAATATAAGGCAAAGAAAAAGAGGGGCTTGCTCTTAGAATAGTGGGTGATGAATTACCAGAGGAAGCGGTTATTACAGATAGTGATATTGATTTAGAAGATGTATATTTATACTATTTTGAGTAAGGTGAGGTGAGTGAATATAAATATCAATAAATTTATTGAAAATAATACTCACATTGACAAAGATGAAAAAGCAATAGTTAAATTTGGAATAGATATGATGATATCAACAATTATGGCATTTATAACAGCTATTATAATATCAGCCGTTCTAGGAATGTTAAAAGAAGGTATTGTATTTCTAATTTCAATTATTGCGTTGAGACAATATGCTGGAGGATATCATACAAATAGTCAGAGGTTGTGTGCAGTTTTATCCTGTGTAATATACTCAGCAGGATTAATGGTCATTAAAAGCTATAAAATATATAATGGTATTCAAATAGCAATTTGTATTGTTTCAGTACTTATAATATATTTTTTAGCACCTGTTGATAATGCTAATAATGAATTAACAAAATCAGAGAGGAAATATCTTCGTAATAAAGTGAGAATTTTTTTTTGAGTAGTGAAGTAGTAATATTTGTGCTATTATTAATTAAAGCTAATGAATATTGGAGTGGAATAATTGCAATTTCAATTATGATTGTTGCAATTTTAGTATTGGCTGGGTTTATTGAAAATAGGATTAGGGGATAAAAAGAATGATTTATCAGATAGGCATATGTGATGATGAGAATTCAACGTGTTCGGAATTAGAAAATATTTTAATTAATTATTTTAAGGTATCAGGTCTGAATGTTCAGGTAAATGTATGGAATTGTGCAGAAGATTTTATGAGAGATGTTCCTTTAAAAGTAAAAGTGGATTTATTATTTCTTGATATAGAGTTGCCGAATTATAATGGAATTTATGTAGGAGAATATATACGCAATGATATAAATAATTATGCTATGCACATAATATATGTTTCATCAAAAACTAATTATGCAATGGAATTGTTTAAAATTCATCCATATGATTTTATAATTAAACCTATTGATAAAGAAAAGGTTATTAATAATGTTTCAAAGTTATTGGAATTGGATGAACAAGACAATAATTATTTTGTGTATGAATACAATAGAATAAAAAATAAAATTCATTATGGAGATATTGTGTATTTTGAAAGCGACAGAAAGCATATAAAAATAATATGTAGTGATGGAACGGAGAGAATATTTGTTGGAAAGTTAGTAGAACTTATAGACAAGCTTCCGTTTAATTATATTATGGTTGCGCAGTCGTTCATAATTAATATAAGGCATATAAGAATGTTTAAAAAGGATTCTTGTATAATGGATAATGGGTGTTGTATCAATATTGGAAGAAAATACAAAGATGTTTTTAATATAAAAATGATAGAATATAACAAAAGTGGAGGTAATGGATGATGCAATTAGAGGATGCTGTTGTATCTGGAGTTACTGAACTTGTGAGAATATATATTATTTTGGAATATTTTAAAATATTTTTAAATGTACATTCTTTAAGACGAAATATTATAAGTTGTGTTATTACATATATTATTACATTATTAAGTTATCTGGTGTTTCATAATGTTTTGGTTAATTTAATAGTTACAGTTGCAGGAATAATGTTTTTATCTGGTGGTTTTAGAGGAAAGTTCAAGAAAAAATTATTATTAAGTATAATGCTTTATGCAATTATGTTTGTAATAGATTTGTTAGCTTCTTTTTTATTATATGAAGCACCGGATTCTAATAATTATGATATTGTCAGTTCATTTATTTCTGTATTGCTTTTTTATATAGTTGTAATAGGCATTAAAAATGCTTTTTAAGGGAAAAGGCAGGATTGATTTGTCAGGACAATGGTATTTATTGTTATATTCGGCATTATTAAGTATTGCAGTATTGTATGTTGTATATAAGGATATGGTGGTTTCAAGAATTGCGGTGCTTACAATCTGCATTATTATATTGAGCTTTAATTTGATGTTATATATTTTTTATATGTCTATGCTTGACCGTTTCCTATATGAAAGAGAAAATCTTGAATTAAAACAGCAGATGAATATATACGAGAGTCAGATAAGAAGTGATATTGAAAACAATAGAAAAATCAGGACGATAAAGCATGATATGAAACACCATATAAGAGAAATAAATGATTTGCTTATGAATGATAAAATTCAGCAGGCAAAAGATTATTTGCATCAGATAAGTGATGAGATTATAAATGCCCAAAATATATATAATACAGGTAATGAAGCCTTCGATGGAATTCTAAACTTTTATGCTGAAAAATATATGAATAAGCCCCTTGAACTGGCTGTGTCAGTTGCAATACCAGAAAATCTTGAAATAAACATATATGATGTAAATATTATACTTGGTAATCTGCTTGATAATGCATTGGAAAATGCTTTGGATAATTCAAAAGTAAGTATGGATATTAAATATACTGTGGGAATGATACATATTTCTATGTCCAATTTATATGATGGCAGTATAAACAAGATTGATGGACATATCATAAGTAAAAAGGATGATAAGGATAATCATGGCTATGGTCTGGATAGTATAAAAAGAATCGTTGATAAATATGATGGCTCAATGATTAAATCATATAAAAACGGGAAATTTGAAGTTGATATTATTATATATTTGGAATAATGAAAATAAGCAGATAAGTGATATTAAATATTGAATACAGAGTATATCAGACGATAAGCCGAGGGCACTGCCCCTGTGCCACCACCCTCGGCTTATTGTCGTTCGTATGCCATTTCAATAAGAAAGTAATATCAAATCTCCATTTAAAGGTATCCCACTTCACCCCTCCGGCGGATTACCACCAGGCACAATCTGCTTATATATAAGCTCGCAATCCTGCCTTGTAAACTGTATCCCTGCCTGTTTAGCTTTCTGGCTTAATGCAAATATAAGCGGGAGGATTTCTTCTTTATTCTTGCCCTTGGAAAGAGTTTTGAACTCATTTAAAAGTAGCTGTTTGCGAAAATCATTCTCTGACATATAAATCTCCATTTCTGATTGATAATAATAATTACAAATATAAATATGTAAGACAGAAGTCATTTATAACAGTTAATTATTATTAGAACTTCCATAATTATTGCCATCATTAAAGTCCAGCTTATCAAGCTGTTTAATATATTCATTGTACATATCCTTCTGTGAAGAATTAAGCATATTATTAATGTTTATATTGTTAAATCCACCAGAGCCAGTGTTATTATTAAAATTATTAAATTCAGAATTATCATTAGAATTATTATTGTTAAATTCATTAGAACTGGCATTGTTAAACATATCCATCATACCAAACATATCAGACATTTTGGAAAAGTTCCGATAAGTGTTTATTAACTGCTCAATGTTGTCGGGGCAGTAAGCCAGAATGGTTTTCATAATAGCTTCATTATTAAGTATATCATTAAGGGAAGTGTTAGCATTTATTCCAGAACTGTTACTGCACGTTTTAAATGTGTTACAGCTATAGGGAGAGTTGTAGAAGCTTAATGTGTGTTTTAATTCATTTGCCCTTATAAGCATAGAGAGCTTTTTTTGCATACCGTATTCCATAAAAGGAATGAGGGCTTTAAATAATTGAAGGTAGCCGGGTAGTGTAAGAATATCAAATTCAGTAACAGGTAATTGTTTCGCCATTCAATCCTCGATTCCTGCGACAAACGCAATATATAATGTGTGTCTAATAGACTTGTTTTAGTATATTCATAAAATTACCAAGATATGAGGCTGTATCCGTAGAATTTAAAATGACGGAATACAGCCTCATTCTGCAACTGTATATAAAATGTTATGTTTTATAGCAGTTATTAGCAGATATAATCATTGCTGGGGGCATCCGCTATTAGCAGCCACAGCCACTACATCCGCTATTGCAGCCACATCCACCAAAGCCTAATGCATTGCCGCAGTCACCGCAGCCTCCACATAAGAGAAGAAGGCAGATAAGCCAGATGCAGTTATTGTTTCCACAGCCGCCACATCCACCGCAGCCGTTATTGCATCCGCAGCCATTGTTATCAAAAAGAAGTAAGAGAATAATAAGCCAGATGCAGTTGTTTCCACCACAACCACAATCTCCACATCCGTTGCATCCTCCGCAGTTTGTTGCTGCTAAATCACTCATATAAAATCCTCCGATTAAAACATTTACAATACAATAATATGAATGCAGGCTTGTTTGTGTTACTTATTTTTTTTGAAATATTGCAATATTTATAAAATTATTATATCATCAAGGGGTATGTGTGTTCAGACTATACAGATACATAGATAGGAGCGTAAGGATATGAAAGTATCAGTTATTATTCCTTCACTGAATCCGGATGACAAGCTGGTTACAGTAGTGGATTCACTTGTAAAGAAGGGATTTAAGGATATAATATTAGTTAATGACGGAAGTGACAAGAGTCATATGTGGCCTTTTGAAAAAGTGGGGACGTATGATGAATGCACAATTCTTACTCATGAAGTTAATAGAGGAAAAGGAAGAGCTTTAAAAACTGCCTTTGAATATTGTATAAAAAACAGGGAAGGTTATATTGGAGTAGTTACAGTAGATGGTGATAACCAGCATCAGGCTGATGATATAATGAACTGTTGTGAAGCTATGGCCTCGCAGGATAAGGTTGTACTTGGAGTAAGAACATTTGATGGAGATGATGTTCCTTTTAAAAGCCGGTTTGGCAATAACCTTACAAGCTTTGTGTTTAAAGCTATGTGTGGACTGGCTATATCAGATACACAGACAGGATTAAGAGCCATACCTTATAAGTATCTACAGACCTTTTGTGATATTGAAGGGGAACGTTTTGAATATGAAACAAGAATGCTTCTGGAGTTTAAGAGGTCATCGATACCTTATATGGAGGTGCCCATTAAGACTGTTTACATAGAAGAAAATGCATCTACGCATTTCAATCCAGTTAAGGATTCAATAAAAATATATAAGGTCATATTCAGATATACTTTTTTTCGGCAACAGCGTTAAAGTATGTGCTAAGCTCACTTGCATCGTGGGTTATAGATAATTTAATATTTAATTTACTTGATATTTTTCTTGTTATGTTTACAATATCATTAAGGCTGCTGTTCAGCACAGTTGTGGCAAGAATAATATCATCTGTATTTAATTTTACAATGAACAGAAAACATGTATTTAAGTCAGATAAAGATGTTAAGGCAGCAGCAGTAAGATATTATATACTGTGGTTCTGCCAGATGGCAGTATCATATCTTCTCGTCTTTTTGTTTACTAAAATGCTTATGCTTGGTACTACAGCAGTAGGTATAACCAAGATAATTGTAGACGTTGTTTTGTTCGTTGTGAGCTACAATATACAGAAAAGATGGGTATTTAAATAAATTTTATTAGAATGAGGAAAATGATGAAAAAGAATGTATTAAAATGGTTAGGCCGGATTGGTGCCACTTTGCTTACGACAATAGTGATTCTTGTTGTCGGTCTGTATGGTGTTATGGCTATGCTTGCATGGGGTCCATCAAAGGTTGCAAAGAAACAGTTTATTATGTCACTACAGGAGACAGGAGAGCTTGGTTTTATGGCTAACTGGTTCTGCTCACAGGAAGAAATCGACAAGATAAAAGAAGAGAATTCAGTTAAAGATACAACAGATATAACAGATTCAAGCCTTGTTGTAATAGGCAATTCTGAAACAAGTGATGAAGAGGATCTTTATGTGGTTGATATAAAGGCAGAAGCTTACAGTGGAAAGCTTATGGTTATAAAGGATCCATCAAGACTTTTTGTTGGTACTGTTCCAGAGTTTAAGCTTGAAAAGGGCTGGACAGTTTCAGAGATAGCACAAAGATATGATGCAGTTGCAGGTATCAATGGTGGAGAGTTCGTAGACTCAACACCACAGACAGCGATGCCTATAGGACTTGTTATGGTTGATGGCAATGTCTTAAAAGGAACTGCCGGTGAAATGTATCATGTTACTGGAATAACATTTGATAACAAGCTTGTTATGGGTAATATGACAGCTGCAAAGGCACAGGAGCTTGGAATAAGAGATTGTGTCAATGTAAGTAGTGATATAGGTCTATTTCTGATTATCAATGGAGAAGCACAGGATGTTGATGGCGTTGGTGGTGGACTTAATCCGCGAACAGCTATAGGACAGAGAGCTGATGGTGCCATCCTTCTTCTTGTTGTTGATGGAAGACAGGTTACAAGCCTTGGGGCTTCATTCTCTGATCTTCAGGATATAATGCTTCAATATGGGGCGGTAAATGCATCTGCTATGGATGGAGGAACATCAACACAGATGTATTATAATGGTGAGGTTATCAATAAGCCATATTCACCAACAGGTCCAAGAACACTTCCAACAGCGTTTTTGATTAAGTAAATGTGATAATGGAATGGAGAATATATGTCAGATATGAATAACAACGTAAAAGATAATAAGAAGAATCCTTTTAAAAGACTTTCTTCATTTAAGAAATTCCTGATAATATATGCATCTGCATTGATAGTTATAATAGCTGCTGCATTAGTGATTTTACATGGTTTTCTTAAGGATTATGAGTCAGGGGACGTCCGGCTAATACGATGGATACGCTTGTTGCCCATATTGAAAAGGGAAATGTCGGAGAGTGGATTAAGAAAAGTGGATTACTCGGTGAATTTGAAACAGAAAGTATAGTATCAGATTATTTTAGAGATACATTTGAAGGAAAACAGATAAGCTATAAGAAAAAGGCTGGAGAGTATTCAGAAAGCACACCTGTGTATGTTTTGTATGCAGATGATGATAAAATAGCAAGTGTGAGTCTTGATGAAAGCAGGAAAAATGCACATAAGTTCACAGAATGGAAGCTTTCTTCCATCAACTTTAATGTTAATGCACAGGACAAGAGCCATGCGGTTAAAGTTACAGTACCAAAGGGAAGTGATGTAGAACTGAATGGTGTAAAAGGTATCGTCAGACTATATAACAGGTGAGAGCAGCGTGGATTTGTGTAAGCATGTATCCGACTATGTGGATACACCAGTTAATGATATATATGAAATCACAGGTCTTTTTACAGCTCCAGACGTTAAAGTGTATTCATCTGGAAAAGAACTTTCTACAGAGCTTGATAAAGAGGGATATGTTGCATATTATCTCTGGTGATGATTCTTTGCTTGAAGAGGAAAAACAGCATATATTGCTTGTTGCTGAGAACTATGGAAAGTATATGATCAACAGAGGCAGCCTTACAACTTTGTCTGGTTATATGATTGGAACTGCTAAAGAATATATGAGTGATATTCCGGCTATAGATGTTTATCTTATAGGAAGGACATTTACATACAATATAACTGATGAAAATATAAGTAATTTCAGAAAATATTCTGATGATTGTTATTCATGCAACGTGGATTACAAACTTAATGTAAACTGGTCATCGGGAAGTACTACATATGATATTGCATTAACTTACATATTCGTAAAACAGGATGGTAAGTGGATGTTAGCAGACTTTAAGATCAGATAAGAGGATTGTAACAATGTCATCTAAAAATAAACGTAATTTTATTCTGCAGGGTTCCATACTTGCAATGGCTGGAATATTTGTAAGAATAATAGGAATGGTATATAGAATTCCAGTCCTGAATATTATAGGAAGTGAAGGAAATGGAATATACGGAACAGCATTTAATGTATACAATATAATGCTTGTTCTTTCATCATATGGACTTCCTATGGCAGTATCAAAGCTTGTTTCTGCAAGATTTACAAAGAAAAAGTATAAGAGTGCTGCTAAAGTACTCAGATGCTCAGTGATCATAGGAGTTATCACGGGTGGAGCAGCTGCGCTTCTTGTATTTTTTGGAGCTGGCTTTATAGAAAATGTCGTATATGGTGGTGGTATACCTGGACTTGCGATTCCACTAAGAGTACTGGCACCAACTATATTTCTTGTTGCAATATTAGGGGTGCTAAGAGGGTTCTTCCAGGGGACAGGGAACTATGATACCAACAGCTGTTTCACAGATTATAGAACAGCTTGTGAATGCTGTGGTTAGTATTGTGGCTGGATATATGCTTATGAAAGCATATGTATCAGCAAGTAATACCGCAGCATATGGAGCAGCAGGAAGTACATTGGGAACTGCGATGGGAGCATTGACGGCTCTTGTTTTTTTTGTATTTCTGTATATGTTGTACCGTCCTAAGTTTATGAGGATGGTTGCAAGGGATAATAGTCCTGATTGGAGAGATACTAATCAATATATATATAAGACTATTATTGTAACTATGCTGCCTATTATTCTTAGTCAGACATTTTATCAGATAAGTGCTCTTTTAGATGATGTTTTGTTTAGTAATATAATGGTTGTAAGAGGTGCATCAGCTAATATTACAAGAGATCTTGGTAATTTCAGCTCAAGTTATACACTTCTTATAAGTATACCGCAGGGTATAGCTTCGGCACTTTCAGCATCGATGCTTCCAAGTATTGTGGCCTCTTATACAACAGGGGATAAGGAGAGTATATATTCAAAACTGACAAAGACATTAAAGACTAATATGTTTGTTGCTGTACCTTCATTTATAGGATTGTTTACGATTGGTGAGCCGATTATCAGGCTTTTGTTTGCAAGATATGATAGCGTGCAGGGTGGGATGATGTTAAAGCTTGGAGCTGTTGCTATAGTTTTTTATACACTTTCCACGGTCACAAGCTCAGCACTTCAGGCAGTTGATAAAGTGAAATCTCCGATGTATCATTCATTTATATCACTTGTTGTTCATATAGTGCTTGTAGTAGTGTTGTTATTCACAACAGATCTTGGAATATATGCTCTTGTTATAGGTAATGCTTCATTTCCTGTTATTATATTTATATTGAATCTTATAACATTGTACCGGGAAGAGGGTTACAGGCTGCCTGTTATGAAGATATTTGCAAGACCATTTATATGTTCAGCATTTATGGGAGTGTTCACAATATTATCATATAATATGATGTATAATGCTACATCATCAAATGCTATTTCAGTTATAGTTGCACTTGTTGTTGCACTTGTAACATATTTTGGATTATATGGAATTATACTAAAGAAATTTAGAGGTGTTTTATAGTTATGTGATGTTTATGGTGAAAGAATTCCTGACCATGGCATCGGTTAAAGGATTGGAAAGAGAGGAAAGACATGCAGAATAAATTCACAGACCAGGCAAGAAGAGTTCTTGAACAGGCTGCATTTGCTGCAGAGGTTAATGGACATTGTTATATAGGCTCGGAGCATTTGCTGCTTGGACTTATACAGGTAGAGGACTGCCTGGCAGGTAAGGTTCTTTTAAACAATGATGTTACAGAGAATAAGGTGCTTAATCTTATATATCAGCTTATAGCCCCTGATTGCGCAGTCAGCGTTAAGGAGCCGGCAGTATATACTCCAAGAGTTAAAAAATTCTTGTAAATGCAGGTAATGAAGCGGCAAGATTCAAGGCAGACAGCATAGGAACTGAGCATATATTGATAGCTATGTTAAAGGAAACCGATAGTGTTGCATCAAGACTTCTTAATACTATGGGTGTATCTGTTAAGAAAATATATACAGAGCTTCTTGAAGGCATGGGAGAGGATGTATCACGTTTACGTGAGGATTTCCAGAATGGACGTATCAGGCAGAAGGATAAAAGGGCAACTGCCATGCTGGATCAGTATAGCAGGGATCTGACAGAGCTTGCAAGACAGAAAAAACTGGATCCTGTTATAGGAAGAGATGCAGAAATCCAGAGAGTTATCCAGATATTATCGAGAAGGACAAAGAATAATCCATGTCTTATAGGCGAACCGGGAGTTGGTAAAACAGCTGTTGTAGAGGGGCTTGCTTTACGCATAGTGGAAGGGGAAGTCCCTGAAACTATCAAGGATAAAAGACTTGTTACACTTGATTTATCAGGCATGGTTGCAGGTTCTAAGTACAGAGGTGAATTCGAGGAAAGGATAAAGAGAGTTATAGCTGAGGTAAGGAATGCTGGCAATGTGATTCTTTTCCTTGATGAGATTCATACAATTATAGGTGCAGGCGGTGCTGAAGGTGCTATAGATGCATCTAATATATTAAAGCCTTCACTTGCAAGAGGAGAAATTCAGCTTATAGGTGCAACAACTCTTGAAGAATACAGAAAACACATAGAAAAGGATGCAGCGCTTGAAAGAAGATTCCAGCCTGTTAAGGTTGAAGAACCAACAGAAGAAGAGGCTGTTGATATTCTTATGGGACTTAAGAGCAGGTATGAGGAACATCATAGTGTTAAGATAACGGATGAGGCTGTTAAGGCAGCAGTCAGGTTGTCTAAAAGATACATCAATGACAGATTCCTTCCAGATAAGGCTATTGATCTTATTGATGAAGCATCATCAAGAACAAGACTTTTAGCATATGCTGTACCAGCAGATATTAAAAAACTTGAAAAACAGATTGAAGAGCTGTCACAGGAAAAGGAAGCTGCAATAAAGAAAGAAAAATATGATGAAGCCTCTGATATAAAGAAGAAACAGCAGGCAAGAAAAAAGACAAGGCTTGAAAAAATGACAAAGCAAGTGGAGAGAACAGATGGATACATCTGAGCTTGTTGTTGATGAGGATATTATCGCAAAGACAGTTGCCATGTGGACAAAGATACCTGTCACAAAGATTGCACAGGCAGAATCAGAGAAGCTTATTAATCTTGAACAGACACTTCATAACAGGGTTATAGGACAGGATGAGGCTGTAACAGCAGTTGCTAAAGCAATCCGAAGAGGAAGGGTAGGACTTAAAGATCCTAACAGACCAATTGGCTCATTCCTGTTCTTAGGACCTACGGGTGTAGGTAAGACAGAACTTTCAAAGGCACTGGCAGATGCTATGTTTGGTACAGAGAATTCTCTTATAAGAGTTGATATGTCGGAATTTATGGAGAAGCATACGGTGTCAAAGCTTATAGGTTCACCTCCGGGATATGTTGGATATGATGAGGGAGGACAGCTTAGTGAGAAGGTAAGAAGAAATCCATACTCTGTAATTCTTTTTGATGAAGTTGAGAAAGCCCACCCGGATGTATTTAATGTGCTTCTTCAGGTACTTGATGATGGACACATAACAGACTCAACAGGAAGAGTAGTCGATTTTAAGAATACGGTGATTATTATGACATCAAATGCGGGTGCGGAAAACATAGTTGCACCTAAATCTCTTGGTTTTGCTTCATCGTCTACAGATGAACAGATTCACGATGATATGAAGAATAAGGTTATGGATGAGGTCAGGAGAATGTTCAGACCAGAGTTCTTAAACCGAATAGATGACATTATAGTATTCCATATGCTTAAGAAAGAACAGATAGGACAGATAGTTGATATTATGATGAAAACTATCAACGACAGGATTATGGAACAGATGAAGCTTTCTGTAGAACTTGATGATGATGCTAAAGCATATATTGTTGACAAAGGATATGATGCAAAATATGGAGCACGTCCATTAAGAAGGACTATCCAGAATGAGATTGAAGATGAACTCGCAGAAAGAATTCTTGAAGGAAAGATAAAGGCTGGTAACAGAGTATTAGTTACAGTTAAAGATAAGAAGCTTGATTTTTTGTTTTGAAAAGAGGATATAACAGATAAAAGTTAACAAATAATACTAGTAAAATACTAGCATTTTTATACAATTTGATGTATAATCAGAATATGAATAATTATTATGTTTCTTAAAGTAATCTGTTGGTTATATTTGTGATACATAATAAAATCGTAAAAAACGCAGGAGGACAATAATATGCCAGTAGTTAATGAGTTGATTCGTTCAGAACAGGATGGAACTCTTAGCTTTGGTAATTATGAGCTGGATACTAAGTCTAAGTTATCGGATTTCGAACATTGTGGAGATACTTATAAGGTTAAAACATTCAAGGAAATAACTAAGTTAGAGCGCAATGGTTCTTTCGTATATGAGTCAGTACCAGGAACAGCTGTTATGAATTTTAAGGCGACAGATACAGGCTTATCATTCAAAGTAGAAGGCAGTGAAGATGCACAGATTACTGTAGAGCTTGAGGAAGGTGCTTCATATAATGTAACAATTGATGGTGCATTTGAAGGCAGTATGACTACTAATATGGGTGGTAAGATAGTTCTTTCAGTAAGTCTTGAGGAAGGCAAAGCTGTCGGAGTAGAAGTAGTTAAAGCATAAAGTGTATGATTATTAATACAATATAACAATTAAATTGCTGCACCGCGCATAAAGTCATAGCCTGACCAATGCTGGTGCAGCATTTTATTTAAGTTGCAAGGAGGGAAAAGTGGCAAAAAGTAAAAATACAGCTTTTTTTTGTAGCGAATGTGGGTATGAGTCTGCTAAATGGTTCGGGCAGTGTCCGGCGTGTAAGGACTGGAACACATTTGTAGAAGAACCTGTAGCAGGTAAGACGGCTGTAAAAGGGTTGTCGGTGGTAAGAAAAGATGGTTTAACTAAAGCAAGCCATCCAGTCAGCCTGAAAGAAATAAGTACAGAAGAAAAAGAGAGAACACTTACAGGGATTAAAGAGCTTGACAGGGTACTTGGTGGTGGCATAGTCCAGGGTTCACTTGTTCTGGTTGGAGGAGATCCGGGATAGGTAAATCAACACTGCTTCTTCAGATGTGTTATAACATTTCAGATACGAAAGATAAGGTTTTGTATATATCAGGTGAGGAATCTCTGACACAGATTAAGCTTAGGGCTGAAAGAATAGGCGAATGCAGCGATAATCTGAAAATACTATGCGAAACCAATCTGGATATTATAGAGCAGGTCTTAAAGAAAGAGATGCCTAAGGTTGTTATTATAGATTCCATACAGACTATGTACAGAGAAGAAATATCTGCTGCACCAGGAAGTGTGTCGCAGGTAAGAGAAAGTACATCTATTCTTATGCAGCTGGCAAAAGGGTTGGATATAACCATATTTATTGTAGGACATGTTACCAAGGAAGGAACAGTTGCCGGACCAAGAATGCTTGAGCATATGGTTGATACGGTGCTTTATTTTGAAGGCGACAGATATGCTTCATACAGGATATTAAGAGGCGTAAAAAACAGATTTGGCTCAACTAATGAGATAGGGGTTTTTGAGATGCGTCAGGATGGTCTTGTTGAAGTGGCTAATCCGTCTGAATATATGCTTAATGGAAGACCAGAGGAAGCATCAGGTTCAGTTGTTGTGTGTCTTGTTGAAGGAACAAGGCCGCTTATGGTAGAAGTGCAGGCACTTGTATGTGATTCTAATTTTGGCATGCCAAGACGTACAGCAGCAGGCACGGATTATAACAGAGTGAATCTTCTTATGGCTGTTCTTGAAAAAGAGAGCAGGAATGAGAATGTCATCAAGTGATGCGTATGTAAATGTTGCAGGTGGCATAAAGGTAACGGAACCGGCTCTGGATCTTGGAATTGTTATAGCACTTGTGAGCAGCTTCAGGAATAAAGAGATTGACAGTAAAACAGTTATATTTGGAGAGGTTGGCTTGTCGGGAGAGGTAAGGGCTGTTACCCAGGTACAGCAAAGAGTGAATGAAGCTGTAAAACTTGGCTTTACGACATGTATATTGCCATCAGTCTGCTTGAAAAACATTAAAAATAATGATAAAATTAATCTTATTGGTATACATAACGTAAATGAAGCCATAAACCTCGATATAATGAGCGCAAAAGAAAAGGAAGCGGCTGCGAAGCAGACATTTACTTTTCTTGCGCCATTAACGAATGAACACAAATATAATAATATATATGGAGGAATACCATGGATAATAATAATCTGGTTAATGATTTATCTGGAATACTTGATGGACTTGATTCATCACAGGAACAGCTTGAAAAGGATGCATTTGATGTTATCAATTCATCTGATACATCGCTTAATCTTGTAAAGGAAAGTATATCGAGTGTTGAAGAAATCCTTAAAATGATAGATGAACTTAATGAAATAGCAGAGGAATCAGCAACAAGAATAAGAGAACTTGAAAAGCTTTCTAAAGACATTGAACAGTTTGCTGGTGTTATATCATCTATATCAAACAGAACCAATATACTATCGCTCAATGCTTCTATTGAGGCAGCAAGAGCAGGTGAACATGGAAGGGGCTTTGCAGTAGTTGCAAGTGAAGTGCGTAATCTTGCAGCGCAGTCAGCTAAGTCATCAAAGGAAATAACTGATACCATCACTATGGTTCAACAGTCTGTAGGAAAAACAGTAGATTCTATGAAAAATATATATGAGAATTCAAACCAGCAGAAAGAAAAAGCGGATGAGATAGGAAATGTTCTCAATAAAGTTGTAGAGGCAGCATATACTGCTAATGAAGTTGCTAGAAATATAGAAAACGAGATTGCATATCAAAGAGAAATTACTGATAAGGCGAAGAATGTACTGATATAGGATATAATTATATTAGTGATATTGATTGAATATAAGTAAATAAGGCTTTTATATGATGTGTGAAGGGGTATAACCATATGTATCAATGTCCTTGTTGCGGAGGAAGACTGATATTTGATATACCATCGCAGCAGCTGAAATGTGATCACTGTAGTAATAGCTTCAATCCATATGAAATAAGCAAAGAACATGATGCACAGGAAAGCGTTGAGTATGATGTTACTGTATTCAGGTGTCCGCAGTGCGGAGGAGAAATACTTAGTACTGATAATACAGCAGCGAATTTCTGTAGTTTCTGCGGCGCATCGACGATTCTTACCAGCAGGGTCACAAAAAGAACTAAAGCCAGGGTATATCATACCATT
>VOFC01000513.1_pt1:40000-41329 | contig 41329 bp, 54 predicted proteins | sample 5384161 | NCBI WGS metagenome assembly VOFC01 (sample SAMN12384722, study PRJNA508395) | human gut metagenome | isolation source: healthy gut B | host: Homo sapiens
AGCTATAAAGAGCACAGGGTGGATGCCTAGGCACTGAGAGCCGATGAAGGACGTGATAAGCTGCGAAAAGCCACGGGGAGGAGCAAATATCCTTTGAGCCGTGGATATCCGAATGGGGGAACCCACTTAAGAGAACCTTAAGTACTGTTAAGCCAATACATAACTTGACAGAGGGAACCCGGGGAACTGAAACATCTAAGTACCCGGAGGAAGAGAAAGAAACATCGATTTCCTTAGTAGCGGCGAGCGAAAGGGAAAGAGCCCAAACCGAGAGATTTATCTTTCGGGGTTAGGACTGCATAATTGATCTGCGATTGATAGGAGAATGGTCTGGGAAGTCCGGCAGGAAAGCGTGAAAGCCGCGTATCCGAAATTAAAAGCAGCAAGGCAGTATCCAGAGTACCACGAGACACGAGGAACCTTGTGGGAATGAGCGGAGACCACTCCGTAAGGCTAAATACTACTCAGTGACCGATAGCGCATAGTACTGTGAAGGAAAGGTGAAAAGGACCCCGGAGGGGAGTGAAAGAGAACCTGAAACCCTGTGTTTACAAGCTGTCGAAGCGCGTTAAGCGCAACGGCGTACTTTTTTGTAGAACGGTCCGGCGAGTTATGATACGCGGTAAGGTTAAGGACTTAAGGTCCGGAGCCGAAGCGAAAGCGAGTGTTAATAGCACGAAGAATCACGTATCATAGACCCGAAACCGGGTGATCTATCCATGTCCAGGATGAAGCTGCCGTAAGAGGTAGTGGAGGTCCGAACACACATCCGTTGAAAAGGGTGGTGATGAGGTGTGGATAGGGGAGAAATTCCAATCGAACCCGGAGATAGCTGGTTCTCCTCGAAATAGCTTTAGGGCTAGCCTTCAGTTAGTCTGCCGCAGGTAGAGCACTGAATTTCCTAGGGGGCGTCAAAGCCTACCGAAGAATATCAAACTGCGAATGGCGGACAGATGATGCTGGGGAGTCAGACTGCACGAGATAAGTTGGGTGGTCAAAAGGGAAAGAGCCCAGACCTACAGCTAAGGTCCCAAAGTGCGTGTTAAGTGGAAAAGGATGTGGGATTTCGAAGACAACTAGGATGTTGGCTCAGAAGCAGCCATACATTAAAAGAGTGCGTAATAGCTCACTAGTCGAGAGGTCCTGCGCCGAAAATGTCCGGGGCTGAAACACGACACCGAAGCTTAGGAATGTAATGTTGGTAGAGGAGCATTGTTAGCGGAACGAAGCCATACCGGAAGGAGTGGTGGACTGCTAAGAAGAGAGAATGCCGGAATGAGTAGCGAGAATGAAGTGAGAATCTTCATGGCCGAATAGGACCATCTGTCG
>VOFC01001747.1_pt1 | contig 41309 bp, 64 predicted proteins | sample 5384161 | NCBI WGS metagenome assembly VOFC01 (sample SAMN12384722, study PRJNA508395) | human gut metagenome | isolation source: healthy gut B | host: Homo sapiens
AATCGGAATCAGTAAGTGTGCCAGAATCACAGATGTTCCTTTCATCTTTCGCAAGTCTGCATTAAGAGATCTTCCAATCATCTTATTTCACCTCTCTTCTCTCAAACCATTTCAAAAACAGAACCGTTACAAAAACAAACCAGATGATTGAGAGACACATTCCCGGAACAATGACTCCCGTATCCAAAAGAGGATTCCCTGCTTCTGCGGCAAGTCCATTTGGTAAAACATGAAGCAACGGGCACATCATTCGCATAGGGATTGCAGAAACAAGTACATACCAGATTCTGGTTTGTGATATTAACACACCGCTGACGGTAATAAATAGGCAGACGAACAGGTTTACAATCATTCCAAATCGTTCACTTAAAAATAAAGCTACCGGAATCTCCAACTCAGAAACCGTCAGAAACAATACTGCAATCAACGCTCCTCCAACTGGAACATGTGTCGTTAGAAGAAAGCCTCCAAGCGTTGCTCCTGCAAACACAATCACATTAGAAAACAAAATCATGTACCCAATATAAATAATTTTCCCCAGCAACAATTTTCTTCTGTCTGTGGGAATAGTCATTAAATGATAGTATTTTATCTTTTTTTCTCCTGCGCCACAGAAAGATAACAAAATAGAGCAATCATCCCCGGCAGCAAAAGTGTATACCACCAGTTCCAAACACTTTCTGCATAAGCATTTGTCATCCCAAGAGTAAATATAAATGCCATGACAAATGTAAGAAGAGGAAATCCCCAGATAAACTTTTTTTTCGCATGGTTCTTTTGGCTTTTTGATGTTCTGCTTTTTATAATATTAACCATGGATTTCACCTGCTTTCTGGTTTTTTCTTACCACATTCATAAACAAATCTTCAAGATTATCTCCCTGCTTTAATGCTCCTTCGTATCCTAAGATTCCACCTGAAATAATCCCGACTTTATCTGCAAGTAACTGTACCTCTGAGAGAATATGAAAATTGTCTTCTCTTCATCATTATTCATGATGAACCATTGTCAAATTATATTTGTTGTCAATTTGATGTCATTTGGTTCTTTCTGTTGTCAGATGGAAGTCTTCATAAGCCCTTCTTAAAATACATCCATTGTTGCAGCCAAATGTTCAAATGTTTCCTGTTTTTTCTCCTCGGTCGCTTCCGCATAGATATCCATAGTAGTCTGAATATCCTTATGCCCCATGATCGACTGGATAACCTTCAGATTGGTTTCTCTTTCACAAAGTCTTGTACAAAAAGTGTGTCTCAGATTGTGTGCCGAAAAGTTGGGGAGCAGCACTGGCTCTCGATGCTCTTTTTTCTTGCTTCTACTTCTTCCGTCGCATTGTAGGAAGAAGATATCCTCTTGATTGCCCGATTGACTGACTGTGCATTCATTATATTTCCATAACGGTTACAGAAAATAAATCCTGTCATTCCATCAATCTCTGCATCCGTCCAGCCTTTCTCTTTCTGTTCTTCCCAGATCATTTCAAAAGCATCTTTTACCGCATCCAGCATAGGAATCGTCCGCATCCCAGCTTCTGTTTTCGGTGTTGAAATGTGATTTTCTGAGGCACGATCCTCACCTACCGGATAATACGTCAGATTATGATTAACGCAGATAATCCGCTTCTCATAATTGATGTCTTCCCATCTCAATCCCAACACTTCACCGATACGACAGCCAGTTCCAAGAAAAACGGTAAAGATTGGCCACCAGTGATAATAAATCGGATGCGTGGCAATATATTCAATAAATGCTCTCTGCTGTGGAATTGTCAGTGCATGTCTCACACCGGTTTTCATACCCAAATTTTTCTTTAACTCTGCCATGACACCATCCGAAGGATTTTTTCTGATAATGTCATCCCTCACTGCCAGTTGAAAAGTCGGATGCAGTAACGTATGAACTGTTTCCAGTGTATTGATCTGCAATTCTTGTTTCTCAACCAGGTAATTATAGAATTGCACTACATCTGAATACTTGATCTCTGCTATATTCCGCTTTCCAAATGTATCTCGCACAAAGCGGTCATACATATACAGATAATTGCTCTTGGTCGTCGGTTTCAGATTGTTTTTGAGACTCATGTAACGGTCAAATACAAAATTTACAGTAGCCTTTCCGGCAACATAGATATCCGCACCGTCCATCTGATCTTTCAAGAGTTGTGCTTCTTTTTTCCCGAAGCGTTACAAGGTCTTGTGCATAAACATATTTACGTCTTCCAAGTGGGTCCGTATAAGTATATACATACCTCTCATCGGAACGTCTCTGTGATTCACCTTTCCGCAGGACTCTGCCCCGCAGATCTTTTTTCTTGTCTGTGCCATATAAATCCTCCTTCAAATAAAGGAAGGACTCCATATTATTCAGGTCTGTTCAAAACTTTCTCCAGTCCCTGCAAGACAACTTCTGTCACAGTCATTTTGTGTTTTCCGGCATAATCACAGATACGCTTATACATAGAATCTTCCACCGGATACTCAATACTTTCTTTTTTACATTTTCCGATTTTGGTCTCCCTGTTCTCGCCATATCTGTTCTTATTCCTCCACATCCACATTATAATTTTCGTATGACAAAAAGTCAATCCCTGTTTTTCGTCCTTCCGCAAGTTTCTTCTGTTTTCTACGCAATCCGAAATGTCTCCAGATATTTCTCAAAGATCTCACAATTTACAAGCGCAACTTTATCAATCTTGTACACTGCTTTCGCCTCTTTTTGCCAGCTCTTGGAATTTTGTCAGCCCAATGCTGTAAAGTTCTGCCCCTTCCTGATAACGGACAAATTTCTTGGCTATTTTCTTTGTCTTTTCTACATCTTTACGTGCATATCCCATACACGACACCTCCTTTTGGGCATGAAAAAAGCAGCTACCCTATTTTTTTCATAGACTAACTGCTCGTGTTAAGTTCCATATTCAGTTTTATTCTATAAATCCGACAGTGAAATTCGGTCATATGCGCCATTTTTTCTTATCTTCCGGGTGTGGTTCCAGTCCGATAATCGTAATGTCTTTTCTGGTCTGGTCCATAAACCCAGTACATTCTCATTGCGCCACTGGTTTTGTTTTCCAGATAAGACTGCCACACTTTCATTCCATAACGTCTGGACAATGGCTCTATCTCATGGGTTTGAAGACTTGGATACCCTGGATCTGCCGATAACAGCTTTAAAGCCTTTCCCCATTTTTTATACAACTGTTCTTCCTTCTTTTTTTATATTCCCAGAACGATATTTCTCCTGCAGATCTAGCCAAAGTTCCTGCATTTCAGGGATTCCCATTCGTATATTAAAGTTCATTCTTTGTTCCTTTTAAAAATCTGACAGGTCAATAGCCGGAGAAACATCTCCTCTTTTAAAGTTACTTACTGCACGATCCATATCTGCCAGGGTTCCGCTGAAATGCTCTCTGGCACTGCCAGTTCCCGAGGTTCCGAATAATGCAGCCATTTCCATATTCTTTTACATTATAATACTGATAAGCAGCTCCTCTGAGGGTAATCCTTTTTTATTGTCCGGATGAGCAACATAATCTTTCATTGCTTCCATTATCAACACCTCCTACGCAAGCATTTGTGTGGGAAATCCCACCTCTTGCTATTATAATACGCTTTTCTATATTTTCTGTCAATCCAAATTTACTTATTCCTATACACTTAAAAATATCCATACGCCGGCAGGTGGCAGACGGCAGATAAGGTATCTATAAAACGCTGTACCTTCTTAATCTGTCTGCCACCATCCGTTTTTTAATCAGATATTCCTGTTTATTCTTCATTCGGTCTCTTACATCACACATTATCTGCCTGAATGTTTTCTGCTTTTTTCACTTTCTTTAGTACACTCATAATCTTCAATGCTTTCCGTCAGTTCATTCTCTATTCCCTGTTTTAATCCATTAAGAATTTTCTCACCTTTTTCTTTATGAACTTTTTCATTGAATAAAGTTTTTTGCTCCAACTATTAGTCCTACCCCAGCAAGAGTTGCTGTTGCACCAAGCAATGCGCCTTTTCTCATACCGTTTTCTTCAAAAAAATCTACCATAATTTTCATTCCCTCTTTCATATCCCCATCACCGATATTTTTCAGACCATGCGTCATATCCGGTGCAGCTTTACATTCATTAGACAATAACTCTGTTATTTTTTTACTAAGATCACTCATTTGCATCCCCCTTTACATTCTCAATGTTTTTCAATAAATATTCCAGGCTTTTTACCTTTGTTTCTTCATCAACTATTTCCTGTTCAAGCTGGGCAATAGCCTTCTTCTTATTTTTTATATTTGCATTAACCGTTACAAGATTCTCTTTCAATATCTTTTTTATTTCCTCCGAATCAACAGTAGAATTCTTTATTGCTTCACCTTTTTCAATATTCTTTGCTACAAAAGTTCCTAACAACAATGTCGAGGCAGCAACAATTCCTCCTATCGGATTAGCCAATGCAGCAGCATATTTAGGCGTATTCCTTGTGAATTCTCTCAACATTGCATCAGTGATAACACTCCCCTTCTTCCGCGAATCCATATTAGCCTTTAATTTCCCTGAGCGAATCCATCTTCTAACAGTTTCTTCAGACGTATTCATCATTTTGGCAACTTCTTTTACTGTGTACGTGTCCAAAGAATCTCACCTCCTAAAATCAAGTATACATTTTAATGCTACATTTGTCAATTTTTGTAGCATTAAAATGTAGCATTAAATTCAACGATCTATACAATTGTTAAACGGTTCTGATTGGTTGGATTATTCTTTAATATTAATCACACTTTTAACCGAATACAGTTTTCCTGCTTCTCATTTATCCAATACTCCAGTTCATTCTTCATCCGGCTTCTTACATCACGCATTGTCCTCCCGGATATTCCCTGTTCCTTTGCTTTGTCGTCTAATTCCCTGATTGAAATTTCGTTTTTATCAACAAGCAGTTCCTGAATCAGCTTTGCTCCTCGTTCCAGCTTTGTTTCGGTTGCTTTTCCTTCTTTTCCATCTAACAATTCATCTGCCGAAATTTCATAAGCTCCCACCCAGCGGAATCCTTCTTCATCTCCAAGTTTAAATGCCATCGTCTCACCTGGAGGTGCAAGAGAACTTTTCTCATGGATCAGTACTCTTGTTGTCGGGTCTTTCTTTACTTTCCCGATAAAAAGCAGGCTTCTCACCGCCGCCATGATATCAATAGAACCAAGTCCCCGGTAAGTACTCTGTGTCCCCGAGAAGATTTGTTCAAATGACCAATCAGTACGATAGCACAACTGGTTTTCTCTGCAATCATACCCAATTTGCGAAATACCGGACGAACTTCATTTGCCCGGTTCATGTCCACATCTGCTCCGATAAATGCCTGTACCGGATCAATGATTACAAGCCGGACATGATTCTGTCTGACCGCTTTTTTCAATACGGTCATCGGATAACGTCAATGCTTCCTCTGTATCATCAATGACCATCACCCGACTCAGGTCTGCTCCTGCTTCCACCAGCCTCGGCTTAATCGTATCTCCCATGCCATCCTCTGCTGTCTGGTAAATCACATTGAATGGCTCAATATCTTCCATGTTTGGAAACAACTTACGGTTCGTGCAGGCTGCGGTCAGCATCATGGCAAAATAAGTTTTTCCCTCTCCTGGATTGCCCTGAATAATCGTCAGTTTTCCAAATGGCAGATAGGGAAACCACAGCCATTCTACACTGGTCTGTTCAATATCTTTATAACATAACATCGGCACCAGTGCTTCTTTTCTCCTGCATTTTCATTGTAACGGTTTCCTGTATCACTTTCTTTCTGTCAGCATTTTCGTCACAGAGAATTTCATTCCAGTCTTTTTCGGCAGGTTTCAACCGGATCACACGATATCCATCCGGAATTTCTCCTGCCAATTTTTCACAAGCTTCATTTCCTGCGTGATCATTATCCAGGCACAGGAAAACCGAAGTAATCTGAGGGCGTTCAGAAAGAAAAGTCATCAGTGCCACACTGGAGACTCCGCCCAGGCTCAGGTAGCTACGTTTCTTCCAGTCTTTTGGAAATAACTGGATAAATGACAGCAGATCAATGGCTGCTTCAAATACAAACAGTTGATTATCCTCTCCTCTGTGACAGAATCCATAAGATTTATCCGAACCAGCTACATCTCCCCGGTATTTTGTTTCACCAGTTCCCCTGCAATGGGCATATCTTGGAATACCATCTGCATCTCTGCCAACAAACACCACATTATGGTGCTTCTTTTCTTCATAAATATCCCCACTGCCGATCCATTCCTCCACCAGATCTTTCTCAAGCCTCCTGATTTCTGTCAGATATTTTATGACCGTCTCATTCGTTTCACTTTTCTCCGGTAACCGGAAGTCAGGGGACGGGGCGGGGCAGGCACAGTTCCTGCCTTCGCCTTCCTCCCCGGTTAGCATCTTGACAGCTTCCGGAAACGTAGCATTGTAAAATTCCATCACAAAATCCACCGGATAGCCACCCTTATTCGGCTATGACGATACCAGCGATTTCCGGATACCGTTACACTGTCATGCTTTTTCCAACGGTATTCTCTGCCACTTTTTACCAACTGTTCTCCCTGTGCGCTCAGAAAAGAAACAAGATCTGTCTGATTTGCTCTTATGATCTGTTCTTCTGTATACTGCATTTTCATCATCCTTTCCCGTCTGTCCTGCAACAGATTTTTATAAACTTATCTCATTACTTCGTTTTTTCTTCATTTGTCGATTTTTCACTTTTTTTCTTCCTCAATCAGTTTCTGGTTCTCCGCCAGTCTGCCATGAATAGAAGATTTCTGTTTCGATTCCTGCTCCGGCATTTCTCTTTTTTCTTCTGAAAGCCCGGAAGTATCTGTTTCGGCATTTCACGATCTCGCCTGGCAATATCAGCACATCTCTGTACCTTTTTCACAAAGGCAAGCTCATCCTGATAGGGCTGATTATCAGCTTTTAATTCTTCAATCATTATACGGAGATCTTCTTTTTCTTTTTTTCCATCTGGATTCTGGCAGCCGTCCCTTTTTATCCCGGTATGGTTTTAGTTCACGCTCACATTTACGATAATAATTGATCGCTTTTTTATGCTCCGTATAAAACTTTTTCCCGTCTTTTCTGGAAAAAGAAGTGGTTGTATTCATCTATCAACGGCTGATTCTGCTTCAATACCTGCATCTTCTTTTCCAAATCTTCCAGGTTTTTCAGTTGTTCTCTCTTTTCACTGATTTCAGCTTTGCTGGCAGAAATAATTCCATTCAGTTCCTGAATTCGTGTTTGTAAATCGTCCATTGTCTCAATGTTGTGTACCTGAAGATAATTGATGGATTTTGCAAACTCCTGTAAGTTTGAAATTTTCTTTCCCCTTCGTTCCATCTCCGCATAAAAATTTGAAAGTTTCGGGCTATTCTGCGTTTTTTATCATAATAATCTTGCAGACTCTCCAAAAGCGTCGGGTTCTGCTGCCTTCGATCCAGTTCCATTTTCATTTCTTCATAGGCTGTTTTCATCCACTGGATAGATTCTTTTAAGGAAATGAACATCTGATTGAATTGCCGGATCGCCCGATTCAACTCTCCAATGATTGTTTTGATTCCCTTCTTCGCCATTGCTCTGACTTCGTACCCTTCATGAATTGTCGGGATCAGATCAATTCCCTGTTCTTTATAGGAACGATGGTCGATTCTTGCTGCCATATGACACTCCCGGAATTTATCATTCACTTTCTCGGTCCATGCCTTTCTCCATTCCTTTAAAAGTTCAGGATCGTTCCAACCGGTAGTAGAAACAGCATTGAAGACATACTTTCCTTTGGCATCTTTTATCCTGTTTCCTTCTTCGTCTAAAACATATTCCCGTTTCTGTTTATTTCCCCAAATTCCTTCTTCTGTAAAAGGACGGATTGGGACAAGCACATGGAAATGGGGATTATCCGGTTCTTCTTCATTTTCCGCTTTTCCCTCATGGACTGCCAGATCCACGATCATGCCACGTGCCACAAACTGCTCCTGGCAAAATTCTCTCGCCAGTTGGATATTCTCCTCTAACGTCAGTTCATTCTGCAATGCAATGTCAAAAGAATAGGCAAGCTGTGCCCGCTTGCCCTTTTCTGCTCTCTCTACCTCGTTCCATAATGTTTCCCTGTCTGATAATCGTTCCGGCACATAATCCGGTTTGAGGATTTCTGTAAATATCACACCGGATTTCCTCGTGTAATCATGGACTTGTCCATAATAATCGTTATACAATTTTTGCCCGGAAATATACGCAGCCGAATTCACCACTGTCTGCCCTTTTCCTCTGGATACCTGCTTTACAGAAAAATGATAAAGTGCCATCAGCTATCATCTCCCTTCGTGGTTTTCTTTACTTCTTCAGCAATCTGCTGTCGTTCCTTTCTTCCTGCCTCCAGATATCTATCCCGGACTGTATCTCTGTTGTATTTAAGAACTTTCATTTCATTCATTACTTTTGGAAATCCTCCTGCTCAAGATCTTTGGACATAGGAAACGCTTTTTCAAACTCAGCACCTTTAACCACCAATCGGTGTGATCGTTCTTTCCTCTCGATCAGCTTTTTTTCTCTGTTCCAGAATATTCTTATTGTGCATTGCCTGTTCAAGTTCCTTTTTACTTTTTTCCATGTTGGCTTTCAATTCTTCCAGTGACATGGATTCATATTTGGGGTTCTTCTCTCTGGTCATTGTCTGTCTCTCCTTATTTTCACAAACAAAAAGAACCAGCTTTCTCTCATAAATGCTGATTCCCTGATATAAATGAGATAGGCACCTGTGCCGCAAGGGGAGCTATCCCCTTGTCCGAAATCTATGATTTCGCTACATTCCCGGATTAAGATTTCTCAAATCCGGGAACAGCACCGCAGGTCGCACGATACAGGCAGATGTAATTGCCTGTATAGAAGTGCGCTCTTAGCTTGCTAAGAGATTTATGCCGTATCCGGCGTGCTATTTTCATCATCCGTAAATTCCATCATCTCATCAATGGTACAGTCCATTTTTTTACAGATCTTCTCAACTGTCTCCATGGATACATACTGGTTTTTTCCCATCCTGGCAAGAATATTTCCACTGATCCCGGTGAGGTACTGCATCTCTATCCGCTTCATATTTTTATCTATGAGCATTTTCCATAATCTGTTATAACTTACGCCCATAATCCACACCTCCAACCACTTATTCCAGATTAGTCAAATGGGATCTCACCTTCTGCTGCTTCCATAAATCCGTCCTTATCTGTTTTCGGTGTACCAGTTGAGTTTTCACCACCGCTGTTGTCCTTGTTCTGAGCAAATTCATGCTCTTCCACAATTACATCCGTGGTATAAATCATCTTTCTATCCTTGTCCTTATAATTACCAGTACTGATACGACCACCGATCACAATCCGCATTCCTTTATGAAGATATTTCTGTGCAAACTCTGCACTCTTTCCAAATGTTACACAGGAAATAAAATCTGCTTCCTGTTCCCCATCACGTTTATATCTTCTGTTTACTGCCAGCATGTATCTTGCTACTGCCATATCATTATCTTTCCCGGCATATTTAATTTCCGGATTTTTTGTCAATCTTCCCATTAAAATAACCTTATTCATAGTCATTATCATCCTTTCCAGGCATTTCGCCCTGTGAATATTATTATCAGTTACTTTTTCGCCAGCGGTTTCCGTGCGTTTCCCTGTCACCTGCAGCCATCTCAGACTGCCTCTGCCTGCATATACAGGTCACTGACCATAAGGCTCCGGTCAGCCGCCCATCATCGGGAGTGTCATTATGATCTCGCTCACTTTCAGAAAAGAAAGGTCATGGCAAGACTCCTGGTAGACTTCCAGGGTGCACTTATCAGTTGTCAAGGTTCAACAAAGGAACATTTTCAAAACGTCCTCTAATTACTAAAGTCAAATGACCTGGCACGATGCAAAAAATTCGTGATATTTTTTTTGCGTTTTTATTACCTTACCTTTTGTTTTCGTTAGTTCCTTCATATACTCTGTACTGAGGCGTATAAAAACGGACATGATTTTGAAAAATAATTGTTCCTCTACCTATAAAGCTTTAAAAACGGTATTTACCAACCCTCTTTTGCAAGTTTGTTATACATAAATGAAATATTTCTTCACTAATTACCTGTCACATAGAACGTGAGGGCAGATATTTTCTTAGAAAAATCATTTTTCCACTAATCACACGTGGCAAAGGATATAATGTCAGATGATTTTGAAAAAAAGCAAAAAAAAAAATAGGCACTAACCATTTACGGTTAATGCCCTTTGGGATAATCATTATTTATCTGTTTTTATCTGATTGCGAAAGTACACTTGCAGCTAAACTCTTTGTTGTTCCGAATACTTATTACTGTTCATTACCATAGATGCCTTTGTTTCCATAGCTTTACCAGTAATTTTTCCGGTGTTTCTCTGTGACAATACACTTGCAGCTAATGACTTCTGAATTTGAGAACTATTATTCGATCTCATAATTTTTTGAAGCCTGTGTTGATAATTTCTGTCCACTTGATTTTTTATTCATGTTTTGTCTCTCTTTCTTTTTTTTAAGAGAGAATGTGATCATCAAACATTCTCGAACATATTGTTACTTATAATTTATTTATCGTTCTTTTCTTTGGCTTCTTTACGTGGAAAGCAAAATACCTTTTTGCCAACCTGCTTAGCATATAAACGATTTCCATTTCTTAATGTAATATATGCTGTAAAAACCATGTCAGTCTGGTCACATTTTACCATGCAATCTGCCTCCTTTCCAAAAGATTTTTCTCAGACGAATCCGAAAAAGTATGGAAATTGGCAGAAACAAATACTAAAATATATTTGAAAGATATGGTTTTAGTAGATGATCTTTTGTCTCTGCTATTTCCGCCGAGTTCGTTTGAGGCCCTAATCTCAAATGAACTCTTTTTTGGAATCAGAAAAGTTGCAAGCCTTATACCATAGTGACTGCTTCATTCAAATCAAACAGCATTAAATTCATTTTCGGAACTAATACGCCATTTACTCGATACGACAACTGACTCAAATCCCAATCACAAATTCTTGCAATCGTGTTAATCAAATCTTTTGCATTCCATCGAACCGACAAAACACCATTTGATTTTTCCTTATAAAACTGTACTGACTTATCATCATGTTCATCACATGCTTGAACCGCAATCTGTTTATCAGATTCGTTTATCAGAAGCTTTACATATGTTGGGTATTTCATCTTCATGATTACAGATTTGTTGAATGTAATACCATTACTTGTAATCGAAATATATGGTACACCCTCGCTAAAGTCAAACGTCTTAAAATTTGATAAATCAATCACTCTGCTCGCCTCCTTTCTGTTTTCTATATGATTATAACATATTCATCCATTCTGTTCAATCCTATTTATTTTCTTGTTTTCTTTTCGTCTTTTTTATTTGTTTTTTATTCATCTTTTGTTCTTCTATTATTTTATTATTTATTCACTTGTCATTTTGTACATTTGTATTAAAACTCATGCGAATACTTTTCATTTAAAAAGAATTTAACTGAAAACAGATACAATTTTTATAGTAGTCAAAACAAAAGGCACTAACCATTTGCGGGTAATGCCTTTTCGGTTAATCATTATTTTCTATTTTTCTTCTGTCAGCTTCTGATACATTTTCATCAATTCTGCCACACAATCGGCTTCCGACATTTTAGTGCTGAATCCATAAGCCTCCATCACAGCTCTGTTGTTTGCGTTATGTGCTTTAAGTAATTCCGGCGGCATAGTCAACGGGTCATAAAGATCTGCAAGACTGCTATTTGGATAAAGTGCTCGGCATTTAAGATTGCCTGTGCAGTTTTCTTTATCTTTTTCTTTTTGTTCATCCGTAGGTGACGGCCATGGGAAATTATTGTAAACAATCGTATTAGAATAACTATAATCACTCTTTAATCTGCCACATACAACTCTTGTCCATGCCATATGAACATTCGACATCAATATACCAAACTCATAGCTTGTTGCAGATGGCATTGTAAAAAGTTTATCACCCGGAATAATTTCACCATCCAGATAATCCATTGGAATATATCTTCTGTTTTGTGATGACACCTTCGGTATCGCTATATACGGAGAATCATATTCAAGTATTGATGCAAATAATCCTGGAGTATCTGCAGCTTTTCTTGTATTATTTCTCGTGCTTGCCATTCTAAATTCACGAACTTTATCAATTCTTTCTCTGACAAGCGGACACCGTTTCAATAATGATGGATCTGCCCCAACCAGCCATATACAATATCTTGGTTTTCTATCAATAAAATCTTTTCCCATCATATAATGTCTGATGAAAGATATTGCCTGTGGCTCTTTAGATATCAATTCTTCTTTTTCTTCTTCCGTAAGTATCAAATATCCGCCATCTATTGCCTGTCCTCCTAATGAAATAGGTGGAACATCTGATAAAGGTTTCATTCTTTTTTCAATTAAAATATTATCTGCATACAGCAGATAACCATTAATATTTTTTGCTACTATTATATCGTCCTTGGAATATATCTTCTTCTGATACTCTGCACCATTTTTTCTACTAAATCCTATAATGACACAATGAACATGCGCTTTTATTGACGCTTCACTATCCCATATAAATGTTCTGTATGCATAATCAATTTGTATTCCATCTTCAAACAGTGGTTTCCACAAAATGGAAACGCTCTCTCCCTGAGTAATTGAATTAGTCGATACAAGAGCTGCTCTGATATTTATATTTTCCTTCATGTAATCAGATGCCTTTTTATACCAGCAACTTACATAATCGAGATTACCTACACTTTTCCATCCAGCAAATATATCAGCAACATCTTCTTTTTTGTTTTTCTCCCATCCACCTTGCACCAACGAAAGGTGGATTCCCCATTATATAAGATAATGACTTAGCCAAAACAACGCTGTTCCAATCTATCTTCAGTGCATTACCTTCTGCAATATTTACATACGTCTTCAACGGAAGGAAATCATCATTGAACCCATATACAATATTTTTTGTTTCCTCCATCATCTGTGATTCTGCAATCCATAATGCAGTTTTTGCAACTGTTACAGCAAAATCATTGATCTCAATTCCATAAAATTGTTGAATGGATACTCTGATTGGATTATGAACATCTCCCAACGTCATCTGACCACCAACTTTTTCACGAATGACTTCATTTTCTAACCGTCGAAGTGATAAATATGTTTCCGTCAGAAAATTTCCCGAACCACAAGCCGGATCTAAAAATGTCAGTAAAGCCAGTTTATTCTGAAATTCATCCAGACGTTTTACTTTTTGTCCTCTGCACCTGTATTTTCAAAATCTCATGAAATTCCGTCTGCAATTTATCGAGAAACAACGGATCAATCACTTTATGTATATTGGAAATACTTGTATAGTGCATTCCACCGGATCTTCTCGTTTCTGGATTTAACGTTGACTCAAACACTGCCCCAAAAATTGTAGGGGATATATCACTCCAGTCAAAATCTTCAGAAGCTTTGGTCAAAAGTAATTCTTTGATTTCTTCTGTCAACGGCGGAATCTCAATAGTTTCATCTGAAAACAATCCACCATTCACATACGGAAACTGTGCTAAATCTTCTTCTAAATATTCGTCTCTCTCAGAGACAGGTGTATCAAGACTTTAAACAGTTCCAGTAATGCACGCCTACAGTCTTTCACTTCATATGCTTTCAGATAATCATGGAAAATATTCCGTTTTCCAAAAATCCCAGCATCCTCGGCATAAAGACAGAACACAATTCGAACACATAAAGCATTCAGACTTTTCAGTTTATGCTCTCTTTTTCTCTTTTTGTTCAATGGTTTCCTCTTTCGCTTTTACTTACGGAATCTTATACTGTGTAAGGAATGCTTCATAAAGCAGTCCAACAATATCTCCTGCTTTAATCGATACTTCCATCTCGTGAGAGATTTTCTGCACATCTTTCTTTATTAAAATATCAAGCAACGGATACTTACTCGGTATTTCATCCAATGATATTTTTACTGCCTCCGGTACTCGGCATTCATATCATAAATCCATATATCAGAGAAATTGCTGGTAATAATCCAACGTGCCTTTTTTTCATCATATGGGAGATTATCATTATATCGTTTTGCTTGATCATACGGCGTCAGTTCTATTGAACCGAGAATTCATAATCTTATGGTCCAGTGCTTTACCAAGACTCTTTTGTTCAATCAATACATGCGTTTTACGGAATATACACATCAATTCTTTTTGTATTTCCATCTACCACAACTTTTTTCTCAAATTCCACACGATCTGTCACATTCTCCATTCCAAGAACGTTTGACAGAAAATCAATCAATATGATCTTCCATCCTCATCTTCTCTTCCTCTCCCCTTCCATTTATTTGCAAATTGGCGGGCAGCTTCCCTCTGTTCTGCATCGGTCATCGTTTTTTTTTCCTCCTGCGTATCCGTAAGCTCTCATATTCATAATCTATTAACTCAGACAGGTAAAGTACCGATACTTATCATGTATCTGTATATCATCATTCATCTGCAAAAATGTGTACTTTTTTGACAAGTGCTTTGGATGGTATCGTCAACGAACTTCATAATATCGTTGGAAATAGGCTGTTTTATGATATTATGGAGTTCGTTGAAAAAAAAGCATTTTGTCAAAAAGTACACTTTCATGTAAAACACCCACCTTACAATAATTTGGCTTTTTCGTAAATTTCTGCACGATACCGAAAAGTTGATAAGGGCATATTACATTCTTTCGCAGCAGACGTTCCAGTTATTTTCCCGTTTTTCCACCGCTGATACACATCGTGAAAATTATCGGCAATCTGCTTGGTGGTCTACCGAACCGCACACCTCGGCTTTTGCCGCTGCAATACCTTCTGCCTGCCTTTGCCGAATATTTGTTCTTTCGTTTTCTGCTACAAATGACAGTACCTGCAATACAATATCTGACAGAAACGTTCCCATCAAATCTTTTCCCCGGCGAGTGTCAAGTAAAGGCATATCAAGAACCACAATATCAATTCCTTTATCTTTTGTGAGAATTCTCCACTGTTCCAGTATTTCCGCATAGTTACGTCCTAAGCGATCAATACTTTTTATATAAAGAAGATCATCTTTCCGGACACGTCGAATCATTTTTCTGTATTGTGGGCGCTTGAAGTCTTTTTCGGACTGTTTATCAATAAAAATATTCTTTTTCGGGATAGCCAACTCCTTCAATGCAATCAATTGCCGATCTTCGTTCTGATCCCGACTACTGACACGTATATATCCAAATATATTTCCCATCCTTGTTTCCTCCTGCATAGTCTCTGATAGGTGAAAAGCTGTCTTCCCCAAAAGAAAGACAGCTCCCCATGTCTTCTCTGAACTTTTTCACTCTAAACTACTCTCTTATTCAGGACAATGCTTTAAGGATCTGTTTCATGCACTTTTTCAACTTCATCCCATCTAATCCCAGTCGATAAAAAGAATTCCTCTGTATCTGCTCCACTGTTGAATATAGCATCACAATATTTCGTAATCGCTTCTTCCTGCTCCGGCGAAAGTGAAACTATTACTTTTTCATATTCTTCCTCGACTTTTATCTGGTTCTGTATCTGTTTGCTGTTTTAATTTCCAGTCCGTATATGCCTTTCCCATGTGTTCTGTTATTGCCAGATTTAAAAATTCTTCAATTTCTTTTGTCATTTTCATAGATTCCCACCTGCTCTTTCTCAATCCTGTATCTCATTTGCCCTCCTATACATACACCAATTCGTTCAATACAATTTCCTGTGCACGATTCCTGATATTATTTGCCCTGCGAACCCATTCCATAGGATTCTGTGCTTTCAAGTCCTCTGTTACGCCCTCAGCACTTCTCATCTGTGCTTCAATCAGCTCAAAGCGTTCCTGTGCCTGTTCATTCACATCTGCCAGATGACTGTCCAGCCTGGCGGTCAGAAGAAGACAGCTATACATTCCTGATTTATGTTCTTTCAGATATTCCTTCCGTAGCATCCCCCAGCAGCCAATCGGTCGGTTTCTTCCGGTAAGGATAACACTGGCAGATAATAATCTCCTACCAGTACATAATCCAATCCATTATTATCATCATGTATCTTTTTTCTTAATTCGCTCATGTGCTTGCCTCCCTCAGATTTTCCTTTGCTCACGTAAATATGCTTCAAATATACTTCTTCGAATCAAAACTTTCTTTCCAATCTTATAGACTGCTCCAGCTTCATGTGCCATGCGAATAACAGGTTTCATTCCCAACCGGTAATACTCACACGCCATATTGTAGGTCACATAGTCATGGCTCATAAATTCAGATCTTCATCGTCAATCTCATCTGAAAACATCCATACATTACCGCTCATCTGTCTTCTTCTCCTTATCTTTTCCTGTTGCCGGTTCATGGAAACGTTCCAGGTAATCATCAAAAATATCACGACGAATCAGTACCGTTCCATCAATTCTGTAAATAGCTCCTGCATCACTGGCAAGCTCTAAGAGTTTCTTATGAGAGATACTGTAAATAATCTCTGCCTGTTGATATCGCAGATACTGTCGGCGTAATTTTCTTAAATTTTCCGGAATTTCCTTCATACTTGTAATCGGTTTGTACTTTTCATTCATAATGCTTTCCTCCAAAATTAGATTTACTGTTTTACAGAAGTTGACTGCCGGAATATAACTTTTCCAAAAAAGCACCTCTTAGATCAACTCTAAGAAGTGCTCTTGCTTCATTGCCAAACCCGTGTCTTTCCACCTGAAATTCGTCATGCTTCATAACGATTCATTATTATCCCAAATTTTGTTGTCAAATTGTTGTCAAATGCGGTCTGACATCATGGTTTTAGACATTTTATATTTAATTTTAGTACAGCTTTGCACCTGCCGGAATGTGATTATCAACCATCAGAAGATGAAGTTTTTTCTTCTCCTTCTTCTTCGTGGATTGCACTAAGCAACATACCACAGGATTCAATTCCCATCATAGCTCTTGGAGGCAGATTTGTGATAGCGATCAGTGTCTTGCCTACCAGTTCTTTCCGGCTCGTAATAAGCGTGAATACCGCTTAAGATCGTGCGGTCTGTACCTGTTCCGTCATCCAGTGTGAACTGAAGGAGCTTCTTTGATTTCTTAACAGCTTCACATGCTTTTACCTTTACAGCTCTGAAATCAGACTTGCTAAAAGTATCGAAATCTACAAATTCTTCGAATAACGGCTCCACTTTTACCTTAGAGAAATCGATCACTTCTTCTTTCTCCGGTGCAGCTTCAGAAGTGCTGTTTGTTGTCTTGGAAACTTTCTTGTCAGCGTCCAGACTCTTCATTGTCGGGAACAGCAGCACATCTCTGATCGCCTCAGCTCCTGTCAGAAGCATACACATACGGTCGATACCGAATCCGATACCGCCTGTGGGCGGCATACCGATCTCCAGTGCGTTCATGAAGTCTTCATCTGTGGTGTTGGCTTCATCATCGCCCTGTGCAAGCAGTTCTTCCTGTGCTTTGAAACGCTCTCTCTGATCGATTGGATCATTCAGCTCGGAGTATGCATTTGCCATCTCCCAGCCGTTCATAAAGAACTCGAAACGCTCTACATATTCTGGATTTTCTGGTTTCTTCTTTGTCAGTGGAGAGATCTCAACCGGGTGATCCATAACGAATGTCGGCTGAAGCAGATGCTCCTCTACGAACTCCTCGAAGAAGAGGTTCAGGATATCACCTTTCTTATGTCTCTCTTCAAATTCTAAATTATGCTCTTTTGCAAGTTCTCTTGCCTGCTCCAAAGTCTCAACTTCATTCCAGTCAACGCCTGCATATTTCTTAACTGCATCAACCATTGTGATACGCTCAAATGGTTTACCGAGATCCATCGGGATTCCTTTGTAAACGATCTGTGTTGTTCCAAGGACTTCCTGAGCAACAAAGCGGTACATGTTCTCTGTCAGATCCATCATGCCGTGGTAATCTGTGTATGCCTGGTAAAGCTCCATCAGAGTGAACTGGGTTATGTCTTGTGTCAAGACCTTCGTTACGGAATACACGTCCGATCTCGTATACCTTCTCAAGTCCACCAACGATCAGTCTCTTCAGGTACAGCTCAAGTGAAATACGAAGCTTCAGATCCTCGTTCAGTGCGTTGAAATGCGTCTCGAATGGTCTTGCTGCTGCTCCACCTGCATTGGCTACAAGCATCGGAGTCTCAACTTCCATAAATCCTTTTCCGCTTAAATATTTACGGATTGCTGCAAGGATCTTGGAACGTTTGATAAATGTATCTTTAGAGTCTGCATTCATAATCAGGTCAACGTATCTCTGACGGTAGCGTGTATCTGTATCTGTCAGACCGTGGAACTTCTCCGGGAGCATCTGTAAACTCTTGGAAAGGAGTGTCATCTTCTCTGCATGGATGGAGATTTCTCCTGTTCTTGTTCTGAAAGCAAATCCTTCCAGTCCGAAAATATCACCGATATCAGATTTCTTAAAATCAGCATAAGAGTCTGTTCCGATTGCATCTCTGGCAACATATACCTGGATATTTCCCTGTAAATCCTGGATATTACAGAAAGAAGCTTTTCCCATAACACGCTTGAACATCATACGTCCTGCGATCGCTACATGGATCGGATTTGCGTCCATGATGCTTCTTCTTTCTTCATAATCCTTCTTCTGAGCCTCTTTTGCCTGCTCTTCATCCATACCTTCTACGTTCGGCTGCTGGTGATCTTTTAAAATCTCTGCCTCATGTGCTTCATAGAGATTCTTTACCTCAAGTGAATGGTGTGTCTGGTTAAACTTTGTAATCTGGAAAGGGTCTCTTCCGTTCTGCTGCAGTTCTGCAAGTTTCTCACGGCGAACCTTTCTCAGCTGATTCATATCTGGTTCCTGTGTGTTCTTCTGATTCTGTCCCACTGTCTGTTCTCCTTCCATTTCTATCTGCTTCCGCATTAATTTTTATATATCAATGCAGAAATAGTTATTTTTATATTGTCTTTTTAAGCGAATTCAGACCTCTTAATAGTAAGAGGTCTGTCCTAAGCTGATTATGAACGTTTGATATCAAGTACTTTGTACTGGATAACTCCTGCCTGTGTCTCAACGTCAACGACATCATTGATTTTCTTTCCGATCAGCGCGTGTCCGACCGGAGACTCATTGGAGATCTTTCCCTCAAGGCTGTTAGCCTCTGTGGAACCTACGATCTTCAGCTCCATATCTTCCTCAAATGTGATGTCGTAAACCTTTACTGCACATCCAACATTGATCTTATTAAGATCAACTTCATCCTCTACTACGACTTCTGCGTTCTTCAGGCTCTTCTCCAGCTCTTCGATACGGGCTTCGATGTCTCTCTGCTCATCCTTCGCTGCATCGTACTCAGCATTCTCGGACAGGTCTCCCTGCTCTCTTGCCTCTTTGATCTTTCCTGCAACTTCTTTTCTCTTAACAACTTTCAGATTCTCAAGTTCATCCTCAATTGCCTTTAATCCGGCATAAGTAAGTAATCTTTTTTTTGCCTCTGCCATTGTTCCTGCTTCCTTTCTACTTCCTTACCGTCACTGCCTGTTGCAATAACGTTTCGTTTCCTACAACATTTACAGATTCTCTGCAAATCATTTTCTGTCTATACTTTTCATGCATTCAAAGTTTCTTCTCTATATTTTGTCTACAGATATTATGATGTAACCGGATTGCTCCATTGCTATGCAATTTATACTTTTGACACTTACATCATATTATCGGTTTTAAAATGCATGTCTGCTGTCTTTTTTCTCCTGAACGCCAATCGTTGTATCAGCGTCCGTCCGCAATTTCAATATTATACTCAAACTCGCGCTTTCTGTCAAGCAATTTCACTCTCACAGGTCACTTCTGCGCAGTGTATGAAAAGCCTTTAAAACCGCCTTTTTCCGAACTTTTTCCATTCTGTTTTCCAACTGTTTTCCGAAGTCCCGGAACTTCTTTTCCTATAGTCTCTGAAAGAGCAGTTCTTCCAGTTCCTGATAGGACTCTACGCGGTTGATTTCTTCACGCAATTTTGCAGAACCTTTCAATCCCTTTGTATACCAGGCCACATGTTTTCTCATCTCCCGGATACCAATGAATTCACCTTTGTATTTCAACTGTAATCTGGCATGACGAAGCATCATATCACGAACTTCTTCTTTTCCCGGACGTTCTGGTAATGTGCCTGTCTCTTCATATGTGATCATCTCGGAGAAGATCCATGGATTCCCCTGTGCTCCTCTTTGCGATCATGATTCCGTCACACCCTGTTTGTTTTACCAGCTCCTCTGCTTTCTGCGGGCTTGTCACATCGCCGTTTCCGATAACCGGAATCGAGACTGCCTCTTTTACCCGGCGGATGATATCCCAGTCTGCCTGTCCGCTGTAATACTGTTCTCTTGTCCTTCCGTGCACGGCTACAGCTGCTGCCCCGGCCTCCTCAATGATCTTCGCGATCTCAACCGCATTAATGCAGCTGTCATCAAATCCTTTTCTTATCTTCACAGTAACCGGCTTATCAATTGCCTTTACCATTGCACTGACGATTTCATAAACCAGCTTCGGATTCTTCATAAGTGCAGAGCCTTCTCCGTTACGTACAACCTTCGGCACCGGACATCCCATATTAATATCCATAATATCAAATGGACGCTCTTCCACACGTTTTGCCATCTCACTCATAATCTTCGGATCTGATCCAAAAAACTGCAGTGACACCGGCTGTTCATCCGGGTGGATCTCCGAAGTGATTCTGTATTCTTATTATTATATAAAATCGCTTTTGCGCTGACCATCTCCATACACAAAAGACCTGCTCCCTGTTCTTTACACAACACACGGAATGGAAGATCTGTCACTCCGGCCATCGGTCCTAAGATGTAACGGTTTGGCAGCGTCACATTTCCTATTTTCAACTGTTTCATCATATTCTATTCTTTCTAATATAACTATTCTTCTTATTTGACTTTAGTATCATAGTAAATAACTGCCGAAAAGTCAACGTACACGATCTGTTCTTTCGCATTCACACACAAAAAAGTCTGAATAAATCCGGCAATCACAAAGCTTTTGCAATCCTCCATTTATTCAGACTTTTTTATCTGTCTTTAATATCTCTTGATTTTTTCTTGAAGCTGTCTTCTCAAATTCTTTCTCGCGAATGATCAGACTATAAATCTTTTTATATGCCGGTGCACCCTGATTGTATTCATCAATCAGTTTTTGGAGTTCTACACGGACTTCCTCTTTTCTTTCAAGTCCCTGCTTTTTTGCGTACTCTTCATCCGGATATATTTCTGCCTCGATCACACCTTTTGCTTCTCTTACTAATACTTCCTGTACCAGTCTTGAAGAACTTAATTTATTCTCCAGTTCTTCCGGTGAGACATTTTCTCCATTCTTTGTAATGATCAGGTTCTTCTTTCGTCCTGTCAGATAGATAAACCTTTCTTCATCTACATATCCAAGATCTCCTGTGCAAAGCCATCCATCTTTCAGTGCGGTTTTTGTTTCTTCCGGCATCTTGTAATATCCTTGCATTACACTGCTTCCGCGAACCCACAGTTCTCCATCTACGGTCTTTGCCTCGCAGTTTGGAAGAAGTTGTCCTACTGAATTCTTTTTTACATTCCATGCAACGGTTGTACTGATGACCGGTGAACATTCTGTCATTCCATATCCCTGGAGAATCGGATTCCAAAACGTTCGAACAGCTCAATATAATCCGGGTTCAGGTATGCACCTCCACTGCAGATCGTATGAAACTGAGATCCAAATACTGCTTCTTTTACCACTTTTTCGGAAGGTCTTTTTTACGTCTTCTAACTTTTTTGCAAAAGTTTCAATCATAAGAGGTACCATCAAGATCATATTTGGCTTAAATAATTTAATATTTTTTTGCTACACGCATCAAAGAGTCATTGATACAGATAATTGCACCGAGAGAAATTCCTTTCAGGATATCCATACTCAGGCAGTATGCGTGGTGAATCGGTAAAACTGACAGGATCACATTTCTCTCTGGGAGCTTCATATCCAGACATGTCGCGTTCTCAACGAGATTTCTGTGTGTCAGCATCACACCTTTGCTCTTTCCTGTTGTCCCTGATGTGAACATGATCGTACAAAGTTGATCCGAGTAATCTCTGTTTTTTCTGCTCCTGTGTCCTCATCTATCGTTTGTTCCATCATTGATTTTTTAAGAGAAAGTATATTGCCCTCATTCGCTTCTTTCTGCATAGAAAGGATGTACTTCAGTTTTGGACACTTTTCTTTCGCTGCTTCGATCACATCTTTACGAATCTCATCCGTAATCAGGATTGTTACATCTGCACGGTCGATAAGTTCACACAGTTCTTCTGCCGGAAGTGACACATCCAACGGTACTGCAACATTTCCGCCGTCCACAATTCCAAAATAGGAAGCAATCCATAGATAAGAAGTCGCACCGATCAATGCGATATGACTTTTTGGATCTCCCAGTTTTTTCAATAATGCTGTTATTCTCTCACTGTCTTCTTTCAACTGTGTGTATGTTTTTGCCGCAATTTCATTTTTTCCTGTTTTGTAACGGATTGCGTCTTCATTTCCAAAACATTTTTCTGCATTTGTAAGAATATCGCGAATTGTTCTATATTCCATTTTCTTTTCCCTCTACTTCAAAGACTCAAGATACGCTACAGCTTCTCCGACTGTTCGGATATCTGCTGCCTTGTCCTGTTCAATCTCCACATCCATCTCGTCTTCTATTTCACCAAGCATACCCATAAAATCAAAGGATGTGAATCCAAGATCTTCCATAAAACGTGATTCCGGCTTGATGTCTTCCTGTTCAATTTCTACATAATTACAAATAATATCTACTAACTGCTCAAACATGATTTTTTCCTTTCCATTCTGTCCTGATCGTGATTCTCAACATGATCCGGATCATCTTTCTTTATACAAGCTTTATAATTTCTCCAATTGTAAGTTCAGGATTTTCTGCTCCCTTGAACATAATTTTACATAAATAGTAATACAGATATTCCAACTCTTCTCTTGAGATTTTTTTTTCTGATGTTCAAAGTTGAAATCCAATCCATTATCCTCCGGTCGGTGCATGACTGTCAGATACATTGCCTGTGTTGTCATTCCATTCGGATACCATTTTGTCTTATATTGAATTCCTCCAAGATCTTCCAGTCCTTTCTCCTGCAATGTCATCGGCTGGTACGTCAAAGACATCGGCTCATACGTCAGTCCTTTCTGTGGCTGTGGATATGTCCTGGAGCGATATGCGAAATATTCTGTCGGGTCATAATTTGCATGACGGAATAATTCATTCTGCTTATCACGGATTTCATATACTGCATCGATAAACTTCACATCTTCTGAAAATACGGTACGAAACGGGAACGAATGAATTCTTGTTCCACCGGATTTCTTTTCTTTTAATGTAGCCCTTCCGGCAATCGCATTATTGATCGATACATCCTCCTGTCCATTCATTTTTTCTGGAAGTAAGTACGTAATCCCATCAATAAAAGACATGCCAGGGATACCCGGTACTTTTCGCAGAAATCCATCAGACGTTTGGTCGGTTCTGCTTCCAAATGAAAGATATCCAATGCAGAACTCACATCATCTGTCGCATTAACTGCAGAACGAAGCTTTGGATTTTTAAACATTTCCCTCGCTGCATCCAGCTTATCTGTTCCATTAACACCGTTATAAACCGGCTCTGATGCTTCAATCAGTTCCCTGAAAAATTCTCTGTCTCGCTGCTGTGCTTTACTTCCGGCTTCATATGCCAGATCCTTCTTTACCTGATCTATGTAAGAACACATATCCTTTGGATATGGGACACCTTCATATTTTGCATTACAGTACAGCTCAATAATATCCTTCAGAAATGTGATCAGCGACTGAGCATCTACCACCATATGATGTCCGAGGAAATACACTCCGTTGAATCCATCTGAAGTGCGGATCATTTTAATTTTCGTCATCAGTGAATCCTCGAATGGAAATGGGACAGTTGTCCATTTCTGCATCGTATCAGCTGCCTCTTCCATAGTCACATTGGAGAAATCAACGAACTCTATCTCCCGTTCTTTTCTGTCCTGCTCTGCACTTACAACATACTGATATACATTTCCCTCTTTGTCCTTTGCAAAGCGTATCCGCATCCCTTCATTTTCTCTCATATGCTTTGTAAATGGACTCTCGGAGTACATCCCAATCCAGATCTGTGCCAATTGTCAGGCTTGTGCCAATATTCAGTACTGCCGCATTCGGACAAAATGGCAGATAATACAAATGAAAATTTTTGCGCTACCGTCAGTGGGTATACAGGATATCCTTTTCTTGTTTTCATCATTCTATGATTCCTCCTATAAATGAATCCATTGCTCCTTCATAAGCTTCTCTGTCTTTATAATAACTTTCGCAGTGTCCTGCCCCGTGGATGATCAGCTTCTGTTTTGGAGATTTACAATTTTTATAAATTTCTTCAGACATACTGCATGGAACAAATGTATCTGCGTCTCCATGGATCAAAAGGACAGGAACTTTTGCTTTTCTGACTTCACGGGCAGAATTGCACTCATCCAGTCCATATCCTGCCTGTTTTTTATTCACCGCATCCGCAATCTGTATTATTGGAAACGCCGGAAGATGATACATACTGTGAAGTACATGTGTAAACACTGCCTTGGGCGAAGTAAACGGACAATCTGCAATAATTCCTTTTACCTGCTGCGGCCAATCAAGCCCGCTTGCCATCAATACTGTGGCGCCTCCCATAGAATTACCATGCAGGAGAATCTGAACATTTTCTCCTTCCTGTCCGATCACCCATTCAATCCATCGATATGCATCATACCGGTCCTTACATCCGAATCCAATGTATTTCCCTTCACTTTGCCCATGTCATCTCTGATCAACAAGAAGAACGTTATAACCACGCTTCAAATAATAATTTGAAATACTTCCATAATCTGCAAGCCCCTGGCTCGTGTAGCCATGAAAACAGATCACTGCTTTTTGCATTTCTTTTCTTCGACATTTCCTGCTCCCTGGAAATACGTTCCATGAAGCTTCAAACTGTCTTCCGACCGGATCAGACATCTTCATGAGGCTGCTCCATCATCCACTCCCTGCATTCCTTCATCTTTGAAAAATACTGATCCCAGTCTACCCCGGACATCTTCATCGTGCGTTCTGTCTTTGCGTTATAACGCATCATTGTTCTTCTGTAAAAGTATGCACTTCCACCTGCCTCTGCTGATACGATTCCCACCGGACCTGCAAGTGCAAGAAGTTTTCCGTAATGCATCATCTTTATCACCTTTGCTTCCTTTTTACAGTTATTTCTGTTTCTGTGTTTTCTTTATTGTATTCTGTTCTGCTTTTCTGCTATCAATCAGTTTTTTCAGATACAGAGCTTTGTCAATATTGCCTTCTACTTTCAATTTTCCCAGTGTTACTGCGAGAACCGGATCCAGCTTTCCCTCGTTGATTTTAAATAGTGTCTCTGCGGAACAAATAAAAATAGCATCTCTGTCATAATATTCGTATGGTTCCACATACAGCTTTCCTTCTTTTACCTCTGCATAAAAGATTCCTTCTGCTTCTCCTGTTATATTAAACTGATATGCAAGATGTTCATTCACAGTACTTACGTCTGCTTCCATCATCATTCCTTTTACTTTTGAAAACATGTCTGCGTATGTCATTTTTCTCTCCCTCTCCTTTTCAGCTTTTCTTCTTTCGACCGATGGTCGATTTGCTATGTTTTTAATCTATCACTTTTTCGACCCGTGGTCAATTATCTATTTCAGACAATCTTTTGTTTTAAAGTGTCCTTTTTTGTCCTCTTTTTTATTTCTATTTTATTGGTTCTTCCGACTTTATTGTGCTATACTTAAAAGGATATCGGTCAATTCCGTAATCTGGAACTGGCCAAATATACTTACGAATATACGAGGCGGACTTCTATGCCAAAACAATTAAAATACGATAAGATTCGGATGCTCTTCAAAAGCTTCGGAAACCAAAGAACTTTCTAATATCTCTGTCAGTGAGATTGCTCAGACTGCTGAAATTGGAAAAGGAAGTATTTATTATTATTTTTCTTCCAAAGATGCAATTCTTGAAGCACTGGTAGAACGCAATTACGAAGCTCCAATAACAACAGCAAGACATCTTGCAGAGCAAAGAGAGATTTCACCTTTCACACGCATGGCTCTGATCTTTCAGGCCTGCCGAAATTCCTCTGCGGCTTTTTTAAAGACACAGCCATCAACTACAAAGGCTGCACCGGAGCGGGCTTTTCTTCATCAAAAGTACATGAATCATCTCATCGTTTCACTCAAGCCGGTTCTTGCTTCCATTATTGAACAAGGGATTGCACAGGATTTAATCCGCTGTGCTGACCCTGTTTCTCTTGCTGAGATCGTACTGATTGTACTGACTGTTAAGATGGATAACACCTTAGTACCTTCAACAACAGATGAGATTGAACAGACAATCTCTGCTCTTGTCTCTCTTTTGGAAAAAGGAACCGAGAATCCTGCGGGATCGCTAAACTTTCTGATGGCACAGCTGTAAGCAGTTTTCTGTTCGCGGCACCTGCATTACACAACATATCCCACCATTTTGAATTGCTGACGGTGATATGATAAATCATGAGACGAAAGGAGTGTTTTTATGATTATTCGTCCTGTTTTTAATATATTATTGCTCCCTGATATCACTTTTTTTTTTAAACGTGATTTCTTTCCGGGGGCTGCTGCAGACCAGATTGAAGTCGGTACAGATATTCTGTTTCCATTTTTGAAAAATGAAGTGGATGAGACTACTGTTACTATAGATGATATTTACCCGGTCGGTATGTCTGCGAGAGTCGAATCCATCGGTGATGATGACAGCATCGATTCGTACATTAGAACGTGTCAGTCTTGATGATATTGAGCTGGATGAGAACGGACAGATTACAGCTACAGCTTCCATCCGTCCGGAGGTAGATGATCTTCCTTTAGAAGAAGAGAAGCAGACTTTCACAAACCTGCGGAACTCGCTTCTGAAATTTGTTCAGAATTATCAATGGGGGATCTGGGCAAGAAGCTACATTATCCAGAGAAAGAATATCTATGACCTCGGTTCTGCTCTTTCAGATTATCTGAACATTACTTCCGAAAAAAAATATGCAATTGTTGAGACAGATTCCCGCCGTGAGCGCTGTGAACTGATTGAGAATGCGATCAAAGAATTCATGGAAGTTGCCAAAGTTTCTTCTGAAGCACAGGAGGCACAGAAAGGTGACCAGGAGCAGCTTTACAGAGAGGTTGCAATTAAGAAGCAGATCGATTACCTTCAGAAAGAATTAGATGAGATGCACCCGGAAAACATTTCCGATGTCCGCGCTTTTGAAAAAAAAAATCCAGGAATCCGGCATGAATGAAGATGCCCGTAAGGAAGCGGACAAAGTCCTGAATCGTATGAAGCAGGAAGGAAAAGACAGCCATGAATATGGGCTTCTCTATGACTATCTTGATTTTGTCACCAGTCTTTCCTGGAAGCATCCGGAATTTACACCGATTGATTTAAACCGGGCAGAAGAGATTCTTGATGAAGATCATTATGGACTTAAGAAAGTCAAAGAACGTATCATCCAGCAGATTGCTGTTATGGCACTGAACCGGAAACAATATGGTTCCATCCTCCTTTTTGTCGGTGCGCCTGGTACCGGTAAGACAAGTATCGGACAGAGTATTGCCCGTGCGTTAAACCGCGAATATGTCCGCATCAGTCTCGGCGGTATCCGAGATGAAGCTGAGATCCGCGGTCATAGAAGAACTTATATCGGCGCTATGCCGGGACGGATCATGGAAGGGATTAAACGCAGCGGCGTTTCCAATCCTGTTGTAGTTCTTGATGAAGTAGATAAGCTTGCGAAAGATTATGGCGGAGATCCGGCAAGTGCATTGCTTGAGGTGCTTGACCCGGAGCAGAACAGTACATTTACAGACCATTATATGAATGTTCCATATGACTTATCCAATGTTCTGTTCGTCTGCACAGCGAATTCTACAGATACGATTCCTGAACCGCTTCTGAACCGTATGGAAGTGATCGATTTTCCAGGATATACGGCGGTGGAAAAATTCCATATTGCCAGAAAGCACTTACTTCCAAAAGCAATGGACGCTATGGGAATCCAGAAGAAAATGTTAAAGATAACGGATGGTGCATTGCGCAAGGTCATTGAAGATTATACGATGGAATCCGGAGTCCGTGGACTTAAGAAACAGATTGATATGCTTTGTCGTTCCGCTGCTGTGCGTCTTGTAAAAGAAGAGGGGCAGACTCTGACAGTAAATAAATCGAATCTGAAAGACTATCTCGGCCGTAAGAAACTGCATCATGACCAGAAATTAACTTCCACACAGCCTGGTGTTGTCACCGGACTTGCATGGACACAGGCAGGCGGTGAGATTCTGTTTATAGAGACAAAGCTGACAGAAGGGGAAGGAAAGGTGATCATCACCGGACAGCTTGGAGATGTCATGAAAGAATCTGTACAGATTGCACTGACACTTGTGAAGTCTCTTTATCCTAAAGAAAGCAAGGTTTTCCAGGATCATGATCTGCACATTCATGTGCCGGAAGGAGCTGTTCCAAAAGACGGTCCATCTGCCGGCATTACATTAACCACAGCACTTGCTTCCCTTGTTACCGGAAAGGCTGTCAGCCCGGATTATGCCATGACCGGTGAAGTTTCCCTCCGCGGAGGTATACTTCCGATCGGTGGGCTTCCTGAGAAACTGATGGCTGCCCAGAGGGCCGGTATTACAAAAATACTGATTCCTTTTGACAACGCAGATGATCTCGAAGATGTAGCTGCTGAAGTAAAGGATAAGCTGAAAATCACTCCGGTGAAAAAGGTCAGCGACGTTCTGAAGTTATTGCTCGGATAAAAAGTGACCTATCGTTAAACGGAAACTATGAGAAACAAAAGTCCATAGCAGGAATTCTGATCAGTTCAACAAACTTACCATTCAGATTCCGCCATGGGCTTTTTTTATAGTTTTAAAATTCGACAGATAAACCGTAATCTATTTATCTGACTATTTATTCCTCTGTCTCTTCTCCAAGATAGAATACTTTGTAAAACATTTCAAGAGACTTGAAAAGCTCTTCCTTTGTGTCCTGCAGCTCTTTGATCTTCAGTACACTTCCGATCTCATCGAATGAGAAATCACCCTCGTTGTGCTCTACTTTCAACTCAAGGTTTCCATTCTCATCAAACACCAACAGGAGAACTCCTCCAACATCCGCTGTATACAACACACACATGATCTGCAGTTCCTGCTTCACTTCTTCCGGAAGAGAATTAAATTCCGGGTTCAGATAATATTTCTGCTCATAGGAGCTGGCCGCACACAATACCATTTCTTCATCCATTTTTTACACCTTATATCACTGCCCACAGTTTCTGTAAACAGTACTTACCTTTCCATATTTTCCACATTCACTGCATAATCCCGATGACTTATTCACATTCCGTAGGTCTTATCCACCTGGTTATACATATCCATATACGCCGCGCACCGAAACTTCTCCGGCATACACCGCCTCTTCGGTTCCATCTTCTTTCCGAACGATCAATTCTCCTGTCTGATTGATTCCAAGTGCGTAAGCATTGTACTGTTCTTTCGCGCCAAGAATCCGGACCTCACGGTCTTTATTAACCAGTAATTCGCTGTCACGTTCTTTCAGACCGGACAGATCTCCATGTTCAAGGAAAACCGTGTAATTCTGTTCAAAGCGTTTCATCACTGCTGCGATCAACGGTGCTCTCTTTACCACATGTCCACATTCCAGTCTGAGGGATGTCGCTGTCTCACGGATCTCCTCAGGGAACTCTGTCAGGTTCACATTGATCCCTACACCAATCGTTACATGATTAATGTAATCGATCTGAGTGCTCATCTCTGTCAGGATTCCGACGAGCTTCTTTCCATTAATGATAATATCATTTGGCCACTTGATCTTTACATCCGGGTTTCCACAGGAATCTCCGCAATCCATGATTCCCTCTGCTACACTTAATGCCATCACAAGCGTCAGCATCGGCGCCTGATCCGGTTCAATCTTCGGACGAAGCAACAAGGACATGTAAATGCTTGAACCTGACGGTGAATCCCAGGAACGGCCCCTTCTCCCTCTTCCGGCTGTCTGCTTATCTGCTACCGCAAGTGTACCTTCCGGTGCACCTTCATCTCCCATCTGCTTGATCCTCAGATTTGTAGAATCTACCGAATCGTAATAAACGATGTTTCTTCCGGCCCACTGCGTATCCATCAGGCTATCGAGCTCTTCTTTCGTCATCACATCCGGACTATCTACAATATGATAACCTTTATTCCGCACAGCTTCAACCTGATATCCTTCTTCCTGCAGCTGACGGATCACCTTCCAGACTGCAGTTCTTGACACCCCGAACTTTTCACAAAGCTGCTGGCCTGACACATATCCGTCCGCTTCCCTCAATAATTTTAATATTTCAGCTTTCATTTTAATTCCACCTCTCATCAGACCTATATAGGAAAGTATTGTCCTAATAAGAAAGGTGTCTGTCCCATCTCTGGAATAACAGACACCTTCTGCTCTTTTCTTATTTTCCACAGAAGCCGGTCTGATCTTTAACTCATTTATCATACCAAACTTCTGCTGATTTCTCAAGTTCATCAAATACATTGCGCGTTACTGTTCACACGATGTGCGATTACGTTCTCTTAGAACTCGCCAAGTGTTGCAACCATTACCGCCTTGATCGTATGCATTCTGTTCTCTGCCTCATCAAATACCTTAGACTGCGGAGACTCAAATACTTCATCCGTAACCTCCATATCTTCGATTCCGAAACGCTGTCCCATCTCTGCTCCGATCTTCGTCTTCAGGTCATGGAATGCCGGCAGACAATGCAGGAAAATAGCTGTATCTTTTGCATTTGCCATAACTTCTTTTTGTTACCTTATATGGTGAAAGTTCTTTGATTCTCTTCTCCCATACCTCGTCAGGCTCACCCATGGATACCCATACGTCTGTATAGATAACGTCTGCATCCTTTGTTCCTTCTTTTACATCTTCTGTCAGAGTAATTGTTGCTCCGGACTGTGCAGCATAACCTTTACAAGTTTCAACAAGCTCTTCGTTTGGGAAATATTCTTTCGTTGTACATGCTACGAAATGCATTCCAAGCTTAGAGCATGCGATCATCAGGGAGTTGCCCATGTTAAACCTTGCATCACCCATGTATACAAGCTTACGTCCTTTTAAATCTCCGAAATGCTCACGGATTGTCAGCATATCAGCGATCATCTGTGTCGGATGATATTCGTTTGTAAGGCCATTCCATACAGGAACACCCGCATATTTTGCAAGCTCTTCTACAATCTCCTGACCAAATCCACGATACTCGATTCCTTCATACATTCGTCCCAGCACTCTTGCGGTATCAGCGATGCTCTCTTTCTTACCGATCTGCGATCCGGTAGGGTCTAGATATGTGGTTCCCATGCCCATGTCATGTGCTGCCACTTCAAATGCACAACGTGTTCTTGTACTTGTCTTCTCAAAGATCAGTGCAATGTTCTTGCCATGATAATGATCCACCGGTACTCCGCTTTTTTTCTTCTTCTCTTTGAGGTCTGCTGCCAGGTCAAGCAGGTATGTAATCTCATCCGGTGTAAAATCTTTTAATGTAAGAAAATTTCTTCCTTTTAAATCCATTGTTCTCGTCCTTTCTATTCTATAACTATATGAATCAGAACCCTCTCTGTCCTTCTCTTCTTCATATCTTTGAACCTACATTGTAACCGATGAATTTAGTATACTACATCCATGTATAAAAATGCAACTAAAACTTTATTTTACTCTGTTTTATACATATTCATTCAGCGTTTATACATTCTTTTATGCATTTTTTTTATTATTTCTTCTCTGTCTTCCTGCTTCGAACATCAGGACCGCCGCTGCCACTGCCGCATTTAAGGATTCTGCCTCGCCTTCCATCGGGATACGGATGAGACAATCCGCGCAGTCTGCAACTTCATCACGAAGTCCGTTTCCCTCATTTCCTATCAGAAATGCACAACCAGTTGTATAATCTTCCTCGTCGTATGCATTTTCTCCACGCAAATGTGCTGCGTAAGTTTTAATGCTCTTCTTCTGCAGCTCTTTGATCTTCTCCGGAAGATCTTCCACATAAAGGAACGGCATACGGAATACAGCCCCCATCGTGGAACGAATCACCTTTGGATTGTAGACGTCCACGCAATCTTTGCTCAATAAGATTCCGGTTACACCTGCTGCCTCAGCTGTTCTGAAAATAGTTCCGAGATTCCCCGGATCCTGTAGATTATCCAACACAACCAAGTGCGGTGCCTTCTGATTTTTCATCTGCATCAGGTCATTCATCGTATAATTGAGTCTCTTCACAATCGCCAGAATTCCCTGCGGTGTCTTTGTATCTGACACGTAAGCGAACACAGTATCTGTCAGAAGCTCGACCGGCGCCTGTAATTTCTCTAAAAATTCTTTATTCTTCTTTGCAAAGCTTTCTGAAGCATATACTTTCTCAATTCGTTCCGCCGGAATCTCTTCTGTCATTCTTGGTCCTTCCACGAGAAAGATTCCTTTTTCATCTCTTAAGCGGCTCTTCTTCTGCAGCTTCGCCAGTTCTTTGATCTGTGCATTCGATGTACTTGTTATCATAATCTATTTCTCCAATTTTCCAATTTTTTCGAGTACTTTATTTGCTCCAACCAAAATCAATAGTGCATTCTCCGGAAGCGGCATCTGTGGATTGAACTCTACATTAACATTTCCGTCCTGCATGATTCCTACAACTGTAACTCCATATTTCGTACGTATACCCAGTTCTGCCATACTGTGATTGATCCACGGTTTTGGAACAGCGATCTCAACCATACTGTAATCATTTGACAGTTCAATCCAGTCTGTGAATTCTGTTGCCAGAAGGCTTTTTGGCAACCCGGCTGCCCATCTCAATCTCAGGATATACAACAGTATCTGCCCCTACTTTCTTCAATATAGTTCCCTGTAACTTATTCTTTGCTTTGGCAACAACCATTGGAATTCCTATTTCTTTACAAAGCAGAGTCGCCATGATCCCTGCTTCAAGATTCTCCGCAACTCCAATAATTGCTCCGTCCAAATTCCTTGTTCCCAGTGCACTCAGAGCTTCTTTCTCTGTGATATCTGCCGTAATAGCATAAGTTACTCTGTCCGAGATCTCCTGAATTTTCTCCTGTGATTTATCTACAACAATCACATCGCATCCCATACTCTCAAGTGTCAGGGCCACACTCCGTCCAAAGCTTCCAAGCCCCAGAACTGCAAACTGCTTTCTCATCGTTTTCTCCTTCTCATATACTGTTCCTTGTTTTTATCGCGTATCTCTTGTTTTTCTCTTTTTATTTTTTCTTAGCCAACCATAATCTTCGCTTCCGGCAAAGTACGGAACTGATTCTTCTTATCCACATGACCGGAAAATATAAGTGCCATCGTCATTGGTCCGATTCGTCCAATATACATCATGAGCATCAGAACGACATGACTGATATCACTAAGCACCGGCGTCAGATCCGCTGTCAGACCAACCGTTGCCATCGCAGATGTCGCCTCAAACATCAGATCAAGGACTTTCTGCTGTGGCTCGATCACTGTCATCACCGTCACACCAAACAACCAGAAGACAAATGTCACAAATGTGATTGTTATCCCTACTCTTATAATTTCGAATGTAATTTTTCTTCCATAACATTCCGTATCTTTGTTTCCTCTCAAGACAGAAATTGCTGTAAGCAAGAGAACAGCAACTGTTGTTGTCTTGATACCACCTGCAGTTCCTGCCGGTGAACCACCGATGATCATCAGCATGCTGGCCAGCAGCTTCGAACCATTCGTAAGACCTGACTGAGATATGCTGGCAAATCCTGCCGTTCTCGTCGTCACAGACTGGAAAAAAGCCGCCTGGAATTTCCCTGCAGCGTTCAATGTTCCCATCGTTGCCGGATTATGATGCTCCAACAGATAGAATCCCAAAGTTCCCAAAGTAAGAAGGAACAACGTCATTGTCAGAACAATTTTACTCTGCAGGCTCAGTCTTGTGATCGTTCTTCCGACTGGCCGTTTTCCCTTGGACTGTATTGTCATCTTTATATTCTTCGCAAGATCGATCCATACCGGATAACCAAGACCGCTGAGAATGACAAGCATTGTTGTCGTAATTGTGATCACTGGTGTATTGACATATCTCGTAAAGCTTGAATCTCCAAGAATATCTACACCCGCATTACAAAATGCAGAGATTGAGTGAAACACGGAATAGAAGATTCCCTTCGCAACACCATACTCCGGAATAAACTGAAATGAATATCCGATTGCGCCAATTCCTTCTACAAGAAATGTTCCCCACAATACTCTTTCAATAAACCGGATCATTCCTTGAAGTGTGGACAGACCATAGGCTTCTTGAATGACAACTCGTTCCTTCATATTTATTCTTTTTCCAACCAGAATTAAAAATGCAGTTGTACATGCAATGATTCCAAGTCCGCCGATCTGGATCAGAATAAGCAGAATCACTTTTCCTGCCACTGTAAATTGCGCAGCCGGCACAACTGTCACCAATCCTGTCACGCAGACACATGTTACAGCTGTAAACAGTGCGTCGATATAACGAATCGGCTGATGATTTGAAAATGGAAGCCATAAGAGCAGACTGCCAAGCAGAATCACGCCAAAGAATCCGATTGATATGATCCTCACTGTATTCCATTTTGCTCTTCGTGCTTTTCTCCTGTCTTCATCTATATAAAATCCATACATGCCTATCTTTCCTCGCTCTCACATGACAATTATTAAACACCATGTTACCACTCCCTTTAATCATCTGCAAGTAAAAGCTGATAAAACGAAAGATACGCCACTCTGATTCGTCCTCAGAACAGCGTATCCTTCGTTTGGCGGTTTATTTAAAATTATTATATATTATATAGTTTGAATCATTTTTAGTGATCTGTAGACTCGATCTCTCCATCGAATCCCGCATCTTTTATCATTTTCATTGTGTCATCGATTCCCTGTCCTCCGGCTGTCAGATAACCTGATGCAAAGATAGAATCAACAACTTTGAAAAGTTCCGGTTCCAATCCCTTGAAGTAAACTTCTCTTCCTGCTGCACAGCGGATATCGGACTTTGGAATCATCAGTCTTGCCAGACAAAGAACTTTCAAGCAATACTCCGGTGTCAGCTCTGAGATATCACGATCTGCCAGTCTTGTTCCCGGAATCGGAAGTAAGAAATTGATCGGAACCGATTCCGGATTGATCTCGCGAAGATCCATCAGCATATCAACGATATCTTCCTTACTCTCACCCATTCCAACAATTCCACCACTGCAGATCTCGAATCCAAGACTCTGAAGCATCTTGATATTATTCACACGCTGATCATAAGTATGTGTCGTACAGATCTCCGGATAGAAAGAACGGCTGCTGTTCAGGTTATGGTTGATACGGTCCAATCCGGCATCTTTCAGGATTCTTGCCTGCTTCTCTGTCAGGAAGCCGATGGAGCAGCAGATCTGTGTATCTTTCTTCTTCATCTCGCGGATACGGTCTGCAAGATCTTCAATCTCCTCGTCTGAGAATCCGATTCCACTTAATCCGATACAATGTCTTGCAAGATGTTTCTCATCTACCAGATCATTATCACCATAAAGCTTTTCATCTGATACTCTCTTGTACTTCTCAATCTCTGCCTGAGAATCCTTAGACTGTGCACAATAAGCGCAGTTCTGTGTACAGTTTCCACTACGAACATTTGTCAGAAGCTGAACGCTTACTTTCTTCCCTTTGTATTTTGTACGAAGTGCATAAGCACACTCCATCAGACTGTCCATCTCCTCCTCTGGAAGATTCAGCACTTCAACTGCTTCTTCTCTTGTAAGCGGACATTCTTCATCCCAGTTTTTCAGTAATGTATGAATTGATCTGTTTGACATGGTATATTTCCCTTTCTTCTGTTTCTATGATATGAGTTTCAAAAGTAATTTTTGTCATTCACTGATGCAACCGGATTACTCCATTGCTATGTAATTCCCGCAATCCTCAAATATCTCCAATGCTTCTTCTGCATTATCATTCTGTTGATCTTATTTACAACATATGAAAATAGTATAGCCATGTCTTTTTTCGATTGTCAACCTTTTCTTTATTTGAGTTGACATCTTTATTATTTCTAGAACAAAGAATGTGCCTTGCACATTCTTGCGCCTGCGGCGGTCGCTTGCGACATCTACATTGTACGCCGCAGTGCGCATCCTTAGCGGAGCGTTTTTTATATATTAGGAAAGCACTTTCCTAATATATAAAACATTCACTGGCAGAGTCCTCTCTTTCTTCTTATACTTTAAATCTATATCCCACACCCCAGATTGTCTCAATATATTGAGGATGTGAAGTATCATACTCAATCTTCTCACGGATCTTCTTAATATGTACTGTAACAGTTGCAATGTCTCCGATCGACTCCATATCCCAGATCTCACGGAAAAGCTCTTCCTTGCTGTACACATGATTCGGATGTCCTGCAAGGAAAGTTAAAAGGTCAAATTCTTTCGTTGTGAAAGACTTCTCTTCTCCATTCACCCAGACACGACGTGCTGTCTTGTCAATCTTCAATCCACGGATCTCGATCACTTCATTCTGCTCTACATTACTTCCGATCAGTCTCTCATATCTTGCAAGATGGGCTTTCACACGCGCTACAAGTTCACTTGGGCTGAACGGTTTTGTCATATAATCATCTGCGCCAAGTCCAAGCCCACGAATCTTATCAATATCATCTTTCTTCGCTGAAACCATAATGATCGGTGTATTCTTTCTGGCTGCGGATCTGACGACAGATCTCAAATCCATCTACTCCCGGAAGCATCAGATCCAGAATGATCAAATCAAATTCTCCTTCAAGTCCTTTCTTAAGTCCTATCTCACCATCATTCGCAACCTCGACTTCAAAACCACTCAGCTCCAGATAGTCTTTCTCAAGATCTGCAATGCTTTCCTCGTCTTCTACGATTAAAATACGTTTACTCATCTTCTACGGGTACCTCCTGATATTTCCTTATTACAAAATACATCGTAGTACCAACGCCCTCTTCGCTGGTAGCCCAGATATTTCCGCCATGCTCCTCCACGATCTTCTTCACGATCGAAAGTCCGATACCACTTCCTCCCTTGGAAGAATTCCTTGAAGCATCTGTCCGGTAAAACCGGTCAAAAATGTTCGGCAGATCCTTTGCCGCAATGCCCTTTCCGTTATCTCCCAGTTCTACCTGAATAAAGTCTCCCACGTCCTTTACATCCATCGTAATCTTCACCTTTGGCTTATCTGTATATTTGATAGAATTTGATACGATATTATTGATGACTCTTCTTAACTGTTCCGGATCTACGATCACCTTGCTGTCCTCTTCCATAAAGTTCCTGTAAGTAAATTCAGCTCCCTTTGATTCCAGTTCTACACTTAAATCCTCCGCACAATCTGCAAAATATCCCTTCGCAGAGATTGTTGTGAAATTATACGGAATTCGATTCGTATCGATCTTTGAATAAAGCGTCAGTTCATTGATCAGAAGATTCATCTCATTAGCTTTATTATAAATGGTTCTGATGTATCTGTCCATCTTTTCCGGCGTATCTGCTACCCCATCCATAATTCCTTCCACATAACCTTTGATCGCTGTGATCGGAGTCTTCAGGTCATGTGAAATGTTACTGATCAGCTCTTTATTCTCTCTGTCAAATGCTACCTTTTCTTCGGCCTGTGCTTTCAGTCTGAGACGCATCTCTTCAAAGTCCTGACAGAGTTGTCCGATCTCGTCATTTGATTCTGCCTTGAACTCAAAGTCAAGATTACCCTCTTTGATATTGCGTGCAGCTCTCTGAAGTTTCTCCAGCGGGACCGATACCGATCTGTAGATCCACAAGATTAGAAATGCTGTCGTAAGGACAACTGCGATCAGATACAGCTGCTGTATCTCTGCCCCTCTTCCCGGAACAAATGCATGCATTGCGATCAGTGCAAATGTTACAGGAAAGATCATAACGACTACAAAAGCAATAATCAGTTTGGTACGTAATTTCATAGAAGCATCTCCTTTCCGTATTGAAAAAAGGTGCCTGACACTTTATGACGGGTGTCAGGCACCTTCCGGTGCTTGTATCAGATATTTCTATCTTACAGATATTTCTTTAAATCGTCAACCTTGTCCAGCTTCTCCCATGGAAGATCCAGGTCGTTGCGTCCAAAATGTCCGTAAGCTGCTGTCTGTTTGTAGATCGGTCTTCTTAGATCCAGCATTTTAATGATTCCTGCCGGGCGGAAATCAAAATTCTCACGAAGGATCTCAACCAGCTTTGTATCAGATAACTTTCCTGTACCAAATGTATCAACTGCGATAGAAGTCGGCTGTGCCACACCGATCGCATAAGAAAGCTGGATCTCACATTTCTTTGCAAGTCCTGCTGCTACAATATTCTTTGCTGCATAACGTGCTGCGTAAGCTGCAGAGCGGTCTACCTTTGTGCAGTCTTTTCCGGAAAATGCTCCGCCACCGTGACGTGCCATTCCACCATAAGTATCAACGATGATCTTACGTCCTGTCAGTCCGCTGTCTCCGTGTGGTCCACCGATCACGAAACGACCTGTCGGATTTACAAAGAATTTCGTCTCATCATCTACCAGCTCTGCCGGGATGATCTCATCGAATACATACTTTTTGATATCCTCATGAATCTGCTCCTGAGATACTTCCGGGTCATGCTGTGTAGAAAGAACAACTGCATCCAGACGCTTTACAGAACCGTCTTCGTTGTACTCTACTGTAACCTGTGTCTTTCCATCCGGACGCAGGTAAGTCAGCGTTCCGTCTTTGCGAACTTTAGTAAGCTGACGTGCAAGCTTATGTGCCAGTGCGATCGGATATGGCATATACTCTTCTGTCTCATCAGAAGCATAACCGAACATCATTCCCTGATCTCCTGCTCCGATTGCCTCGATATCTTCATCTGACATCTTATTTTCTTTTGCTTCCAGAGCTTTATCAACTCCCATTGCAATATCTGCTGACTGCTCATCCAGTGTTGTGATCACGCCACATGTATCAGCATCAAATCCATATTTTCCTCTTGTGTATCCAATCTCGCGAACTGTGTCACGAACGATCTTCTGGATATCTACATAAGCCTTTGTTGTAATCTCTCCCATAACCATTACAAGACCTGTTGTACAACATGTCTCACATGCCACACGGCTCATCGGGTCCTGTCTCATCAGTTCATCAAGGATCGCATCTGAGATCTGGTCACACATCTTATCCGGGTGTCCCTCAGTTACTGATTCTGATGTAAATAAAATCTTTTCTCTTTCCATATCTGTTCTCCTTTCCGGTTGCTGCACTAACAGCAACTTCTCACTTTCTCTCGCTTGTGCTGTCTTCATTTGCTTACATTGCCCAAAACTATGAGAAACACGCTCTGCGAGTTTTCATTATCGCGGCAGTCGCCAAGGTCTCGTGCAAGCACGGACTTTGGCTCGTTGCTCGCGTAAATGAAAACAGTCCGCATAAGGCGGACTGTCAATCTATCTTAACAATCCTCTTATTGTTCGAAGTAACTCGCTCAGGTTGGCACCTTCCTATAATGTGGGGTTGCCGCAGCTTCTTAGATCCTTTGTATCTCCACTGCTCTGAATAAGAGAAAGTATCATCTATTTAATTTTGTTTCGTATCAGACTATACAACACCTTGTTGATTATGTCAATACCGTTTCCTGAAGTTGATAAAACTTTTATATTTCTATGATTCTGCATCAACATCTTTCAACTCCGTGATCACTCCGGTATCATCGATTGTAATATTCGGTGAAATCTTCTGCAAGTGATCAAAAAGTGCTCTCTGGGACTCTGCATTATTCAGATACTGTGTCTGGCTGTCTTTCTGCTCACACGGTGTAAAGGACATCTGCTTCAATCCTTCTGATGTAATCTCAAGATTCAGAAGTCCCGTATATTTTGTCTCATCATTAAACCAGAAATCGCCCAGACTGTATACAATAGGTCCATCTTCTGTATATTCAGTTCCCTGAAGTACATGCGGATGACCTCCGATCACGATATCTGCTCCTGACTTCAGGAATTCTTTTTCCATGCTCTGTCTGTGTTGAATTATACATATCCTCATCTTCTGTTCCCCAATGAACATATGCGATCAGATAATCACATTCCTTTGATGCATCCGCGATCACCTGATTATACTCTGTTGTGTCGTAAGATGTAAGAATACCTGTCGTTGAATCTGTTGCTTCCGGTGTAAATTTATACTGTTCTCCCTCGGAAGCTGCCACAAATCCGATTTTGATTCCGTTAATGATATAATAAGTCGGCTGCTTTGCCTCATCCAGATTCGTTCCGCCTCCAACATGAGTGATCTTCGCCTGATCCAATAGATCAATCGTATCATCCATCGCATCTGCACCATAATCGTAAATGTGATTATTCGCAATTGAAACAATATCTGTCCCCATCTGTTCCAGCAACTTCATGCGTTCTGGTTTTGCACGGAATACATAATACTTATCCTCCAGCGGGGTTCCACGGTCACTGATACAATATTCATGATTCAGGGAAGAAAATATCTGCTGCATTTGTCTGATCCAGAATTGTCTTGGAAATGCATTTGGACAAGTCATTTACCGTATCATAATAATCGAGAACATATCCATCTTCCTCCAGACAGAGGTCACCTGCCGCTGTGATCTGCACGGTTCCGTTCTCTGCTGCCTTCTTCTCATAGATATGATTCTTCGCAGCGGTAGCTTCATCCTTTAATTTTCCTTCGTATGTATCTGACAGAACATGCAAAGTTGCTCCAAAGGAATCATAAATATCCTGCGCTGTTATCTTTTTATTCTTCTGATAGACTGGAAATAAATCATCCATCTCTTCAGAATAATTCTTTTTCCAGCCATTTCGTAAATGCTGTAACATCAGACTTTTCCGCTGACACTCCATTATCCGTCAGGAAAGTGTTGTAGCAGTCATTCAGCGATTCATTCATCTGTGCAATTTCCTGCTCCAGCTGCTTTTTTTTCTGTTCTGCTGCCAGTTTCTTTTTCTTAGCCACATTGACTGCAAAGGCTGCCAGCGCT
>VOFC01006789.1_pt1 | contig 41308 bp, 46 predicted proteins | sample 5384161 | NCBI WGS metagenome assembly VOFC01 (sample SAMN12384722, study PRJNA508395) | human gut metagenome | isolation source: healthy gut B | host: Homo sapiens
ACCTCCCAATCTGAATTCAATTGTGATAAAGTCAATGATTCCTTGATTGCAGCATACGCTCTCTCCGGGTCTGACGTGATAAGTCCTTTCAAATAAGCATCTACAATAACCGGAACCGCATGGTTTCCTATCATACAATAATTTTCTTTCCCCCATAATGTCCAGATCGGCAGAAAACCTTTTGCTTCTTTATGTGCAATCATACTTTCAACCATATCACCGGCTCTCTCCGGCACGAGGAGCGTATACAAAGGGTGTGCAGCCCTATATGTATCCCACAAAGAGAAAGTTGAATAGTAATAACCTGTAGAAGAAACAAAAATACTGTCATTAGCCCTCTATACTTTCCATCTATATCGGCAATATTAGTAGGTTGTATAAACAAATGATACATCGAAGTATAAAAGTTCATTTTTTTCCTCTTCCGTACCCCCTCTACTTCAACCAAAGAGAGCATATCATTCCATTTTCCGTTTGTCTCGGCTTTTATTGATTCAAAATTCCATCCCGGGTTTTCTTTATCCAGAGCCATCTTCGCACCTTCTATGCCAACAGTAGACAACGCCACCTTCACTTGAACAGATTCACCTTCTTTCAGATCAAACTCCAAAATAAATCGTTTGGCTTTCTCGCCTTCTTCTTGAGGCAATTCTTTTTTTCACAGTATAAGGCCTATCAAACACTATCATATAATAAAAATACCGGGCTACCCATCCCCTAACGCGGTTATACCCTGCAATCGTTTTATTATCAAGCATTTCAACCTCACCCTCCAATACACGATACCGTACGTTCTTCGAATCAAACACTAATCCATTCTGCAGATCAAGCAATAAATTCGCTTCCCCGGCTGATTGAAGGTATACCTATGCATAGCGGTACGTTCAGTAGCAGTTAACTCAACATCAATATTCATATCGGCCAGCTTCACCGAGTAATATCCAGGCATAGCTACTTGTGTCTCACGCTCATAACGGCAGAAGAATCGCTCACCCTGAAGATTCTGATTAAAAGGCAACATTCGAATATCACCTAAATCCGGAACTCCTGTACCGTTTAGGTGAGTTTGCGAGAATCCTGCAATAGAATCATCATCGTAATTAAATCCGGAACAATAACGCCATGAACCATTGCCACTTTCAGGACTTACTTGTATCAAGCCAAAAGGAGCACAAGCTCCAGGAAAAGTATGACCATTATCAGCATTTCCAACAAAGGGATTCACATATCGCGTATAATCTATTTTTCGTTCTCTATCTGTATTACATGAAGAGAATATTCCCCATACCATACAAACCAACAACCACACTATTCTTGAATTCATCATCCGTCATTTTTTATTATCCTAACTATAAAAGCACAAACTCGGCTTTTTTTCACATTCTCTGAATCGGTGCCTATAAACAAATGAAACTTACCCGGTTCAGATATGAACTGCTTTTTATCATTCCAAAATCGAAGGTCTTTCTCCGTTATTACAAACTCTACCTTCTTTTCTTCACCCGGTTTTAACTCTACTTTCCGGAAGCTTTTCAGTTCTTTCACCGGGCGGGTTACAGAAGCTACCAAATCTCTTATGTAAAGTTGCACCGTTTTCAGTTCCTTTATATTTCCCGGTGTTTTTCACCTTTACAGATACATTCAGCTTTCCATCTCTTGTCAACTGCTTATCTTCCATCTGTATTTCAGAATATTCAAATGTGGTATAAGATAAACCATAGCCAAAAGGAAACAAAGGCTGATTGGGACTATCCAGATATTTCGTGATAAAAACAGATTCATAAAATCCTTCCGGACGCCCCGTATTTTTATGATTATAGAAAATAGGAACCTGCCCCACCGTTCGCGGAAATGAAACGGTCAATTTTCCTGCGGATTGAATTGTCCGAACAGAACATCGACAATCGCATTTCCAGCCTGATTTCCCGGGAACCAAGCCTCTAAGATAGCATCCATATTTCCGGATGCCCATGGTATAGTTAGCGGACGCCCATTAAAAAGAACCAAGACAATCGGTTTTCCTAACTTCTTCAACTCTTTTAATAGCTCTTCCTGCACTCCTGGCAAAGAGAGATTACTTCTGGACGACGCCTCCCCACTCAATTCTTTTTGCTTCCCCATTGTTGCTACAATCACATCACTTTTAGCCGCCACTTTCAACGCATCCGCAAAACCGGAGCGTTCATCTCCTTCTACCTCACAGCCTTTCACATAATTAATCTTCATCTTATTGCCATAACGTTCCGTTATTGCCTCCAGAAAGGTCTGCATATCATTAGGATCACAACTCTTCGACCAACTACCCGGCATATCTTTTTTCGAATCAGCCAAAGGACCTATGATAGCGACAGATTTCAGTTTTTCCGACAACGGTAATAATTGGTTCTCATTTTTTGAGTAATACCATTGACTTACAGGCAGCCTCACGAGCCAACTCCAGATATTCTTTCTTCAGAATGACAGTATCTTCCGTTCCTGACTACAATAACGATAAGGATCGTCCATCACCCCCGTAGCATACTTCATCCGTAAGACATGCCGGACTGAATTTTCGATCTGTTTCACGCTGACTTTACCTTCCTGAACCAGCTCCTTCATGTGCTTCAAATAAGCAGATGACTCCATATCCACATCCAATCCTGCATTGAAAGACTTCATAGCCGCATCTTTCCTGTCTTCTGCGAATCCATGCATAGCAACCTCACGAATCGATCCCCAATCTGAAACAACAAAACCGTCAAAATTCCACTCCCTTCTCAATATATCCGTCATAAGATAAGAAGAAGCAGAGGTCGGTGTGCCATTTAATTCATGATAACCCGCCATCAATGAATGTACCCCGCTTTCCACCGCAGCTTTAAAGGGTGGTAAATAAACATTGCGCAAGGTCACATCACTAATATCAGCCGTATTATAGTCTCTTCCGTCAATCGTTGCTCCATACGCTGCAAAAATGTTTTGCACATGCAATTAATGCACCCATCTCTTTCAGGTTCTTCCTTTGGTACCCTTCAACTTTGGCTTTAGCAATCAGTGAATTTAGGTAGGGATCTTCACCGCCTCCCTCCATAATACGCCCCCAGCGGGCATCACGGCAAACATCCACCATTGGCGAAAAGGTCCAATGAATTCCCATAGCCGAAGCCTCATCGGCAGAAGCGCGTGCTGTACGTCTCATCAGGTCTAAATCCCAACTTGCCGACTCGCCCAAAGGTATCGGGAAGATTGTACGATACCCATGTACCACATCAAATCCGATTAAAAGAGGTATCTTAAGACGTGATTCCCCCACCGCTATACGTTGTATCTCACGGGTACGTTTAGCACCTACAATATTAAAGACCATCCCTACATCTCCTCTCCGGATTGCTTCATCATCATCATCGCGCATTGTTATCGGACCAGTAGGATTCATCCTTCCGGCATAAAGATTCAATTGCCCGATCTTCTCTTCCAAAGTCATCAAATTTAATATAGAGTCTACTTTCTGCTCTATTGTCTTATCTTGCGCCTTTGCCTGTATAGAAAAGCACAAGATGAATATTATAATTAAAATTCGTACTGATGTTATCATATATTTCTACCATTTATCAGTTCTGAATGGTGCCACCGGCAAACCATAATAATCGAAAAGGGAAGCTTCCGCATAATTGTGAAAGGCATAACGCACTGCCACCGGTTCGGAAACCTCTTTATTCCAAACCTGAAGTTGTTTCGTTGCCAAATCTACGATTGCTTCTGCCGGATAAAATTTCCGGTCTTTACCTGCGATCTCAAATGAGGAAAGAGGCCGGTTAATTGGATGCACTTTACCTTGAGCATTATCAAATGCAATGTAAACTTTCCCTTCTTTTACCTCCATTGATTTATAAACCGGCGTCTTATATCCAAGATTATCCACCCCATATTCTTTTGCCAATGCCCAATAAGCAAGCCTCTTGCCTACCTCTTCTTTCTTAGGAGGATGAATAAAGTCACGACTCCCGATATCCATCGTAGATACCATTCCCGAGTTAGGGATCACTTGCATCAGCTGTTGCTGCATCTCACGAAAATAAGCAGCCGACGTGCCATTTGCATCTCCATAAGCATGAGGAGCTATTTCCACATAATAGAAAGGAAGTCTCTCCAAACTCCAACGCTTGCGATAGTCATCTACCATAACAGGAAGCATTCTCGCATACTGTTCTATATTATGTCTGTTACTTTCTCCCTGATACCAAATCATTCCTTTAATCATAAAGTTAGTCAAGGGAGCCACCTTCGCATTAAATAGTACACATGGCTTCTGTTGAACCGGTTTAGCGACTTCTTTGTCATCGTTCAGATGAGATAAATCCACTCAAAAGGACGGACCGTTTCTTCGCTCATCCAAGCCTCAACAGTAGAGCCTCCCCATGAAGAGACTACAATCCCTACAGGCACATTCAAAGCCCGTTGCAAATATCTCGCAAAACAGTACGAGACTGCACTCATCGGAGCTACATTTTTAGACGTATTCGTAAACCATTCTCCTTTACAATTATCAAGCGGCACTTTACTATATTGTCTAAACCAACCTTTCTCATTAAAATCTGAAGAAAACATCCTAATAGGGGTCGACTCATTAGCTGTCGCTATCATATCATTAGCTCCTTCTACAAATTCAAACTCAAATCCCCGCACAGGCATTTCCATATTTGACTGACCGGAACAAAACCACACTTCCCCTATCAATACATTTTTCAAGGTCAACTCTTCTCCATCAGTAAATCTTATCTCATACGGCCCTCCCGCTTTAGGAGTAGAAACGGTTACCATCCATTTGCCATCAGCGTCTGCTATGGTAGAATATTCTATCTCATTCCATGAAGGAAGTACTTTAACCTTCTTATTGGGATTTGCCTTTCCCCATAACTTAACGCTCGTCTGTTGTTGCAACACCATGTTATCATTCAGGATATTAGGCAACACGATCTTCGCATAACTGATTATCGGTAATAAAGCCAGATATATCAATAATAGTTTTTTCTTTCCCATCCTACAATTTTATTTTTATTATTTTATATCCAAAAGCATTCAGTTTTACCTGTTTAGTATAATCTTTCATTTCCTTATCAGATGCAAGCTGTGAAGACCTAACAATCATATTTAAATTGTTTTCTTTTTGCCTGATTATTAAGTAACACTACAAATAACACACTCCCGTCTTCACTTTCCGCTGTAATATAATCCACATTAGGATTATCCACGCTGACCAAATCTTTGCGAAGAATCAGACTTGCTTTTTTTCCGTCCACTATTCCTGATGCAAATCCGGCTGTTCTATGAGTTCCGACCTTAGGTGTCATAAACCCTCGCGGAAAAGAGATCTTGCCATTTGAACGTAACTCCGCTTCTGCAAGTAGATAATCATAAATCCATCCGATCTGCCACCAGGCATGATGTGGGAAAAGTCCTGCTCCATGGTCAAAACGATTCCAGTAATAAGAGGCTACCCGGTTTCTTCATTCACAAAAGCATCTCTCCCCAAAGGCTCCCCAAACGAGCCATATCACGAAAGATTTCATCTTTTGTGAGTGAATATAATTTAAGGAAAAAAGGCACAATGGCTAGTTAGCAAAATAGGTCCGGCATTTACTGCAGAGCCCATTGAACCACCGTGTTCAAAGTTTAACCCCACCTGGCTCAATTGCCAATCTTCCACTTTTTTTCCCATTCAAATATTTAATATCCCGGCTTGGTATCGGATGAGTGTAGATAGAAGTAGTATACATCTTGCCCGTTTTAATTGCAGCATCCAAATATCTCTGCACAGAGGTCAACTCGTACAGTTCAAGCATAGCACCGGCAATTTGTATCGTAGCAAAATCGTTCACAAACCTCGCATCTCCGCAGACACCTAAGAAATGTCCTTTTTGGATGGAATGGTCTATCAACCAGTCAGCAGCTTTCTCCGCTGCAACAAGATATTTTTTATCCCCCAAAATCTTATATGCGATGATTAATCCGTAAAAAGTAGGGCGCAGATCTGTCAAATCTGTATAAATAGGTTTATGTGTTGTATGATCGTATGCAACCACCCAATTACCTTCTGGCTGTTGCCAGTCTAATAGTCTTTCTGCCCCATTTTTCAAAAGCTCTAGAATTTCCTTATTATCCGGCTCAAACAGTAAGATATTTCCCAAATCCGCCATAGTATAATAAGTGATAGCCACCGGTTCAAAATGGCTTCCCCATTCTTCCGTGAATCTTTTTGATTTAGCCAGATAATATTGCCCTTCTACAGCTCCCTTGAAAAATCCTTCACGAGCCTGCTGCAATATCTTGAAATTCCTAATACCGGGAATACGTGTTTCTTTCATCAATGAATCCTGAGTCAACTTAGCCAGCATCCATACGGCTCCTATATCCGAATTTTTCATAGCATCTTTATCAGCTCCGGAAACTCCCGACATATAAGACTGGGCAATAACCTTTTTCCCTTTATACATTTCTTCATTCCATAAAGCTGTCTTATCATCCATAACATAATCATACAACTTCATCAAACGATCTGTCAACGATTGCTTGTTTTCTTTTAACTTGAAAGAATAGTCCAAATGATAAATATCATACACAGCATGTTTATATACCGTATACCAGTCCGAATCCTGAAGAGTTATACGGATTCTGAACTTAGCCGGTTCTCCCTTCTTCAGATAAGAGCCTTTCTCACCTAACACCGGACGATATGCCATCGGAGTCAATTGCAACTCACGATTCTATGCGACAAAGCAATATTCCATGACTTCACATGAGCCACCTCATCTTTCTCATAAGGATTCCTATCCTGACCAGGCTCCGGAATTATGGCCATTGTCATACCTGCCTTATTACTCATGATAGAAGCCATTGTAGTAATGGTACTTTCACGGCATAACACCGGATATTTAGGTAGCCCTTGTGCATAAACATAGGATAAAGGGCATGATTCTTGCAGTTGATTCCCCTGATAAAATCCTGGTACGATTCACCATCCAAGATCATCTTCCACCAAAGTACTTATGGTAGGAGTAGGTAGGGAATAATATCCTTCTTGATTCACAGTCAATGATATTTCTACATTAATATCAGAATGATATTTGTCATCAAACTCCCATTTTGCCTTATAGACTCCATATTCCGTCGGATGCTCAAACACAACTGTTCCTCCTTCCTTCCATCCCCTATCGGGGAAGAAGGTGGAGTATCTACCAGCTCTATTCATAGGAACCGCAGAGATGGCTCTCAAGAAATCAGGCTTCACATACCTGAATGTTTGTTCAGGAAAGTCTAATGTATCTCCATTCTCTACGATAGCTAAAGGTTTTATGGTCGGCTTTACATTGTCATAAATGAGGTTATATTTCCCCGAAGGACGACCAAACATCTTATATCCTTCGGGGGTTTTTCCTTCAAACAATGTCATTACCCATTTACCTTCATGCTTTTCCCATAAAATATTTATTTTCCCGTTTGACAGTGATAAGCTCTCTTGTGCACATATCGACATAGAAGTCACACTGCAAAGCACTACAAACAAAACTTTACTAAATATTTTCTTAAAGCACTCAATCATTTTATCTCTTTTTCTATCATTGATTATTTATCATCACCAGTATATATCAGACGAACTACTATCGGAGCATTCTTTCCTAAAGCAATGGCTCTTGCTCCTCCTTTAGCTGTTGCAGCGGCAATCTCCAACGTAGCAAATTGAGAAACACTATTTATGGCAAAAAAAACCATATGCAATCCATCCAGATCTCCAAATTCTTTGATATACAGACTTCCATCTCTATTTGTACCACATGGGGCCATATTCATCCCCCAAGAATTCATCAGATCTTTCTTTAGCTTTTTATCACCAATCTGTAGGAAGGATAGACTTCCGGACATCTCAAGACCTCCAGATAATCACAAACATCCAAAGAAGCTTTGGCCAGATTTACATAATCCTGTAATTCAGGAACCCGCCACCCTTCAGGAGCTAACAAATTCGGCCAAGTTACTGATGATGAATTATCACCTATCAACCCGATACGATAATACATTCCGGCAACTTTACGGATTGCATCCGAACAAGAGTAGTTGCACTCTTCTTAGCTTCTTCGGCAGGGAAACATTGAGATTTGTCATTTTCCTGTCCTTCACAAATAAGCGATTCACCTGTATTCAATTTAGTAGTTCGAAGGTTTTCAGCCAACCATACAACTTCAGAATCACCATTCGAAATTACAGCCACTTTATATGTAATCGATTCATCACCACGAACATCCGTAAAGATCTTCGTTCCATACAATTTAAATCTCCAGGCTGAATTCGCCATCAGGCGGTCTCCCCCACTTTCACATTCCAATAAAGGGTATTAGCTTTATAACGTTTCAGTCCGGCTGCCTTATTATCCACCATTTCCTGTAGTTGGCTATATGTTAGAGCAGTGGATGTTTTTTCCACTTCCATATCAATTAATGGGTCAGACAAATCTGCATTAGCACTAATTAAGAGCTGATAAGATTCTGTATCCGGCATAGGTTCCCATGAAAACTTCACCTCTGTATCCATTGCTTCATAGTCTAGTTCTAAAGTAGTATCCTTAGCTGGCGTTAACGGCTGTGCCATTAACCTTGTCACCATCAAAGAACGAATTTCCGCAGATGAAGGCTGAGACGATTTCCCGGATTGTACTGTCCAATAAATCTTACCCGTATAACCGGAAGCAATTCCCAATTTAGCCGCAATATCATTCATATCAGAAGAAGATATCAAATGAGGAGTTCTTCTTGCTTCAACAACTACCGGACTCGACATATCCTCGCTATTACTTAAAAGCAAATTATATTTGTCCACTAAAAAAGCTTCCTGCCAGGCAAAAGTGATCTGGCGTACTTTATCCAAATCAATTGAGACATCATTTTTTAGGAACAGCCAATTCAATTTCCGACGTCACAAGTGCTGGACGTTCAACATCATCTTTACAAGACCAACATGACAATCCTGTAAATACTAATAATAGAAATGAAATATATTGTTTCATGATACTTTGTTATTCAAGATTAATACATTATTTTATTTCATATACTTATACAATGGATCGGATCTGACTCCACCCCATTGAAATGGAAAAATAAACTTAAGGCAACAGGCTTGGGACGAACTCCCAACGGCTGCATCGGTGAGTCAAAAATCCCTATGTCTGCTCTGTCTCTACAACAGCGCTTCCTGCAGATGTCCAGTTGAACATTCTGAACATATATACGGACTCTATCGTTTGAAGACGTTCTGTCAGGGCTACAATAGCAGGTACACACACATCTGCTATCAATTCTTCCCTCCGTTCAAGATAACTGTCAAAATAGCCAAACTCGGAGATAATAATCTTTCTCCCTGCATCGCCATGATCAACAGCAATCTGATACAATGACTCATTCATTGCCAGCCATGATAAGGTATGTCCTTCATGAATATAAGGATGCCAGTTCAAATATTCAAAGTAATGGCTTGGATCAGTATCAACGGCCAGTTTCCGTTTGCCTCCTCCATACTGGTCGAAGGTAATTTACCCGATACAATATGATCATATATAGCACTCAAATATGCTTTCGTTTCGGGAATATCGACCATATAAAGACCAGGAGCCACGACTTTTGCTTTCGGATTTGCCGCTTTCACTCCCCTATTGGCATAATAACAAATATCCGCTGTCACCAATGCCTGCTCACTAGTAGTAAATATAAAAGGTGCATTTTCTTCTGCTGTCGCCCCATCTCTAAATCCATCCTTACATAAATTGTGACCCTTCGGGGCGTTCAATTCATTTCCCACTTCAAACTGAGTCACATCAGGGGGAAAGCAGCTGCTAACATTTTATAGCTATCTTCTATCTGCTGCATAAACTTTATATAAAGTTCGGTTCCCGGTTCCGGGACAGCTTTCCAATGTGAACGTGTATATCCATAAGGATACATATAAGCTGCATTGGTGAGCATTATATTACGCACTCCCTTTTCTGTCAACAGAGCAGCATAATCCTTAAATTTCTGAAGATTATCCTCTTTAAATATCAAGTTTCCTTCAGCATCGTGATCAAATACCCATGAAAGATGGAGCAACATTCGGAAAGACTTAACTCCCAAGGCCCCGCACATATCAGCAACCAACTGTGGAGTTACCCCATTATCAGACTGTCCGCCAATGTTCTCGCCCACTTTGGGCTGCTCATGAATACCGAACATATTACTTCTGTCAACACTATAAGCCGGAGGTAAAATGGGAGAATTCTCATCATTATCATTACAAGATGCAAAGTTAGCAACCAATAATGCACCAGCCATTAAAAAATAGCCATCGGCGATATATATATTTCATTTTCATCATACTACTAAATTTAAAAGATATATTTATTTTCCACACACATTCAGTTTCCCGAAAGATAGCGTTAGAATCCTGGATTCTGCGTTAACTGCGGGCTCACATTTCTTTCTCGCTGTGGTATTGGCCATAGCTCATGCTTTTTGCTGAACGAATGTCCGGTTTTCAACCAAACGATAATCAGAAGAAGGATGTGGCATATAAGCATCATAATCGTACACAGGCTCATCGTTCTCATCAAATGTCACATTCGGCCAGTCCTCAAATTTACCTTTAAAAAGGACGTCCCATCACCGGACGATTGGCATATTTCCAAAAAGCCATCCCAACGACGGATATCAAAATAGCGGAATCCTTCAAAGGCTAATTCTACCTTACGCTCATGACGAACAATCACCCGTGCTTTTGACTGATCCGACAAATCCGATAACGACAAAGCCGGCATTTTTACATCGTCACGTCCATTGCGAACTTCATTCAAAGCATCAACTACACTTTTATCAATATCATTCGCTTCTATTTTTGCCCTCTGCATAAGTCAAAAAAGCACTTCAGCATAGCGACAGAGAATAAGAGGATAATCCCCTTTTTCATTTTTGTCTGCATAAGAAGGATCACTAAATTTTCTCGTACAATATCCCGTATAAGAGGTATATGGACTAAAGGAATAACAATCCTTATTGGTCACCTTACCATTTTCTGCATAACTCCAACATGAAGTGCTATCAACATGTGACTCAAATATAAAATCTCCATATCTATCCCCCAGGACTACAAATCCTAAACGCAAACGCGGATCACGATTTTCAAATGGTTTCTTCTTATTAAATAATGGAGACTCTGCAATATTCTTTCCATCAATACAATGATATGAGTCTATCAAATTTTGTGTTGGTACCATAGTGGAATATCCATTCAAATTACGAGACTGCATATGAAGAGGTAACTTATGATACAAAGGAATCTCCGCACTAAATTCCGCTTTCAAAATAATTTCCTTATTATTCGCATCCGTCAATCCGGACACCAGAAACAAATCTCCGTATTTAGGATAGAGCTTATATATTTCAGAAGAAATAACCGCTTCAGCAGCCTCGGCAGCTACTTCCCATTTTTTATTATAAAGGGCAATACGTGCCTTATACGCATTTGCCGTCCCCTTGTAGCACGCCCAAGGCAAAGCGGATCAACATACTGCTCTTCCAACAGGGTAGCAGCATCTGTAAAATCTTTCAAAATCTGTTGAAGCACGACATCCTTAGATTCGCGTACAAATTTAGAGGCTTCAGACTCCGATTCAATCGGTTTTAGAATTAGAGGCACATCTCCGAAAAAAGAAATCAACCGAGAATAATAAAAACCTCTAAGGAAAAAGACATTCGCCTTTATATTGCTTATATTGTTCCGGACTCAATACTGCTGATTTCTTTTCTATAATCTCCAGCATTAAATTACACCGTCCAACTCCCTGATAAGCATAATGCCAAACCTCTCTTATTGAATGAAGATTACTGTCATGTTGACCTTGTGCCACCTTTTTTTCCAGTCACTTTCCTGACGAGGAAAGCCTATATCAGTCATCAGATCGGGAGCTATCGGAAACAAATATTCTACATTAGGCTGTGCAATCAAAAACGATAACATCCTACTACCCCTCCATTAATTTCACTGGCATTATTCCAAAAAGTATCTTGATTTGGTTTATCCAAAGGATATTTATCCAGCACATCACAACCTCCGAATATGAAAAGTAATGACGTATAAACAATATAGACTATATATTTTTTTCATATAAATATGTACTTAAGTTAGAAATTGACATTAATTCCAAAAGAATAAGTTTTCAACAAAGGCACTGAATTTTGTGCTTTTGTAGGATGTTGTTCGGATCATACCCTCTGTCATTTTATCGAATGTGAATAAGTTCTGGGCAGAAAAGTAAACACGTACTCCGTCAAGGAATGTATGACTAAGTATTTTCCGTGGAATAGTATAGCCGATCTGAAGATTCTTCAATCTAAGATAAGAAGCATCCTGCAGCCAGTAAGTAGAAGGCTTTATATTATTTGCACTGGAAATAAACATACGGGGATATTTAGAATTCGTTTCTCCTTCTTTCCACATATTATCTTTTTGCCATTGCTGCACTTTTTGCACCATTATTAAAGGCCCAGGCAAGATCATCGCGCAAATAGCCATCCCGTTTGCCCACCCCTTGGAAGAACAATTCAATGTCAAAGTTCTTATATTCAGCTGCCAGATTAAAGCTATATGTATATCTCGGTATTGTATTACCAATCACGACATAATCTTCCGATGTAATCTGACCGTCGCCAGTATCAGGTATACCATCGCCATCCGTATCAATTGTCGGTTGATCTTTGTATTTAATATCTCCTCCCTGCAGATTTCCGAACTGTGTTACCGGATAAGACCGGGCATCATTGAACGAAGCAAACAAACCATCCGCCTCCAATCCCCAAATCGAGTTTATGGAATATCCCGCACGATTGGTATACAAGTCATCAAAGTTGTTCACGATGCCTTTCATATCCTTGATTTCATTCTTCACGTCCGAAAGATTGGCTGAAATACGATAAGAGAAATCTCCAATACGGTCATTGAAAGCAAGACTAAGTTCCCATCCTTTATTTTCAACTACTCCGGCATTTCTCAATGGGGAGTTATTATACCCCATGAAAGAAGGAATATCCAGATTCATCAATATATCGCGGGTTTTCCTGACATAATAATCAAAAGTAAAATTCAATTTATTATTAAAGAAACCAAGATCGATACCTACATTCGTCATTGTTGTTGTTTCCCAGGAAATGTCTCTGAAAGCATAGTCTCTTGCGGCATATCCTTGAACAACCTTACCATTAAACACGACAGGCTCTGCCAGATTTATATCCATAGAGAACGGATAGTAACTTCCAACTTCCTGATTACCCAGCTGTCCCCATGAAGCTCTCAATTTGGCATTGCTTAGCCACTTGATATTTTTCATAAAGTTCTCTTCGCTAATACGCCAACCGGCGGAGAAAGAAGGAAACAATCCCCATCTATTCCCTTTGGCAAAACGGGAAGAACCATCATAACGAACATTAGCCTCAAATAGATATTTGCCTGCATAGTCATAGTTTAACCGTCCGAAGAAAGACTGCAATGCCATTTCTGAAGCATTACCGTCAGTAGACTGATTAACCACCGGGAAAGAAGCTATTTGATCATAGTTAAACTCACTCCCTTCTCTACGACCATACAAATTTTCTCCATAATATGTAATCTGCTGAAAACCCGCCAAAAGCTGAATGCTATGCTTATGAAAGTCTTTATCGAAATTAATCAAGAATTTAAAGTCATCGTTAAAAGTATAGTTCCTTCTTTGAACCAAGGCTCTTTTTTTGCACCGTTGTCACTGGATTATCATCAACATCATAAAACGGCACAATATTATTGTAAACCTTATTAGAATCAAAATTGAACTTTGGAGAATACGAAACATCCAAACGGATCTCTTTTATCGGAGAGTAAGCTACTTTCATATTCACTACCGCTTCCTGATACCAGTTTCTATTATATCCTTTTAATTTCTCTTGCGATAAAGCCCATGTATTCGCTCCAATTTGTACATAAGCAGGATTACCGTTCGGAGTCACCCATGGGTAAATAGGTGCAGTACGACGAACAGCACCAATAATCGACGCTACATCCGAACCTGGTTCCGAAACAACAGAATGACGACCCGAAATATCAATTCCGGCAGAAAGTTTATCATTAAACTTGTAATCAGTATTGACACGCACACTGTAACGTTTCATATAAGTATCCGGGAAAACCCCTTCTTGGTCTGTGTAATTTAAAGAAGCCAATGCTCTAAGTTTCTCTGTTCCTCCACTCAATGTTAAATTATGCATGTGTTGTATTGCCGGTTCTTTATAAGTAATAGCCTGCCAATCGGTATTCGGATAATTATAAGGATCCTGATTCATCTTCGCCTTATAATTCGCAATATAATCTTCACCATATATTACTCCACCTGCCGCACCCGTATTCATATTACGGGTATCATTAGAATTAGCTAAGTCATACAGTTCCATATAATCAATAGCTCCCAAAAATTTAGGCTGTTCCGTCATCTTTTGCAACCCGACATTACTATTAAAACTAATTCTGAGTTTACCCTCCTCCGCACGTTTGGTAGTTATTAATACCACACCGTTTGCAGCACGTGAGCCGTAAATTGCGGCAGAAGATGCATCTTTCAAAATTGAAATACTCTCAATATCTTGCGGGTTGACGGCATTTACAGAACTGGCAACACCATCAATAAGCACCAGAGGATTGCTATTATTGAGTGTTCCGATACCACGAATCATAATAGATTCATCCTCCTTACCCGGCTGTCCGGAAGTTGAAGTCACCGTTACTCCGGATGCCATTCCTTGAAGTGCAGACATCGTATTCATAACAGGGCGTTTTGCTAAATCCTTACCGCTAACCGCTTCAACGGAACCTGTCAAATTGACTTTCTTTTGAGTACCATAACCTACCACTACCACCTCATCCACCAAATGCGAGTCTTCTTTCAATGTAATAGTCAGTCCAGTGCGGTTACCCACCTGAATCTTTTCCGTCACATAGCCAATGTAAGATACCTGCAGAACCGCACCAGAAGATGCTTTCACAGAAAACTTTCCGTCCAAATCCGTAATTGTACCTACTGTTGTGCCCTGTACCTTTACACTGGCACCAATTATAGGTTCTCCATTTACATCCTTCACAATTCCTGTAATCATCCCTTGCTGAGCATAAGTGTTCTGTATCACAAATACCTGAACGATAATCAGCAAGATCCATAGATAGTAATTCTTTTTCATGTTATTAAAATAATGGTTAATGCAAACTTTTATTTATCACTTTATTCTTATTCTATATTAATCTGAAAGATTGCAGCAGGAACATTTTGCATAGGCCGTTCCACTTCCAGTTTAATAAAGTTGGTTATTATAGGAGCATCTAATTTTATTTCATTTATTGTATGATAATTCCCTCCACATTCAAAAAAACAGTTCCTTTATCATCTGACAGTTTATATCTCCGTAAACAGAAAGGCATCACATTTTCAGGATGTCCCATTTTGTACAGATTCTAAAGAATGGTCATAATCCGTATCCATAAAGAGTAATATTCTGCTTATCTTTTGAGGCATATCCCATTTGAAAGTTATCTCCGGATAGACATCTTCTAAAGAAGCTACCCATGCATTAGGTTCCGTAGTAGGACGCACATATCCGTTAGTTATATTTTCACTACCGAAAGACTCGATAGCAGGCGTTATTTTCATTGCAATGTTATGCCCTGCCGGACGGCGGTCCGGACACCAGAACTCAAATGACTCAAGTCCTGTACCCTTTGGAGGAGTTTCAAAACCGTGGTTGTTGACAGCATAATTAAACTTATTAAACACAGACAAAAGCCCCGTACAACGCATTTCGCTCATACGCAGACGTATCTTATCATTTCGCATGAACGTCACAAAGGCATATTGTTGACATGGTAAGTTTTTGTCAAATCTATATTTACCTTTTGAGTACCTTTCCGCAAATTAAACTTCACTGTTTCTGCAATTATATCCGGCGTATAGTTTTTAGCCTTCTCCGCATAACGTAATTCTACTGTGAGATTTGTTTCCTCACTCGCATCAACTTCTACCTCAAATTTATACGGAATACCCGGTTCTAAAGGTAATAATTGAGCTGTAGAGTAATCTAATGTATACCAAGGACCATCAAAAGGTATTTCTGACAAACTTAGCTCACTTGAAGCGGATACTTTAGCTTTAGCAGCCAGATTTCCATTAACATCAATCGGCACCAAAGGAATACTCTGTCCAGCAAGATTCAGTTTCTGTTGTAGTTTATGCATATGAGTAGCAGCAATGAGTTCAACAGGTAATAATCCATCCGAAAGACACTGTGCTGCCGCCATTCCAACTGCCTGTCCTCCCAGCCCGGACGTAGCCATCACCCGAGATGAACCATGAGCAACATGAGAAGCACTGATACATCGTCCAGCAAAAAACAGATTCTTTATATCCTTACTCACAAAGCACCGATAAGGAATCTCATAAATACCTTTGGAATGATATTGCATACAGCCATTATGCGTACTATAAACGCCTTCTGCCGGATGGAGATCAATAGCCCATCCTCCAAAGGCCACTGTATCATCGTGATGTCGCTGTTCTATAATATCTTTTTGGTCAAGAGTATATTCACCTACAAATCTTCGACTTTCCCTTTTACCTGGTACTAAACCAACCCATTCAAGAGTCATCGTTTCTGCTTCAGGAAAGTTTCCCGAATTTTTTATATAATTCCAGACGCCATAAACGACCTTCCATATTTCCCATTTAATCTCTTCAGTATCATGTATGGTATCCAACCGCCCACCATATTCAAGCCACCAGAATTTACATCCATGTTCACTTGCATTAATACGATTCCATCGAGGAATTTCTTTGATATCTTCCAGCGCATAAGCAGGAGGAACAAATTTCACAGGTTTTCCTGTATCTTTACTATAGAAGTAGATAGAGTGTCCAAGCAATTCACCATATTCTCCTTTATCCGGAGCGAATAATTCACCATATACTTGTTTTTCTTCAGCCCCCATGCGGTAAGCAGCCCCAGCCCGATACGCAATAATACCATCGCCCGAAGCGTCGCAAAAAGAGTCTGCCACTGATTTCATAGAAAGTATAATTCTGTGAACAGAAACCGTATATTTTGGATATTTCATCAGGAGACCGCTTTTCAACGTCATAAACCGCTGTATTGAGCAATAATGTAATATTAGGCTCATTACGAACTTTTTCTAATAATAAGGTATCCAGAAGAACAGGATTTCCCTCTTTATTACGATAAAGATTATCTACCAGTATTTCATCAATCAGCCCTCCCTCACGTGACCAACGGTTATTGTTGCCCATATGTGACGTAGCACCCAATATCCAAAGTCGCACCTCGCTCGACGCATTTCCACCAAGCACAGGACGATCCTGCACAAGAATGGTTTTACCCCTGCACGAGCAGCTGAAACTGCAGCACATATCCCCGAAATACCTCCACCGACAACAACAAAATCGGCAGAAAGCAAAAAATACTTCTCAGGTTGCGCTTATCTTTTGAAAATGATTCTTGCAACATTCTATTTTTTGTATTATTTATTTTCTTTCTTTTTTAGGATAAAGCCAGAGAGCAAGCAATACTAACGCTATGCCCACAGCTATTACCAGTATCTTTCCTTTTTCTGCTAACCCACCAAGCAGAGCAATCGCAGCACCCGTTAAGAAAATCCCATAGCTAATTACTCTTTTACTAAATTTATTATCAGCTTCAGTCATCACTTTATCTTCTTTCCTTTCAGTCTCTTTTTTATACAGTTATTTTCTTTTTCCCATTCTTGATATTCTACATAACGATGGGATATTTTATGATTCAATTTATAATAGAGTTCAAAAGCGATTAAACAGAATACAGGAAAAGCAACTCCTACAATCATTTCTTCTGCGCGATTAAATCCAAATCCCCACAACGGAGTAATAAATTTAAAGAAAGCATTTGCTCCCTAAACTGACTAATGTCGTCGTTATTACAGAATATTCTGTTTGTCGTTTTGAGAACAAGGTCCATATAATAGGCAGATATAAAGGAACTCCGGTTAAAGCGGCAACACTGATCACTACATTTACAATGCCTCCCATAAGGGGAATTAATAATGCTACAATAATTGCAAGCAAGCCAAATATAATGGTTGAAATACGCGCAACTCTCATTAAAGTTTTATCTGAACTCTGTGGAAAAAAAAGACGTTTAAATATATCATTAGTGACCACTCCGGAAGAAATATTAAGAGTTGCATTAAGAGAACTTGCAGTAGCAAATACCATCCCACTAAGCATAAGCCCTAGCAAACCGGCTGGAAGTACTTCTTTACACATCATAAGATAGGCTCCTTCAGCATCAATCGTACTAAGCGAAGGGTTAACAATACGGTAAATCATTGGTGGAAGCATCCACAGAACGGCACTTACGACATACAATCCCCCAAATAAAAAGCCAACCTTACGTGCGCTACTCTGTGAATTGACGCTAGCATAACGTTGAACGTACGCCCAATTTCCACCCAGAAATATAGTATTGTATACACCAAAAGCAACAATAAAACCTATTGTATATTCTCCATTCACAAGATTAAAATAAGTAGCAGGAATAGACTCTATAAAATTCACAACGCCACCAACACGTCCAAAAGAAAGCGGAACGACAATAAGTACAGCCGCCGTCAGTATAATAAACTGAAGTACATCCGTTGACACTACAGCCCAAAGTCCGCCAGCCGCGACATATACAATACAGAATCCACCTAACAACAGAATACAGAGATCTAAAAGGCATCCCCGTAGAAACCTCTACAATTTTAGCTACCGGATATAAAAAAGAGCCTGTAGTAAAGAGAGAAATGAAAAGGAAAAGATAAGTATACGTCTTTTTTTGTGTGTTTACTCCAAGTCTCGGGTGATATACTCTGCCACTGTCAGAGCACTAGTCTTATGCCATCGTGGAGCAATGAAGAAACCAACAACAAATCCGGCTATCGCCATTGTCCATTGAATCGAAATAGCGATCCATCCTAGTGAATAAGCAATAGATCCCCATACCACGAAAGTTCCTGCGGAGAAAATCCCATAAAAAAAGAGATAATCCACTCATTAGCCACGGGACTGCTCCTCCTGCTGCGAAGAAGGATTTCATATTCCGCCCTTTACCAGAAAAGGACAAGCCCATTATAACAATTCCAAGTGCAAATATAAAGATAGTAATAAGGTCGAGTAATTGCATAGCTTGAGTTTTTAAGATTAATTTTTAAGAGATTTCCCCCTCTAACAGGAAACAAATGTAGTGGAGCAGACAGTTAAAAACAAGTGTTTTGAAGGAAAAATCACCGGCAACGTTCCCGGTAACGTTCCCGAAAAAATCCGCTATAATTCGTCATCCTAAAATGAGGTAAAAAAAGATTTTTGATTATCTTTGTTCGCATCCTAAAACTATATACCATGTCCAAATCACGTATTACAATCAAAGATCTCGCACGTGAACTTAATATTTCAACATCAACAGTATCACGGGCTTTAGCTGATAAATGGGATGTTAATCCGGAAACACGAAAAGCTGTACTGGAATTAGCAGAAAAAATGAATTACCACCCCAATCCCATCTCTTAGTTTGAAACAAAATCAAACGATGTCAATCGGCGTAATTGTTCCGGAATTCATAAACTCATTTTTTGCAGAAGTCATCATGGGAATACAAAGTGTTATGAATTCGAAAGGCTACCATATATTAATAAGTCAATCGAATGAATCCGCAGATATTGAGTTTACCAATTTAAAAGCAATGGAGGAGAAAATGGTGGACGGCATCATCATATCCGTCACCCAAGATACCAGAGCTACGGAATACTTTAAAACACTACGCGAGAAGAATCTACCGATTGTATTTTTTTAATCGGATAGCTCCTGAAGTCAGCGCTTACAATGTCATCATCGATGACTATAAATGGGCTTTACAGCAGTGGAACATCTAATTAAGGAAGGATATAAACGAATAGCACATTTAGCGGGTCCGGAGAATCTATTCCTATCTAAAGAGCGTAAACGTGGCTATATCGATGCACTAAAAAAATATGGCTACCCGATAGAAGAAGAGTTGATAATTCCTGCCGGAATACTTATGGAAAGCGGTATTACTGCAGCATATTCCATATTAGAAATGCCGAACAAACCGGATGCCATTTTTGCCGTTAATGATCCGGCAGCCATTGGTGCCATGAAGACATTACAAAAAAAAGGTATGGTTATTCCCCATGATATTGCGTTTGTAGGTTTCTCCGAATCACAAAAGGCTTTAATCATCGAGCCCAATCTTACAAGTGTTGAGCAACCCACTTTTTTTGAAATGGGAAAAAGTTACTGCTGAATTATTATTGGAGCAAATAAAAAATAATTCAGATGAAACAAGACCTTCAAAAACAATTATCCTAGACGCTAAACTAAATATTAGAGAATCGTCTATAAAAAATAATTACTCCACCGTTGCCAACGTCAATATACTAATCTGTATTCCTTCCACATTCACCAGACAAGAAGCACATGCCAGCGTAGTAGAACCAGTGGTCAACACATCGTCAACGATCAGTATATGTTTCCCGGCAAGTACTTCTGGGCGTTGAAGTTCAAAGATGCCTTCCACATTATCCCGACGTTCAAGTATGGATTTGTGTGTTTGCGTTTCCGTATTTTTCTTACGCAATATGGATTCTGTATCTATGGGAATTCCTGTTACAGCAGTGATTCCACGGGCAATCCATTCGCTCTGGTTATAACCTCGATTTGCTGTTTTTCTTCTTGTGAAGCGGTATAGGGATTATCACATCAATTCCTTGAAAAAAATGGGAAGATAAAAGTTCTGCAGCCATATACCGCCCCATAATTGCACCAATTTCCTTTTTGTCCACCATATTTCAACCGATGAAGAATCAACCGGAAGTCGCTTCCTTTCTCATAAAAGAAAAAAGAAGTAGCCCGTTCCAAAGGGATTTGTCCCCAGAAGAGCCGTTCTACCGGATTATCTTTTCGAAGATGATAATTAGTACGGGGTAGATTAATATTACATACTGTACAGATACATTCTTCACCCTTTGCTAACGGCCGGCCACAAACAACGCAGCAACGGGGAAATAGCAAAGATAAGAAAGAACTAAGCCAGTCTTTGATAAGAAGTGTGTGTTTCATAATAATAGAGATTTAAAGTTGCAATAGCACCTACATATTGCAACTACATATTCAATGGAGGGACTTCTGACAGGAGTTTCTGAAAGACAGGATGAAGATTTCCATTCGTTGCAATAATATGATGTCCTTCTATGAAATGATCCTCACCATAAAAGTCAGTCACCTTTCCTCCCGCTTCCTGAACAATCAGTGCCGCTGCAGAATAATCCCATTTTCCGAGAAATGCTTCCATCCATGCATCAAAACGACCATTAGCTATATAACAGATTGCAGCCGCAGCCGAACCGTTCATGCGAATGCCTCCCACGACTCCATAAAGGTTATCAATCAGATGGAGAGCCGTCGGCTTATACTGATCATAATTATAAGGTAATTCAGTAATGACAAATGCATCTTTGATGTCCTCAACGTTCGACACATGAATTTCTTCACCATTCATAAACGCTTTTCCGCCTTTCCAAGCATAAAACATTCGTCCCGACAAACTTCATAAACGACACCTAAAAGAAGTTCGGTACGGCTACGTAAAGCGATGGACACACAATAAGGAGCCTCATCATGAATATAATTCGTGGTTCCATCCAAGGGGTCAATCACCCAACAGTAGGGTTCATCCTGATAAGTGGCAGAGCCTTCTTCTGTTATGAATCCCGCTTCAGGCAGTAAAGCAGTAAGGGCTTTCACCACACGCACTTCAGATTCTTTATCCACATAAGACACATAATCGTGTGCATGTTTTTCCACCACACGTTCACGACGGAAGTTCTTTCGTTCTTCTTTCAAAAAATATCCAACTTCTGTAGCAATCCGGCATACATCAGCTGTAAGTTGTTTTAAATCTAACATTCTATCTTTCATAATTTAGGCAATCCGCAAATCAATGCCAAAATTATTACTTTTTGATAGAAATAAGAGTTTTCCCGGAAAAAGATAAGTAATTCCAGGGTATACTCTATTGAATTACTTTTGCACAGTAAATCTATATTCCGTAACGGAATAATATTTCTCATGAGGACGCAACACACAGGATGGAAATTCAGGATGATGTGGCGTGTCCGGATGGTGGATGGTTTCCAATATCAGACCACCATATTTCTGTTGTGGACCACTTTTTGGCCACAATCTTTTCTGAAAGCCCGATACCGGTATAGATCAACAAGCCGGGCTCTGTAGTGTAAGTTTCTAATTGACGGCCACTTTGAGGTTCCGTGACAGTTGCAGCATAACGCAAATCTCCGTTATAACCACGAAGTATCCAGTTAGCCGAATAACCACCCATAAGTTTCATGTGCTCATTAGGAGAGGTGACACGTTCTGCAAAGCTATGAGGAGTGCGAAAATCTAAAGGTCCTCCCACTACTGATTCAACCGAAAACGGCACATACCACGGGTATTTACCGTAACTGAATCCGCATTAATTTGTACGATATGATTTAAAAAACCGAACCTCCGTCATAACCCTGAAGGTTAAAATAGCAATGTTGCGACATATTAACGATAGTCGGCTGATCGGTAACTGCCTCATATTCTATACGCCAAGTATTGTCCGGAGTCCAGTAATAAGTGACTTTACAGTCCAAATTACCAGGATATCCCTCCTCTCCGTCAGGACTGCAACGAGTAAAAACAATGCCAAGCGTATCAGAACTATTGACCGGCATCGCTTTCCATATAACACGATCAAATCCCTTCACACCGCCGTGCAAATGCCCGGGATGTCCGTTTGGAGATTCATTGCACGAAAGTTGATACCGAACAGAATCAATCATAAAATTCCCACCGGCAATACGGTTAGCATAACGTCCTAATAAAGCCCCGAAAAACCGCTCGGCTCCAGTCTCATAATCCTTTAGGTTTTCATATCCAAGCACTACATCTGCCATTTTTCCTTCCCGGTCCGGCACCATAATATTCGTCACACGACACCCATAGTCAATGACCTTGAATTGAGCCCCCGAAGCATTGGTCAGGGTATATTGAGTAACGGTATCACCATCTTGAGTAGTACCATAAAACGCTGTTTTCATTCCAGGAATAACTTCACATTCCGCACAAGCAGTAACAAACACAACTAAATACAAAAAAAGCAAAAAATCTATTCATCTGACATTCAATAGTAAAGAATAAATATTTTATCGAATAAACAGCCACAAAAATGCAAATGCAGAAGAAGATAAGATCTCTTATTCGTTTGAGCGCAATACTTATTTGTGTCTCTACTGTTTTTACAGAAATCCCGAGACGTTCGGCAATCTGCCTATAAGAAAGTCCCTCCTTCCGGCTCAAGGAAAATATCTCCCTACATCTCTCCGGAAGCTGTTCAATTGCCCGATTCACCACTTTTGTCAAGGCATCAATGTCAAAACAATCTTTATATTTCCTTTCTTCCAGTTGCTGGTTAAACCAATTCTCTAACAACTGATGCCTGTTTTCCTCATCACGAAGATAGTTTAATACCCGATTTTTGGCAGCCCGGAAAAGATAGGTTTTTGATATAGGTTATTTCAATACAATCTTTATTCTCCCATAGTTTGAGAAACACCTCCTGAATAATATCTTCTATGACTGCTACATCATGCGTATAGAAGTTGAGAAAACAACAAAAGTTGTTCATAGTATGTATCGTAATAAATTCGAAAGGCTTGAATATCCATCGTTCCCGGAATTGTGTTTATCAGTCTCACAAATCTACAAAAATAATCTTCTTTCGGAATATATTTTCGTAAAGAGAACCATACCTTCAAAACACTTTCTAATACTAAAACCGAAATTACATTAATTGCACTAAACAAAGATGCTGATAATGAAGCGGATCATACAGATTCTTTCTAAATATAAATCTGTATGAATCCGCGTCCAAATGAGCTTTTACAAGATCGTTCAGAATTGTCTTTCTGCAAAAATATTCAGAGCATAAGGATCACTCACCGCTGCCTGCTCAATATATTTCTGTGCCAGCTTCGTATCACCGGTGTAGCGATAAGCCAGCGCTAGTAAATAACTATAATAAGCACTCCTTTGCTGTACGGCACGATCGCAGAAACTTATAAAGAAAGGAGTAGTGGCAAAATAACCCGCATCAACAGTCTTCATGCCTTCTTTCCAATCTTGCAGTTTATAATTGATGAGCATATCCCCTTGAAAGGCATACCCGTTTCACGATAACAAAGTGCCTGATAAAATGGCAATTCCGGTAAGTTCATATTACTAAAATAATCTACCTCAATACCCGTTATAAAATCAAAATTCTCATTGGCCTTGTCTTCCTGCCCCAAAGATTTCAAGCAGATTGCTTCATAATATTTAAATGGAACCAATCTAACGATATTCCACAAACCTGCTCCCAGATTTTGAGGCAGAGTTTGCGCAGCCTTAAAACAATCAACCGCTTCTTGCATTTTATTTTCTTTCATTAATCTACGACCTTTCAGGAAATAAGCAAACATATACTGTTCTGCTACGGCATGTTCTCCACCTTCAGCCGGGACAAAGTTACGCCCCCTAAGAAGTTCTATTGCCTTATCCTCCTGTCCTGCCATATTATAAGCTCGTGCCCATTCAAGCATAATATCATCGCGGCTAATTACAGACTTATGATTATTCAGGAAAGAAATACGTTCAATAGGAGCAACTCCTAACTTACCCATTACATAGACCGTTTCAAAAAATCAACTGTTCGTCATTCGGCTTCAAGGATAATGCCTGCTTCAATAAGGGTAACACTTCATTTTTACGATCCATGTGTGAATAGTAAGCGACAGCCAGATTTCGTGCAGCACGATAATCAGTACCGGACAAGCCTTCCCAAAGAGCGACTGCCTTCTCATAATGTCCTTTGGCGTAAAGGGCACATCCCAACAGCAACTGCGCCTTCCGACTTCCCCTGTTTTGCCCAATGAGACAAACTGTTCATTTCAATTCGCCGACTTGGGAAAGCAATCCCCTCCGTTGCCGAATCATTCGGAGAACCGCCTTTATATCTGCATATATGGCAGACAGACTAAAAATCAGAGGCTCGTGTGTTTGCAACATCTCTATCAGGGAAACAGCCTCTTTCTGCAGATTAGCGACAAGCAAAGTTTCTATAAGATCGAGACATACCTGATTCTTATCCGTCCGTATCTTTTCCATAAAAATCCCGGGCACTAACTTTACCGGTCAGCACACCGAAGTAACGTGCCAAATGATTAAGTTTATCATTCGCTTCTACAGACAGATATTGACGTTCCGATGCTTTTTATCTCCCTGCAAATAAGAAGCATATATCATCAACGCATTGGCTACAGCATTATCTTTATGATAAGTAATGGCAGTAGTAAGATGTTGAACAGCCTTGTCATACTCCAGCTTACGTATGTCAAGCATAGCCGCATAAGTCATGGCTGAAGAAACATAAGCACTGCTCCATGCCGCTTTCCGGAAATAATCATAGGATTTCTCCTGCTCATCGAGCGCTAAATAAACATGCCCTAACAAATAGTACAGTTTCCCATTTTCAAGACGCGTATTGAACCGTGTCAACACTTTTTCCGCCCTCAAAAGATATTCCAAAGCCTCACTGTAAAAAAGCATTGCGTAATTTTGCTTCTCCTAAAGCGATCAATGCAGGAGCAAAATTCGGATCACGTTCAAGAGCTTCTTTATAATAGCTCTCTCCTTTAGTGGCAGGATCACGGTATTGGTCCACATGCAAACCTTCAAGATACAACAAATGCGGACTTTCAACCTTCTTGACATTCGGCATATCCTGTGTTGTATGAGGAATATTAAAAGTATCGTGTTTCTTCACTGTATAAGACATTAAAACAGTTCCGTCATTAGCGGTGACATCTATTGAATATCCCAACTTCATTCTTACATCCGCAGGCAACGAATATTCTTCTCTGGCCTTGATCGTCGCATTTCCCGAAAACAGCACCCGATCGCCCCCTCTGACCGTAATCTTCACATTACGAGTCTTATTCAACTGCACTTTAATTGCATCCTTGACGTATATAGCTCCTGTGGTATTTGCAAAGTCCGGCACCCCGATTTCTCCGATCGGGAACCAATATTGCGAGAAGGTTTTAGTCTCCATCGGTTCAAGCCATGTAAAATCCGGCTGATTGTCAGAATAACTGCCTGCCATTAACTCACAATAGGCTCCATCTGTATCCGTAAGAGCATTTTCCCAAGACTGGGACAACTGATTGTACGCCCATGTGAACATTTTCTTACCGGGTGACACATGATGATCTCCGATGTGTACAACCCCGCATTTCCTGCCCGTATCATAACCGCCAAAGAAATCATACTGTGATGCCGCACTAAAATAAGAGGTAGGCTGAATCGTATTCCTATGCTTGCTTATATCAACTGCACCGTCATAACGAATACCGTTAAATATTCCTGCCGCATTTGTTGCAACCGGATAAGTAGTAACCGAACGTTTGTAATGGAAAAACACATGGCTTACATCGTGCGGAAAGAATATCTCATAATTCTTATTCGAAGGTACCGCCACATTCTCCCACCATAAAAACGAATGTCTTAACGGGGTGATGTTCGACAATTTGACTCTCGTTTCAAAGATAGACTCACCGGGGTTAAGCACAATGCCAACCATACCTTTCATCCGGTCTGTCGGATCATGTTCCGAAACCCAAACGATCACTCCACCCCCGGCAGTTTTTCTATCTCATAATCAGTGGGCATAAAAGACGAAGCCCGATGATGAAAAGGCCAGTTAAACTCCAGTCCACCGGAAATCCACGAGCCCAAAGCACCGATAAGAGCTGGTTTTATGACATGGTTCTTATAGAAAAAAATCATATCCATTCGTTTTATCTTTGGCAGCATATATCTTACCTCCAATTTCCGGCAATATTTGTAGTTCCAAATATTCATTCTCTAATTTGATAAGCGTATATTCTTTATCCACTTTTTGTTCCCGATTCACTTTCAGAACGATTTTATTAGGATAAGGATTGCCACTCGAACGCTGGTGTACCCTGTTTTCGGCAAACATCGGCAATTCTTCACGTTCAGGTTCTGTGTATGTCGGAATACTGACTTTGCTTACAGACACCTTGACCGATTGCGCTTTTGCGCTTGTAGTAAGAAACAAAATCAGAAACAAAATATTGAAATATTTCATGAGTGCATGTATTATTATGATTAAAAAATATCTTTCATTTTACTCCATCCTGACGCAACGGACAGATGCTGCCGAAGCACGATCCATACCTGTAAAATTAAGATTTGCATTATTATAATAGAAGTAATAAGCTCCTGTTGTTCCTGGATTACTAGTCCATTGATATCCCCGATATTCCTGATAAGCAATCTTATTAGCTCCCTTATCCAGATAGCCTCCTGTCGGGAAGTAAGAAGTTTGCGAACCATCAATCACAAACAGATGCCCGTAATTGTTATCACATTCCGTTTTTGAAGTAAAAGTGAATCCCTGATAGCAATTCTGATCGGGCACACAATAGCCTTCCGGACAAGGATCATACACAGTTTTTACATTCTTGGTGAGACCATCAGAATTTCCCCATAGTCCGTTATTCCGCCATTCATTATGCCAGTCATTCGTAGAAAAAATTCTGGTATCAGGATTGGATATGGTATAACTTACTGTTCCCACTTCGGCAGAAGTGGTTGCATTTGCGGTCAGTTCCTTGTTATCCACAGTTGTCGCACTCGAACGGACAATATCAAGCGGACGCGGGAACGGATCTTTACGCCCCCACTGATACCACGCACCATAAGCATTCTGATCTTTAGGAGTAACAGAAGTTGCACCCAAATTACGATCCATCATTTTGAATGTTCCCCGTTCCTCATTAATATAGGTAAGATCCGATGCTTCAGTCACCCAAATATGAAAAAGACCATACGTTCTTGCCCGATGCATCTCGAACAGCCACAAGGGCATTTCCTTTCACGCCACTTACAGGAACTTTTTAAAGTAGTTCCCTCCAATGCAGGAACAGCAGAAAGAACATCTCCTGATGAAGACGAATTCGTTTGTGTCCACAAAACAGTTGCAGACACAGCCTTATCTGCTAATTCCCCATTGACATTCACTCTCGGACGATTTTCATAAGTATAATCTCCTGCCAATGAATAATAAGGTGTAACATCTATTTCAAGTGTTCCTGCAGATGCCGTACGATAACAGTTTACCTTACCATAATACAACGTTATCGGTAATAATTCCATCGGTTTGACGAGTCCGGCTTCAATAGTGAAAGCACCCGCAGTTGCTTGTTCGTAAATCCGTCCGGCAGCATCCGTTATGACGAAAGTCAACCCTTTGGTATAATTTACCGCAGGAAGAAATAAAACAAAGTCTGTATGAGCCGAGGGATTATTATCTGCAGAAAGAGGTACGCTTGTATCACAAGTAACCAATGTAGTAGCCGCAGCAGAAAGAGTAGAAGACTTCCGAAGTGATACGATTCCATCCGCTGCATTGACATCAGCTATACCCGACACCAGTTCTCCGTCATTACCGCGTACAGCTACAGATTTAACACTAATTCCCATTAATTGATAATCAGTCAGTTGTATCCGTACTCCACCACACAGATTCTTAAAAGAAAAGAAGGCTTCACCATCAGAGGCTGCCGCCATCGGCAAAGATGATATTTCACTATCGGCATTAAATGCACCCATCCATTTCTGTCCGGCAAGTGCCGAAAAGTCAACAGCAAGTGTCGTACCTTCAAGCTGGCTGCCTGACGCAGCCGACGCCGGATAAATAGCATATCGGATGACATCATCTACAGAAGCGTCCACCGGATCAAAAACAGCGGTACGAACACTATTGGCAGCAGTAGTATAAACAGCTCCATTCGGTGTTGAAGTGCCAAACAGCCGTATCTTATCATTTTGGGTCCAAACCACATTCATGGATGCATTAAGAGACGTGCGTGTTGTGGCAGTAACAGCACAAATGGCCGTAATGGATTTTTCTCCTCCTTTTACGGCCGGTTCCGGAGAAAACGCCTCGTCATCAGTTTGCACACAACTACCCAATGATAAACCTATTACCAGAAGAATCAGAATTTTATTTTTTTCATGGTCTCGCAAATTTAAAATGTTATCATTATTTCCATGTACCTTCCGTATCGCCATTATTCCAGGAAGGTCCAGTACCGGTATCTCCTTCCCCGGTAGAGGTTCAGGGTCCGTAGCAGCTTTTAAAACGATTGGCAACCATTTCTCATAATTCGTAGCAGTCAGTCCAGTGAAGGTATCATTACCATTCTGATCGTATAAGGTAGCATTAAACATCAAACGGTCGGCCACCACCCGAAGTAAAGTCCGTGGAATAGCCATTTCGACTACATATCCCTTTATCGGCTGCCGTGTCACCAAAAGTTCCGTGAACCGCACCCTTTACAAGTTACTGAAGAATGACTGCATTTAATGGTATATTGAACTGCATCCGGAATAAGAGAGATTTTAAGAGGAGTTCCGGTAGCATCTCCACCCTGAAAAATCAATTCCATGCTGTCGTCTGTAGTCAAGTCTTTATCAAGACGTTCCACCAGACAATATACATTTTCTGCATCATAAGCAAAGCGGAACACGGCTTGTGTAGTGGACACACTTCCGATAAATAGCGCATCACTGACTGCACTCCAATCCGAGTTGTCGGCGTCTATCACCGGTGTCATTCCGGAGGCATTAATCCGATGATTCAGAACAAACTGTCCAATCTGAATACGGGCAGCATCTTTATTCTCGCTATTGACAAAAGTAGCAGGCATGGCAGCTACAAGAGTATGCGGGTCAATAATTTCCGTTGCTCCCCAATATCCTTTTCCACTGAATGGCTGATACGTTTCTCCCCATTGGGAAGCCTCTGCGTTACCCACCTGCATGGTAAAGAGAGAAGAAGCATTGTACGACAAGACAGTCTCTCCCGAGGGGAATTGCACCAGATAAGGTGCTGCAGCCTTCTGCACAAAATTGAGTTTACGGTCCGAAGGCCCTACTTCATCTCCGGTCAATGGAGCCGAAGCCCAGTTGTCGGAGCTCCACGCCATTGAAATATGATAAACGTCGCCTTCATCTCTGAAACGTGTTTCTGTAGCTACTGCAATCTTCGTCGAATTATTTAATTCGCGGGCAGAAGGCATCTGATCCGAATAAATTTGCTTGCCCGAGCCATCTATAGCCAGTCCAGTCTTTTGACGGATCACCTTTCCAACGACCGTCCATGTCCGCCCATTATCCATAGAGCGCAGCATGGCAGTCCCCCGAATCGGCTGTGAGAGGCTCGCTATCCGTAAAATAGACCTGTATTTCACCCGAACGAAGTTGTAATGCATAAGGTTCCCAAGTCGTTCCCTGATAAATAATCTGGGCAGTCGACCAGGTACGTCCATTATCGGAAGAACGCCTCATCATAATGCCATTACTCTGCGGATCGACCCTGTATCCCTGATTCAAGCGAAAGGAAGCGAATGCCAAAATATCCTTATTTGCCAGAACGACTGCATCACATGATGAGAAACAGCGTGTATCACTGGCACCGGAAGTTTGCTGGGCACTTTCGCTCTGAAACAGAGGACTGGATGCATTCTGCCATGTAATCAGATTAGTACTTAAAGCATAATAGACATTCCAAGCCTGTGGTCCCTGCTGGTATAGCAGCAAATAGGTCCCATCACCTAATTTCTTGATACGGGGATAAAGAGCATTCACAGCCGACAGTGCCGGACTTTCCAAAGTCAGCAACCGGCGATAGTCTAATTCGAGAGAACTATTCCCCCATTCATCCGCATGAGAGTTCACTGCTACATTTTCACTTTTATTGAGCGACTGAATAGAGGTAATCTCTCCGGTGACCGGTTCAGGGTCAGGATTTGAATTAGGACGCGGATTGGGCCACTCATCCGTTGAGGTATAAGATGTACAAGCAACAAGAAGCCCCATCACTGTTACCAAAAGGTATCTATGAGTTTTTAACTTTTTCATCATATTCATTCTTTTATTTATTCAATCCGTTATCTATCAGTTTGAAGTCATACTTTTTATAAAATCAATTTCTTGTTGACTATAAGGTGTACCATCCAGACGGAATATATCATGAAACCAAATTTCAGGTTCCGGATCTCCGGCCTTGCTCGACCACTGTAAATGGAAATTACACTTTCCTGCTGTCAATCCCCAACTGATGGCACCTGCCTTTTCACGCTTAAGAATCGGCATTATTTCTTCAAAAAGTTGAACGAGGACGTCCCATATACTCCTGGCAGATAACCGGACGATCAAACTGCTTCATGAAAGCGATGAATTTTTCCATTTCTTCAGGTCCGTAATAACAGTGAAAGGTCATAACGTCACAATTCTCACCCAGAAAACTGATAATCGGCAAATTACTGCGTGTGCCATGTCCTCCGGGATAAATCCATATCGGAGACGACAGCGGTTGCGAGGGATTCACCTCACGCGCCCAACGGAACACTTCGCGCAACAATGGCATACTGTGTGCTTTCTGCTTGAAGTTTTCCGGTTCGTTATATAAACACCACAATAAAATACGATCATCTGCCTTAAAGGTAGTCATCACATCTTTCACGTAACGTTCCAGACGCGGATACGTTGACGGATCATTGACGGATGGCGCTCCGGGACTCCGTATCCATTGAGAGTTATGAACACCCTGTACAGAAGCCGGTTGTACACCGAGTTTCGGACTCTCAAAACGCCCGCCATTCGTAAAGAAAGTGACGATGGCACGCATGCCATGTTTCTGACAAATACCCAGAAATGTATCCTGTCGTTGTTTAAACCCTGCCGGATCCGCTTCCCACACCATATCATGCAGGAATATGCGTACCGTATTGAATCCGAGTTCCCCGGCACGTCCCAACTCCAACTCCATGGTTTTCGGATCAAAAGTCTCCTCTTGCCACATCTCAAACTGATTGATTGCCGTAGCAGTAACGTAGTTGATACCCACCGGCCATTTTTGAGATGCGTACCATGCGTTTGCTTTTTTCCGTCGACCATCTTTCAGCCTGTTGGGCGCAGCCGGTTGTTGTCAATAAAAAGAGAATTGTTACAATCAATATATTCAATCTATTCATAAGAAATCAAATTAATTAAGTTGTTAATACCCAGGATTCTGGTCTTTTGTCTGATCCAATGCCATATTATAATTAAATTCATCGGTAGGGATAGGCCACCAGTAGGCTGCATCTCCCACTTCGGATAAAGCCGAAATACGTCCGGCAGCCAAAGCTGCTTCTGCAAGCTTTCCACAACGCTTCAGGTCATTGTAGCGTTTACCTTCAAAAATCGTTTCGTAGCCACGCTCCTGCAACACCAGTGCAAGGAAAGCATCTTTACTTGCATAATCGGCCAGTTTATAGTCTGAAGAAGATGCTTGTGTCGGTTTCTGTCCGTAAGCACGTCGCCGCACCATATTCAATTTTTCCATGGCATCATCGGTAGGAGCTCCTTTCCAGCGACAAACAGCTTCTGCATAATAAAGCAGAATATCAGCATAACGATATACCGGGTTGTCATTGGAAGTTGTACTGCTCCCTGTCCATTCCGAATCTCTGAATTTCGAGCAGACCATACCCGTTTTAGTCAGTGCATTGAGTGTTCCATTCTGCGTTTGTTTATACAATCCGAACTGATAGCGTAAATCATTCTGGTCCCAATTCTGAATAAATTTATTCTTCTGATAATCGGTATAAATTCCTACAGCTCCCATATTCACGAAAGGATTGGGCTTGCAGAGAGATACATATAGGCGATGGTCGATCCACTATCGCGGTTGAACTTTATATAGAAAATTTCTTCAGAAGTGGCATTAGCTGTATGACCGTAAAGGTCGAGGAAATCATCCGCTTTGCCAACCTCAACCAGAGAATATCGTTTGGATGAAATAATTAAACCGGCTGCTTCAGCCGCTTCTTCATAACGACCGGCATAAAGTCAAGCTTCTGTTTTCAATGCCAATGCGGCATAACGCGAAGGACGTCCGGCAGCTTTAGCCACTTCCGGTAGATTGGATGCAGCATAATCGGCCTCATCAATCACAAACTTCCAGATATCAGCTTCCGGAGTACGGGGTTTATTAAAGTCATTCATGTTCTGTTCATCGAAAAAAGGAACGGCGCCCCAATTTCGTGCCAGCCATGAATAGGCGAATGCACGTAGAAAACGTGTTTCCCCGGTGAGGTTGTTATACTCCTGTTGCGAGAGTGGAGTATTACCTATACCGTCAAGAATATTATTGGCAAAACGAATGGCGCGATACAACACCGCCCAGCTATCTTTGGAGAAGCCCACCCCACCACTGGTAAGCCCGGTATCATAAGCTGTGGCATAGTTACCTCTTCCAATACAATAATCCGCCAGTCCTTCTTCCAGAACAATCAGATAACGACTGAATCCCGGATCACGACGGAGTTGGAAATAGATGGAATTGATAACACTCTCCACTTCTTTGGCATTCGCCATAAAAAGTCGTTGCATCCACTTTCTTCGGATGTTCTTCCAAAGAGCCCATATCTTCACAGGATGTGTTCATTGCCAGTATCATAGCAAAAGCGGCAATATATATCAATAATTTTTTCATAAGACATCAGTTTTTATATGTTAGAAAGTGAGTCGGCATCCAATCGTATAAGTACGGGCACTAGGATAACAATACGAATCTACCCCTGAATCATCGAGCTTCCGCCACCATTGGCATTTATATCCGGATCCCAGAAAGGGTAGCTCGTAATAGTAAACAGGTTTTGGGCACTCACATAGACACGGGCGCGCTTGATGAATTTGCTACGGGCACAAGGTACATCGTAGGCCAATTCGAGGTTTTTCAGTCTGACGAAGCTGCCGTCATAAACAAACCGGTCGGACATTTTATAGGAAGTCTGGTCGAGATTGGGATATTTTTGCGGTAGGATTCTCGGGGGTCCAGTGATTGTAGTACACCTCGCGCAACGTATTCCCGTTATGTCCATAATCATAAGCTTGTGCAGCCATACTAAGCGAATATATATCATTACCTATTGAACTCTGGAAGAAAGCGCTTAGCGTAAACCCTTTATAACTGACTGCTGTAGTTAGATTGACCAGAAAATCAGGATTAGGATCACCGATGATAGTCTTGTCTGCTGCTGTGATGGCAGGATCGTCATCCATATTCTTATATACGATATGACCGTTCTCATCGTATCCATCTTCAACATATCCGTAGAAAACATACATTGGCTCACCCACACGCATCAGATTGAGCTGGTCTTTCAGAATGGTGTTATCCAATTCGCCACCGAAAATATCCTTATCTTCCGAAAGGACTAACACTTTGCTGCGATTGAGCGAGAAGTTGACACCCAAATCCCATTTCACAGCACGATCAATAATCCGCCCGTCGAGTTGCAACTCAAACCCCGAGTTACGGATGGAACCGATGTTACGCAAAGCAGTGGTGTATCCACTTGAACGAGGCATCTCTACATTGTTCAGCAAATCAGTCGTTTTCTTCCGATAGTAATCTGCAGTCATGCGGAGCCGATTATTAAACAGGGACAGATCAACCCCCACATTAAACTGTGAGGTGGTTTCCCATTTCAAATCGCCGGTGTAGGTATCTGACGGAACATACGCCACTGTTGTATTCTTATCGAATACTACATTTTCCGTCCTCAATGTGTTCTGCGTAGAATACGGTGAGATGGCAGTGCTACCGGTCACTCCGTAACTCAAACGGAACTTTAGATCCGAAAGCCACTCTACATCACGCAAAAAAGACTCTTGCGAAAGACGCCAGGCCGCTGCCGCTGAAGGAAGTATCCCCATTTGTTTCCTTTACTATAACGTGAGGAACCGTCAGCACGAAGACTGGCAGTCAACAGATAGCGATCAGCATAATTATAGTTGACACGTCCCAGAAATGAGAACAAGCGCCAATCTGAATAAGAAGATGTCGGCAGCCCCTTAACGGTAGCTGCATCCATGTCATAGGTTTCGGTCACATCACTCAAGAAGCCTTCGGCCGTACCCTGTTCCCGCAGTTTTCGATGTACTCTGTTCGTAAGTAAAACCGCCCATCACACTCAAATGGTGTTTTTTTAGAAAACTCTTATTATAGGTTATGATATTATTACTTGTGATACCGACTGTCTCTCCAAATGTAATAGAGGCAGCTCCTTGTGAATTAGGGTATTGCAATGACTTGTAATAATCTTTGCGGTTCTGGTTATTGTTAACGTTGGCAGACAACTGAATTGAAAGCCCGTCTATCGGTTTTATTGTCAATGAAGCATTTGCCATAATCCGGTTGGCGTACCATTTATTATCCACTTCTTTCACATAAGCCAACGGATTTACCGGTGCAATCGGTTGTGTTTGGAAGTCATTCCAGGTTCCGTCGTCATAATGAGGTGTCGCTGTTGGCGGCAGAATCAGTGTAGAACCGATAACAGACGTTCCCCGGCTACCTCCCTGCGAATTCATCTGATTATGATTGGAGCGGCTGAAAATCAAGTTGCTCGACACGGTGACATATTTTGATATATGATAATTCAGGCTCGAACGGATAGACATACGTTTATAGCCACTTTCCTTCACGATACCTTGCTGATCGAAATAGCTGGCGCCTAACGTTCCCTGAACTTTTTCCGTACCACCAGAGACATTCACAGAGTGGTCGGTAACAAGTGCATTACGAAACAGTTCACGCTGCCAGTTGGTACTATGCCGAGTAGATTTAATCTCTTCATCGGTATATATCGTCGGCTGATTATTAATCGCTGCTTTTTCATTCAGATAGCTCATATATTCCCAAGCATCGAGTAGCTCAAGTTCTTTAGCCAGACTCTGCACACCGAAGCTGGCATTGTATTCCACCCTAATCTTCCCCTCTTTAGCTTGCTTCGTCGTAATCAGGATGACACCATTGGCACCACGCGAACCATAGATAGCAGTTGCGGAAGCATCTTTCATCACTTCAACTGATTCGATATCGGCCGTATTTATCATATTGATGTCACCCGGAAATCCGTTGATAATCCAAAGCGGCTCATTGTCACCCCTGAATAGAATTAGAACCACGTACCCTCACTTGTATTCCGGCTCCCGGCTGGCCATTAGTTTGCTGAATCTGTACGCCTGACACGCGTCCCTGTAATGCTGACGCAACAGAAGTATTTGCATATTCAGTAATGATATCGCCTTTGACGGAAGCTATCGAACCGGAAAGGTCCCGTTTACGTTGTACGCCGTAACCTACCACTACTACTTCATCCAACGTCTCTGTATCTTCTTCAAGAACGAAATTCATTGAACGTACTCCGGCCACCACCTTTTTTGCTCTGTGGGGCGTAACCTATAAACGTCACATCAATAGTGGCACTTTCTGGTACATTCTGCAACTCAAACTTTCCGTTAAAATCGGTAACCGTACCGTTGGTGGTACCTTTTACCAATACGCTCGCTCCGATGACCGCTTCTCCCTGCTCATCTTTCACCACACCCGAAATCGTCCGGTTGGTCTTCGTCTGCACCTTTTGTAAAACAATCTGTTTGCCTACTATTTCATACGCAATGTCACTTTTATCAAAGGCCTGTTTCAGCACATCCGAAAGATATTGAGAACCTCCTTTCAGGGAAACAATACGTGACAGAGGGATAGAATTATCGAACACAAAAGTATAATCTGTCTGTTTTTCAACAGCTTGTATCAGATTTTTAAAGAAATCTGCCTGGCAGCGATATTGACTTTAGTCTCTTTCTGCGCCCATAGCGAAGGGCTGGAAAGCAGGCTGCCCAAAACAAGAATGCTACATAATATTTGTTTTAGCTTCAACATTGTAAACTCATTTAAGGTTAAATAAAGGAATTAATTATTACCTTTGTCTGCATAAAGCAAGGCGATACCTGTGCCATCCGTCTGACGGATAGCATACATACGCAGGTTTTGCTCTTCGGACGTGGAAGATGGCACTCTTCTGCGTCCTTTTTTTATTCTTCGATTACTTTCTTCCGGTTATGCTCACCTCCTCTCCGTTAATAGTGTATGTAATCGGAGTCACCCTGATTAATGATCTCAAGCATCTCTCGCAAAGATTCTGTTTTTAATTGTCATCCAATAACGTTTATTTTCCGGTACATCATGCAATTGAATTTTGATGCCATACCATCGTTCCATTTTTTGAACTATTTCCTGCAGATTCTCATTTTTCAATTTTCAAACTTGCCCAATCGCCATACGGACTCTACTTCAGCATCGCAAGCCTCCAATTTACACTTCTCCATTTCATGCAAAGGAATAATGACTTTCTGATTGGGTTTCATATCTGCCAGCAGCTTGTCCGTTAAAGCCGAGACAACCGTCACGTGCCCTCTAAGCAGTACAACTTCCAATTCTGAATGGTCTCCATATCCATTGACATCGAATGCCGTACCATGAACCAACACTTTCACATCACCCACTGATACATCAAACTGTCTCTTACTGTCTCGCACCACATCAAAAAGGCCTGTCCGTTCAATTTTACAGAACGGCGGTCTTTGGCATAATCCGTAGAATAGGTCAAAGTAGAACCGGAATTCAACCAAACTTTAGTGCCATCCGGCAAACTGACTTCAGCTTTCTCTGGGCCAACAGGAGCTGTAAATGAGACTAATCCTACTTCTTCCTCTTCCGAAACCAGCAGAGAGAGTGAGAAGCCCAACACCAGTGCCAGCATAGCAGCAATTCCCACTGCCTGATACAACAACCGCCGCGTGTACATCTTCACAGGTTTCACCAGATTCAGATTACTCATTATCTTTTCCCCACACGTTCTTTATCAGGAATTACCGGATGTATTCCCGCATGAGCTATCTGCCAGCTCTCGCACAGTTCCTGAAATTCCTGTTCGTGCCCGGCATCAGCATTCCGCCATTCCATGATTTCTTTCTCCTCCTGCGGAGAAGCAGTTCCCAATAGATATTTAGATATGATAATATAAATGTCTTCCATATTTAAATGTGTTTTATAAGCTCTTTTATTAAATAGACCCGTAACTTTTGAATTACCCTGAAAGCATTCGACATTTTTTCATAACACTCACTAAACAACTCTATTTTTTCTCATTTAATGCATAAGTCAATGACTTTACCCTAAAAGAAAAATCACCCTTACTACGATATATTTGTAGTAAAGGTGATTTTAGTAAGCTCAAGGCTTGTCGGACTACTTTAACTATAGCCAATATTAAGGAAGCATCTCAAATTCAGAGCCAACCTCTCTTGATTCTTATATAAAATACATATTTTTTCATTCTTCCATTATAATAACCTTACTTTGAACCACAATTTTCAACTTACAGGTACGTCCATAGAGTAATGCCACACCATCGTAAGTAAGTCCGGCTATGCCAGCTCCCGAATAGGCCGGACCTTTACCTCCCACAACTCCTGTAGGAGTAGCTATTTTACATCCTCCGGCAACTAACGCATCCATATCGTTTGCGGCTTCAATAACATGAATGACACCGTATTTACCCGCTGCAGTAACAAAGCAATATAGGTACCGTCTTTTATCTGCAAACTACAAGGATCATTCGGGTATCCATCAGAAACATTGACTCTTTGCATTAACATATCGGCACCCCTGTGTAGCTACACTTTTGCAATACATTCAACGCCTCAAAAGTCTTGACGTCCGAAGCCGCATTTGCCATCATCGCATCAATTCCAAGGTCAACAACCTTATCCTCAGGGATAAGAGTAAACAGCGTTTTGTTGGTAGCAACACCTGCCGGTTTGATCCAGTCATCTACATCATAACGCCGTCCCACCGGTCCTCCATTAATTCTTGACGCACTGACATAAGAGAACCCTCTGTTTTTAACAGCAACAAACTCGGATTTCTCCATATATTGATGAAAGCAAAGTCTACACTGTTTGCCTTTTGAACCATATCCTTTAATTTCCTTCAAGCTTAATACATGTTTCTGCACACCTTGTACCATTATTCCCTCTATGGAGAAAATATAAGGTTGATCCGGTTCTGTTGAATGTTCCCATTCGGGTGCCATTTCTATATTGTTGAAAACAAGCGCAACATTATTGTCAACACCCTCAAGACCTTCGATATTGATAATCTTTTCCTCTTTCAACCCCTCTATATCTTCTACCACAATCTTGATTCCATTGGTCTCTTTATTGTCTACGACAGTTTTCAGGATAAATTCCATTTCCAACGGATTGCCTGATACCGGAATAGTCGTATATTCCTTCAGGTCACCCAGTACTTTATTACACAATGTATGTTTTACAGACTTAATACCTACGGCAGAACGAATCACTACAGACAGAGAAACCTCTTCATCGGGTACTAAAACTGGGAAATCCGATGGTTCGGTGAATATCTGGGATGGAAGTTTGGTTATCTTTTTAATAGGTATTACCTTTTGTGCCGTTTTTTGTCAAAACGTCCGTTGATGTCACCAGTATCCCGGCTGCTTCACACGTGTTGACCTTGACATTCAAATCAAATTCAAGTGTCATATCAGTTTGCAAAGTATCTATCTTTAGACGTTGACGCTGCGCTGCATTTACCTCTTCATACTCTCCACTATCCCCACCTTCAATAAAGTGGCATATATACTATGTATACCCACAGCAGAGAAACTTCTGGCAGATACAGTCACCGTCGAGTTATACTCCACCACATCTATCTCGGAAGGAGAAGTGAGTTCTACAGTAGGTGGCGGATACGCGCTGTCGTCCGAATAATCGGGCTCACTATCACTACAACTTGTCAACGACAAGCCCCATAGCAGGGCAAACATCAGGATTATGGTGTTTTTGATATATTGCTTCATAGCCGTTCATTTTTTATTTTAAAGATTCGATTTGCAATTGAAAACAATGTAAATCTCCGCTTACACTTGTTTCGGTTACCCCCCTAAAAGCCCACTTGTGTGAAGTCAGGACAAATATACAATACTCGGAGTCTCTATTTCTATTTTCCACTTCTACGAAAGAATAGGTACCAGAAGTTAAGTTAGAAGTAATTTCCGACTCAAGATTGGACAACAGTGCACGCCTAACAGTGCCTACCAGAACCGTCTGTTCACTTACTTTTTTCTTGAAAACGTCGACAGCCGGAGCTATCAGGTCTTCACTATTTAATGATACAGAACAGAAGAGCATATCTATTCCGTTCACTGCTTCTGTTTTTGTTTCAAGATATCTGCAATCGTTTTCCACTTCATATTGCGTCATCTCAGAAATAGTGGAAGGAAAAAAGCACTGTACTACCGATTATCTTTTTTTCTCCGCTATTATAGCTGACAGGTACAAACACCGGCACTTTCTTACTCTCTCTAGCAGCCTCCGTACCCGTATTTATGATTGCGGTTTGTCCATAGACAGCATTTGTCCTGTCCAACAATGCCACTGAATGAACAGTATTTCTGATAGATGACGCCACCTCTTTATAACTACAAGAGCTAAATAAATTTTGCTCAGACAAGTGCGCATAAACCAACACGTTAGTTGTTCTGAACCGGTTCCATTCCGGAATTTCTTCTCCCTTATTATCCTCATCACTACACGAAACGAACAGGCAAGAGATGACACATATAAATAGCAGATATAGATAGTTTGATTTCATATTTCATTCATTTTACAAATTCAACTTCAGCAAACAAAGCCCTGTGGTCAGAAACTTCCGGATTAGATAAAACTTTAAACGACTTCACTTTCCACTTATTCTGTGGAAGTCCGAATATATAATCAATCTTGATTGTCGGCTGATCTGCGGGATAGGTGAATGTATCATCACAGATTCTCTGCCAATTCTTCATTACTTCACAAATCACATTAGAATCGTGTCGGGCATTAAAATCTCCTCCCAGCAGTGTCGGGATGTCTCCCGTACCAATCCGCTCATTAATCTGTTCGGCCATTGCACTCCTTATCAGGTCCGTCGAATGATCCAAGTGAGTCGTTCCTATCCTGATTACGTCTGAAGTTCCCGGTTCCTGAATATCTACATATAATAGCGTCCGGGGTTCTTTGGCTCCGTCTATCCCTTCAAAAGTTTTGTTATTGATATAA